>JACLAD010016181.1_pt1 | contig 103393 bp, 104 predicted proteins | sample 8027901 | NCBI WGS metagenome assembly JACLAD01 (sample SAMN15725071, study PRJNA655200) | protist metagenome | isolation source: fluorescence activated cell sorting (FACS) single amplified genomes of... | place: Spain: Blaines Bay Microbial Observatory, Mediterranean Sea | collected 2016-07-05 | reverse complement strand
GTCATTAGCGCAAAAAACTGCGTCAGGTGATTTTGGAAGGTTCATTAATCTTCTAGCTGCGTCAAATGCACCATGATAGCTGAAATTCCCCATTTCGATATAGGGTTCCAGTCCATGTTTTTTCAATTCTTCTCTGAATCCTCTTTCCCGCTCAAGACTTGTGGATGTGTCATGACTCCCTGCTACGAAAGCTACTTGATGATGTCCAGATTTCATTAAAAGCCTTGCGGCCATTCGGCCCCCCTCAATATTGTCGCAACAAAAAGAGCTTGCATGGGCATCTGGAACAGAACGATTGAACAACGTTACTGGAACACCCAAGCGTGCGCATTCATGAGCCATTGCGGAACTGAGTGTTGCCGCTGTGAGAAGAATTCCATCAACACGATATTCCAGAAGTTGGGGGAGGATGTCGTCCAAGTTTTGATCACGTGTGACAACAAAGAGCATGACTCGTTGCCCCCTTTGTTGGAATTGGCGACTAAGGGCATCCAAGACTTCCGGGTAGAAGGGATTTGTAGTCACATTAGCGATCACGATCCCGATAATCTTAGAGCGCTTGGTACTTAGACTTCTTGCGATCGCATTTGGTTGATAGCCAAGCTTCCTGGCAGCCTGCAGAACCTTTCTTCTGGTACTCTCGGCGATGCTTGCCCCAGGGGTGAATGCTCTTGAAACAGCTGACTGAGAGACCCCGGCTAATTTTGCCACTTGTGTGGAGGTTGCGTTCACTTTTCGTTCAGCCACAGATCACGCCGTAAAGTTGGTTTCACTGCTTGTAGCGCCGAACACGAATGTCTGCTTGTTCCTTATGGCCCGCAAAGTTTTCAAGAGCACAGAGTCTCGAGCAGTATTCACCAATTAGAGTACTCGCTTCAGGTGTCTTCACCCACTGGTAGGTGCAGGTCTTGAGGAATTTACCAACCCACAATCCTCCAGTGTAACGAGCTGCCTTGTTTGTTGGGAGTGTGTGGTTCGTTCCGATAACTTTATCTCCGTAGGCGACATTCGTTTCCTTGCCAAGGAATAAAGCTCCGTAGTTGGTCATCCTTTCCAAGAAAAAGTTGGGATCCCTTGTCATCACTTGAACGTGTTCAGAAGCAATTTCATCGGCTTTAGTGACCATTTCATCGTAACTTTCACAGACAATTACTTGTCCAAAATCCCGCCAAGCTTGTCCAGCAATTTCGCCAGTTGGAAGAATCTTTAGCTGTCGTTCGACTTCTTCCATGGTCTCTCTGGCGAGTTTCTCAGAATTGGTGAGAAGGATTGCTGGCGAGTTTAGACCATGCTCAGCTTGGCCAAGCAGGTCCGCAGCACAAAGCTCCCCATCACAACTTTCATCAACAATGATGAGTGTTTCTGTGGGACCAGCGAAAAGATCGATGCCGACTCTACCATAAAGTTGCCTCTTCGCTTCTGCCACAAAGGCATTTCCAGGCCCCACTAACATATCAACGGCTTTTATCGATTCTGTTCCCAAAGCCATGGACCCCACTGCCTGCACTCCCCCAAGACAATAAATTTCATCAGCTCCACCGAGGTGCATTGCAGCAATGATTGCTGGATGTGGGCGGCCCTCAAAGGGAGGTGCACATGCAATAATTCTCGGAACTCCCGCAACTTTTGCTGTGACCACGCTCATGTGAGCCGAGGCCACCATTGGATATTTCCCACCAGGCACATAACAGCCGACGCTGTTTACCGGGAGGTTTTTATGGCCAAGAATAACGCCTGGGAGCGTTTCGACTTCTACATCTTGTAAAGCTGAGCGCTGAATCTGGGCAAAATTACGAATCTGTGTCTGGGCAAAGCGAATATCATCTAAGGTAGATTTAGGTACCTCCCCTAAAGCAGCTTGAATTTCATCTGGACTAAGTCGGAAGTTTGGAAGAGTCCATCCATCAAATTTCTGAGCCAGTTCCCGAACAGCAGCGTCCCCGCGCAACTCTATCTCTGCAAGGATCTGTTCTACAGTCTGGCGAACTTTTGATTGATCAGCCTTCGCATCTGCTGCACTTCTCCCTTCTTTCAGATACTGAATCATCGTAATCCTCTACACTTAGATTTAAATTGCTTGCATAGCTATGCAAATTTAAGTTGTACGAATAAAAGCTTAATCAACCCAAAAATCAAGCACAGAAAAAATCGCTTGACCTTCAAGCCGGAGATTGGCAGTAGTGTGCATGTTTGCATAGGCATTCATCATTTTTTGTTTTCATAAATTTTTGGAGTTGAAAATGTGGAAAACCTTTTGTGCCCTCTTGTGTGGCTCCTTAATGGCTTCAAGCGTGTTTGCGGCTGAAAATATTCTTCCTTATGGTCTTAAATCTGGAAAACCTTACGCTGGTACAAATTTAAATATTCTTTCGGTTGTCACTCCACAGTTTAAAGCCTACGAGTTGCGGGATGAAGAGTTTGAAAGCCTGACAGGCATTACTGTTAATTGGACTCATATCCCATTCGTCTCCCTTCAGGAGAAGGTAGCAAGTGTCGGAGTAGCTGCTGATGGTAATTTTGATGTGGTGAACTATTTAGATTCCTGGGGGCCTGCAAATGCTTATTGGCTTCAACCAATCGATGGATGGTTAAAGCAAGATGGCATAAGCATGGATCGCTATCCTGAAGCATTTAAAAAGAGTGCAATGTTTCAGGGAGAAACCTTAGGGTTCCCATTGCGTGCCCATCCCCAGTTAATGTTCTATCGCAAAGATCTGTTCGATAAGCATGGACTGAGTGAGCCAAAGACTTGGGCTGACGTCGTCAGCGCAGGGAAAATGATCAAGGAGAAAGAGGGAATTGGGGGACTCGCCTGTTACTATGGGGCTGATGGCAACAGACAAAACCTGTTTATTTGGCTGAACTACCTCTGGGCAGCAGGAGGAGATGTTTTTGACAGTCAAATGAAACCCGCTTGGACAACTGCAGCAGCGATTCAAGCAACCAAAGACTACATCGAAATGCATACCTCTGACGATATCTGTGGGGAGGGTGCTGTTTCGAATGTGGAACAGGATGCAAGGATCCAATTTTCGCAAGGGAAAGCAGCTATGATCCCAGTTTGGTGGTGGGCTTATAGTGGATTCTACAACCCCAATCAGTCTACTTTGTCGAAGGAGCAGGTTGCTTTCATAGGGATGCCTTCCTACAAGGGGGAAACGGTAACTTACGCGATCAGCATGCCTTTCAGTATTTCGAAGCATTCAAAGAACCAGGAGGCAAGCTGGGAGTTCTTGAAGTGGCTCTCTAATCCAGAGCTTGACCGAAGAAATGCCATTGAACGAGAGGTCGCGGGTGAGGCAATCGTGAACAATGTCGTTACCCACAAGCAGAGCCTTGTAGATCCTGAGGTAAATGCTGCGAATGACAACATTCAGCAAGCCGCCGCTCTGAGTCTTGCGAATTCTGACATCATGCCTCAGATCCCTGAATGGCCTGAAATTGGAGACTTGCTTTCGAATGCGATTCAAAAAGCCTCCACGGGGGGTAATGTCGAGGAATTGATGGCAGAAGCAGGCCAGCGAGCAGAACGTATTCTACGAAGAGCTGGTTACTGATTCGGTCTGAAAATGCGTGACCGACACCTTAAATACCTATTCGTTTTACCGGCATTGGTGTTGGTGTTGGTTACGTCCTTTTGGCCGTTGCTCCAATCATTCTGGCTCAGCTTTCGAGAATGGAAACTCAGTCGAGCTCGTGAGTCGAGACCTCTCTGGGAACCAGAATTTGATGGCTGGGAAACCTGGCCCTACCTCTTAGAGAATTACCAGCGAGCCCTAGAAGATGACCTACTCTGGAATTCCGTGCAGGTCACAACCACTTTTATGTTCGCTTCAGTAATTGTGTCTGTCGGTTTGGCTTTGGGGTTGGCTCTTCTGCTTGCTCCAGGAGGCAAGTTCAGATTGACTGTGAGGACACTGCTCATTCTTCCATTTGCCATGAGTCCTGCGCTGATTGGAATTTCTTGGCGGTTCATGTTCCAACCTGATTTTGGCTTGTTTCAGGCTGTCTTTGGTGCCGTAGTGCCGGGTCTGGCAGATGTGGATTGGCTTGGAGACCCTACCTTCGCTCTGATTGCAATTATTGGTAGTGACGTTTGGCATTGGACACCCTATTTGACGCTTGTATTCATAGGAGGGTTGGCTAACGTGCCCCGGGACGCACAAGAAGCGGCAATGATTGATGGAGCTTCCAGTTGGAGAGTATTTGTAGATGTTACTTTGCCAGCTCTGATACCCGTTCTGGCAGTGGGGATTATTCTGAAGAGTATTTTCTCCCTGAAGATGTTTGATCAGGTCTACATGTTGACTAATGGAGGGCCAGGTAATGCCACCCAAACTCTGGCTCATTACATCTATTTCCACGGGTTCAAGTATTATGATATGGGCTATGCCTCAGCAGTTTCCTATCTTTTGGTGATTCCAATGCTAGGGTTGACCTGGCTTTACATGAAACTTGTTTTCCTGAAACGCTGATGGGCAACTCAATTAGAAAACAAGTAGCGGATCTTTTTCAATTTGCGCTAATTCTTTGCGCAGCGGTAGTTATCCTCGTTCCAATTTATTGGATTGCCTCCGGGGCTTTTAAACAACAAGTTGATGTTTTCCAACTCAAGCTTCTCTTCACTCCAACACTTGCCAACTTCAACGAAATTTTCCGTTCCCCATACAATCTCCACGAAAAACTTCTCAACTCCACACTAGTTGCCGGAACAACCGTTATTGTTGCCATTCCAATGGCAACAATGGCAGCTTACAGCTTCTCAAGATTTCGGCTGAGATTCGAGCGCACGATGTTCCTGATGATCTTATCTACTCAGTTTGTACCAGCTGTCGTGATTGTGCTTCCCTACTTTCTTCTGTTTAGAGATTTGGGTTTGCTGGATACAAGGCTTGCCTTAGTCCTAGTTAATTTGTCGTTGATCCTCCCCTTTGCTATTTGGATGATCAAAGGATTCATTGATGGCATCCCTTTGGATACTGAGGAAGCTGCCCTAGTTGATGGTTCGAGTCGACTTCAGGTGATTTGGAATATTGTTTTGCCCATGGCTTTGCCTGGAATCTTAACGGCAGCAATTTTCTGTTTCATTCTGGCTTGGAATGAATTTCTTTTCGCTGTGATCATTACTAATAGTAAGGCGGTTACGATGCCGGTGGGCTTATCACTTTTTCACGCTGAGGAGGGCGTCCTGTGGCATCTCATTTCTGCGGCTGGCATTCTAATCATGCTGCCAATGTTTGGGTTGGCAATGATCATCCAGAAACATTTTGTCCAAGGTATGACCCTTGGCGCAGTGAGATAAGTAGGACTTACTGATGGCATCTGTGACCTTAAAAGGTATTACGAAGCGCTGGAATGAATTTGTTGCAGTCAGAGATCTGAGCCTATTGATTGAGGATCAGGAATTTTTGGTGCTGTTGGGGCCCTCAGGATGTGGCAAAACAACCACGATGAGAATGATTGCCGGCCTCGAAGAACCAACCCTTGGAGAGGTTTTTATTGGTGATCGTAAAGTCAATGACGACCTTCCAAAGGATCGTGATGTAGCAATGGTCTTCCAGAACTACGGTTTGTATCCACATCTGTCCGTTTATGAAAATATTCGCTACCCACTGAAAGTCCGTAAAGTTCCCAAGTCTCTGCATTCAGAAAAAGTGCGGAAAGCTGCTGAAAAAGTTCAATTGGATCATTTGCTTGAACGCAAGCCCAGAGAACTTTCCGGAGGTCAACGTCAAAGAGTTGCCTTGGCCAGAGCAATAGTCAGGACTCCAACAGTTTTTCTGATGGATGAGCCTCTTTCGAATCTTGATGCCAAACTTCGTGTGACAATGCGTGCGGAACTGAAGCATTTGCAGCATGAACTGAAGATCACAACTGTTTATGTAACACACGATCAAATTGAAGCAATGACTCTGGCGGATCGTGTAGCAGTGATGGATCATGGAATCATTTCGCAGCTGGGACCACCTGAAGAAATCTACAATGATCCTGCAAATCTTTTCGTAGCAGGATTTATTGGATCTCCACCAATGAATTTAATGAAAGGAAAACTTCACGATAACAACTTTCAGCATCCAAATTTTTCAATCTCTATCAACCACGAAGCAAACCTGGAAGAAGCAACTCTTGGAATTCGTCCTGAAGATTTAATTTTGTGTGCTGCTCAAAAAGGAGTTCTTCAGGGAACAGTTTACGCCCATGAGTTAACAGGTGAATCGACTTTGACCACCATCAACGTGGGGCCAGATCGGCTGACGATACGAGGCCCTAAAGAATTCAAAATAAATATCGATGAAGCTGTTGGGGTACAGTTTGAAGCTAGCAAATGCTTCTTGTTTTCGAATCAAACCGGAGAAAGAATCTGATTTAAAAACCCAAAACTTCTCTCCATCCTCCATCCTTGATAAGCTTGCTTGAGTTAGTTTCGTAAATTCCAACATTCAAGCATCAATTGATTCCATGCGACTGAACATCCTGCTTTTCTTGAGTCTAGCGCTATTTTGGACTGGGTGTGTTCAAGATAATCGATACGACTCACTCAAAGGGAAAACCCTAGAAGAAATCCAGGAAATTTATCCTCCCCAAGATAACAAGTCAGTAAAACTAGGAATCGCCTTTGGTGGTGGTGGAGTGCGGGGATTTGTCCATCTTGGGGTGATTCAGGCGCTAGAAGAAGCAGGGATTCAGGCAGAGATTGTGACCGGAACCTCAGCTGGTGCCATCGCTGCTGTTTTGTATGCCTCTGAGCTTCCTCTTCAGCAAATACAGCAGGAAATGATCAAGCTTGAAAGGTGGGATGTTACGGATCCGGTTCTTAGCCTGAAAGGCTTGATTCAAGGTAGAAAACTGGCTTTCTGGATCAACCAGATCTTGGGAAACAAACTTTTGAGTGAACTCCCAAAAAAGGTAGGAGTTGCAGTCACTGAACTAGTGGACAGTCAATTACTTCTCGTTGTTGAGGGCAAAGCAGGGGAGGCTGTGCAGGCCTCATCAAGCATACCGGGTACTTTTGTTCCAGTGAAAGTTGATCAAGAAATCTGGGTGGATGGTGGAGTGCTCTCTGTCGTCCCTGTCCGATTTGCCAGGGCACTTGGAGCCCACAAAGTGCTTGCTATCGATACCTTTTGTGGAAGAGGTTATCCTATCAGTAAAAATGCATTTTGGACCACTACACAGGCTTTTCGACTGCAAATGTGTAGCGGCAACAAGAGTGAATTGGCAGAAGCGGACTGGTTACTAAGGCCGTATTTCGAGCCCAAAGACTTTCTAAGCTTTGCAGAAAGAGATGTTGCTATTCAGGCCGGTTATGAGGCAATGAAAGCACTTCTGCCAACCATAAAAGCGGAATTAGCAATTGGAAACTAGAATTTTAATCTCTGTCCGCGTCTCAAGGCTGCAATGGAATAAAAAGTCTCTCGCCATTGTATACCCCCCTGTCGCCATGTTCTAAAAGTGGAACAGGCTAAGGCCCATGCGATCACGAAAAGGAGTAATGGACTGATAAGCCGCTCCAACCACCCGAACCCTTGGGCTTTATCTCCAGAGATCCAAGCCAGCCAATATCCTGAAAAAGCCCCAATAGCAGCGAGACTTAACAACCAATTTCCAGAAAGAATAGAAAGCCAAGGAGCAACAGCAACAAACAGGATTCCATTGATTCCCAGGAATGCTCGCCAATATTGATATTGGGCACCAGCAAATAAATTTTTCTCGAGTCCTCTGATCAAATCTCCCAGACTTGGATACCACTCGACCCCGACGCACTCGCGTCCCCAGTAGACATCAAGTTTACCCTCAGTCTGCCATATCAACTGAGCCAATGCTAAGTCGTCTACAACCTCCATTTTGAGCCATGAAAGACCAGGACTTTTTGCCAATTGAGAACGCCGGACAAGGCCACAAGCTCCTACTCCCACAAAGGCTTTTTGGTTTTTGACCTCCCAAATTCTAGTAGCGAGAAAAAAACCGCTGAGGGAAACGGTGTAGAGAGCTCTCAAAAGGCTTTGTCGTGCTTGTACTTCGGGTACGACACAAAGATAATCGACTGAGCTTCTTTCAGCTACGTCAATGATCCGATCTATACATCCTTTTTCGAAATGCACGTCCGCATCAGTGAATAACAACCATTCACCCGTGGATCTGAAGAAACCTTGGTGCATGGCATGCACTTTCCCAAGCCACCCAGAAGGCAATTCTTCAACATGGTGAATCGAGACTCTCGGATCTTTTTCAGCAAGTTTTGCCAAAATTTCATCAGTTCCATCTGTCGATCGATCATTAACCAAGATGATCTCAAGGTTTGGATACTTTTGGGCTAAAACCGATTTCAATGCATTTTTAACTGTATCGGCCTCGTTTCGAGCAGCGATGATTACACTTAACTTAGGGTAACTTCTATCTCCATCTGATGAGATTGCGGGGAGACTCTGAACGTGTTTTAAAGACAGCCAAATCCCCCAGGCCACCAGGTACCAAGGTAGGCATCCTAAAAACAGTAACGCTTCAAAAGACCAAAAAATATCAAACATTTGTTAAATGAATAAGAATTTGAAAGAAGCTCCAAATTTCAATGAAGTAGACGTTCAACTTCGAGAAAAGATTCGTAAACAGGGCTTGTCGCTTGGTTTTGATTGGGTTGGCTTTACCAGTGCCTCTAAAAATCTGACCCATTCTAGTTATTTAGCGTGGCTTGAGGAAGGGTTTGCTGGAGAGATGAACTATCTCCAAAAACATGCAGCTCAAAAGACTTCCTCTCAAAACGTCTTGGAAAGCGCTCAAACCGTCATTTCCGTTGCTTGCAATTATTTTCATGATGACACCTCGACGATAAAATTTCAGGATTCAAGTAGGGGACGGTTTAGTCGTTATTCAATGGGAGATGATTATCATCTGGTTCTCAAAGAGCGTTTGGAAGAATTTAGAAAGTGGCTCTTGAGCGAAGGGCTGGCTTCAGGTTTTGAGCAGACACGTGTCTATGTCGATACGGGGCCACTTCTGGAAAGAGAGTTGGCTTGGCGAGCTGGATTCGGTTGGTTTGGAAAGCATAGCAATCTGATTCATCCAAAACTTGGATCATGGTTGTTACTGGCAGAAGTTTTAATTGACTCAAAAATCTCTCCTGATCAGCCTTTTTCAGGGATTGATTGTGGATCTTGTACTCGTTGTATTGAAGCTTGTCCGACTGGAGCAATCGTCTCTGATCGACAAGTGGATGCAAGACGTTGTCTTTCTTACCTGACGATTGAATTAAAAAATACGATCCCAAAGCAGTATAGGTCGAAACTACAGAACTGGATTTTCGGATGTGACATTTGCCAGGAAGTCTGCCCTTGGAATCGTAAAGCACCCAAAACATCTGATTCCACTTGGAAGGCTCGAAATGGTCTAAGAGATCGAAAACTCTGGGATTGGGTTCGCCTAGACCAAGAGGAATTTTCGAAGCAGTTCAGAAAAAGTGCGGTCAAACGTACGAAGCGAAGGGGTTTACTTAGAAACGTTGTGACCGCATTGAGTGCTTGTTCTCACCCGCAAGCCATATCTGGTCTGCTAATAGGCCTAAGAGACGAGGAAGAACTGGTACGTCAGCATTCTGCATGGGCCCTTGGTTTTCGCAGGCAAAGAATCACAAAGAGCATTCTTTGGCGTCACCTCAGAGTTGAAACAGCTGAACAGGTCATTATTGAAATTCAGGATGCACTTGCCAGCAAACAAAAGCATTCTAGCAAGCGAGAAAGAGCATGTTTGCTCACCCGACAAGTTTCATTAGCTTTGGCAAGAAAACACCGCTTGGGCCCTTCAGGTGGTAACCACCGGAGATCATCGCATAATCGGAGAACCAAGTTACTTCAGGATTGATGTCAATGATCGTTCCTCCATTCTGAGCAACAGTTTTGAGGATCACAGCTGGAAGTGAAGTAGCTCCGGTGGTTCCGATGGTTAATAGAAGATCTGCCTCCCGTGCAGCTTTTAAAGCACTTTCACTCCGGTACAGTTCCTCATTGTATATTTCATCAAACCAAAGAACGTGTGGCCGCATCAGATTCCCTGCTTCGTCACAGAGTTTAGATTTTACCTCTTCAGGTAGAGGCTCCTTCGGATCAAGTTCTTCAACAAAATCTGGCATTGGCAGCAAACTTGGCCTGCTTGAATCAAAGATGCGCATATAATTCAAATTGCCATGGATTTCGTAGACTTTTTCAGGACTATTGCCTGCTTTGAGATGGAGGCCATCTACGTTTTGGGTAATCAATTGAAATCTTTCACCGAGAAGCTTCTCAAGTTCCACTAAAGCTCGATGTCCATCATTTGGTTGAGCTGAACGATGCTTATAAATTCGGGTCAGATACCAATGCCAAACCTCCCATGGATAGTTGCGAAATTTCTCAACTGTCGCCATTTCCATTGGCGTGTAATTCATCGATCCAATTTTCCAGTAACCATCTTCTCCTCGAAAAGTGGGAATCCCACTTTCTGCTGAAATACCTGCCCCAGTTAAGGCAATGATCTGGCAATCTGGATCATCAACAGCAGTTTTCCATATTCCTGCTAAGGTCTCTGAAATTTGGTACATATCAATTCTTAGATTTGTGATTTCTCGGAGCTTGATTAAATTTAAGTGAAAAAACACATTTTTTTCAGGAATAATCTTGTAAATAAAAATCTGAAATTATTTATTAAATTTAATTCAGAGAGAAGAAAATGAATCCAATCTGGAGTCCATCACCAGAATTTGTTCTACAAAGTCGAATAGAGCAATTGCGAAAACGAATCTGCACTGAAAATTCTATCAATCTGAATGATTACAGAGAACTGCATAAGTTCAGTATAGAAAATCAAGAAATTTTTTGGCGAACAATTTGGGAGGACATGGGACTTCAGGGAGTTCAAGGGGAAGTAGCTTTGGAAAAGCCCCAGTTGATGCCCGGAGCAAAATTTTTCCCAAAAGGAAAGATCAATTTTGCAAAAAACTGCCTGAACCACGACCAAGCTGATGAGGGAACTGCCATAATCTCTCATGATGAAACAGGTCTTCGCAGAGAATTGAGCTGGGGGGAATTGAGAGCAAATGTTGCTAGTTTTCAGCAGATACTTAGGGAAGCTGGTGTGATGGCTTCAGACGTGGTTGGTGGTTATGTGGCCAATGGCCTTGAAGCTGTAATTGCAGCTTTGGCAACCCTTTCTTTGGGAGCGATCTGGACCTCTTGTTCTCCAGACTTTGGTGTACAGGGGATGCTTGATCGGTTTGGGCAAACAAAACCGAAGGTGATCGTTGCAGGTTGCTCGGTTCGCTACAATAAAAAGCCGATTGATCTCACTCAAAGGATAATCGAGATCTGTCAGGAACTACCGTCCGTCACACATCTCATTCATTTCCCTGGTACAGAGGCTTTAGCGGGGACTGAGTTTTCGAAGCTAAACTTAACATCGCTTCATTTTCCTGAGCCAGCGCCTTTGGGTACTGAATTATTTTTTGAAGACACTCCATTTCTGCATCCGGCTTTTATTCTCTACAGTTCAGGTACGACTGGTAAGCCAAAATGTATTCTGCATAGTCATGGGGGATCCCTCATTCAATTGGTGAAGGAGCATCAATATCACGCAGATTTAAGAGTTAATGAAAGGCTTTTTTTCTACACCACGTGCGGGTGGATGATGTGGAATTGGCTGATTGCTGGCCTTGCATCAAAAGCTACAATTGTTCTTTATGACGGGTCTCCTTTTTCAAGAGGAGCGAAGACGCTCTGGGAAATGTGTGAACATGATGATTGGGCTATTTTTGGCACCAGCGCAAAATACATTTCAGCCTTAGAAAAACAAAAATGGCAGACTCCCCAGAATATGAAATTATTGAAATTAAGAGCAATTCTTTCAACAGGCTCTCCACTAGCTCATGAATCTTTTGATTATGTGTATAGCAAATTAAAAGCCGAAGCTCTTCTAGGTTCAATCTCAGGTGGTACTGATATTGTGTCCTGCTTTATGCTTAGTTGTCCTGTCAGGTCAGTCTATCGGGGCCAACTTCAGAGTGCTGGCCTTGGGTTGGCGGTTGACATTTTTGATGAAGAGGGAAAACCAGTTCAGGAACAAAAAGGCGAATTGGTTTGTACCAAACCTTTTCCTGCTATGCCAATTGGTTTCTGGGATGATCCAGAACAAAAAAGATATCGTTCAGCCTATTTTGAAAGATTTGAGGGGGTCTGGACGCACGGGGACTATGCTGAAAGAACAGCCCAAGATGGATTTGTCATTCATGGTCGCTCAGATGCAGTCCTCAATCCTGGAGGAGTCCGAATCGGCACCGCAGAAATTTACAGACAAGTGGAAACCTTTGAAGAGATCCTTGAGGCTTTAGCAATTGGGCAGGATAAGAATAACGATGTGAGAGTAGTTTTGTTTGTCGTCATGAAAGAGGAACAAGAACTAACTGTCGAATTGAAAGATCAGTTACGTCGGCGAATCAAGCAGAATACCACCCCAAGACATGTTCCAGAGGTGATTGTTTCAGTTGCTGCTTTGCCCAGAACATTAAGTGGTAAGATCGTGGAGTTGGCTGTTCGAGCAGTCGTTCACAATTTGCCTGTAAAAAGTCAGGAAGCCTTGGCAAATCCAGAGGCCTTGGAGTATTTCAGAAATATTCCTGAGCTTCAGAAATGAGAGTCTTACTCAAGATGAGATTTTGGGAGTAAAATATTGCTACAGAAGTAGTATCCATCTGGTAATGCGGTGTTGTAGTGAGGCATGTTGATATCATCTTTTGTACCTGCTTTCCTGAAGTAAACCATGCGTTTTTCTACTACAAAATGTGAAGCTGCGACGTGGTTACAAATTTCAGTAACCCTTTCTTCCTGTGTAGTCGGGTATTCATGATAATAGGGGTGAGAGATTGGGTTGTTCTGCGTTTTGCAGGCTGAGAGGTGGAAAGCCCCTATTATAAATAAAGTAGCTCTCCAAAATTTTCTGATGGATCGAAGAGTAGTAGTCTCAGAAATAGACATCCCCGCTCAGATAATATTGAGATATTTTTGGAACGTTTTCGCCCATAAATGGCCTGAGAACACCAAAACGAACCTGAAATGGTACTGGAAGTGGCTCACGGCCCAATTGAGTTAAATTCCCGTAACCAAGTTCAAAATTCCATTGATACAGGCGCCGAGTGCTCCCGCTTTCAGAACCAAGTGCATCTGGTGCTTGAATAAACCAAGAAAACTCGGCTCCTAGCATAAAATTCTCGACCTCTAGAGTCCAACCATATCTCATGTCAAATGAGTTGCCAGGCTGGTAACTGACTTTCTCACCAGCTAAATTTTCACGTTCTCCCTTTAGTTGATTCAGCCCTTCAACCGAAGCGATTTGTAGCACACCCTCTGATTGGGGAGGATACCATTGGGACTGCAATTTCAGTCCAAAATCCATTTGCCCACCACCAATGGCCACAGGCTTGAAACCTCTTGCCTTTCCAGTTACTCCGGTCGGAAAAACTAATTTGGGAGTAAGGGTCCAGAGCCAGCGATAGCTTGAGGAGAGGTTGTAGCGCATCCAGAGCGCTACATCTCCTAGACCAGCTTGTGAATCACTTGCGACATTTTTTTCGACAGATTGAAGCTCAGCAGTTTTATTGATGCCATTGAATGTAAGCGAGGTACTTTGCTTCTTCTGCTCCCATGGAATGGTTGCTCCAAGAGCCCAGGTTTCTGTCCAACCATAAATCAGATCAACCCTGAGCAATTGTTCAGATTGATTGATGGATCCCGTAAATTCGTTTGAATATTTTCCAAGTACCATTTCCTTGAGGGATGTGTCTTTACCGCCTGCACCCCAAATTTCTGAATATTCTGGCAGAGTCTGATATCGAAATTTTGCTTCAATGACTTCAGGGGGTAGTGGTTGTTCAACTTCGATTGCTCGGAGAGTTTGATCAGAAGTAGCCCAGAGAATCAGTATGAAAGAAACGTATCGAAAAATTTGATTCATTTTAAGAATGATAACAGTCGGGATCTAATTGTTTGAGAAAGAAAGGAAGCCTTCACGAAGTAAAACATTTATGATGATCTCTATTGGATAACCTACAACGTTATTGTACGAGCCCTCAATCCGCTCCACGAGTAGCGTACCTAATCCTTGGATTGAGTAAGCACCTGCTTTGTCGAGAGGCTCTCCAGAGGAGATGTACCATTCCAGCCATTTTTTTGGGCAAAGATCTCAGCCAAACTCTTGTGGTGACATCTCCAATATGAGTCCAATTGTTCTTGGAGTCCATTAGGCAGTAACCAGAATGAACTAGGTGATCTCTGCCACTGAGCCGCTCTAAAAGCAAAAGTGCATCTTCAGGATCATTCGGTTTGCCTAGGACTTCACCATCAAGAACAACATCCGTATCTCCTGATAAGATCAAACTTTCAGTGAAGTCACCTTGAGTTGCTTCTGCTTTTTCCAATGCCATCCTTCGAACGTATGCGATTGGCTGTTCCCCAGATTTGCGAACTTCTTCAATATCAGGTGAAAAACTAGTAAATTGAAGGCCGAAACTCTCTAAAAAACTCTTTCGACGAGGCGAGGAGGAGGCAAGTGTGATGGGTCGATGTTGCTGTAAATTCATCCTATGGCTGGTCAAAGGCATTATTTAGTTGCCAAGAAAATGGCACTGTTTGATCTTGAAATGAACTGGCTACACTTCGACCGTAGCGATGTTCCTGATAAAACTCCAGAATCTTCCGGGCTACAGGTGCAGCAGCCTTGCCTCCTCCCTGACCATGCTCAACCAGGACAAGGACTGTAACTTCTGGAGCTTCTGCAGGGGCAAAGCCTGCGAACCAAGCATGATTTTGGTATTTTCGAAGCTCTTTTTCCTCGTTGGTGAGATTTTTCCTCGTTTCATGGCTGATGATCTGGGCTGTGCCCGTTTTACCCGCGACAGTGAAGCCATCAATTCGAGCAACCTTAGCTGTTCCACCATTTGGATCATTTACCACAGCTACCATCCCCTGAAGCAAAGGAGCTGTGATTCTCTGGTCTAAGATTGTTTGGCTAGGTGACTCTGCCTGATCCCGCAAAAGCTTAGGCGGATGCCAGATACCCCCGGAAGCAATCAAATTTACAAAATTTGCGAGTTGAATGGGAGTGACACTCACGTATCCCTGGCCAATTGCTACCGATGGTGTTTCTCCCGGATACCATCTTTCATTGAAGGTTGCTCTTTTCCAGTCTGAATCAGGAATCAAGCCGGTCTTTTCACCAGCAACCCCCAAATCTAATTTTTCACCAAACATCATCATTTTGGCGTAATGAGCTAACGTGTCCACGCCCATTTCCATTGCCAATTGATAAAAATAAATGTTACAAGACCCTCGAATGGCTTCTATCAAGTCGACTGGGCCATGTCCGCCAGACTTCCAACACTTAAAGGGAGCACTCCGGCCCTTCACATAGAAATAGCCGTTGCAGGTTTCCTCATGGCTTGGATCGATCAAATGCTGATCCAATGCGGCGTAGGCTGTGACTAATTTAAAGATTGAGCCAGGCGGATAGGCGCCCTGAACAATTTTGTTTTCCAAGGGGCGATCTGCATCATTGAGCAATTGGTTCCACAAATTTGGATCAATGCCGTTAGCAAACCAGTTGGGATCATAAGCCGGCAGACTAGCCATTGCTAGGATTTCACCACTTCCTGGCTGCATCACCAGTATTGCTCCAGTCTGATTGTCCATTGCAGATTCAACTGCTTTCTGCAATTCAATATCAATGGTTAGTTGGAGAGTATTCCCAGGTACTGAAGCAATCACTGGGGGAATAGTCCTTAACTCTCTGCCAATGTGATCAACCTCAACTTGTCGCCCGCCATCAAGTCCGGTCAAAAATTCATTCAGAGTCATCTCTAGCCCAGCCTTCCCATCAATACTCCTGGAACGCTTTTGATTGCTGGGCAACTCCTCTGATCTTTTATTTGTTGCTCCCACATACCCAAGGACATGAGCAGCAGTTTTGCCATGGGGATAGAAGCGTGCCGCCTCCATTTCTACGGTGACTCCTGGAAATTTGTCAGAGTGAGTTTGTAAGAAGGCTGCTTGATCTGCGGTAAGGTCAGATTTTAAACGGATGGATCTGAAAGGCGTTCTACTAGCGTATTGGGACTTTCCCAGCAGTTCAATTAGGGACCACTGAAAGGTTTCTGAAAGTTTATTGAGAGTTTGGAGAGGATTTGGAGCGTCTTCCCAGACCATTTGTAGGTGGTATGCAGGACGATTTTCAGCTAAAATTTGACCGTTTCGATCAAGAATTTGTCCACGTAACCCTGGTTCGGGACGGAGCCGGATTCGGTTACCTTCAGCGTAACTCTGGTATTCTTCATGTTCAATCACCTGAAGATACCAAAGGCGACCACCCAAAAATGAAAATACAAAAGAGATAGCTAGCGCAATACAGATGACACGAGTTCTGAAAAGATCTTGTTCCGATAAGATTTTTGCTGGGCTCATCAATAATGCTTCCTCAATGGAAAACGAGATGTCCAAATCAATTTTGAACCTAGAAACATAGTCGCCAGCAGACCATGTGCCAGGGTACCGTAGATCACCAAGATAAGCAGACTTTTCAGGGCGCTATCAAGGAAAAGCCAGTTTTGTAAACAAATGTTGAAAATTTCTTGGATCGAAAATGTGAAAAGAAAAATTAGTAGAAAATACCCATCATAAATCACCTGCTTGTTTTGAAGAATTCTATGAAGGATGGCTAAGGAGAGTAGATATGAAAAACCTTCGAGGCCCAGCAATCCATGGCTCAGTGAATCCTTAAAAATTCCGCCTAGTCCTCCCCAAAAAACGGCACTTCGAAAATTTGCTCTAATCAAAAATGCCATACCAAGCCAGACAAGCCTGAGAGGAAAAGGCAATGGCTCATGAAATATGCCTCCAAAAATGACTTCGACGCCAAAGAGGATTAAAAAAACTAATCCTGGAAACATATCATTCTTGAGGTTGATCTGGATCAAACAAACCCAACTCCAGTGGAAGAATACCCACTGACTCTAATCGGCTGAAATCAACACCTGGTTCGAGGACTGCGGTTTGGAACAGTTGGTTTTCTGATTGGAGGATTTCTTTGATTTCTCCGACAAACAATCCCTTAGGAAACAATTGACTTAAGCCACTGGTAATAATCCGGTCTCCAATTTTCAATTCATCCCTGATTAGTACCTGCCTTAGTTCAATCCCCCTACCTGTGCCAGCCACAATCCCCCTACTCCTTGTTCGTTGCACTAAAACAGGAAATCGGCTCCGTTGATCTAGGATGATTTGAATGGTTGATTGTTTTGCTGAGACATTTTGCACTCTGCCCACCAACCCTTCTGCGACGGCAACAGGTTGCTTTACCTGTATGCCATCTTGCGTACCAAGATTGAGCCACCAAACCCGAGTCAGCGGATCTGTGCTGATTCCTAAGATATCCCCAAAGATAACTGGTTCAGGATAGCTATTGGCCCAATTTAACTGAAGGAATTGGGAGCTGCTCCGGGCAACTGTCTCGTTGAGTACATTCAAATCAGTATTGAGATGAAAGATCCGCTCTTTCAATGACTGGTTTTCTTTTTTGAGCTCTTCAAGCTGAACAAAATATGATTCAAGCTCTTCAAAATGTTTTGAAAACCAAATATTCGCTCTTTGAAAGGGACTGGCGATGAGGTGAGCTGCCTCGGTGATCAATGAGGCTTCCGATCGATCCGCGCTTTGGTAGGATTGATAAAGAAGGATTGCTGAAGAAAGGAGAACTGCCCCTAAGAGAAGCCCCCATAAATTTCTACGCAACCAGTGCATCTGAAATCCTAGGCGATTTCACGTAAAACAGAAATTGGTTGTAGCAAATAATCAGATTTGTTGATTTTCTCGAGAGCTTTTTTCAACAACGCTTCTTGACAAGCTTCCAATGTGATTGTGAAGATTACAGGATGAGATCCATCCTTTTGGTGATATTGAGGCAATTGCTCAAGTGCGTAAATATTAATCTCATGTTCCGCTAAAACTTGACCAATTTGACCAACAATTCCGGGCTGGTCCTTGACTGTAATCCTTAGAGTGTGCCGGAAGATATACTCCTCAAAAGGCTGAAGTCTATATTGCTTTGTTGAAGGGCTATTTTTTGTCGCAGATCCTTTGGAGATTTTCTCGAGATCAGCAACCAATGCGGAAGCTGTTGGTAAACTCCCTGCCCCCTTCCCAACCATCGAGATTTCCTCACTAAATCTACCTTCAATCGATACAATATTGGTGGAGCCACCTATCTCTGCTACGGCAACACCCCTTAGAACCATCAGTGGCAAAACGAAAGCCTGAAGATCTTGCGCTTCTCGTTTCAGATAACCGATGAGTTTGATGCGCCGATCCATCCTTGAGGCGTAAGCAAAATCTGCAGGTTCCAGGTGCTCAATTCCCTCAAGAGTAATTTGATCTGGAGCCAGCCAAACACCAGTGATCAGATAAGTCAGAATGACTAATTTGTAGCGAGCATCATATCCCGCAATATCATTAGTCGGATCAGCTTCAGCAAAACCTAAATCCTGAGCCTGCCTCAAAGCGACTTCAAAAGATAGTTGCTTCTGCTCCATTTCGGTCAGGATATAATTGGAGGTTCCATTAAATATACCGCTGACCTTCTCAATATCATCCACATGGAAGTAATCTTGTAGCAGCCTCACTACCGGGATTGCTCCTGTAACACTGGCTTCGAAAAGAAGTTGTCGCCCATTTTTTTCAGCTATGGCGAGTAATTCTTCCCCATGCACTGCCATCAGATCCTTGTTGGCAGTAACTACATCTCTTCCAGATTCAAGGATTTTGGTAATCAACTCACGAGCGAATGTTTGTCCTCCGACAGTCTCTACAACTACTTGAATGGAATGATCAGCAAGCAACTCCTCAAGTGAGGAATAGAGTAAAATTTGATCACGTTGTGTCCAAATAGGTAGGTTTGGATTTTCTTGGTTCTTTTCTAAAATGCCTGCTAACTGAACAGCGCTGTAATCTGCCTTTCCATGCTGCCAGAGGACTTCTGCAACTCCTCCTCCGACAGTCCCCAAGCCAACAATAGCTACCCGACATGGATCAGGGTTATGTTTTGATTCGGATAAACTGGACATGCTTACTTCTCCTGATCCGCTACTTTTTTCTTCAGAAAGTTAAACCAATTTGGACGTGCTAAAAGTGTCTTTTCAAGAACGTACCACCCTACCTTGTCTATATTTAGTACCTCTAAGAGCACTTGTGGTGATTTGATGTTTCCATCTGCGACGAGAGGCCGCTCTGTGTTTAGGCCAATCAATTCCAATAAGGACTCCTCCGAATCAAAGCATCGATTCATTACATGCACTGCAAATGGATGGAAAATATCAACCCCACTTTTTTCAAGGAGTTCAAGTGTTTCGTGAAGATCAGTGATGGAAAATCCATCCTCCATTTTATCAAAAATGGAAAAATAATAACTGATCGGTATGGAAACACTTTTCCGATCACGAATGGCTTGGATGATTTGACAAGTCAGCCGCAATCGGTTTTCGATGGTTTCAGATCCGTAGTCGTCGTCTCGATTGTTGAACCTGACAGAAAAGCATTGATCTAAGAGCAGTTGGTCTCCACCATTAATTTCAATAAAATCGAATCCAACCTCTTGAGCTCTCTCTGCAGCGTGAACAAAATGTAAAATGATTTCTTCAATGTCTCCCTCGTCAAACTCTCTACTGAGATCGAAGTCCCGGCCAAAGTTGTAGAGAGATGGCCCCACTGGATTTTCTCCACAAACCTCTTCCGAAGTTCTTGCGCCTGCATGAGAAAGCTTGATCCCAATACAAGCTCCCTCTTTCTTGATGGCTTTGACTAATTTTTCTAAGCCCTCTAGGTGCTCTTCCTCTGAAATACCCAATTGACCAACTGCCATCTTCCCTTGGCGGGCAACAAAAGCTGATTCGGTAAGCATGGTGCCTACGCCCTGCTTTGCCAGGGCTGAGTAGTGACGAATCATTTCTCCAGTGACAATGCCGCGGTGGTTTGCAAGGTTTTCTTTTGTTGGCGGGGCAAGGATTTGATTGCGGAATTTGATGCCGAACGATTCGAAAGGTGTAAACATAGGTCTTAACTTGGGTGGAAAAACTGAAAATGATCAGGGTTTGATGCGAGAAGCTTTCTCTTCAATTCCCGATTGGCCGAAACGACTCTTAAGTTCATTGTCAATATCTTCTAAAGATATTTCCTTTTCGGCCATCAAGACAAGGCAATGAAACCAGAGGTCAGTCAATTCATGCACCAAGGCAGCACGATCTTGACCTTTAGCAGCCAAAACTACTTCTGTGGTTTCTTCACCAATTTTCTTCAGAATCTGATCTTCTCCCTTTTGAACAAGGGATGCTACATAAGAAGAGTTAGTATCCCCCGATGCTATTCTCTGATGAATGGTTTCTAAAACTCGATGGAGCATTGGCATCTATTGGGGATTTGAGGAACTGAGTCTTCTCACCTGTAAAATCTCAATTTTTTTGCGAAGAGTATTTCGGTTGATGCCCAGAATACGCGCAGCCTTCTGTTGGTTCCACCGCGTTTCTTCCAACAACAATTGCAATAAGGGTCTTTCTATCTGGTGAAGAACGGTGTCCATCAAATCCTCTCTTTGCTGATGAACAAATTCCGGAATTACCATATGAAGTTTTTTGTAGGCCAACTCTTCCAGTGTTTCTTCAAATTCTGGGAGGGGAGCTTGGCTTAGTAGATTATGTGGAAGAGCATCTTTGGTAATGACTTCACTAACGTTCGTAATCATCAAACTTTTGACTACATTTTCTAATTCTCTGATATTTCCTGGCCAAGAATATTTTTGAAGAATTTCCATCGTCTCCTCAGTAATACTCTTGCGCCCTACGGCTAGTTCTTGACGGCCTTTTTTCAGGAAATGTTCTACCAGCAGAGGGATGTCCTCACGATGTTCCCTAAGAGAGGGGACACTAATTGGGAACACGCTTAACCGATAAAAAAGATCGGCACGGAATTCCTGCTCAGCAATCATTTTGTTTAATTGCCGGTGTGTAGCAGCAATCACTCGCATGGAAGCGGGAATCAACTCGCTACCTCCCACCCGCTCAAACTGTCGCTCTTGTAGAACCCTTAACAGCTTTGCTTGCAGCTTTAGGGGCATGTCGCCAATTTCATCAAGAAAAAGAGTTCCTCGACCTACGAGCTCCAGTTTTCCACGTTTGCGGTCAACAGCCCCTGTGAAAGCCCCCTTTTCATGGCCAAATAACTCAGATTCTAGTAATTCACCTGGGATTGCTGCGCAATTTATCGCGACGAATGGTGCTTCTGAACGGTCAGAATGTGCATGAATGGATCGTGCAATCAATTCTTTGCCCGTGCCACTCTCTCCTAGAATAAGTACGGTCAAATGGGTTGCGGCTACTCTACCAATCGACTTGAAGATGTCGCGCATTTCACGACTTCTGCCAATTAGTAATTCTTGTTCTTCGCGGTGGGTTAGTTGGAGTTGGCTTTGGCGGTCGGCTCTGTGACTACTTAGAAGGTGTTGACCTCTTTCAAGGATTTCCTCTACTTCTTGGATGTCAAATGGCTTCGTGATGTACTCAAAAGCCCCTTTCTTCATGGCTTCTACCGTGTTGAACATAGTGTTCTGACCGGTCATCACCGTGATCAATAAGGAAGGGAATTGCTTCAAAATTTCTTCGGTGAAAGCCAGTCCATTCTCCTGTTGCAGGTGAATATCAACAAATGCCATGTCGATGGATTGGCTTTCTAGAATTTCCAGTGCTTCTTGGAGATTCGAAGCAATGTGAGGCGTTGCACTGGCTCGCGAGATGGTTTTTTCTAGGACCCAACGAATACTTCGCTCATCATCGACAACCAGTACATTGCAACTCATATCTCGTCAACTGCTCGGAGATCTTACATAGCGCTGTAGCTCGTCTTTGAGAAGACGCAGACTTAAGAGTGCATCAGCACCTGCAACCGCTCGATCAGGCCCAAATTCACCACGAACCTTGTCTTGTAGCTGCATAATATTTCTTGAAACAAGGGTGCGGGCGGCGTTGTAGTAATAAGCGTCTGGCCGAACATCCACAAAAGGTGAGGTGTCACCAACAAATCGTGTGGATTGAGCTGAATCCTGTGTCACTTGAATAAGTACATCTTCCAACATCAAAGCATACTCAGCCCTAGTGATTTCTTTATTTGGGAAAAAGAGGAATTGAGGGTTAGATTCGAGGCCTCTAACCTGAAGTTTGAGAATGGTTTCAATATCTTCACGCAATGGATGTTCTGAGATATCAGATGCCAGTGGCCTTTCGATTTTGCTTTCGCCAGAAGGAATAAAATCTTTTGTTGGAGATTCAAACTTTAATTCTTTCCTCTGCTCAGTTGCATTTCGGGTGTAAAGATCGGCCAATTTGAGCTCTTGCATCAACAACGCTGCCATATCGGCACGAGTGATTTGCTCAATCATCGCAAGCTCGCGCCCATGCCTTGTACCTGGTTGAGCTCGGACAATTTTGTTCAGTTGTTCGATTGCATGGTTAGCTTCTCTAGTAAAACCACGATTTAACTCAAGTACTTGAGTGAAAGCATTCTGGGCCTCCTCAAATCTCAGAGATTTTTCATTCGATTGGCCCCAATAGTACCAAGGTTCTGCCTTGCTTGCCTGAAGATCAGGATGGTCTTCAAAAATCTCCAGGGCTTCATTAAAATGATCCTCAACATCGTCGATCCAGTCATCTCCCTCCGCTCTGGTTGTAATAGTGCGCATTGCCAACAATTGAACGGAGAGTTCCTCGTTTGGACCCTCCGCGTTGCTTAGAGCTTTCCCCAATAAATTCTCAGATTCCTCAAGGAGTTCTGCAGCCTTTTCAGGCTCCAATCCGACTTGTTGTGATTGGAGAGTAAGGACAAGCGCTTTGCCTGCTAGAGCAGGTCCATATTCAGATTTCAACTCAAGACCAAGATCAAACTGCTTGGAGGCAGCATCAATCCGTTGCTCATCAAGTAAGTCTTTACCCCGCATCACATGGAAACTAGGGTTGTCAAGTGTTCCCTGACTAGGTCGTGGTCCTTGATCCTTGTTGCATCCATTGAGTGCAACAAGAGATATAATTATGAAAAGGATGCTAAATTGCCAACGAATACGCATAGTCACCTCCGCGGTGGTTGGATAAATGTCCGACCATTCACATGAAAACAAGCTCGATTCAAGCAGCGCCTTCCAGGCTGGCTGGTCGTGTATCTCCAAAGCATGATGGTAACAGAGATTTTTCACGCAAATACCTCAGGAAATAGAGCATGTTTTTACGCATGCTTGCCAAGTCTTCTTCCAAAGGATTTGCTTCCCTGACAAACCATTCATTAATGAATTCGTCAATCAAATCAGGTGTCCATTCCTGATACACAGGTGGTTGGAAATCGTCCAGAAACACTTCAAGATCTTCATCCAACCTTGATAGATCTTCTTCTGACCAATCGAGACTCTCCCGGAAATCTGCCAGGACTTCTTCTGAGATTGGGGGAACTCTAACAACTTCCTTCGAATCAGAATCAGTGGTAGCTTCTTCCTCAATACCTGAATCCGCGGAGCCGGGTATTTTAGCTTCGGGCCCATAAATCAATTCACTGGGGCTTTCGGAGATTAGTTCAATCAATTCGCTGTTTCTCACTTCATAATCATTAAGAGCATCATGAATCGTCTCTCTTGTAAGTGCTTCCTCTCCAAGAGCTTCAGCACGTGTTTTGAGATAGACTGCCACGATCATTGGATTTGAAAGATGAGGAATTTCATTACTGTGATCCAGTTGATGGATCGTAGCTTTCGCCAGAAGATTATCTGGTGACTGTGGAGTTGTCTCTCTCTCAAATTCCTCAAATCTAGCACGGAATCCCTCTAGAAATTCTTCAGTCAGCAGCCTCATGAGTAGCAAAGGTTCTGGGGTTTCTGCTTCTAATCCCTCTTTAACTGCCTGAATATCAAATTTCAAATCTTCAAACCGTTCGGAGAATGCCAGGAAGGGGAGTGTGCTCAGTAGTTCTTCCAAACGCTTTTGAGTTGCAGCCTGGGGATTACTGATCATTCTTCGGGAGGCAAACTTACGACGTTGTTGTGCTTTCGTATGTTTCTTTGACTGCTGGCGCTTAACCATGCCAGCTTTGCGAACTTTTTTCTTCGCCATTCGGGAGTGCCTAAACTACTAGAGAGATGAGGGAGGATCCAAAACCAAAAGGTATGGATAATATTTTAATAGTAAACCATTCTCTATAGCACAAATTAATTGTGAATCCCATCATCTCCTTTTTATCGCATATCCCGTGGTTCGCGGATGATGGTTCGCACAGATTTTCTTCGTGAATAAATATCTCTTGTGAGAGGATTGTCCGGTGGGCTTTCGTATTGTCTGTCTAGGTAAATTCTGAGCTGTCCGTAATTCAGTGGATCAGGTTTGAAACGGCGCTTTCGTGGAACATAACGGGCAGCGTCTCGACGTACTTTGTCTTCAAAATTATCAGGATATCGTTCAGCAACATAATTTGGGATAACCTGCTGGGATTCTGTGTAGGAGCGTAAACTCTGATAATCCAAAGGTCGAATTTGTCTTCTCCCTTCACCTGCTGCCCAAGCAAATCCACCAAAGCTTATCGTGAAGAGGATTGTAAAGAAGAACGTAATTTTTCGGGGCATTATTTACTCAGGGGATTGCAGTACGGTTTGTTTTTCAGCGATTGGGCAAGGGATGCCGCTATCTCGAAGATTCTTTCTGTGGGTCAACACATTCACAGGATGTACCTTATGAAAGTTACTAGGCAAACCTGATATTTTTGGCTTGATAACTAAAATATACAAAAAAAGAAGAATTAGATGATGGGCAAAGGTCAGTTCCGCATATGAATAGATTTGGTATTCACTTAGATGAAAATTATTTTAACTTTTCTCTCCCTATTCCCGATGCACTCAAAGTGGAACTTTGGTTCTTTGGGATACCACTCAATTTTTTTGAAAGTCACAATGATAAAACCACAGAAAATCTCCCACTCCTAAGGAAATACGATCTGATTAAAGCCTCAACGGATCATGAAATTTGGCAGGGAAAATTTGAATCTCCAGTAACTGTTTTGACAGCATATTTGGTAAAGGTTTTTCGATCAGATTCAGATGGTAATTCTATCACCGATTGGATCCTTGACCCGTTTGCGAGAAATTCCCTGGGTGGGGAACTCTGGGGTCAAATCATTACATTTCAAGTTGATGAGAAATGTGGACTTTTAAAGGCATGTTTTGAAAGTGAAGACTCTCTGAGCAAGGCTTCATCAATAAAGTTGAAGAGGTTAGCTCTCTTGACAGAGATGGCAAAGGTACGAGTTGAATCAGAAAGATTTTCTAAGAAGTCGCTGGGTGAGTTAGTTATCTATGAATGTCATGTTCGTGGAATGACTCAGCATCACTCATCCGGGGTTCCTGTCAGGCAACGCGGCAATTTTTCTGGGATTCAACAAAAAATTAAATATTTAAGCCAACTCGGTGTGGATGTGGTGGAGTTGCTTCCTATTTTTGATTTCGATGAAAATGAAAACCAATTAAGGAATCCAGAAAATCAACAAAATCTCAAAAATTATTGGGGTTACTCACCAATCTTATGGTTTGCTCCTAAAGGAGCTTACGCAGAAAATCCTTTATACCGACACCAAGAATTCAAAGAATTTGTTCAAGAATGCCATCTTCATAAAATCGAGGTCTGGTTGGATGTTGTCTACAATCATTCTGCAGAACAGGATGCCAAGGGACCAAAATATCACTTCAAAATGATGAACAAAGAGACATGGTATCTCCAGACCCCCCAAGGTGAACTTCATAATGCTTCAGGCTGTGGCAACACACTTAGATGCGGACACCCCTTGGTGAAGGAGTTAATCTTGGGAAGTTTACTTTACTGGCATGAAGGGATGGGAGTTGACGGTTTTCGATTTGATCTGACCAGTATTTTGAATAGGCATCCGGAGAGAGGCGATTTTCAGGATTTTCCGAATCTTCTTTGGGAATTACGGCAGGAGCCAAGACTGAAGAATGTGCGGCTGATCTCAGAACCATGGGACGCTCATGGATACGATCTGGGAAGGTCTGCGAAGAAGGCAGGATGGACAGAATGGAATGATCGATTTAGGGATACCACCCGCAAGGTGATCTCCGGAGAAGTAGGGCAAGGCCTTGCTCTAAAAGATGCGATTGAGGGAAGCCCCTCTATTTTCGGTGAACCATCAACTGATTATTGGCCGAGTCTGAATTTCATCACTTCTCATGATGGTTTTACCCTCTGGGATTTGTTCAGCTATTCAGAAAAGCACAATCATGCAAACGGTGAGAACAATCGAGATGGCCATTCAGCAAATTTTTCAAATAATTTAGGAGTAGAGGGGCCAACTGAGAATCAGGAAATACTAGGCTTACGTGAACAGAAATGGAGGATGGCTTGGACCATTCTGGCCATTAGTCGTGGTCCAATGATGTTTGTGGCCGGTGATGAATGGGGTCGAACACAATATGGAAACAATAATGCCTATTGCCAAGACAATGAACTAAACTGGCTTAATTGGCAGGAGAGTGAGACCAAGTCTGAAAGGGTTGAATTTGTTCGAAAGCTGCTCGCTTTGAGAGCAAGATTGTGCAAATCATGTTGGATTTCTTCCTCTTCAAAGATCAGTTGGTTTAATTCGGAAGGATTTGAGGCAGACTGGTCACCTCATATTCGAAGTTTTGTTTGGAAAATAGAAAATTTTGAAGAAGGCATGAGTTGGTGGTTCCTCTGCAATAGTTATGATGCGCCATTGTCTTTTGCAATCAAAGAAGAAAGATCTATCTTTTGGCAATGGAATTCCAATCATTACATGGGAGTGCCCAATGACTTGTCCAATGAAAAATTTGTCGAACTTGGCCCCTTTAGTATCTTAATTGGCACTACTAGGCAGTTGTGAATGTCCTAAAATACTTTGAATCTTTAAGAATAGATCCCAATGTCAGATCCTAAATTAATAGCAATTACCGGAGCATCTGGACTGATCGGTAAGGCACTGATAAAAAGGTTTCGATCAGAAAATCAACCATTCCTAAAACTAGTTCGTCAGCCAACTTCCGAAGAAGGTGAGCGTTTCTGGAATTATTCAGAGAAGGTCTTAGATGGTGGAATAGATGATTGCAATGCACTGGTTCATTTGGCGGGTGAAACGGTAGATGGCCATTGGTCCAGCTTCAAAAAACAGTTGATATATGAAAGTCGTGTACAAGGCACTGAGTTCCTAGTTGAAAAAATCCTCTCCAGTCCATCCCCACCAAAAGTAGTGGTGTTTGCATCTGCAATCGGGTTCTACGGTCAAAAAAGAGCTGACTGGGTCACTGAAGAAAGTCCACCTGGCTCAGGATTCTTAGCAGATGTTGTGGAAGATTGGGAACAGGCTAGTGAAGTACTCCAAGAGCACGGAATCCGAGTTGTGCGTTTACGGTTGGGAGTCGTTTTGGCTAAGGAAGGCGGGGCATTACACAAAATGCTGCCAGTTTTTCGATTGGGCTTGGGGGGAGCAATCGGGGACGGAGAACAGAGAATGAGTTGGATAACCCTATCTGATGTTGTCGAAATGATCTGGCAATCTATTCATTCTGAAAGTTGGCAGGGAAACTATAATGCAGTGGCTCCTGAAGTGGTTTCAAATCTGAAATTCAGCAAAGTCTTGGCAAAAGTTTTAAAAAGGCCTGCAATTCTTAAAGTCCCGAAGTTTATGATGGAGACAGTTTTTGGTGAGATGGCTGATTCTACGGTGCTCAGCGATCTTGCTGTTCAACCAAAAAGATTGATGGAGATAAACTTCCCTTTTGAGCACCCCAAGCTGAAACCAGCCTTGGAGGACTTGTTGTCGAAATGATCGCCGTACCTGACTATCGCATCATCTGAGTCTTTGGAAATTAATGGTTCCTTCTCTTTTTGGCTCTTCCCACTCACATATGAAACTGTTCTGGTTCGTTTCTTCAAATTGACAGTTATAGGAAGTAATCACTCCAGTCTGTAATGTCTTTGTTGACCATTCTGGAAGTGTTCCTCCCAGAAAATCAGCTGCTACAACCTCAATTGGCCGTCCATCACTTCTCTTCAGATCGCTGATCATGTACCCATCGTTTTGCCTCCGAATGGTCACATATAGGCTACAAGATTTGCCATTATACTTCTTCTTGCCAATCCGTACGTTGCAGCCTTTCCAGCGTCCTTCCATCAGGATGGGGGCAATCTGATTTTCTGACAATAACCTAATCCGACATTGATCTAATTCTAGAATCGGTTTGTTGTTATCCACATCGTTTTTACGCACCGTTTGGATCCTTCCGGTAAGAAAAATATTTGTTCCACGCCCGGTATCGACAAATTTCATTGCCTCGTTTTCACTCATTAAACAAGATACATAGTTACCTTGGCTTTTTAGTTCAAAGGCCCAATCTCTTCCTTGCGGTCGTAATTGTTCAAAATCTCCACTCAGTTCTAGTTCTTTTTCTGAGAAATCCCTGCGGAAACGCAGTTGATTCTCTGAATGGGTAATTAGAATCATAGAGATTTCTTCGGCCCCGAAAGTCTTCGCAGAAATCGGCTTTACGAAAAAAAATGAGATAAGAATCAGCACCAATAACAAAAATGATCTCTTCATGTAACAATCTCAATCGATGGGTTTATTTCATAATGACCACCTGGCAAAACTTTAATCCACTCCTGCAATTCCATTTCCAGTAACAAAGGCAAAAGTTGCTGTGGTCCCTCCTCTGTAATGAGACTTAAGTTGTCCAGATCTTTTGCACCCTCATTCAGGGAATTGAGAATCATGATCTGTTGATCACTCAAGTCACTTTTGGACAGCTGAATTTGTTTTGATGGTTCTGGAAATGAGAGCTAAATCCCTGCTTTATTGGAGATAGTAGGCAGTAAATCCTCAAGGATGTCAGTGGCAGAGGTTATTAATTTTGCCTGGTTCCTTGAAATCAGTTGATTGCATCCGCTACTGGGATGCGAATCGATCCTACCAGGTACGGCAAAAACCTCGCGGTTTTGTTCTTGACCAAACTTCGCGGTGATCAAGGCTCCACTTTTCACACTCGCCTCCGTCACCAATACACCCTGTGAGATACCACTAATGACGCGATTCCTAATAGGAAAATTGTGTGAAACTGGTTTGGTGGCCAGAGGGAATTCACTGATAAGTGCTCCCTGTTGACAAATTCTATCAGCTAAATTCTCGTTTTCAGGAGGGTAGATGTGCTGGAGCCCCCCAGCCAAAACAGCAATTGTTCTTAACCCAGCTTCCAAGGCGGCCTCGTGCGCTACGGTATCGATTCCTCGAGCCAACCCACTGATTACAAATGCATCTGGAACCAACTCAGCAAGTTCATTTACCAGTCTTTTGGTCTGATCTCTTCCGTAACTCGTGCAGGACCTTGATCCTACGATTCCTAAACATAAATTGTGTGCATTGGGTAACTCACCTTTTACATAAAGTACTGAAGGGACACTATGAATCTGTAATAGATTAGTTGGGAAGACCTCACTTTCTGGACAAAGTAAGTGAAGATTGGGAGATGATTCGATTAACCTTTTTTCCATCTGGAAACTTCGAACATCCATTGCTTTCGGCAATAGCTTAATGACATCTTTTCTAAGGCCCAATTGCAGAAGTTGATCGGAGGATTTTTGCCAAATTTTGGAGAGGCTACCGAAAGTCTCCGAAAGTTTTTGAAGAGTCTGGGTGCCAACCCCGGTAACTAGGCTTAGCGCTAACCAATCTTTCTCAGGTGACTCAAGTACCATTCTCAGTCCCTTGCTTTGAGTGCTCTTTCCATTTCTCGACTCACTTCCTTCTTTTTAAGGGTTTCTCGCTTGTCATGAATCTTTTTCCCCTTCACCAAGGCGATCTCCAATTTGATGAGACCTTTCTTTAAATACACTTTTAGGGGAACAATCGTAAGTCCAGCTTCACGAATTTGACCATACAATCTACGAAGTTCACCTTTGTGAAGAAGTAGTCTTCTTGGACGAACTGGATCATGGTTGTGTCGGTTTCCAAAATCATACGGGGAAATATGGCACTGCATCAACCAGCCTTCCATTAGTTCCGTGACCCGGCAGTAGCTCTCACTCAGGTTTATTTTTCCCTCGCGAATACTTTTGACTTCGGTTCCTTTCAGCTCAATTCCCACTTCGTAAGTTTTCAAGATTTCATACTCAAACCGCGCACGTCTATTTTGTGCGAGAACACGGCCCTGCACGCCCATAAATTTCTCCCTAATTTGTTGGCACAGTTCTTGTCAAAAGTTACTTATTTATATTCCGCCTGGATGGCCTACCGCGCATGATGTGCTCCCCACTTTGCGAACTTGAACGAAGCCTGTTTTCATGAATCCAAAAGCTTTGCTTTTTCATCTTACATTCTGTTTCTTACTACTCTTGCCGATTACAGTAGAGGCAAAAAAAACAAAGGATTATCAAGAATTTATTTTTAATGATGAAGACATCATGCGTGTCAAAAGAGCCAAGAACAGCTTTGAAGTTTTGATCAAGCCCAGATCAGGCGAAGGAACCTACAAGATGGGCAAAAGGGTTCTTGATGATTGGCGTAATAATCACAAAAAAATCAAAAAATATAATGGGAACAAGCAACTTTATCAACATCGCTTTGTTCCGATCCCGTTTTGGTCTCTAAATGATGCACTCCAGGGAGCTGCCTTGAAAGCAATGTTTCCAGAAGATGCAAGTGGGGCTGGGGGATGGCGGCATAGAGTCACCTACAAGTGGGAGACCGTTAGTTTGATCTCTGGTGTGTTTGCCAAGCGAGAGATTGGAGCCAGACACCTTATTCGACATAATAAACTAAGAAACCAAGGTCGTTCTCTCAAAATTGGGGATGTAGTTGAAATTCCTTGGAATTGGTTGAGGGAAGGCTTGGAATTACAGCCCCTAAAAGTCAAAGAGCCATTGTTGGTCAAAGCTGATTCCAAGGGAAGGCGCTTTGCTGCATATAAGATGTCGTCCGGAGATACGATATATTCTTCGGTAGTAGCAAGATTTACCGGCCGACTTTTGCACGAGGAAGTAGATCGAATGGCCAAAGAACTTCTTGAATTAAACGATATCACCAACGCAAGATTGATTCAGACAGGTCAACTGGTTCGCTTTCCACTCGAGTGGGTAAGTGATGAGTATCTGGACTTATCTAGTGGGGGAGGCAGCGTTACGGTTGCTGAGAGTGATGATGAGGTTGATCTTAATGATGATGAAGAGGAACTAAAAATCAAACCACCACCAGTACCGCCACCAGCACCGGATATCCACCTTAAAAAAGTAGTGCCCCAAATTGCAAAAAATTCTGCGAATGAAGCAAAAAAGAAAGAAATCAAAAAAACCAAAGCTGAGAAAAAAAAATCTAGCAGTAAATCAGCAAGAAATGTTGTCCGCACAAAAGATCAGATCCACATCATTCTTGATTCAGGACATGGTGGAATTGATCCAGGTGCAGTAAAAGGGGATCCAAAAAACGGAGATAGAGTTTATGAGGATGATGTTGTTTACGACATCGTTCAGCGAATGTTGCCAGAACTAAAGCAGTCAGGATTTGTTGTTCATGAAACCGTTAGGGACAAAAGCCAAAGTGGGCCTGTCAAGTACCTAAGCGAAAAAGTTGATCGTGATGAAGAACTCCTGGTAAATCCACGCTACGATCTTGGAAGTGCGAGAGTAGGAGTCAACATGAGGGTATTTTTAGTGAATCATATTTACCTGAAACTACGTAAACAGGGTGTGCCCTCTGATCAGATTGTCCTGATCAGTGTGCATGGGGATGCCCTTCACGACTCCTTGCGTGGCGCTATGATTTATTACCCAGATCGACGTGTACGAAGTCGTGCTTTTGGTGTTGTTAAGTCCGTTTACACAAAGCGCAAAGAATACACGAGGAGAGTCACTTTCAGTAAAGGTGACAATCAACTTTCTGAGAAATATAGTAGAGAGTTGGGGAAAACAATGATCGATAGCTTCCGAGACGCGAAGTGGTTGACTCATCGCAACAACACCGTTCGTGGCTACATCATACGCCGAGGTAAAAAGTCGCTCCCTGCAATTTTACGTTACAGTAAAATTCCGACATCTATTCTTGTGGAGGTGGCAAATTTGAATAACTCTCACGATCGCAGATTGGTTTTGGATTATAGAAATCGCCAAAAGATCGCTGATGCAATGGTAAATGGTCTTGAGTCTCACTTCAGAGGTAGCAAAGGCCTCATTGCCCAACGATGAGAAATTTAGAATTGAACCGTCCACGGATGAGCGGTTCAATCGTTTTTTGATGACTCAAATCATGTGGCTAAAACTGATTTCTCAAGTTTTAGAATATGGCGAGCAAGCCTGCGAGAGTGTCTGAAAACCTGTTCCATTTTCTCAATCATATCCACCTCCAATCGGTAAACCAGTAGTCCTCCACCCTCCATTTTTTCCAATCTTTTGGCTTCCTGAGAATGAGCTTTCTCCGCATAAGCCTTCAATTTTTTCTTCATGCCAATGACAGTCTCTGCAGACTGCCCCTTTTCAGAATCTAGAGCTACAACAGTTTTCTCAAGGGCATCAAGTGTCATCGCATGATATTCTGACAAAAGCTTCGTAGACTCAGCGTCAAAATTAACTTTGCTTTCCTGTTTTTGTTCAATCAACCGGCTGATGTTTGTCTCAAGGACATCACCAATTTGCTCCAATTCATCTGCCATTTGAACTAACCGCATTTGCTCATCCTGTTGTTCAGAGGATAACGGTTTTCTTCCCAATTCCATTAAGTATTCAATCAGCTCGTTGTGCATCCTATCAATTTCATCATCACTGCTTTTCAAAACTTTGAGTTTCTTCGAATCATCAGAAAGAAGTGTTGGTAAACTGTCACGGTAGGCCATCAATACCAACTTGCCGAGTTGCTCAACTTCTTTGGTAACAGCACTCATCGCCAAAGATGGGGCATTTAAAAGATCAGGTTCCAAAGCTGTTACGTAAACCCCAGCCTTCGCTTCGACTTTTTCCTGTGGAATAATTTTGATCAGGATGTTCGCTATGAATGTCAGAAATGGTAGAAACAAAATTGCCATGCCGATGTTGAAGAATGTATGAGCATTAGCGATCGCTCTAGTCAGATTAGCAGACTCAACGTTTTCAGGTCCAATAGCGTTTGCAATTAATCCCAAAAAGGGCAGCACTAGGAGAGCCCCCCCAAGATTGAAAAAAACATGCGCTCCCGCAACACGCTTTGCTTCTGTACTTCTTCCGATGACAGATAAAGCAGCTGTAACACAGGTTCCTACGTTAGCTCCTAAGATCAAAGCCAAACCAGCTGGAAAGGAGATTAACTGTTGGGTGGCTAGGGCAATCACAACCCCCATTGTTGCTGAGCTTGACTGTACCAAGGCCGTAAAGATAGCTGAGACCAACATCCCCAGCAGTGGATTAGCCATATGTTGCATGAGTTCGATGAATGGTTCGTAAGTGCGCAGCGGCTTCATTGCGTCACCCATTGTGTTCATTCCCACAAATAGCAATCCCAATCCAAGCACAACTCTTCCCCATTGTTTGGTCTTGTCTCCCTTACTGATCATTTGTAGGAGTACACCGCCCGCAACCAGAAACATCGAATATTTGGTGACTTTGAAGGCGACCAGCTGCGCTGTAATTGTGGTGCCAATATTTGCGCCAAGAATCAGTCCCATCGATTGAGGGAAACTCATCAAACCTGCAGCCACAAAACTTACACACATCACTGTTGTAACTGAGCTTGATTGAGTTACCGCGGTGAAAATAGTTCCTGTGATTAGGCCCCGGACACGGTCACCAGCGATTGTAGTCAAAACTCTTTTCATTCCATTCCCAGCAAGCTGGTTCAGTGCGTCACTCATCTTCTCCATCCCATAGAGAAAGAGCCCCAGGCCACCTAGCAGGCCAATCGTGATGGTTGTCCAGTCCATTTTGTCCCCTCAAGGTTTTAAAATTGATCGATAGCTTCCTAAAAGGAAGATGCCCTTCTGCCACAGTTTTAGTGAATATACAATTATTGGATTTAAAAAATGTGATTTTTACTGAACTTTTAAATGAGAGACCCAGCAAAAACTAAACTGAGACTTGATAGGGTTTAGAGTTGAGTAGGGAAGAAATTCGCTTATTTTGGAGCAGAGGAACTTGGAAGACCATCAATGAAAAATAGACGGTCACCCAAGAAGAATTTGCGAGTTTAGTCAGAACCCAGTTTTCTAGTTTTTTAATAATTTTTTTCAAAGCAGATGTAGATCGCAGTAATGTTTCTATGAAAAAACGTTGATAGATAACTGAATTTAATCATTTTTATCCCCCTCTTAGATAGTATATGGATCCAAAGTGGATTGAAGCTTCTCAGAATTGGCTCGATGAAGTTCGGCTGCATGCCAGGAAATATTTCAGGAGTGAGCTACATGTGACAGATAAGGAGGATGCTTCACCTGTGACAATCGCTGATAAGCATATAGAAGCACTGATTCGTGAAAGAATTCGTTCAGAATTCCCAGACCATGGAATAATTGGAGAAGAGGAAGCTGATGAGAACCTGATTTCAAAATATCGATGGGTGATTGATCCAATTGATGGAACACGAAGTTTCATCACAGGGAATCCGTTATTTGGAACTTTGTTGAGCTTAGTCACTGAGGATGAATTTCTACTGGGTTTGATGGATCTCCCAATGTCCCAAGAGCGCTGGTGGGCATCCCATCAAGGAGGCTCTTACTATCAGGGTAAGCGTTGCACCACTTCCTCAAGTCAGAAGATTGAGGAATCACGATTGGTATGTACATCCCCAGCAATCTTTTCAACTAAGGAATTGAATCAATTTCAAAATTTAGCGAAATCTGTACGTGTTGAAAGATATGGTGGGGACTGCTTTAATTACGGAGCTCTGGCTTGTGGTTGGGTTGAGCTTGTAGCGGAAGCCTCTCTGCAATTTTACGATATCGCTGCGTTGGTGGTAATTATTCAGGAGGCTGGAGGTATTGTGACAGACTGGTCAGGTGATCCAATTCGAATGGGCTGGGACGGCACTGCGTTAGCAGCTGCAAATCTTGATTTGCATGGGCAGGCCCTTGAATTGCTTAATTATTCTTAGGAAGCTTGTCTGTAATTTTGAATAGTGTTGTCCAAAAAGCATTTAAAACAAACTCTGAGTTTTAGTCCGAGAAATAGGAACATTGAATGAAAAGTAAAAACTTATTTGGTGTCGTGACAATCTTCTTTGGTTTTGGCATCACAGGGTGTGATGCCCTGACTGGTGAAAGGTATCCAATTCCCTCGGGTAATTATGAAGTACCACAAACCAAGCAGCTGCAACGTGAAGGGGATTATTTTGTTAATGAGGCCCCACAACAAAGCACCATCGTGCGAATGAGACAAGAAGTTCCCTTCAACTGGAAAGAATAGAAGAATTATTTTCATGTGATTCAATTATAAAAAAGTTTTCCACCCCATTCCTACTGGGAAGCACAAACCAGCTGATCTCATCCACAAAGGATTGGAATGCCTTTGGACGAATTACAGCGCATTGAAATTGCGATTGAGTTGGACAAGGGCGTTTCTTATGAAGAATTAGTACGCAAATTCTCAGCTTCAGCGTCTGAACTGAAGGACATTGAGAATCTTCTTCTTAAGAAAGATGTACCTTCGAAAAACAAAGTTCATCGTAAAAAGAAGTCTGAAACGGACAGAGGTTTGATTCTTAAAAAACTGATGAGTGGTGAACTGCCAGAAAAAATCTCTGAACACTTCGAAGTCAGTTTGAAAGTCCTCAAACGATGGGCAAAAGAAGAGGGAATTCCATGGGACAAAAGCTGGTCAGATCTAACCGCTACTGAGAAAAAGGAGATACAGGCGCTAAGAGAAGAGGGGAAATCTTGGGAGGAGATTGCAAGAGCCTACCAATTACATCTGGACGGAGAGGAATTAATTCCACAGCTTCCATATCAGACACTTACCCCCGCTGAAGTAGGTTTACTAATGGAGATATTCACTACGACGCCGAACATCTCCATCAGTGGAGCATGTCAGTTAGCTTCACAGGCGGGAATGGAATTAAATCACAAAGCTGTTGCTTCTTATAAACGAAGATGGTCACGCTTCCACCGTGCCAGCTAGGCTGTTTCAAGCTCTCTAAATGAAGATCTTCGCGTGACAGCACTCAACAGGGAGCCGATTTCATTCAGCTCTTCTAATTCTTCATCAGGTCTACTTGGCTGTGTTTTGGCAACCTCATTCAAGAGCACTGCACCCGCTGACAATCGCTTTACTGGTCGATTAGACTTCGTCACCACTTCTACTTCCAAATCATTGCGAAGCAATTTCAGCAATGAGATCACGTCTTCCACAGCCATCTTGCGCTCTGAATCGACGTGCAACTTAATATTTTGACTCATTTTGGTCCCTAGAAACTTTGGGTTGACTGGCAACCATCCATAGCTTCCATCGGGACATCCTGTCCAGATTGTATTGAACCTTTTCAGGTTCTAGGTCTGATGACCTTATACTAGTACTACAATTGACATACCATAGGCGAATAAATTTTTTGCAAGTCTCAAATGTTTTCTGATCAATAAATCTTAAAATCTACTATTGAGTCAGTAATTGTTTCAAAGTCTTCCTGAAAAATTGTTGTTTGAGAAAGAATATAACGGAGTTCCTGTACAAGTCTGGGAAAAGCTCGATAGAAGAGAGATGCGCTTCGGTAATTTGATTGTTCAAAGCGCTTATTCCACCCTGCAACCGGATTGTCTGCTGCTACGCTATACTAGGCAAATGCTAGCCGCAATTGCTTTAGTACCGCAACTAGAAAATGTGCTTCATATTGGTTTGGGTGGTGGATCTGTAGCAAATTTTCTCTTTCATCATTTTCCAAAAATTCAGCAAACTGCGATTGAAATCAACCCGCTGGTGATCGATGCTGCATATGAACACTTTGGGCTTGCTAAAGATTCCAGGCTCAAGGTGCTGGCTATGGATGTGACCAAGAGTATCAACGATTTGACCGGTCCCTATGACCTGATTTTTCTTGATGCTTTCGATCATTCTGGTGCCTCGAGTTGCTTTGATTCTACAAGCCTCTTACTTCAACTACAGGACTTACTCTCTGTAGACGGATGGTTGGTGGGCAATTTTTGGAATCAGTTTAGACTCTTCTCACTTCAAAAGGAACTCTGGCATGGGCTCTGTGGTCAGTTAATTGAGGCAAAAACCGGAGTGATGACGAATTCCATTCTGTATGGACACACTCAATCAAATCAGATTCTGTTATCCACTGTTCAGAAAAGAGCTCAAGAACTGGAATCAACTCTTCCCCTTCGACTTCTCCCCCTAGTAAAGCGGTTTAAGAATTTAGAGCATTCTGTTGAACCAACGCTTTTAGGTCGTTAATTTTTCCATCAAATCTTCGTCAATAAATGAAATTTCACAAATATCATGCGCTTGGCAACGACTATCTGGTCTTAGATCCAAATGATTTTGATGCAGTTCCTTCACCTAAGGCAATTCGTCGAATCTGTCACCGAAACCTTGGAATTGGTTCAGATGGAATATTGTGGGGACCGTTCAATCATGAAGAGGGGAAAGAAAATTTTAACCTTAGAATTTTTAATCCGGATGGGAGCGAGGCGGAAAAGAGCGGAAATGGTCTTAGGATCTTTTGTCGCTATCTTTGGGATCAGCATCTAGTTGCTTCAAATGCTAGTTTTCTGGTCAATACAAAAGGGGGAGTAGTTGAGGCAACGGTACATCCTGATGGTCAAGAAGTGACTGTTTCAATGGGAAAAGTCTCATTTGCCAGTGATTTGATTCCTGTGAAGGGAGATTCAAGAGAAGTTTTGCAGGAAGAATTACAGATTGGAGATCAGGTTTTTGAATTCAGCGCCGCCACGATTGGTAATCCTCACTGTGTGATCCGAACAGAACTAACTAGTCCGGAAATGGCTAAAAAATTTGGGCCCATGATTGAGAACAACCCAATCTTTCCAAATCGAACGAATGTTCAGTTTTTGAAGATTCTAGATCGTAAAAATATCAAATTGGAAATTTGGGAAAGAGGTGCCGGGTATACTCTAGCTTCTGGAAGTAGTTCAAGTGCAGCCGCAGCAGTTGCCAGAAAACTGGATTGGTGTGATGGGGAATTAACAGTACATATGCCCGGGGGAACCCTCCAAATTATTGTTCAGGCAGATTTTCAAATAATCATGAGGGGAGGAGTGAAAAGGGTCTTCGCAGGGGAAGCAGATGCAGAACTCTTCTCGTATGAGTTTCTGGAGAACAGAGCATGAGTGGATCCAAGCTAACCGAGTCGGGAAATCTGGAGGAGTTTCTCAAGCGTGCTTCCGCTGAAATAGAACGTGCAACGCTTGAGGTTCTTCCAACAAAAGAACCATACAAAGAGCTATATTCTCTTCAAAAGGACTATCCCTTACGGGGAGGAAAGAGATTTAGGTCCGCCTTACTCCTGTTATGCGCTGAGTGGTTCGGAGCATCCTACGAAGACGCACTTCCTTCTGCAGTGGCACTTGAACTATTTCATAACTTTGCATTGATTCATGATGACATTGAGGATTCCTCCTTGTTTAGGCGTGGAAAACCAACACTGCATCAGCTTCACGGAATTCCGTTGGCCATCAATGCCGGCGACAGTTTATTTGGAATGGTATATGAGATTTTGTTGACTAATCGGGAGAGATTTGGTGATCAAAAAGCCTTGGGCATCATCAGTTTATTCAATCAAGTTTTCAGAGCCACATTTGAGGGTCAGGCCTACGATATTGGTTGGGTTGCCAACAATCATTTTCCCACAAGAGAAGAATACTTTGAAATGATTCGAAGAAAGACTGGTATCTACTCTGGTAAAGGTCCATGTCAGCTGGGAGCACTGATTGCAGATGCACCTTCAGACATTTTTGAAAAAGTAGGCGACTTTGGGGAGGCTCTGGGTATCGGCTTTCAGATTAGAGATGACTTATTAAACCTAGAAGAGGATGCTGGGGAATCGAAAGAATATGGAAAGGAGCGAGGGGGTGACATCCGAGAGGGTAAACGAACCTTGATTACGATTCATATGTTGGAAAATCTTAATTCCAAAGATACAGAAAAATTAAAGACCATCCTTCTGAAACCTGCCGAGGAAACTTTGGATGATGATGTTGAGTGGGTTATTGAAAAAGCGCATCGGCTTGGATCACTAAGAAAAACAGAAAATTTATGTGAACAATTTGCTTTAGATTCAAGAACTAGACTGAATCAGTTTCAAGGTGACTTTACAACTAAAATATTCTTAGAACTTATCGATTTTACAATCTTAAAACGAAAAAAATAACTCCTAAAAAAGTTTAAATTACAATATATTGATCGTTATTCAATACCAATAGTTGACTTAAAGATTTCTGTAATGGTCCATGTAATTGTTTTGTTACAAGGAAAGGAGACCTCTCTTTCATATTCGATCAGTTGAAGATTTTTCATGAAATCAACCCTGATTTTGAAATCAGTATCACATGATTCCATTACAAAATAAAATTTTTCCCCAGACAAAAGCCCGTCAGACTGCGTGATTGGGGAAAACTTATTTTCACTCCATTTACCATCTTCTGCAACTCGAAACCCAACAATTGTCTGCTCTGAGGAATTTACTAAAATCAAATTTGCAGTACTTTTAACATCTCCACCATCTTGATAAGCACATCCAGAAAATGAAAAAATAGATGTATATATTAATAATATTATTGTTTGATTTTTTTTAAAAATCATTTTTAGAAAAATTCTATTCAGTTTTATCATATTCAACCTAATTTATTATGATGGTTTACTGATATTTTTTTGTATTCAATAATTTTTGCAAATCAGATAACTCTTCCTTCCAAAAAATCAGATAATCTTACTTATACAGATTTGGAAAAACTGATACCTCGAATGGATGAACTATTAATCCAGGTGCTCAGGTCCATGCTCTTGGTATAATTGATGTGCCAGTGGAATTAATTCCAAGTGGTAAACTGTTCACATTCATCTACCAAGACCAGAGATTGAATGCTGATTTTACAAATTCTGAAATATTCCGGTCGAGTAAAGAATTAGGATTCAAGCCCTCTCCGGTCAGTTGAATCGGCAAGTGGAGCAGGACTTTGTTCGGGATTTTACGACCAGTCATCAGGAACCCCACTCAACTTTCAACCTGACCAAATTCTTCCAAAACTACGCATGTTTTCAGAAGGGGAGGCGTTTTCAAATTTTTCTGTAGCCTTCAGTGAAGGTACTTCACCCCAACTATGCGTCAATGGTCTCGAATTTTCCAGATCCTACGAATTCAATCTTTTGCAAGGACTGAGCTATAAAACCTGTCCGGCTTGCCCAAGTAAGGTTTTATCTGAGTCAATCAAATTCTATGGTCAAACCCAATCAAGGCAACCAAAAATTAAGCTGGATCCTTCCAAAACGATTATCCCCCTTGTGTCAAAGAACAATTCCCTGATTGGCTTTGGATCTTAGAGAGTTTGAAAAGAAAGAGGCACTCTGGCCAGTCGATTTGAGAATGTGAATTAAGCTGCTTGCAAAAAGCTGCTTGTTGATCCTCTGGATCAAGCCTGGTTGAGAAGCGAAGATTTAGAGATAGCTGTCAGAGGGAAATCTAACTCAATAGAATGGTTGGAAATTGCGAAACAACGAAACTGAACAAAGACAGTGTAAGACTGGAGGAAGAAGGTTCTCATAAAATTACTGCCTGTACCAGCGAGTTTGAGGAGACCGTCTCAATTTTTGTTGAGGTAAAGGGAAGGCCTTGAGGCTTCCCAAGTTTGTTCAGAAAAAAGCCATTGTTCTAATTTCGATGCTTTCTCGTTGCTGAGGGCTGGCTGGAGAATTTGGATCTTCGAAGGCGCTATGCCCAGTAAATCGTGCTCGTCCATCAGTCTCTGAGTCATAGGTCTTCAGAAGAATAGCATGCTTCGATTCCATCCAAGGGAAATAATACCACTCGTGGTTAGGAGAATGTCGTAGCACAAAAATCTCCCCTGTCCGTTCCCGATACTTCAACTTCATTGTAAGGAAGTCCTCATCTGTGGAAGTTCTGGCATCACACATGGCAAAAGGAAGTTCTTCCACCTTTTCACAGAATGGTTTCCAAACATTGAAAAATGCGACTCGTCCTTTGAGTAATTCCTCGGCCTCATCTTTCATGATATCTCGGACTCTTTGTGGTCCGGAACTAGGAGTGTAGTCACTATGAACCAAGAGGACTGCAGGTCGATTGACCACAGACTTTTCGTCTTGGACGTTCCCTTCCATCTGCTCCTTTGACATCCTTCTGCGAATCGTATGGTCAAAAACCACGACTCGTTTTGCCCCGGTATGCTCTTTCACAAAGTCGATTACTTGTGGATAGAATCCATCGACGACCAGTTGATCATCATGAAAACCTCTGAAATCATCTATGAATTCGTGTAATTCGAATCCAATTTCATCCACAGAAAACTGGTTAGCCATGGGCCAACCATTTTGAACTTCCACATCGTGTACATCGGTTCCAGGCGGGTTCATCTCTACTTCCTCTTCAGGCACATAGAAGTAGTAGGATGGCTCCTTACCGTTATCAACTGTGTAATTGATTTGACCCAGTACTTTAGCGGGAGATTCTGGAATGTTGGGCATGGTTCACCGTGAGTAATCGACTTTTATGAAAATTATCAAATCAGCTGAGAGTAAATCCCTCTCCAACGTGAGTTTCTTTCCAGGCTGGAAGTTGCTCCACGTTCTGGGTCATCCAGCGTCGAATGTTTGCATGCTGATCCAAAGGCAGTTTTTGCCACCCATGAAGGTGCATTGGTGCAGCGCAGGCAATATCGGCGATGGTCGGGCCATTTCCAGCAATCCACTCATTTTGCCCAAGACGATTGTCAAGAATCCCTGCCAACTTATGGAACTTGGGGTCTTGATCTTCTAGAATTTTTGGATCGGGGCTCGAATCCAAGACGGGCTTCACGCAATTTTCAACCACGTAGACGTAACAGTACCCGAACCATGCGGATGCCTCCCAGAGTAACCACCTGTTGATATCAGCCCGGATTTTCAAATCAGTCGGGTAAAATTCCGACTTGCCGTACTTGTCTGCGGCATATTGCAACAAGCTGTTGGACTCCCACAATACCTAATCGTCATCAACTAAGGCAGGCAGAGCTGCATTTGGATTGATTTTGATGAAGTCCTCATTCAATTGCTCCGACTTAAAATAATCTACGTGGATTCGTTCATAGGGAATGCCCATCAGTTTGAATCCCGCGAGAACCTTTCGACAGTTGACCGTGATCGGATCTGCATAAAGTTTCATGTTGCTCTCCCTTACATCATTTGGGGTAAATCTGATACCAGATGGCATGCGAAAAACAATTTAATGCACTCTCCTAGAATTATGTCAATGCCATAGATGTGAAAAATCATCTCAATCAATTTGTAACCTGAATTGGAAAGCTAAACAAGCTATCTGACCAATTGATAAACTGTACGTTTTATGGGCCAAAAAATTTCAGATGAGTTCGAGATCTACTGAAAAGAGGCTGAGATTTATTCTCTTGAAAAAATTTTGCTCCATCCCTAAATTTCCTCAAAACGGGAACTTTTAACCCTGAATCAAAATTGTGTTCTGTGGCGGATGTTTTCAAGCATTAGCATTTAGGTCAATTGCCTGACGCAGAAAATCAGCTTGTCATCATCGATTTGGTAAAAATCTGGCAGCCGAGCCATCAATTCAGCACCCTGTCGCTGGTAAAATCGTTGTGCAGAGAGATAATTATCCCGGCTTGATGTCTCTATGAAAACTTGTCGACCGCCTTGAGAAAAAATCTGCTGGATGCTCTCCTTGACAAGCAAAGTTCCGAATCCAGCACCTTGGAAGTCTGGTGCAACAGCCAGCCAATAAAGATCGTAACTTCTGACAGAACCTGGAATGGGTCCCCAACAAGCAAATGCCCCTAAAAGATCGGCTTTTTCTAACAGCAGAAACTCATAACCGCTGGACACACCTTTGTTGAGATGCTCCTGAACAAGTTCAGTAGCGATTTCAATCTCATCCTTACGAAAGTTTCCACATTCCTGAACCAAATCGGTGATCTTGCCGACGTCATCAGAATTCAAAACTTTTCGCCACGTCCATCCTTGGGGTTTTTTGCTATCAGGGCTTTAAGCATTTTTCTAAGTGATGACGGGAAAATGGAAGTTTGAGGAATTTCTAAGCCCAGCTTCAACAAGCTGTTCAATCAGCTCTTGGAAACTGATTCCTGCTTGATCTGCCGAGGCTGAGAAGCCTGCACCAGGGCTTAGACACGGGTTGGCATTAACCTCAAGGATTCTAGGCTGACTCCCTTCATCAAGGCGAAAGTCAACCCGAGCAGCTCCATTCAGGCTGAAAAGGTTCCAGCATCGAAGCGATAACTCTTCAAGTTGTTCAAATAATTGAGAATTGAAGCATTTTTGGGGAAATCTTCTCGGTGTACGAAGGAAGGCTTCACTTTCAGTGTTCCACTTAGCGGCATAATCTACCAAACGGATCTCGTTGCCCTCGAACCCTTCAAACTCGATCTTTGCTACAGGCAAGACTTTGGGGCCTTTAAGAGTTTCAAGAATTGAAACGTTGAATTCCCTCCCTGGGAGATATTGTTCGGCAAACCAGTTACCTCCCAATGAGGCACTTATAGAGGATATCTTTTGGGCTACCTTGGAACTATCCACGACCGATGTTTGATCAATGCCAAAAGATGCATGCTCGTCAACAGACTTAACAATCCATAATGGAGTAGACTTCGTTAGTAGGGGCGTCTCTCCAAAGATGGGAGCCTGCGGGACACAGGCGTTTTGAAGAACCTTGCGACTATTAAGCTTGTTGCTTGAAAGTCTAAGTGCGCTACTACTACAACAGTTATGCGGAAGCCCGAAGTCTTCAAAGAAAGCTGTTACGGTCGGAACAAATGTGGCAAGCCCGTTAATTGACTCGACTAGATTGAATACCAGATCTGGATTGATCCTTTTTAGAAAAGAGTCCACCAATCCAAGATTTAGAGTCAGTGCAAGCAGATGAACTTCATGGCCAGAAGATCTGAGCACTGACTGAATGGAATCGACTTGATTCAAAGTGTCCTGTTGGTCTGGAGAGGGGTTTAGTCCCACCTCTCCATAAGCCAAGACAATTCTCAGCGCTTTCACAATGCTTTTCTGAACCTCAGACTTCGAGAGCGGAACGGACGCAACCTGGGTAGACCATGAGGGATTTTTCTGTTTGGCAAATCTGTTAAAAATTCATCAAGAATCTTTCCGATCAAATCGGCATAACTCAACCCTACCATGCCAGCTAAAATGACCAGATCAGAACTTTCAGGGTGTAATCCTGCTAAGGAATTTACTTCAATAAAATGAGGTTTCCCAAATTCATTGGAGCGAATATCTACTCTCCCCCCATCCCGACAACCAAGAGCCTGCCAAGCTTGAAGAGCAACTTCACCTGCCCGTTTTGCTTCAGCATCATCTGCTAGGCTATATTGAATTCTTGCTTCGTAGTGCTCCTTGTTTTCGTAAGAATAGCCAAAGGATTCTGCTGATTCGTTAAACGTGACTTCCATCACCCCGATTACCTGACTTCTTTTGCCCTGCCCCAATATTCCGACCGTGAATTCCCTGCCTGACAGATAGTGTTCCACCAAGACAGGCTGAGAGTACTTTTGCCAAAGTTTTTGGGTTTGCAGAGTCAACCCTTCAAGATCCTCGACAAAAGAATGGGCACTAATTGCCTTGCCAGTTCCTTCAGCCAGCGGTTTCGCAAAAACGGGGAACGGAAGTGAGAATTCTTCAAGATCACCAGGATTTCTCAAAACTCTGTAATCGGCTGTGGGAATTCCAGCGTCTCGGATAATCCTTTTTGTAACTGCCTTGTCAAGCGTGAGCGAAAGAATCGTTGGGTCAGAGAAAACACAGGGGATTCCATACCCCTCCAAAAGAGCAGGAATCTGTGCTTCCCTTGCAATTCCCGAGATTCCCTCAGCGATACTGAAGACATAATCCCATCGTTTACCCCTTGCTAACTTGTTGACGAGGGACTGCAAATGGCCAATGCGTTCAACTTGCTCTCCCCTAGTTCTCAAGACAAATTCAAGGGCATCAATTGTTTCAGGGGCATCAAATTCAGCGGTTTGCTCTGCACTAAATCCAGCATCTAAGTAATCCTGGCGCAGATCATAACAAAGACCTACGCGCATGGGACACCTCCTTCACCATAAGTGTCTGTGTGGACTGATCCATTCATAACTATTTCGCTCGGAAGATTATCAGCTGTGAAGATTCGATCTTCTGCCAAAGTGCCATCTGGATCAGGATACCGATGCTGATGACCTGCGAAATTATTGAAAACGAGATCACCTCCCTCCCGACCCAATAAATACTCTGGAAGCAATGGAATTTTCCCTCCACCACCAGGTGCATCAATCACGAAAGTTGGAACTGCATAGCCCGTTGTATGTCCACGTAGCCCTTTGATGATTTCCAAACCTTTTTCGACAGGGGTTCTGAAATGTGCAGAACCTTTGATTGGGTCACATTGGAACAGGTAGTAAGGCCGAACACGATTCTTCAGCAAACCATGAAACAAGTTTTTCAGTGTCTCTACTGAGTCATTGATCCCAGCAAGCAGCACAGTCTGGCTCCCGAGTGGAAGTCCTGCATCTGCTAGTCTGGCGGTGGATCTTTTGACTTCAGGAGTGAGCTCAGTCGGATGGGTGAAGTGAAGACTCATCCATGGTTTGTGCTTCCGAAGGATCTTGACCAAATCCTTAGTGATCCTCTGGGGTAGGATGATCGGCACTTTGTACCAATTCTCACAAATTCTATATGTTTGATAGAGCGAAGTTGGGTCAGTAACCAATCGAGTCGGTCATCTGGGAGTGTGAGTGGGTCTCCACCTCTTAGCAAAACATCCCTGACCTCCTTGTGACTTCGCAGGTAATTCAGGGCTGCGGTCCATCTTTCGGTTCCAAAACGATACTTCCCTGTGCTGCCAACCATGCGTGAACGGGTACAATAACGGCAGTACGTTGAACAAAACCCTGTTGAAAGAAACAGAACTCGGTCAGGATAACGGTGAACCAGTCCTTCAACGACAGTACTGCCATCTTCCCCTAGAGGATCATCGTCTTCACCATAACTTCTGATAAATTCCTGGCCTACCTGTACATGCGCTCTTCGTAGAGGATCCTGAGAATCAGTCCTGCTCATCAAACTGGCATCATAGGGAGTGATCCCAACAGGCAAAGAGTCTCGATGTTGTGAAGCAGCTTCTCTCTCATCTTCACTCAACTCGAAAATCCGCTCCAAATCCTTCAATGAGCGAATTCTGTTTTTTAACTGCCACTGCCAGTCATTCCATTGTTCAGCAGAGGTTCCTGGCCAAAAGTTCGTGTAGAAAATTTTGGAAGATGGGGAGATAGGAAAGCTGTAAACTTTTTTGGGCTTGAATGGGAATTGAAAATTAAGGCTGGTTGAAGGAAGGGATGGTGAGATTGTTTGGCCATTTGAACAGGCCTGAAAGCCAGAGGATGGAGGTTCCTCTTTTTCGCTAACATGAATCAAATCAGCCAACGGAATTTCACTGCGAGCCAGGCCATTTCCAGGCCGACTGGTCAAACTGGTATTTTTCATTCGATTTCCATGGAAAATCAGTTAATTGAAAGATCTGAAAATAAGAGGAATTATTTAATAATTCCCCTCCTGATTGCGATTATTTCAAAAGTTCAAATTTGCGCAACAAAATTTATTAGAGACCAAAAAATTAAACTCTCTCGAAGATCGCAGCAATGCCTTGTCCTCCTCCGATGCACATTGAAACAAGTCCATATCGACCTTGAATTCTCTTCAATTCATAGAGAAGTTTGACCGTGATCAAGCAGCCTGTGGCCCCAATTGGATGTCCCAGAGAAATACCACTACCGTTGGGATTAGTACGATCCATTGGTAGATTCAGATCTCGAGCTACTGCCAAAGCTTGCGCTGCAAAGGCTTCATTCAACTCAATCACATCCATATCTTTGACAGTTAACCCTGTGCTCTCCAGACATTTTTGAATCGCAGGAACAGGCCCAATACCCATGTATTTAGGATCAACACCGGAGTGTGCATACCCAACAAGTCGGCCCAGGATTTCTTTACTCCCTTTTTCTGCTTTGGAACGTTCCATCAGGATGATTGCAGATGCGGCGTCGTTTAGACCAGAGGCGTTACCCGCAGTCACACTCCCGTCCTCTTTGAAGACAGTTCTCAGCTTAGCCATGCTTTCAGTGGTGGCATCACTGCGAATATGTTCATCCTTCTCAAAAGAGATCATCTGTCTTCTTTGCTTGATCGAAATTGGTAAGATCTGCCTTTTGAAGTATCCTTCTTTAGTAGCCCTGTGGGCCCTTTGATGGCTTTCCACAGCCAGTTGATCTTGCTCTTCTCTTGAAATTTCCCATCGGCTTGCCACATTTTCTGCAGTCACTCCCATATGGCAACTATCAAATGGGTCAGAGAGGGCTGCAACCATCGCATCAATGACTTGCCCGTCATTCATTCTTTGTCCCCATCTCATGCCTGGAAGCCAGTATTGGGATCGGCTCATCGATTCTGCACCTCCTCCCAGAGCAACGTCTGTATCGCCGCAAAGAATTGATTGAGCTGCACAGACGATTGCCTGAAGACCGCTTCCACAAAGACGGTTCAGAGTGTAGGCAGGAGTTTCGATCGGAATACCTCCTTTGACAGCTGCATAGCGGGAAAGGTACATGTCCCGTGGATCGGTATGAATCACATTGCCCATCACTACTTGTCCAATTTTAGATGCGTCAACGTCAGCTCGCTTGATAGCCTCTGCTACAACAGATGCCGCAAGATCTACCAAAGGAAAATCCTTGAGACTGCCGCCGTAATCACCGATTGCAGTTCGAACTCCGCTAACGACTACGACTTCTCTTAAAGCACCCATGAATTTCTCCTGATTAAGATGTCTTTTTTAGGAAGGCTTTTCTTGAAATGTTGATTTCAGCTTGAATCAAGAAGTCAACTGTCTAGCAACTTGGGGTAAGCTACAATTTGCTTCGCTATAAAAAACTATTTTTCGAATAAGAACTGCAGCATGGTCTGGGATTCAATTTTAGCCGATTGGGGACATTGGGGTTTATTTCTGAGCGCGTTTCTTTCGGCCACCCTCCTGCCAGGAAGCTCCGAGGTCTTGCTTGCGGGGCTACTGCTTTCTGGGACTCATTCCGAATTGAAACTCTTGTTTTGGGCGACACTTGGAAATGTGCTTGGTTCCCTATTGAACAGGGAATTTGGGGCAGGGATTCTACGAGGGCGGGGAGCTAAGTGGTTGGGGATCACTCAGCAAACATGGTCACAAACTGAAGGCTGGTTTCAAAAATATGGGCAGTGGAGCTTGCTACTGGCCTGGTTGCCTGTCATCGGAGATCCTTTGACTATTGTTGCTGGGACCTTGGGCATTTCAAGAGCTCGCTTTCTCATTCTAGTGACTCTTGGAAAGGCTGCACGCTATTGGATCCTCATCTATATGGTGGAACTTGGTTCATCCTCATAATTGCTTCTAAAATCAACTTCAACTCCTGAAGCAGTTCGACTGCTAACATGAACTAAACAATGGACCAGTAATCTAAGGCGTAGAGCAAACTCTTCAGTGAACGAAGAGTTGAGATTTGCCATCAGGCAATCTGAATTCGAAACCCTCGACAAGAGATTCATATGTCCTTTAAATGGTTCGTGGCAACCCTCGCCTTGACCCTGGGAACTTCCGGTGCTGTCCAAGCAGCTAAAAATTTCAACAGAATTTCATCCTTTCCGACTTACCTCAACATGGCAACTGGTGAGGACACCAAACAAGAAAGTTCTGCTGAGATCATTTCGGCTTCAGCTGATGGAAATATTCTTGTCTACACTGATAGCCCGCTTGGGGTCATTGGGATGATTGATATTCAAGATCCACTTGACCCAAAGGCTTTGGGCAATCTCAAAATGCAGGGAGAACCTACTGCCGTCTCAGTGATTGGGAATACTGCTTTCGTGGCAGTTAACACTTCTGAGAGCTTCAAGAATCCCTCTGGTAATGTTCATGTGATTGACTTGAAATCCCAAAAAGAGATCAACCGATGTGAACTGGGCGGTCAACCTGACGACACTGCTTCCGCCCCTGATGGATCATTCATCTCAATAGCCATTGAAAATCAAAGAGATGAGGACTTGGGGGATGGAAGAATTCCTCAGATGCCGGCGGGTGATCTAGTGATGATCTCTGTTCGTGATGGTAACCTCGTTTGTGGTTCCATGAAGCGGGTTAACTTGACAGGCTTGGCAAGTATTGGAGCGGAAGATCCTGAACCGGAATTTGTAGACATCAACGATCTCGGTGAAACCGTGTTGACCCTTCAAGAAAACAATCATATCGCCGTGGTGGATCGAGATGGGAAAATCATCTCAAATTTCAGCGCAGGAGCTACGGACCTTGAAAAGATTGATGTTCTGGATGAACGGGGTGCTCTTATTTTTAATGGCTCGCAGAAAAATAGACTTCGAGAACCTGATGGTATCCAGTGGCTAAACAATGACTTGTTCGCGATCGCCAACGAAGGTGATATGGATGGGGGCAGTCGTGGATTCACAGTCTTCAAGAGGGATGGGACACTCGTTTATGAAAGCGGAGCTAAGTTTGAGCAAGCTTTGATTGAGATTGGCCACTATCCAGACAAACGTTCAGATGCTAAGGGAGTAGAGCCGGAAGGGATGGAATTCGCCTCTTTTGATGGTACTCCTTTCATGTTCCTGCTCTCTGAAAGAGGTTCGGTAGTCGGGGTTTACGACATGAGCGTGCCGAGCAATCCTGTGCTGAAACAGCTGCTTCCCTCAGGACTTTCTCCTGAAGGGGCGATTGCCCTTCCAAAGAGAAATCTTTTTGCAACAGCCAACGAAGTTGATTTGGTTGAAGATGGCGGGGTGAGAGCGCATGTGATGATCTATGAGTATCAGGACGCTCCAGCTACCTACCCTACCTTGACATCCGCTGGTGCTTCAGAGTTGATCGGTTGGGGTGCCATTTCTGGAATGGTTGCCAAATCTGACGGGATGATCTATGCCGTAAACGACAGTTTTTATGGTTATCAACCCACCATATTCGTGATTGATCCAAGCTCAAAGCCAGCACGGATTGTTAAGCGAATCCCCATCACTCGTGCTGGATATCCGGCCCAAAAACTAGATCTTGAGGGTATAACAACTGATGGCAAAGATGGGTTTTGGGTAGCATCGGAAGGTAGAACAGATCGCATGATTCCTCATGGCCTTTACCATGTAAATGCGAAAGGCGAGATCAAAAAGGAAGTCTCTCTGCCTCCTCAATTGCTGAATGTAGAAAAACGCTTTGGGTTTGAAGGAATTACCCGTGTTGGTAACACACTGTGGATGGTCACTCAGCGCGAATGGCAAGATGATCCAAAAGATCATGTGAAGTTAGTGTCTTACAACACGGATTCTGGGGAATGGGGGGCTGTTTACTACAAAAAGGCCAAGCCAAGCAAAGGCTGGGTGGGCATGTCTGAGATTGTTGCCCATGGAGATTTTTTCTACGTGATCGAACGTGATAACCAGATTGGGGATGCCGCAATCACGAAAAAAATCTATCGGATTCCTGCCAGTGAGATGGTCCCACAACTACTAAACAGCTCAAAGTTACCGGTCGTCTCCAAAGAATTAGTGAAAGACTTGATCCCTGATTTAAAGCAGTTTGGAGGATTTGTTGTGGATAAGATTGAGGGACTTGCCATCAATGAGGGTGGAGAGATGTTTGTTTCTACTGATAATGACGGGGTAGACGATAGTTCGGGAGAAACATTCTTCTGGTCAATCGGCAAGATTCATTAAGTAGGCGATTTAAACGAAATTTGGAGAGGACCCAACGAGAGAACTTTTGGTTCCTCTCCAATTCATTTCATCAAAAATCGCTGTCAGGAGGGCTGTCAGGATCGAATCCTTCGATATCCATTCCCAACGAAAGATTCATCTGAATGAGGATTGCTTTGATTTCATTCAATGATTTTCGACCAAAGTTCTTCATTTGAAGCAGTTCATTTTCATTTCGTTGAACCAATTCTCCGATGAAGTCAATCTTGGCATTTTGAAGGCAATTGATCGAGCGCACTGAAAGCTCCAACTCACTCACAGGACGATACAAGTCTGGAGACAGTGGCACTGGCTCTTCTGTGACCTGGCGATTCATGGGGATTGCGGAAATGTTTTCATCAAAATGGATGAAAAGCCCCAACTGTTTTCTTAAGACCCAAGCCGCCCTAGCCAGACTATCCTGGGGGCTGATTGTCCCAGAAGTCCAGATTTCAAAGATTAGGCGATCGTAATCAGTCCTCTGATCTACGCGGGCGTTTTCAACCTCGTATCGAATCTCTCGAATTGGAGAATGGTAAGAATCTAGATACAGCGTTCCTTTGGGCAATTTCAGCTTCTCATTCTCTTCAGCGGTTACATATCCTCGGCCTTTGTTGACATACAATTTCAATTGTAGGCCAACGCCCTTTTCCAGTTGGATAATTTCTTTATTTGGATTGCGGACTTTGATTTCACCATTTGCAGCCAGGTCACTCCCCACCAATTTACCACCTGGAGCAATTGTGAGATCAAGCTCAATCATCCCATCATCCTGATGGTTGACCTCAACTTCCTTCAAATTCAATAGTAAATTCATCAATCCACCTTGAACCCCCTTAAGTTCATCTGTGGACTTTTTCACTCCATCAATCTTCACAGCCACAATTGCACTCCCATTCATGGAAACAAGTAGGGTTTTGCGCAGTGAATGGCCCAGAGTGACGGCGTACCCTTGCTCTAGTGGTTCAATCGTGAATCTTCCATAGGAAGAAGTGAGAGTTCGGTGATCAACCCGCATTCTGCTTGGCATCGCAAGGTTGGTCCAATTCTGAACATATATTTCAGGTGCTTGATGGCTCTGGGGCAGGCTGACCTCAGACAAAAGCTTGAGGTTGCTCATATTTCTCCGTAAGGCAAGGGCGGAAAGAAAATGAAGCCGATTCATTGCAAAACTTGTTTGGGGCGCCAGTTCGGTGTAGAAAAGCTTTGCATTGAGTTCAGCTTTCGTGATGAAAGCGAGTTTATCTCCGTAAGGGATTTAACGGAATGTGTGGGAAGATAAACACTACAAGATAAATTCATTTATTAAGTCTGTCAAGAAGATGAAAAACTGACAGAAAGTCTATCCAATCTTAAAAACTCTCTTCAAGGAGGAAGTCCATGCCAATCGAATCAGCAAGGGTAGCATACAGTGCTGGCTCAACAGTAATGAAGAGCTTTATTTCAAAACCAGAAAAGGCAGAATTTTCCTTTCCAGGAGTAATGGTTTTCCCTGAATGGTGGGGTCTCACAGAATATCTTGAACTCAGAACCAAACAATTGGCTGAGCTTGGTTATGTGGCAATGGCTGTTGATATGTATGGGGAAGGTAAAATCGCATCCGATCCAGCAGAGGCCGGTTCATTGATGAATGGAGTCCTCAGCAAAATGGAGGATGGTGAAGCAAGAGTACTTGCCGCAATGGACTTTCTGAAAAGTCAGTCTGAAGTAGATGCTAACCGATTAGGGGCAATCGGATATTGTTTCGGAGGAGCAATAGTCTTACATGCAGCCAGAAAAGGTTGGCCACTTCGTGCAGTCGCAAGTTTCCATGGCGCTTTGGGGGCCAATCATCAGGCGGAATCAGGAGATGTTCATACAAAAATTCTGGTTTGTCACGGGGAAGCGGATGCAATGGTAACTTCTGAAAATGTTCAGGAATTTAGCAGAGAAATGGATCGTCTCGGTGCTGATTATGTAATCAAAACCTACCCTGATGCACTTCATGGTTTCACCAATCCAGCTACTACAGCGCTAGGACAAAAATATGGGATCCCCGTTGGTTACAATGAATCAGCTGACCGACAGTCATGGGAGAGACTCAAAGATTTTCTGAGCGAGCACTTATAAATGTGTTTTCTGAGCGGGCCACTTAAGGTTTTACTTGCATGGTGGTCCGATGGTTTCTCTTTCAATCAGTAGTGTTTCTAAGACTTTGCTTTGATCATTCTTTGAGTTCATTTCACCAAGAATCCCCATAATCATCTCACAGGCAATTTTTCCTGCCTCGGTAGTTTCATTCGATACACTGGTTAACGGAGGATTTGTGAAAGGGGAAATTGAGTTGTCACATCCAACGATACTGAAAGAGTCTGGCACTGCCAAGGACCGTGAATCCAATTCAGTCATAATTCCGTGAGCAATCAGGTCATTGAATGCAATTGCTCCTGTTACTCCGCTTTTTATCATCTGATCTACGACGGCTTGACCTGATTCCAATGAGGGTTTTTCAGTAGGAATGATGACGAGCCGTAAGCCAAGTTCATTTGTCACCTCAGAAATTGCTGCCTGCCTTTGCTTATTTGTCCATGTCACAGATGGCCCACTCAAGTAAGCGATTTCTTGATGACCCTGATGGGCTAACAACCTTACCGCTTGCTTCAAACTTGACCCAGCATCAATCAATACCCTTGGAATAACCGAAACATCACGGTTTACCAGAACTATTGGGATTTTTTCTGCTAACCCTTCTAAACGCTCTTCTGGCATTCGCGAGGAAATTAAAATGACCCCCTCCACTTTCCCGGCAAATCTTTCGATCAGTTTTTCTTCCTTCACTCCGCTTTCTTCAAAATCAGCCAAGAATACGCAGTAATCCAAATTTTCTGCTGCTAATTGTGCGGATCGAATCATCGGTGGAAAATAGGGGTTTGACACATCCGGCACCAAGAAAGCAATGTTCCCTGTTTTTCCAGTACTCAATGCTCTTGCACTGGAATTTGGAACGTAACCTAGTTCTTCCGCAACTCTTTTGATCCGTAAAACAGTCGTTGAGCTCAAGAGCTCAGGCCTGGTAAATGCCCGGGAAACGCTAGAGCGGGCGACACCAGCTCGTTCAGCAATTTGAGAAATTGTAGGGACCCTAGACTTTGTAGACATCTGTCCTTTGATTTGGGGCAAAATTTCCCCCCCATAATATTTCTCTTCTTTCGCAAGTCAAACTGTTGACATGCAACCGGTTGCAGGGTATGGTTCGACGCTTTCTAGATATCTCCGTCTCAATTTTTCAGTTAATTGGCATTTGATGGCAAACAAACAAAAGGTTGGTCTGATCGGCTTGGGTGACATGGGAAGCGGGATGGCCAAGAATCTGATCCATAATGGTTTCCAAACCTTTGGCTATGATCTGAGCGTCCAGCGTTTGGAAGCTTTTAAAGCGCTTGGTGGAAATGCCGTCGCTGATCCCCATGAAATGGGTTCTTCAGTGGATGCAGTCTTCATCATGGTGATGAACGGTGGGCAGGTGGAAGATGTGATCTTTGGAGAACGAGGTCTGATTCATTCCATGAAACCTGGCTCAGGGATCATCGTTACAGCCACCATCAAGGCTTCTGAAATTCGTGCAGTCGTAAGGCAACTAGAAGGAAGCAAAATCCACTTGATTGATTCTCCTGTCAGTGGAGGATTCCCCGGGGCACAGAGCGGGACCTTGACTATGATGGCCGCAGGTTCAGAAGATTCATTGAATCAATTTGCTCCGGTTATGGAAGCTGTCAGCAAAACGATACACCGGGTAGGTTCCGAAGCTGGTATGGGCCAGACCGTCAAGGCCTGTCTGCAATCCCTGATTGGATCTGCCTTTAGCGCAACATTTGAAGCTGCGGCTCTGGCAGCAAAAGCTGGGGTGGATGGTGAAGTGCTGCACAAGGTCTTCAGTACATCAGGGGCAGGTTGTGGCGTTGTCAATACAGCTTTGGAAAATATCATTGATCGCAAATTTGAAGGAACCGGCAGTCACATCAATACCATGTACAAGGACCTGACAATTGTAATGGACATGGCCAGAGAGTTGGGAGTTCCTCTGCACACCGCAGGTTGTGCCATGCAGCTTTTCCAGGCTGGAAAGACGAAATATCCTAACGGAGATAATTGGATTGTGACCAAGGTGATCGAAGAAATTGTTGGGGCAGAGTTGCACAGAAAATCATCAATAAAGTGAGTTTATGAAAACTGGTGTCATTACGGATGGAATTAGCCGTGATTTTGAACATGCGCTGAACGTGATGGATGAGTTTGGGCTCCAATACGCTGAACTTCAGTTCGTCTGGGACAAGGAAGTGGGGTTTCTGGAGGATGCTGAGGTAAAAAAGGTCAACGAATTATTGGATCTGCATCAAATTAAGGTTTCCAACATCTGTCATCATATTTTTGCTGGAATGCCGATGACGACTAAACCGGGTGAGCCATTGCATATTCAGCACTTGGATCGGTTAAAACGTTGTATGGAGATCGCTCATGCTGTCAGATCTCCAAATGTGCGGATACTCTCGCCAAAAAAGGAGCAAATCCTCTTTGGGGCTCATGGCGCTGAAAAGTGGAATGTTGCCGAGGGTGCGTGGGATGCCTTACTCCCAATCATTGCGCCAGCGCTGGCAATTGCTAAAGATGCAGGCAAGCAACTCGTTGTGGAAACAGGCAACGGAACCATGGTGAATTCATCATGGACAGCAAGAAAATTGATTGATGATCTTGATGCCAAGGAAACACTGAAAGTGCTCTGGGATCCAGCGAATAACTGTTGGTGCCATGAAACAGCCTATCCTGATGGATATGAACTATTAAAAAATGGTTACATCGCCCACATCCATATCAAGGATGTCTATGCGGATACCCCAAGAGCATATCTGGAGGTCCGTGAGATGGGAAAAGGCCAACTGGCTGATCAATTCAAGCCGATGGCAGAAGCACTCTGTGGGGACAACTACGAGGGTGTGATTTCTTTTGAAAGCGTCTATCACCCTGGCGATGGGGACTTTGAAGCAGGGTTCCGAAAAAATATTCCAACCTTCCTTGAATACTTTGGATGAGTTTGGACAAAAATAATAGATCCGCTCAACTGGAAGCCCTTGCGGGTAAGCTTGCTGCTGCCTGGCTAAATCAATCATTGATTGAGGATTTAGTCGAAGATGAACTGCCCCAGAATCGAACGGAAGCATATCTGGCTCAAGACCTGATGAGTAAGCATATCGGTCAATCGATCTCCGGTTGGAAAGTCGGCGCTACCAGTGCCAAAATGCGAGAACTGGATGGGCATACGGATGTGATTCCTGGTCGGATTTTTAAGTCGGTTACTTATCACGGCAGGCAAATCACGTTGCCAATGGAAAGGTTCCCAAGAGCTCGTGTGGAGACAGAGTTTGCGTTCAGGCTTCTTAACGACTGCACAGTTGACCAAGCACCTTGGTCTGCTGAAGATTTGACTGAGCGGGTGGTCCTGCATCCCGCAATTGAGATCATCGGAAATCGTCATGTTTTGCCTCATGGCAGCAAAGAGCAAATGTCATTGATGACGATTGCGGATAATGGTGGAGGGATAGGTTTTGTCTTTGGCGAAGCTTATGAGAACTGGCAGGACCTAGATTTTCAAAATCATCATATTCAACTGTCTGTAGATGGTAGCGAGCCAGCTGAAAATTTTCTTGGAGAGCTTCGTGGTGCGCCACTCAAAGCATTGGCAGACCTGCTGAACCATCTAGCTCAGCGGGGCTTTTCACTGCATGTTGGTGATTATGTCTCGACGGGTGCCGCAACAGTCCCGCAGCCCTTTCAAAAAGGTTCGGTTGTGAATGCTGACTTTGGAACCGTTGGCTCGATTACACTTCAATTTGGTTAATGGATGTCTCTGAAAGCAGATGTTTTGATTGTTGGAGCAGGTGGAATGGGAGCTTTGTTCGGCTCTATTCTGCAGGCAGGAGGGCTAAAGGTTGTTCTTCAAGATACCAATCTCGAACATGTTGAAGCAATTCACCGAGACGGATTACAGATCAAAGGCTATGGTGGAGATCGAAAGGTTCAAATAACAGCGATCAGTGATCCAGGCAGAATTCAATCAGCTGATTTGCTGCTTTTTCAGTGCAAAGGGAATGCATCCAAAGAGGCTGCTCAGCGGGTCAAACATCTGACCAATCAAGGGGCGGTCTGTATCAGCTTTCAGAATGGTTTGGGCAACGAGGAGGTCATCGCAGCACAAGTTGGCACAAAGAATGTGTTAGGGGGCTTAACTACGATGGCAGGATTTATGACAGGACCCGGCCAGATCCATGATTTTTCTAGAGTCCCATCTTACATTGGTGAGATGGAGGGTGAAATCTCAGAAAGATCAAAGCTCATCGCAGAGAAGCTTTCCAAAGCAGGCTTAGAAACGCATGCTGTTCCCAACATTCAACTGGAAATTTGGAAAAAACTTTTGGGTAACATCTCCATGAGTGCTCTATCGGGACTCACCAATCTAAAAGTTGCGCCCTTGATGGCAATTCCAGAGTTGCGAGACATCAGTTTTCAGGCGATGGAAGAAGCGCTCTCAGTTGGTCTGGCGCTAGGGTTACCCCTTGAAAGAGATGCTGTGATAAAGGGCATGGAAATGATCTCTCAGCCTGGAGGAACTGGTGATAATAAGTCCTCCTTATGCGTTGATTTGCTGAATCAAAGGCGCTCAGAAGTTGATTTTATCTATGGGAAAGTGATTGAGATTGGGGAAAGTAAAGGGATTCCAACTCCCACGTTAAAGACACTTCACGCGCTTGTGAAAGGCGTGGAATCGCATTTTGGTTAATCATTTATGAAAAAGCTTTCAGGAAAAAACGCATTTATTTCAGGAAGTTCTCGTGGAATTGGTCTGGCTTGCGCCAAGGCTATCGCTGAACAGGGGGCGAATGTTTTCCTAGTTGCAACGAATGAAGTCTTACTAAAAAGGGTGACGTCAGCAATTCAGCAACGATCAGCTGTTCAAGTTGGTTTTCACGCAGTTGATCTGAGAACTCTTGAAGGGTGTCAGCAAGCAAGCCATGCGTTTCTTGAACGGTTTGGGCAAGCAGACATTTTGGTCAACTCAGCTGGCGCTACCAAAGGTGGAATTTTTCTGGAACAGTCAGATGAAGAAATGATAGATGGCTTTGCTCTTAAATTTCATGGCGCGGTTCGACTTTGTCGGCAATTGTGGCCCTCTCTCAAGGAATCAAAGGGTACAGTCATCAACATCGTTGGAGGAGCAGCCCGCTCTCCTGCCAGGGACTTCATGGTGGGAGGTTCCGTCAATGCAGCTCTAGCAAACTTTTCGAAAGCCCTTGCTGCTCAAGGCTTGGTGGACGATGTAAATGTCAACTGGATTCTCCCTGGAATGACTGAAACTGAGCGCATGGAACGACTGCTGGAAGGCAAAGCAAAGATGCAAAACAAGAGTAAGGACGAGATACGCGCAGATTCCATCCGCAATGAAGGAATCCGCAGATTGGGACTACCTGAAGACGTTGCGGAATTGGTTGTGTTCTTGTGTTCCCAAGCAGCTCGCCACATTCAGGGCGCAGGAATTCCAGTAGATGGTGGAGCTGGGAAGGGCTATTACTGATGAGTCATCAAAATTTTCAATGAAAGTGCAATTCCTCTCAGCCAAAGAGGCGATTGAACTCATCCCTGATGAAGCCACTGTTGGTCTGATTGGAGGAGGAGGAGGACTAGTGGAAGCTACTCTCCTCCACCACCATGTGGAAAAAAGATTTTTGGCTACAGGTCACCCGAAAAAATTAACCTGCCTGCATGCACTTGGAATTGGAGATCGAAAAGAACGAGGCTTGAATCGTTTTGCCCACGAGGGGCTCGTTCAAAGGGTAATCGGAGGACATTGGGTTTGGTCACCCAGGATGCAGCAATTAGCGAAGGACAACAAAATCGAAGCCTATGTGTTGCCCGGCGGTGTGATCATGCAGTTAATGAGAGAAGTGGCTGCTAAGCGACCAGGATTGATTACCCATGTAGGATTAGGGACATTTGTTGATCCAACTCTGGGTGGTGGGAAAATGAACCAGGCTGCACAAGAAGATCTGGTTGAGCGAATTGAAATTGATGGCATAACGTATCTCCGTTATCTGCCGATTCCCGTGGATGTCGCCTTATTAAAAGGCTCGAAAGCCGACGAGGAAGGCAACATCTCACTCGATGAGGAGCCTGCAAATGTCGATATCTACGCAATGGCAGCGGCAGCCCATAACTCAGGGGGAAAGGTAATCTTTCAGGTTCGGGAGAAAGTTCGCAAAGGAGAATTGGGAGCAAGACAAGTCAGGATTCCTTCTGCTTTGGTAGATGTGGTTGTAGTTGATCCTGAACAACGGCAGGGCTATGAACTAATCTACGATCCGTCGATTTCGGGAGAACAACAGGATGCAAAGTATCAGAGTGAAAAACCTACATTTTCTGTAAGGTTAGCAATTGCTCGCCGAGCACGTCTTGAACTCTTCAAGGGTGCCGTGATCAATTTTGGATTTGGTATTCCAGACCAAGTTGCAGCGCTCATCCCCCAATATGGAGAGTCTGAAGAATACTATCAGACCATTGAACACGGAACTTATGGTGGGAATTTATTGATGGGGAATCTCTTTGGTTACGCGAAGAATCCGACCTGTATGATCGATGGCCCATCGCAGTTTGATTTTTATTCAGGAGGTGGACTTGATGTCGCCTTTTTGGGATTTGGGCAAATCGATCAAGAAGGGAACGTCAATGTTTCTAAATTGGATGGTGTGACCGTTGGACCAGGCGGATTCATTGATATCGCTCAAAACGCAAAAAAAGTTATTTTTTGCGGCACCTTCGACACTAAGGGATCTAAACTGAGAACGGGCGCTGGAGAACTGATTGTCGAAAAACCCGGTGAAATTAGGAAATTAGTTCAGCAAGTTGATCAAATCACATTCTCTGGGAAGCAAGCGCTCAAGCAAAAACAGGAGGTGATCTACGCTACTGAAAGAGCATTATTCCGGTTAACAGAAGCAGGGCTTGTATTGGAGGAGTTGGCTCCTGGGGTTGAATTAGAAAAAGATGTCCTTCAACAAATGGATTTCGTTCCGATCATCCTAAAGCAAATAAAGAGAATGGATTCAAGTCTCTTCATGGAGCAATAGTGACGGCTGTCAAACTGGCAATAGTCGGGATGGGGATGATTGGGAAGCGTCATCTCCAAGCCATGACAACAATTAAGAAAGCTGCACTAATCGCTGTCGTTGATCCGGCTGAACAAGCCAAAGCAATTGCGCTCAATGAAGGTGTTCAATGGTTTGGCAAGATTGAAGAGATGCTTGCTGATGTGGTACCTGAAGGTGTGATTGTATGTACACCGACAGAAATTCACCTTGCGCCCACTATAAGTGCTTTAGAGGCGGGATGCCATGTACTTGTCGAAAAACCGATTGCAGGCAATCTGGAGGAAGCCAGAGAGATTCAGCTAGTAGCAGAACGAGTGAACCGAAATGTCATGGTTGGCCACCATCGTCGCTACTATGGATTGATGGAAGAGGCACGAAAAATTGTCTCGTCTGAAAAGCTTGGTAGATTGCTCGCTGTGCATGGTCAGTGGACCAGCCGCAAGGCAGATGATTACTTCATTCCGCAATGGAGGCAGCAATCTTCATCAGGCCCTGTGTTGATCAATCTGATTCACGAAATGGATATCCTTAGATTCATTTGTGGTGAAATTGAATCAGTTACAGCTCAGCTTCAAACCAATTTTCGAGGTCATCCTAAAGAAGAAACGGCAGCAATCATTGTGAGGTTTAAGAGTGGAGTGATCGGAACATTTCTACTCTCGGATGCTACCCCCTCACCATGGAATTGGGAGCATGCGACAGGCGAAAATGTCAATTTCCCCCATACAGGACAAAACTCGTATTGCTTTATGGGCACGGATGCCTGTCTGGAATTTCCAAACCTTAGGATTTGGCAATCGCAGGGAAAACCCGATTGGAATCACTTAATGAAGATGGAGGAAACGCCTGTCCCACTTGAAGATGCCTATATCGCCCAATGTCGTCATTTTTGTGGGGTTATAAGAGGTGAGGAAATGCCGCGCATCACTGCGGAAGACGCCTCTAAAACACTCGCTGTAACTCTTGCGGTCTTTGACTCTGCGAAGCAGCAGCAGACGATTTTGTTGTGACCTATCAATTCATTGATGTTGTCTACACGAACGGTGTAATGGAAGTTTCCATTCAGCGTCCCAAGTTGCTGAATGCGTTGAATATTCAGGCTCATGCAGAATTGGCTGATGTCTTCGATAAATTTGCAAATGCTTCATCGATGAATATTGCGGTAATCAGAGGATCTGGGGAGAGAGCCTTTTGTGTGGGCTCTGACTTGAAAGAAAGAGCAGAGGTAGGGTCAGATATGATGCCTCTCAGCGGTTTTGCAGGCCTCACAGAGCGTTTTGATTTAGATAAACCGGTGATAGCATTGGTCAATGGAGATGCGATTGGAGGAGGCTTAGAAATTATACTGGCTTGTGATCTTGCGATAGCTGTGGAGACTGCGCGTTTTGGCTTGCCAGAGCCGAAAGTTGGTTTGGCGGCCAGCGGAGGTTTGCATCGGCTTGCCCGCCAGCTTCCTTTAAAGCGGGCTATGGAGATTTCTTTGATGGGAAAGCTCTTCGATGCTACAACAGCTTTAGACCTCGGCCTCATTAATGAGGTTGTACCCAGAAAGAGTCTTGAAAAAACGAAAGAGAGATATCTTTCAGATTTAAGGGAATGTTCCCCCCTAGCCCTAAGAGCTTCCAAACAAATGATGCTACAAGGGCTAGCACAAGGATCCTTAGAAAATGCTTTCAGAGCCAACTATCCTAGCTTTCAACGGATGCTTGCGAGTGAAGATGCCAAAGAGGGTGTTCAGGCATTTGCCGAGAAAAGAAAGCCTGTTTGGAAGTGTAGATAATTTAATAAAGTTATTAGATTTGAGGATCTATCCATGCCAGTTTGCAACAGATGTGAGAAGACATTCGATGTGGAAACAGCCCCAGGAGCCTTGATGTTTGGGCACCCGTCTACTGTTACTGAGGCGGTACCCGTTTGGAAAGCTCATATTTGCCAGGAGTGTGAGACAGAGATGGTTGCTGAATTCAAGCGCAAGCCATTGATGAAGGATCCTGAAAAAACATGACAACGCCTTTCTACGTTGAGGTCGGTCAAACTTCGACTTTCTCAAAAACTGTTTCAGAGAGTGATGTTTATCTCTTTGCTGGGATCACAGGAGATTTTTCTCCAAACCATGTGAACAAGCAGTACATGGAGAAATCCTCGTATGGAAAGTTGATGGCTCATGGTGCGCTACTGGTCGGCTTCATGTCCACTGTTTCAACTTTAGCGATTACGAATACCAGAGAGGCTGAGGAAACCCCTGTTTCCGTTGGATACGATCGAGTTCGATTTCTTAAACCAGTTTTCTTGGGAGATACCGTTACTCTGACTTATCGAATTGCTGAGATAGATCACTCTCGGAAGCGATCATATGCTGATATTGAAGTAGTGAACCAAGAACAAGAACTAGTCGGAGTAGGTAGACATATCCTCCAATGGGTACCGAATTCTTCAACAAATGGGGAAACCCAGTGAGTTTCGATCTGGAAGGACAGCGCTTCGTAATTACAGGTGCTGGAAGAGGAATCGGCAAAGCAATTGGGGAAAGATTCGCCGAATTGGGTGCAAGAGTCTCTGCATGGGACTTAAATTTAGCAGAAATCGCCTCAGATCCTGCTTTTGAACATAGTGTACAAGTGGACGTAACCGATGAGGCATCGGTTACCAAGGGAATTGAAGCAAGCTTGGGATCACTTGGGGGCTTGGAAGGATTGATTGCAAGCGCTGGGATTAACGGGCCAACTAAGCCCACCTGGGAATATTCTCTTTCGGATTGGCAGCAAGTTCTGGATGTTGATTTAACCGGAGTTTTCCTGTCTGTAAAATCAGTACTTCCCCATTTGCGTACTACTGGTTACGGCAGACTCGTCATAATTGCATCTGTGGCCGCAAAAGATGGGAATCCGGGGGCCGTCGCCTATGGTGCAGCGAAGGCAGGAGTAGTTGGGTTTGCGAAGGGACTGGCTAGAGAACTCCAACCCTCTCAAATCACTGTCAATTGCATAACGCCTGCGATTACTGAAACAGATTTGCTGAAGGGAATGTCTGAGGACTACATCAAAGAGAAAAAAGCTCTGATCCCAATGGGACGATTTTGTTCGGTTCAGGAAATTGCTGACATGACTGCTTGGGTTGCCAGTCCGAGATGTTCATTTACTACGGGGCAACTATTTGATATCACAGGTGGACGAGCCAAACATTGATAAGTAGAGTACTCACACTGGATGATCTGAATATTCATCAGGTTTGTGTTTCTAAGCAGTGTGATTTTCTCGAATCCCTTGATTGCTTTGCTCGACATGGAGTCTTCCGAACAGCGATTTGGAAGCCAATGTTGAATGATGTGGGAGTAAAAAAGGCCAAAAGTTCACTTCGAGATTCAGGTGTACGAGCTGAAGCGCTCTGTGCCCTCGTTTTGATTGATTCTCATAGTGGAGAAGATCGGATCTCACAGAGATTGAAAAATCAGCAACTCCTTGAAATTGCAGCTGAGTTGGAGGTTTCTTCGGTCGTAGTCATCACGGGAGGGCTACCATCTGATTCGAAGGATATTCGGCTTCAAAAGGAAGCAGCCCTGGCAGAACTGGGACTCTTACTGCCCACTGCTGAGAAACTGGGAATATGTCTATCTCTAGAGCCTCTTCACCCAATGGTTTGTGGCTGGAGATCGGTGATCTCCAGCCTCAGAGATGCGGTTGAAATTTTGGATGATCTCTCTCATCCGAATTTGACAATTGCGCTCGACAGCTACGCTCTTTGGTGGGATCAAGGACTGGAAGAACAAATTCATCAAGCAGGAACACGAATTCAGCACCTGCATGTTTCTGATTGGCTGCCCCAAACAAAAGATTTGCGGCTAGATCGAGGGATGCCCGGGGATGGCTGCATCGATAATCGTAAAATCAGGACTTGGATGGAGAGGGAAGGATTTAAAGGCCCTGTTGAAGTCGAGATCTTCTCAGCCTTTGACTGGTGGCTGAGGCCCGCAGATGAGATGGTCAAAACAATCTGTGATCGCTTGGAATTTCTTTGATTAACCTCGTTAGTTCAAAAAATAGGGAGACTGTGTTTTGTTAAATATCAAGGAGGTTCACTCAGGATATGGCAAACTCAAAATCCTACGTGGGATCAACCTCAATGTTCCCCAAGGAGGTGTGGTTGCACTCTTGGGAGGCAATGGAACGGGCAAATCAACCTTACTGAAAACCATTTCAGGGCTAGTACCTGTGATGGAGGGAAGTATCGAGTTTGATGGGCAAATCATCTCTGGTAAGAAACCCCACGAAATTGTGCGAAGCGGACTTGTTCAGGTTACGCAGTCCAAAGAGGCTTATCCTGCGATGACAGTAGAAGAGAACTTGATGCTGGGAGCATACACCCGAAGCGATAGTAGTGTGGTACGAGCTGATTTGGAGAGAGTGTATGAGTTCTTTCCAGTACTGAGACAAAGAAGGAAAGTGCTCTCCGGAACCTTGAGCGGTGGCGAGGTCCAGATGCTCGTCATTGGTAGAGGTTTGATGGCCAAGCCCAAGATGTTGATGCTAGACGAGCCCAGTGCTGCACTGGCTCCAAAAGTCGTTTTAGAAATTTTTTCGAATATATATAAAATCAGTCAGACTGGTGTTACGATTCTCATCGTGGAGCAAAACGTAAGGATGGCGCTACTATTAGCTCAATATGCCTACATCATTCGTGATGGAGTAATTATGATCGAAGGTTCAGCAGAAGATTTGATCAATGATCCCTCGGTAAAAGATTCTTTCTTGGGCGGCACAGTCGCGAACACAAAAAAATCACTCAATTCCTAACCAATAAATCAGCCTCATGGACTTTGATTTTGGATCTTTACTAGCGTTTATCATTTTTGGAGTGACCATCGGGGTCGTTTACGGAATTGTGGCCTTGGGAATCTCTCTAATCTATTCAGGCTTGGACATCGTTCATTTCGCCCATGGTGAAATCTATATGTTTGGTGCATTTCTGGGCCTTGTTCTCTCTCAACAGATAGGGATCCCTTATCCTGGAGCAATGATTGGAGCAATGATTCTAGCCGCCTTGCTCGGTATGTTCATTGAGCGGGTTTTCTACAGGCGTCTCACGAGATCAGGCGGTGGGTACACCGTCTCTGGAATGGGGATGATTATCTGTGGTTTTGGAATGTCTGTCGCCCTAATGAATGTAGCTTTCCTGATTTGGGGAGCCGATGCAGAACCCTTCCCCGTTGATTTTGGTATAGAGCCTCTGGAGATCAACGACATATCAATACCACCGAGTTACCTGCTGACTGCGGTGGTGTCTTTGTGTTTGATGGGAATCCTGAACTATTTCTTACGCTATACTAAAATTGGTCTTGCAGTTAGGGCAGTAGCACATAATAAAGATATCGCTTTTTTGATGGGTATCAATGTCCCACTGTTCATTTCTCTGATTTTCGGGCTGGCCTGCGCTTTGGCCGCGGCGGCTGGAGTGCTAGTTGGTCCGATGCAATCGGTGCAAGTAGAAATGGGCTACCTGATGTTGATGAAAGCATTTGCAGCTGCTGTCGTAGGAGGGTTTGGCAGCTTGCCAGGTGCTTTGATCGGAGGAATACTTGTCGGAATTTTTGAAAATCTTGGTGCGGCATACATTTCTGCTAGTCACAAAGATATTTACGCATTTTTGTTACTGATCCTGGTATTAATGTACCGGCCTGCTGGTCTTTTCGGGATCGTGGCAAAAGTAAAGGCATGAAAAAATTCATGCCATTTTTCCAACTAGGCTCAAAAAGGAGGAAGCCATGAGAAACTGGACTAAATTCCTTGCTGGATTAGCTGCAGGAGGATTTGTTCTCTCAGCAACAGCGGCACTAGCTGATGAAATTCGTGTTGGTATCACAATGCGGATGGTTAGTGAGAATGGTCAGAAATACGGTCAGATGGTCATGGATGAGATCGGACTCATCAATGAGGCTGGCGGTATCAACGGCCACCAGATCAAAGCAACGCTGATGAATGACGAGTGTAAGTCAGACAAAGGTGTTGCCAATGCTAACAAGTTAATTTTTCAGGAAAAAGTTCACTTGTTGATTGGTTCAACATGCTCTTCAGTTTCTTTACCGATTGTGGATGTAACTGCAAAAGCTCAGGTTCCCCAAATCATCCCGCATTCCACAAATTCCCAGATCACTCAAAAAGGGAGTGCCTGGGTGTTTAGAGTCCCTGTATCCGGTCGTTTTTACGCAGGTGTGAATGCGAAATACGTGGGTGAGAACATTGGCAAAAAGATCGCCTATATTTGTGCGGCAGATGCAGCTTCTCAAAATGACTGCGATGCGATGCAAGCACAGATGAAGAGCCAGCACGGTGCTGATCCAGCATATGTTGCTCAGGTTCAAGAGAAGGAAGTCGATTTCCGAACACACATGCAGAAAATCAAATCAGCAGGTGTGGATGGAATTATGGTAGCTGCTTTGGCAGAGACAATGAGTCGTGCTCTGATTCAATCGTACGAAGCTGGTATTGGAACTGATGTGCGTCGAATTGGATCGTCTTCGGCATCAAATGCACCTGTGCCCAAGATCTCCGGGGATGCGGTAAAAGGTGTTTTCTATGCTGCTGCCTACTCAAACGCAGATACTCGCCCAATTGCAAAGCTCTTTAACCAGATGGTTAAGGATCGCTACGGAATTCACGCTCCTGATCATGACTTTTCCCAAGCTTATGATCTAATCAGGATCGTTGAAATTGCCCTGAACAATTCAGACCTCAAGCTGACCAATAGCTCATTGGCAGCTGATCGAACTGCGATTCGGGATGCGATTGCCAACGTTAAGAACTATCAAGGTCTTGCCTCTGGACCAATCAGCTTCTGTGCTGCCGCAACACCACAGTGTCGTGACGGGAACAAGACTCCTGTTCTGATTGCTTATAAAAAGGGTGGAGAAGCCTTCGAGACAGAGGTTCTAGCCCGTGTGAATATGCCGGAAGACTTCGGTCTCTGATCAACGATCGGGGAAACTCTAGGGTTTCCCCGACGCTGTTCCTTCCCAGGTTGACTTTCCATGATTTCATTCATCACCAACTTTGCTTCAGCAATTGAATCCCTTGCGAAGATTCATCGCCTCCTCCCGTGGGTGATTGCTTATATTTTGCTGCTTTTTTTACCAAATCTGATTACGGCTACATTCGGCGAATATTACGTAGATTTAGCCAACAGATGCTGCTTATTCATTTTGCTGGCAGTGGGGCTAAATATTGTGAAAGGCTTTTGTGGCCAGGTAACCGTGGGCCATATTGGATTATATGCCATTGGTGCAGTGACGTCTGCTCTCTTGGCTCAGAATTATGGGTTACCTTTTTGGTTGAGTGCACCTCTCGCCATCTTAGTCACCTGTTGCGCTGGCCTGGTTGTGGGTCTTCCTTCAGTACGATTAGAAGGTGCCTACCTCGCTCTAGCAACCCTAGGACTAGGCGAGTCTGTTCGAATTATGATCGCTGTTACTCCTGCTCTCGGATCAAGTACAGGTATCATGATGATCCCAGCGCCCACAATTGGAGACTATGTCATTGAGAGCTTCGATCATTACTTCTACCTTGTGATGACAGCGGCAATTATCGGAATCTATTTCTCCTTCGTCATCCTCAATTCCTCCACAGGTCGGGCTTTCAAGGCTATTCGTGAAGATGTCATCGCGGCCTCTGTCTCAGGAATCAATGTGCCATTTTATAAGTTGCTGGCTTTTGTGATCAGCGCCATCTACGCAGGTTTAGCAGGAGCACTTTTCGCTCATATGCCACCTGGTTACCTTCATCACAATAATTTCACTGTGATTGAAATGGTAACCTTGTTGTTGATGGTTGTCCTTGGTGGAATCGGAAATATTTGGGGTGGTGTGGTTGGAGCGATCGTCGTGACCGTCATCTATGATCAAACCAAGGATTATTACTTCTATCAACCCTTAATCTTTGGCATCACGATGGTGTTTTTGGTCGTCTTTATGCCCCGAGGAATTGGTGGAGTGATTGAGCAAGCGATTGTTAAAAGGAAATTCATCGAAAAACACGAGGAACAGAACCTTGGCACTTCTTGAAACTAGAGGACTTAGTAAGAGCTTCGGAGGGCTAAAAGCGGTCTCAGGAGTTGATCTAAAAGTTCAACCTGGGACGGTACATGGCTTAATCGGCCCCAATGGCTCCGGCAAATCGACTTTCTTCAACCTAGTAACAGGGGTCTATCAACCAGACCCTGGCAGTCACATTGAGTTTGATGGTCATGACATTACCAATCTGCAAGCTCATGGTATTGCTGCCCTAGGTATGGCCAGGACCTTCCAACTTCTGAGGTTGTTTTCAGAGATGACCGTACTGGAAAACTTGATGGTCGGAAATCATTGCAAAACTAGCTATGGAATCGTTGAATCTTTACTTGGTACCTCTCGGGTTCGGCAAGCAGATCAGAATATGAAAGAAGAGATGTTGGATCTACTCGAATTTATTGGGCTTGCAAACTTTGCCGATATTCCTGCAGGAGAGCTTTCAGGTGGGCAGCGAAGGCTGTTGGCGTTGGGCAGAGCAATTGCGATGAAGCCCAAGCTGCTCCTGCTCGATGAACCAGGTGCAGGATTGTCCCCCGTGAATGTTGATAAATTGATGGAGACGATTCTCGGATTGAAAGAGCGCTATGAGTTGACGGTAGTAGTTGTAGAGCACATTTTGAAGGTGGTCATGAGCACTTGTGAAACGATATCGGTTTTGGATCATGGTCAGAAGATAGCGGAAGGGCCTCCAGAGATGATCAAGAATGATCATGCTGTTATTGAGGCCTATTTAGGTCGTGAATTGCCTGACGATGAGATCCGTAACGCTATCAGAGGTCAATGACCGGAATTACAAATTTTGAGATTGAAGTTCCAAGTATACGATTTGAAAATCTAAACACACATTAGGAGGTTCCAAAGAATTAATCCTTAAAAGAAATTTGAGGAATTTTGTCTTTAAAAATTTAATATATATTTAATCAAATCCTCATTTTTCTGAATGAACCCTTAATGAATCTCGCCAAAGACCCAATCCCTCTTCTCGTCCGTCGAATCGCATTCCCCGCAAGTGTAGGCTGGTTTTTTAACACCATGTTCAACGTGGTAGACACCTTTTGGGCTGGTCAACTTTCTGCTCAGGCGGTTGCTGCGCTCTCGTTGTCGATGATTCCTTTTCTGGGCTTGTTATCTATGGGAATCGGTCTTGGACAAGGGACAAACGCACTGGTGTCCAATGCAATGGGAGCCCAACAACAGGAGCGTGCTGTTCGTTTGATCGCTCAAGCCATGCTACTGGCATTGGTTGCCTCCGGATTGGTGATGCTCCTGGGTCAAACTTTCACTCCCATGCTATACCGTCATATGGGCGCAGAGGAGTCATATTTGGAGATGGCCCTCAGCTACATCGACTGGCTTATCTATGGGTGCGCCACTTTCATCATCAATTTAACCGCAAATGCAGGACTCAATGCACAGGGCGATACCAAGACCTATCGTAATGCGCTGATTTGCGGTTTCATGGCGAACATTATCCTTGACCCGCTGTTGATGTTTGGCTGGGGGCCATTTCCCCAGATGGGAGTGGAAGGAATTGCTATCGCCACCATCCTGATTCAGTTGGGGATTGTCCTTTATATAATTACTAAGGTTCGACAATCTTATTTGGGACAGCAATTGAGGTTCGAATACTTCAAACCTCAACAAGACTTATTGCGAGATCTGATTCGTCAGGGCTTTCCCTCAACGATCAGTATGATGTTCATCGCATTGAATTTCTTTGTGATTTTATTCTTTGTCTCAGATTACGGCAAAAGCGCGGTGGCGGCCTTTGGTATATCTACGAGAATTGTTCAGGTTATGTTATTGCCGACGATAGGTCTCAATGTAGCTGCTTTGTCGTTAACGGGCTTTAACTTTGGCGCTAGTGATCTTGGAAGAGTCAAAGAGGTCTGGCGAACTTGTATGGGAATAGGACTTTTGATGATGTGTATTGGTGCGGTCGTACTGTTCGCGGTTCCAAGGCTTTGGTTGGGTCTTTTTACTGAGAGCTCTGAAATTCTCGATGTTGGAGAGAGCTTGTTGAGAGTAGAAGCTGTTCTGTTGCCAGCCTACACAACTTTATTTCTGGGGGTTTCTGTTTTACAGGGACTAAAAAAACCAATGTTTGGAATGATTTTAGGGGGCTATCGTTTGATCGTGGCCCCAATAATTCTCTTTTGGCTTTTCTCTGAGATGTTGGGCTACGGCTTAAAGGGAATTTGGGTAGGAATCTTTCTGACAACCTTCAGTGGAGCGGTCATTACCTGGATTTTTGTGAAGTATACCCTTTTGAAAATCACACCTCAGTCAGTATAGACTTTTGATCAATTGATCTAGGCTGGATCAGGGAAAAACCGAAACAAGGTTCGCAGTTGTTAAAGATTTTTCACCTGACCAGCTATAGGCAAACAATGGTCCACCATGTCCCGCCCTGAGATCCAGGCAACAGAGTTTGGGTTGCAACACCATCTCAAATTGCGCGTAGTGTCCAAAGAAAATCTGCTCTTTAGATGAATAAAGATACTGCTTTTGTACGTTGAATTGGCTCTCGGAGAATGGACCTTCAGAACCATCCTTGCCCAAGGCAACCAGTTCCCCAAAGGTTTTTGGTTCTAGATTCCACCATTTCAATCTGCCGTGCTCGCGCTTATGACCGCCATTGTCTGTGTAGGCTTCCTTCCCTAAAAACATCTCTGGTCCCTTGATCAAAATCTCCAATGCTCTGAATGGATTCATCTGATCATCAGAATCATGTTCTTCCACAAAGACTTCCCAATCATCTGTGATGATCTGACCCTGCGGATCAGTCAGCCCATGATCTAAAAGAAATTCTCGGGCAGGTTCATACCAACAGGCATGGATAGCCCGTATATCAGGATTCTCCCACCAGATCGGCAAACTTCGGAACCAGGATATTGTCTCTTCTAGTTCAGCTGAATCAGTTTGGTATTCACGAAGGAAAGATTCGTGTTGGTCCGTGTTTTTAATGGAGTGCGGCCTCAGGTAATCGTTACCTGATGACGAGCGAGTATGATAGCAGATTGCATTGAATTCATGATTTCCCATCAAGGCAAAAGCCTGCCCTGTTTCTGTCATGCTACGAACGATTTCGATCACCCTCCGATTCTGTGGACCACGGTCAATGTAATCCCCTAGAAAAACAACTTTTCTCTCTCCATCTGAGGCAACATATGAATTTCCCTCCGACTGGTAGCCCGGTTTCAGTAGGATTCTCTCAAGTAATTGAGCATGGCCATGGATGTCTCCAATAAAGTCATACTTCATCAGGACCCATGAAGTCGATAAAGTTGGATCGCGTTACTGTACATTGATTTCTTTTGGAAAATCTCACTTCGTTTTGACAATACCTCCCGGTAAGCAGCAACCCACTGGTGCAACGGAGCTCCAAACAGACAAACAGGCCAGTCTCCACCAAAAATTACCCGCGCCTCACCAAAGCTATCCAAACAGTGGTTGATAGTTGGCGCTAGAGTTTCAGCATTCCATCCTTCTTGAGCCCTAGCAACAATTCCTGAAATCTTGCAAAAGGTGTTCGGTAAGGCCCCCAGAGCAGCAATGTCCTCTTTCCAACCTTTCGCTGTGTGCCAAAAAGGAGATCCATCGTGTGCATCTCCGAGGTCTTTTTCTCCGTTGACTATTTGAGGGTCAGCATTCCCACAATGATCAATCACAAAAGTCGTCCCAGGACAGGCGGCAACTAGCTTGGCTGCATCAGAAAGCTCTGAAGGGCGGATACAGATGTCAAACAGTAGCCCTTGCCGACCCATCTCTTGTATTCCTTGAATAAATCCAGCTTGTAAGCAATGTCCGGGTTTGGTTTCAGGAATATGAAGCACCCACCGCAAACCTCTTACAAATTGACTTTGAGTATGTTTATTCAGAAAGCTCTCAAATTCAGGTGACGAAGGATTTCCAGCGATCACCATTTTCCTCATCGGCGTCTGACTCGAGGCACAGTGGTCGCTCATCTGCTGGATCTCATCCTCAACGCATTCAGGATTGACGTTCACTTCCATATAGACGGTTTGCTCAATGCCAGTCCCTTTGGAGGCCTCCAAATAATCGGACATTAGGTAACTGCGGTCCATGACATTGTCACCTTTGACCCAATTCAGAGAGAGAGACTTCAGATCCCAAAGATGTTGGTGTGTGTCGATAATCGGTATCATGATTCTCCTTTACATACGAAAATCAATTATTTAACAATTTTGAAGAAAGAATTGGCGGCAATGTGCCTAATTCTTTTTGTGGATTTGGGTTGTTTGAAATTCTGAAAGGTTGAACACAGAGAAAGGAATTTTAGCTGGGATCATGATAAAACACCTCCTCCATCATGGACCAATGTTCTCCCTCCTTACGGGTCTCCAAGGGGGCTTGACAGGGCTTACAGACGGCCCACCACTTCTTGGTAATCGGATCATCGGCCATCTTCTGCATGTCGGCTGCAAAGTCATCTCCGTGATACTCCCAATAACCAAAGAGCCTCTGTTCTCCCTCATGCAACCAGATACTGTAGTTGCGGATGTTGCTCTCTTCGATTCCCTTGAGAATCTCCGGCCAGCAGTTGGCGTGAAGCTCCTTGTACTCGGCAATCTTGTCGGGCTTGATCCCGATCACCATTCCCATCCGTTGCATAGCTCTCCTCAGATTTGAAAATTCAGCTTTGAAAGTCCTCTCACCTTCTCAAGATCCCACTCAATCCCGATTCCCGGGGTGTTTGGTGCCTGGGCCATCCCATCGATGATCTGCAAGCGACTGCTGGTTAGATCATCGAGTTGGGGGATGTATTCGAGCCAACGTGAGTTGGGGACAGCACAACAAAGACTCACATGCAGCTCCATCAGAAAGTGCGGGCATACTGGCAGATGAAAGGTCTCTGCAGTATGAGCCGTCTTAAGCCAGGGGGTGATTCCACCAATGCGGGCGACATCCACCTGGATAATGTTGCAGGCTCCCCGTTGCATGTATTCACGAAAGTGAGCGGGGTGATACATCGATTCACCCACTGCAATGGGAATCGAAGTGGAACGATTCAACTCGATGTGTCCCCCCAGGTCCTCTGCAGGCAGAGGCTCTTCGAACCAGGCGATGTCAATCGGCTCAAAATGCCGAGCTCGGCGTATGGCTTCATCCTGGGTGAAGGCCTGATTTGCATCAGTCATGATCTCAAAGGTGGGTCCCACCGCTTGACGGACCGCCTGTAGCCGTTCGACATCCTCTGCAACATGAGCAGAGCCGACCTTGATCTTGCAGCCCCCAAAGCCTTCAGCTTTACGAGCAAGAGCGTCTTGCACAAGATCAGCAGTTGGGATGTGGAGCCAACCGCCTTCTGTGCTATAAACAGGAATTTCAGGTTTAGCACCTCCAGCAAGTTTCCAGAGAGGCAGTTGAGCCCGTTTGCAGCGCAGATCCCAAAGGGCAGTGTCAATGGCAGAGAGTGCAAGGCTGGTGATGGCACCAACGGCAGTAGCGTGGGTGTGGAAGTGGAGATCTTTCCAGATACTCTCGATGTCCTCGGCGTCTCTTCCAATCAGTTGAGGCAGCAGATGGTCTTTGAGCAGGTAGAAGACAGAACTGCCTCCTGTCCCAATAGTGTAGGTGTAACCGATGCCTATTTGTCCATCTTCATCGATGATGGAGACAATCGGGGTCTCCTGGGTGACGAAGGATTGGATCGCATCGGTACGCTTGACCTTCGGATCAAGGTTGACCAATTGAAGCTGAATCTGTTGAATGTTCCCCATGCTTGCGCTCAAAAATGAAATTGTGTTTGCTGAATTGAGCTCGATTAGGGTTCAATCCAATTTCAGCAAAATGAAAGATTGATTAGCTTGCAGATTACTGGTGAATTCCAGAATTTGACCAATTTGTCGAATCAAAAAATAACAACAGACTTGGTTGCAAAAGCTGTTTCATGAGTTGAATTCAAATTTATAGGACAAACGATGTTTCAAATTTCAGAGTTCGATCAGAACGGATTCGCCTGTCCGATCCCAGTCATAAACTCCTCTCAGGCTGCCAGTTTGGCAGAGCAAATCATGAAATTTCAGCAAGAAGATCCTGATAAAGCCGCAAGAGCCTTTGGAACCAATACTCACCTCCTGTTTCCAAGCCTTTGTGAAGTGATTCAAAGAGAACAAATTCTGGATGCTGTTGAGCAGGTTTTGGGAAAAAATCTTCTACTTTGGTCAGCTAGTTTTTTTATTAAGGGTCCCAAGACAAGTTCATTCGTCTCATGGCATCAGGATAGTACCTATTGGGGCTTGGAGCCACCTGAGATTGTCACCGCTTTTTTAGCCCTTACGCCCAGCAATCTGGAAAATGGCTGCATGGAAGTTGTGCCCGGAAGCCACCTCAGAGGCCAAGTGTCTCATCACGATACTTTTGGCGATGATAATATGCTCAGCCGTGGGCAAGAGGTTGCGGTGGATATTTCTCGCGAAAAAACAGAGGCAATAGAATTGGAAGCTGGCCAAATGAGCCTCCATCATGTCCGCATCTTTCATGGTTCCAAAACCAACCCAACAAACACTCCAAGAATTGGTTTTGCCATGCGTTTCATCCCGACTCATGTCAAGCAAAACGGGGGACGTACCTTTGCCTTGCTGGTTCGGGGTCACGATGAATTCAATCACTTTGACAGGCCAAACTTACCCGAAACTGAACTAGGCGTGGCTGAATGGAAGATGCATCAGGATTCACTAAAGCGGATGAATTCCGTTTTGTTCAAGGATTCAGCGCAAGCGACATAGGTGAAGGGCCATCAAAGCCTGAAAACAGACGAGAAGTTTTCTTAGAAAAACCAAAAAACCTGAGGAGTCATGAAACTTGCCTATCAATGGGATTTGCCAAGTGACCCTCGCCCGATTGTTCTGATTGGCGCAGGGGGCATTGTCAATGACGCTCACTTGCCAGCCTATCAAATCGCTAAATTCCCTGTGCTGGGAATTTACGATATCAACTCTGAGAATTTGCAAAACACCGCCAGAAAGTGGGACTTAGAATCATACAAAAATATCAATGACTTGATTGATATCGCAGCGGATTCCGACGCAGTCTATGATCTTGCAACCCCACCCTCTGTCATTGCTGAAATCTTAGAATCCTTGCCAGATCGGGCAACAGTAATGATTCAAAAACCCATGGGCAGTAACTTGGCTGAAGCTTCACGGATTCTTGAAATTTGCCAAAGAAAGGAATTAACCGCAGCAGTCAACTTCCAACTCCGCTTCAGCCCAATGATGTTGTCTGTGCGTGATGCTCTGCGGCAGGGGATCATTGAAAACATCCTTGACCTCGAAGTTCATCTCAATTTGGAAACACCTTGGCACCTGTTTCCATTTCTCAAGCAAATGGATCGTGTCGAGATTGCGGTGCACTCGATCCACTATCTCGATTTGATCCGATCGTTTCTGGGTACTCCAAAAGCGGTTTGGGCGCAAACACTGGCCCACTCAGCTTCTACTGAATTTGCTAAAACTCGGACGACAGCCATTTTGAATTATGGCCCTTCAGTAAGGTGTGCTCTTTCGATTAACCATAATTATTCAAAGGGGCCGCGCCATCAGGCTGCAGAGATCCGATTTGATTGTGAAAAGGGTGCAGCTTGGGTCAAGCTGGGACTCCTGCTCGACTATCCAAAAGGAAAAGCTGATGAGGTTTGGATTTAGCCAAAAGCGGGTTCAGACTGGGAAAAAGCAGAATTTGCAGGGTGCTGGTTCCCAGAAGCCTTCATCGGCACAATGAGCAACCTTCAACGCTTCTCAAAGGGCGAGGATGACAGTTTGCTGACTTCTGTGGAAGACGCCTTTCAAACCATGAAATTGGTGGAAGCTTGCTACCGTTCGAGTGAAGAGGGAGGAACATTGCTCTAGGAATTAGTAATGTTCGGATGTCTTTTGATGAAATTAGATTGGAGGTGATGGGCTTATCGTTTTGAAGGACACATTTCAGAATTCATGAATGGGGGCCTCATTTTTCTAAGGAGTGAAATTAGATGGCAAATTCCACGAGCATGCAAATCTTCATGGTCTCTCTAGTTGTAGATGACTATGACTCTGCGATCGAGCACTACACAAAAGATTGGGGCTTTGAACTCTTGGAAGATAGTCTCATGGATGGAGGGAAGCGCTGGGTCAGAGTTGCTCCTCCGGGTAGTTCATGCTGCTTATTGTTGGCACAAGCCAGGAACTCTACCCAAAGAGCCGTCATTGGCCAACAAGCAGGTGGACGGGTTTTCTTATTTATGCATGTCTCTGATTTACAAAAGCAGGTTCAGCACCTTGTCGGACGAGGTGTCAAGATGGAAGGTCCGATTCGACACGAGGATTTTGGAAAAGTTTGTGTCGCAGTCGATAAATTCGGCAATCGTTGGGACTTGATTGAACCAAACACTTGATTAGGTGCCAATCAATCAACAGGAGAGCCTTGAGTTGGAATGAGATGAGGCTTTGAAAAGGTTACAGAATCGGCAAAGCCAGCCAGTAATCAGAATAAAGAAGATGAACAACTGATTCAATCAGTGATTCATTGGGTTGACTACTGTGAACGTGGTGAAGAGTGGCAGATGCCACAAGATTGGCTTCCAGATTCAGATGAACTGCACGAAGCTGCGGATTCTTGTGTTCGTCAATGGCACCCCAACCTAATAATCTGGCGAACAGGGAAAGATAGGCTAGTTTGTAAAGTCTGGTTTGGTGAGGAGCCTCTACCGTAAAAGTCTAAAACTAAAAAAGTCGGTAGGTACACCATTTGTCAACTCTTTTTTTACTTGTTCAATGGATCAGCTGGTTCTTCGCCTGCTCCCCATTGCTCTTCAGGCTTTCATTCTAGATCCTCTTTTACATAACTATGGAAGGAATAAAACTCATGAGCGTATCTGTAAAGTCCTGTGTTATTCCAAAGGATAAAGTCACCACTGCCTTTGTTGCCGCCTTGGAAATAATCAAGCTGTCCGTCGTTATCATAGTCAGCAAACTGTATTGTAGCCGCTAGATAGTTAATATTACCAGGAATGCCTAACCGTTGTGATGCTTCATCTTTGAAGGAAAATCCTTTTTGGCAAAACTCTTGTCCAATAGTAAATCCACCATTGCCATCATTTAGCTTTATCTGTGTCAAGACTTTGAATGCTTGGTTTTTTATTGCTACCTCTGGCTCTAATTCAATACAACGCTCGTCACTCTCCTTAGTACTGTTTCCTGCTGTAATAATGTCCAAATGTCCATCACCGTTTACATCAGCGAAATCTGTATTATGGTTGAAGGCTTCGTCACCAAAGGGTGATTCTACGAACAGTTTACCTCCTACATTCCATAAAATCTTATCTACACCGCCCTCAGTACCTTCAGGGCCCCATTGATCCTTGCCAGAGTCTGGAGCATAATCATCCATATCACCGTCACCATCTAAATCCGCAACCTGTCCTCTGAATATAACCCAAGCTCGTAGAGGCTCACCTAGCCAAATATCTGCGGTTTTTTCAAATCTAAAGTTACCTCTATTGTACGCAAATCCTGGAATAACTTTATCATCTGAAAACCTATTCCTTACACCATCCCATTCTTGTCCTTGAAAAAACATGTCCTTACGCCCATCGAGGCGTCTCCTACTCAGGGCGAAAGCAAGGTGGGTGGGGCATAAAATCAAGGTGCAGCGAACGTAGGTATATCTGGTTCCCACTCACGGGGGAAAATTGCTATGGGCCGCAGGCTGCGACAGTGTGGGTTATTTTTGGCGGGGGAGAGATATCTTCCAAGGCGAAAACAACAAAGTTGTCTCGCGCGTAGTGCTGCCAGTTAAGCAACCTGAATTTAAAGTCTTTGGAAGAAATGTTGGTGATCGAATGACGGCCGTGGCCCAGAAGGATACGAGGGTGGCTTTGCACCACTCCCGCAGAGACTGAATGAGAGTTTTTCTAGTGCTTTGGTTTCTTATTCGTGTTGGGTGATTACACTAGGAAAATTTATTAATGCTGCATCAGAAACGGGAGTGAAGGTACCGGTTTCGACTTTAACGCCAGCATCAATTCTCCTCTGAGTCAGTTCTTCATCAGCCTGGAATTTCTTGAGATGTTCCATGGATTCAAAGTGTAGGACACCGTGCAATTTGGTTTCGTCATCGGCTTGAGGTCCTACGCAGATCATGGTCATTCCGTATTCCTTCATTTTTTCTCCACTTTCTTTGACCATATCTTTCCAGACTTGGAAACCTTTTGTGATTTCAATCGTAGTAAAAACAAGCAGGGTTGCCTTTCAGTAGATATTTTTTTTAGGTTTGATGTTGCTTAGCAAGGGAGTGCGCTGGACCTAACTCAGATCTTTGGTGGGGGAAAAGAATCAGACTAAGTAATATCTGCTGGGAAAGCTTTGAATTGAATAGATTTTTTTGTGGCGGGGTCGACGGGGCTCGAACCCGCGACCTCTGGCGTGACAGGCCAGCGTTCTGACCAACTGAACTACGACCCCGTAACGGAAGGGAGCTTTTTTCATTGGGAGTGGTGGGCGCTACAAGGATCGAACTTGTGACCTACGGTTTGTAAGACCGTCGCTCTCCCAGCTGAGCTAAGCGCCCAACGAAAAAGAAGAAGAATATGATCTGTTTTTTTGGAGTGCAAGCTTTTTCTATGCTTTAGCAGATCGGACCGATACCAAGGAAGAAGCAATAAAACAGACAACCCCAAAGCTGATAAAGATGTCAGCAAAGTTATTGACAAAAAAACTAACCTCAAACCAACGGAAGTGGAAAAAGTCCGTAACGTGCCCGAACCAACCTCTATCTACAAGATTGCCCATCGCTCCAGGTAAAATCCAAGTTAGCCCCTGCTTGGTCCATTCATCCAGTTCAAGCCAATAGCGCAGTTGATAAAAGATCATCCCAGCAATTGCGAGGACAGATATTCCAATGAGCAGAGGGAGCCGGATCGAATCGTCTAAATCTGAGAGAAAACTAAAACTGACTCCACGATTCTGCACGTGGGTCAGGTCAATCAAATTAGGGATTAAGGTTGTCAATTCATATAGGGGGACGTTTGCTCTGATCCAAATTTTCGAGACGAGATCGATTGCCAGCAAAACGGCAATGATGACCGCGGAATGCCATAGTCTCATCAGTCTTTCCCCATCCAGGGGAGGTCTGTAATTTTTGATAGCGAGTAGGCTTTCTGTTCTCGATTATGCAGGTCTCGGATCACGACTTCATCTCTGTTGAATTCATCTGGAAAACAAAACATGGCAAAAGCTACTCCTAGATTATTGGCTTGTTGCAGGGCTTTTTGCATTTTCATTGGTCCGAATTGTGTCTGAACTTTGAGTCCAGCATCTCTTAGCTGATGGGCAACGCGCATTGCCATTTCATCATGTTGGGAATCGAGAGCGAAGATCACCAGATCCAGTTCTTGTTTCAAGTCTGGGAGTTTCTTGGTTTCCTCCAGAATCTCCAAAATGACAACATCTCCAAAACCAAAGCCAACGGCGGGAATAGCCGGTCCTCCGAAGGCTGAGAGGAGAGAGTCATAGCGACCTCCCCCACTGATCGCACGAGAAGATTTGGTGGGAGTGTTGACCTCAAAGACCGTACCTGTGTAGTAGGATAAGCCTCTGACAATCGAGATATCGAACTGTAGGTAAGTTCCTAATTCCATTTTCTGAAACTGATCTAAGATGTTTTTCAGTTCATTGAGAACATCTTGATTTTCAAGTCGCTCAGCCACAGCTTCAAAATCAGGTAATTCAAGGAACTGGATCAGTTGCGAAGCTTGATGGTCGTTAAGTCCCTGATTTGCGAGTTCAGAACGCAGCGCATCAACCGGCAATTTGTCCCTTTTGTCCAGGACAACTAGCACGGAGTTTTGTAGATCCTGAGGTACCTTCAACTGTTCCAGCATGGCGTTCAGTATGCGCCGATCATTGATGAAGATTCGAAAATCATCTGAATCAAGTCCAAGTTCTTTCAAAGATCGAATGAGGGTGCTGATGATTTCTAATTCAGCGAGAATCGTGGGTTCCCCAATGATGTCCAAATTCCATTGGTAGTGCTCACGTTTTCTACCTCGAGTCATCCTTTCGTACCGAAAGCATTGGGGGATTGAGAACCAGCGTACTGGGTAACTCAGAGATTTTTGCTTCTGTAGAATCATTCTTGCCAACGATGGCGTCATCTCTGGTCGTAGGCTCAACCTGCGAGCGCTGTTGTCTTCGAAGTTGTACAATTGCTGGCTAATCTCATCCCCTGCTTTCCGAATATATAAGGCTTCGTGCTCTAAAACACAGGCATCATATTCTTCAAAACCAGCTTGCTGTGCAGACTTACGCCATGTGTTGAAAAGCCAATTGCGGAGTCGTAACTGTGGAGGGTAAAAATCGCGAGTACCTTTGACCGGTTGGAGATCAATCATGCTCAGTTAGTCAATCATGGAAAGCGTATTCGGAAATTTTCTGAAAATCTTGCCAGGCCTCAGTCATTGCGTTGGGATTTCTGAGTAAGTAGGAGGGGTGGAAAGTTGGCAGGATATTCCAATCACGATATTTTTTTAGGCTTCCTCGTGATTTTGTGATTCCAGGACTGCCAGGCAGCAGAGCTTGGGTGGGGACATTGCCGAGAGTAACGATCAACTTGGGGTTCACCAACTCTATCTGACGTTCTAGAATCCCCATACAATGGGCGATTTCATCAGACGTAGGATTTCTGTTATTTGGGGGTCTGCACTTCACAACATTAGTCACATAAACATCTTCACGATCCAACCCAATCACATCAATCATTCGATCCAAAAGTTTGCCGGCTTTTCCCACGAATGGAAGACCAAGCCTGTCTTCATCTGCTCCAGGGCCTTCCCCTACGAACAGCAATAAACTTCCATCATTACCTGAACCAAAAACGAACTGATTTCTTGTTGGTCCAAGTGTGCAACGTTGACACTCCGAATTTTGCTGACAGAGCCCAGAGAGTGTTTCGACTTTTGAGTGACCCCGAAGCTCATTTTGAAAACCCTTGATCGATTCGGGTTCCCTGAAGACTGGTACTTTAGAGGAAGGTGGGCAGAAATCTAAGTCACTGGTGTTAGTCACTTCTTCGCGCGCTTGTGCACATGAGATCGCTAATTGCTGCTTCAAATTTTGCAAACTGACGGCATTTTTTTCCGATTCCCTGAGCTCCGCAAAATTTAGTTCTTTTCCCGAATCACCAGCATTATGGGGAACTAGCTCATATAGCCCGTCGATCAGTTCACTTAGTTCAACTTTTGGAAGCGACTCCTGGTTCAGGTAGTGACAATCTTTTTTCTGCAGCCACTTCAGCTGATTTTCTAGATAAAGTAGCAGGGTAGGGTAATCCACAGAAAAAGCTTTGTGGGTGAGAATTTAGTTAAGTAGTGAGAAGTCAAACAGAAGTTTCATTTTGATTCAAAACCGAATCTTATTGATCAATCATGATGCCATGTCCGGGATGCTTTGCAAGAAATGAATCTAAAGAATGTAACGACTAAGGTCTTGATTTTTCAATAAACTTGAAACTCTACCTTGTATGTATTCGGGAGTGATTTTAATGGTCTGACCACTCAGTTTAGGGGCTTCAAAACTTACTTCTTCAAGTAATTGCTCCATAACCGTGTGAAGTCTTCGGGCACCAATATTTTCAGATTCTTCATTGATTACGAAGGCAATCCGTGCGATTTCGCGAATTGAATCTTCCGAAAATTCTAGCTCGACCTCTTCGGTTTGCATTAGCATGGTGTATTGCTTGATCAAAGCGTTCCGAGGTTCTGTGAGTATTTTTACAAAATCTTTTTCGCTGAGTGCCTTAAGTTCCACACGGATTGGGAATCTACCTTGTAGTTCAGGAATCAAGTCTGATGGTTTTGCCAAGTGAAAAGCCCCAGCGGCAATGAACAGAATGTGTTCAGTACGAACAGGGCCATACTTCGTATTAATGGTGGAACCTTCAACGATAGGCAAAAGATCTCTTTGAACCCCCTCGCGGGAGACATCGGGCCCTTGAGTAGCCCCTCTTCTACTTGCGACTTTGTCAATTTCATCAAGAAAAACGATGCCAGTTTGTTCCACCCTAGTAACCGCCTCTCTTGAAACCTCATCCATATCAATCAATTTACTAACTTCTTCTTGCTGAAGAATAGTTTTGGCCTCAGCAATTTTGGTTTTTCTACGCTTCTTTCGCTTGGGCATGAAATTCGAGAGCATATCCCGGATATTCATGTCCATATTGTCGTTCATTGAAACGGGCATGAACTCAAGCATTGGAGTGTTGCCCCGCTCCGCAACTTCTAAATCTATCTGTTTATCGTCCAGCAGACCATCACGAAGTTTTTGACGAAATTTCTCTCTTGTTCCCTGATTTCCTGGTACGCCTTGCTCATCTTTTTGAGGATTCGGTAGTAAAAGATCCAGCAAGCGATCCTCCGTAAGCAGCGCTGCCTCTTCAGTTTTTCGGTGCATGTGTTCTTGCTTAACCATACCAATTGCGGCCTCTGTTAAATCTCTTATCATCGATTCTACATCTCTACCTACATAGCCAACTTCAGTAAATTTTGAGGCTTCTACTTTTAGGAAAGGAGCATTGACGAGCTTGGCAATCCTTCTTGCGATCTCAGTCTTACCAACACCAGTCGCACCAATCATGATTATATTTTTTGGTAGGATTTCGTCCTTAATATCTTCAGGAAGCTGCATCCTACGCCATCGGTTTCTGAGGGCTACTGCAACGGCTTTTTTAGCGTCAGATTGACCAATGATGTATGAATCTAGGGCCTCAACGATTTCGTGTGGTGTCTGATTGTGTTCTGGTAGTTGAATTTCCATGAAAACTATTGGGGTTTGGTGGTTAAATCTCAATTTCTTCAAATTGAATTTGGCTATTGGTATAGATGCAAATATCAGCAGCGATCTGCATAGATTTCTCTGTGATTTCCCTTGCCTCCATTTCTGAGTCGATGAGTGCCCTTGCTGCAGATAGTGCGTACATTCCTCCTGAGCCAATTCCGATCAAGCCATCGTCAGGCTCGATTACATCTCCATTCCCTGAAATAATCAAAGATGCCTCTTCACTACAAACTGCGAGCAACGCTTCAAGACTTCTTAGCATTTTATTCGTGCGCCACTCCTTCGCCAATTCGACGGCAGATCTTATGAGTCGCCCGTTGTATTGCTCCAGCTTCTCATCAAATTTTTCAAAAAGCGTAAACGCGTCGGCGGTAGAGCCAGCAAATCCTGCGATGACTTTGCCATCAAAGGTTCTGCGAATTTTTCTCGCTGAGGCCTTGGTAACAGTATTTCCCATTGAAACCTGGCCATCTCCAGCCATCACGACACGATTGTTTTTCCTAACAGAAAGTATGGTGGTCATAAATCAATTTAAAATAATTACCAAAAAACGGACTAATTTGATTCGAAGTAAAACTCACGAAAGTATTGCCAGCCTGTCCAAAGAGTCACACCCGTAGAAAACCAAAGTAAAACTATACCAATCTCATGGCAGGGAAGCCACATTGTTGGATAGTGAATCATCAGAAATCCCACTGCGAACATTTGGGAAAATGTTTTCAATTTTCCTCCAGAGTTGGCTGAGATGACTCTCCCCTCAGCCGCTGCAACCGACCTTAGACCTGTGATAGCAAGCTCTCTCATTAAAATCAAAGTGACCAGAGCACCTGGTGCCCGATCCACTTCGACAAGGGCAATCATGAGTGAAGCCAACAAAATTTTATCAGCTACCGGATCTAGGAGTTTTCCTAAACGACTGGTATTGTTTTGATATCGAGCCAGAACTCCGTCCCAATAGTCTGTCAGGCAAGCTAAGACATAAAGAACCCAGGTTGCGAACAAGATCCAATGGTCTTCTCGATAGACATAGATCAATCCGTAGAGGATTGGGACAATAAAAATTCTTAGCAGAGTCAATTGATTAGGAGTCACCCAACGTGAAAAGAACGATAATAATTTGGATGACATCCTGCTTGCTGTCTATGTTGAGATTAGGTTATATTGCAAAGTTAGTTTTAAAATTTATTCTATTCGATCCGTCATGTCTATCCTCAATTCAGGATAGACCATCGCGGCTAAGTTTTTTGTAGATCATTTTGAAAATTTAGGAAGCAGCTTGGAAGTTGGAGTTTTGGGATGGAGTTACAAAAAAACCTCAGTTGAGTTGAGGGACAAAATTGCCCTTTCAACTGTTGAGCAAGCCGAACTAGCTGATCGACTAAAAAACTTGTTGCCAATCGAAGAATTAACGATCCTATCAACCTGCAATCGTACAGAATTCTATTTTTCTGCGAGAGAAATCAAACCGATTTCCAGTGAACTATTAGGATTTTTGGTAAAACGTTGGGACTTAGAAGAATTAAAAGATCAAGCCTACCAAATACAAAATGTTGAGACGGCTCGGCACCTATTCAGGGTAGCATCTAGCCTCGATTCGATGGTCTTGGGTGAACCGCAAATACTGGGTCAACTCAAAGAAGCATTCCAAAGATTTCAGGATCTAGGGTGGGTTGGTGGGAGATTCAACTATCTGTTCCCGAATGCATTTCATACTGCAAAAAGAGTTCGAACAGAGACAGGGATTTCAAACTATGCTGTTTCCATAAGCTTTGCTGCGGTAGAACTTGCCAAAAGAATTTTTAGCGATTTGAGTCAGCAGCGAGTTCTCATTATTGGTGCTGGAGAAATGGCAGAATTGGCACTTCAGAATCTGAAGAGCCACGGTGTTGCAGATGTAATGGTAACGAACCGCACCTATACAAATGCTGAAAATTTGGCTGAAAAGTTTGCAGGTACAGCCATACAGTTTGAACAGCTTGAGAATCGGCTGTGTGAAGCCGATATCATTATTTCTTCCACAGGGGCAAGGCACTTTGTATTAACTCAGTCGATGGTTCGGAAATGCCTAAAAAACCGAAGAGGAAGGGCCATGTTTTTCATCGACATTGCGGTACCACGAGACATTGAGCCAGAAATAAACGACCTGCCTGGAGCGTACTGTTACGATATTGACGACTTACAGAATGTTGTTCAGAAGAACCAAGAAGAAAGGATAAGACAAGCCGAACAAGCTAATAGAATTTTAGAAGATGAGATTGCTAGGGTTCAAGATTGGTTTTTGACAAGATCTGTTGTCCCTACGATTCGTAAAATACGCAATGAATTTGAACATATTAGTCAGGCAGAATTAGAAAAAACTCTCCTCCGCTTATCACATTTGAGCGATAAAGACAGAGAATTGGTAACCAGTCTCGTCCATAGAATTACGCAAAAAATCCTTCACAAGCCCACAATTAATATGAAAGTCTTGTCTAAAGAAGAAGACAGGTCGCTTCAGCTTCAAGTTTTGCTAGATGTTTTTTCCGAAAAGGAAGGCAATAACAAATTGTTGGATGAGAAAAAACCGAATCTGAAGTTGGTGAGAGGGGCAAAATCCTGATGATATTACGGATTGCCACTAGAGAAAGTCGACTGGCTCTTTGGCAAGCGAACTGGGTTCGTGAAAAGATTCTAGCAGAATTCCCCGAGCTCGATGTCCAATTAGTTCCCATGACAACTGAGGGAGATCAGAGGCTTGATCGTTCACTTGCCAATCTAGGGGGGAAGGGCCTTTTTATCAAGGAATTGGAGCAAGCTCTCTTAGATCACAGAGCAGATCTTGCCGTTCATAGCATGAAAGATCTAACCACGGAGTTCCCACAGTTTTTGGAACTTTCAGTGATCACAGAGAGGGACGACCCAAATGATGCGCTGGTTTCAAACAAGTTTTCTAACCTAATTCAGCTGCCAGATGGGGCTGTGATTGGCACGAGTTCATTGAGAAGAAAGTCTCAATTGCGACATTTTTACCCAAATCTGAAGATAAAAAATTTACGGGGAAATTTGGATACGCGACTTAGAAAATTAGATAATGGAGAGTATGATGCAATTATTCTTGCTGTCGCAGGATTAAAGCGATTAGGCCTGAAAGAAAGAATCGCTCAAGTGATCCCTCACTCTGTAATGCTTCCGGCTATTGCTCAGGGAGCTATTGGAATAGAAACGCGTTCAGGTGATCAAGATACACTTCAATGGATAAAGCAGTTGAAGCACACAAAAACGGAGAGAGAATTGATCTGTGAACGTACGGTCCTCTCCGGCTTAAGCGGCAATTGCCATGTTCCCATTTCAGGATTTTGCGTTGAAAAGAAAGGAGAACTCTATCTTGAAGCAAGAATCGGAGATCCTGATGGCATTGAATTGCTAGTGGCTAGTGGAACTGGACTACTCGAAGAACCTGAAAAACTTGGTAAGGAGGTGACTAATCAATTAATCAAACAGGGAGCCGATAAGATACTTAAATTATTTAGAAGTTAACAGTGGACCTGCCTCTGAACGTCTATGCCCTTCAAGACTTTACCCTTCAAAATTTTGCCAAAAGAAAATGTCTCTCTGATAAAAGTTCCTCTCTAACGTTCGAAGAACTTTGGAACCTTGTTGATATCAAAAGTATAGATTTTCGTCATAAAAGTCCAAAAGCCCCAATCGCAATATTCGCTGAAAATTCAATCTCCACTCTCATCAATATCTTCGCAATTTGGAAAGCTGATGGAGTCGTTGTTCCGCTGAATCCAAAGCTCTCCAGCTCCCAGAAATATAAACTTTTAGAGCAAATTCGTCCAGAAAGAGTAATTCAATCCAAAGAAAATCAAATAAGCGGTTATGAGAAATCTGATTTTCTCCCAGATGAAGTAGACTTATTAATCGCGACTTCTGGGAGTACAGGACTCCCAAAGTTGGTTGCGCTCACCATTGCCAATTTCATTTGGAGCGCTCATGGTTCGTCTGAAAATATAGCTGTTGACCCAAATGACACCTGGCTGATCAGCCTACCCTTATTTCATGTGGGAGGGATGTCCATTATTTTCAGGACTATGCTAGCAGGCGCAAATGCGATCATTTCTCCTAAGATTCTGGATGGGGATTTCATTGATCAGCATAGAATTACACATTTTTCATTGGTAGCTACTCTACTGGATCGCTTTATTCAAACTGAAGTTTCTTTGAATAAAGTGACAAAGGCCATCCTCGTAGGTGGATCGAAAATACCCCAGGCCCTCATTCAAAAATCTATTGATTTGAATCTACCGATTCATACCAGTTACGGATGTTCCGAGATGGCTTCTCAGGTTTGTACTACATCTAAAGAAGCAACCATTGATGAACTGATGACAGCTGGAAAAGTATTGGCCGGCCGTCAGGTGAAAATTAACCAAAATGGGAGGATTCAACTCAATGGAAAAACAAGGTTCCTAGGATATTGGCAGAATCAAAAACTTTTAAGACCATTTGATCATAATGGTTGGTTTACCACCAATGATCTAGGCGTGATTGACAAAAATGGATTTTTGAAAGTAATTGGAAGGACAGATCGGATGTTTATTTCAGGTGGTGAGAATATTCACCCTGAACAAATTGAGCAGGCTTTAATTAATGTCGAAGGCATCATGAAAGCCCTAGTTATTGATATGCCCAGTGAAACTTATGGATCCCGTCCGGTGGCTTTTTTGCAAGGACAGAAAAATTATAGTGACCCAGAACTAAGAGAATTACTTAGTAAAAACCTGATGCCTTTCCAGATTCCTGATGTTTTTCTTGATTGGCCCTCTCAGGAATTTTCTCTAAAACCTAATCTAGACCAGTTCCGGCGAATTGCCCAAAAAAGAATTTCCTTACGTAACTGAAATGCAGAGAAAAAAATTATTTTCTTCAATCTTATTTATCTTTCTTCCCTTCACAATCTGGTCTTCTGAGAGGACTAGCCGACCTGTTCAGTTACAACTAGTCAATTTTAGCGGAGTGGCATTGGGATATCACTTCTCAGATTCGATTTTTATTGGATACACCTATGTCTCTTCAATGGATCTGACATTGGAACCTCAGAATCCAAGCACACTTTATGGTCAAGACTACGTTGAAAAGGTGAATGTAGAAGAAAAGCAGGACCAAGCTCTTGAATTACGGATAAGTCCCTTTGAAAACGGGCTATATTTTTCTATCGGGGCTCTTTCAACTGGAAGCAAATATCAAGAAGTCACCTTTGAAAAAAGAAATCGTGTTTTACCTAACGAGACTCAACTTTCCAAAACTGAAATTACTGTTGTAACTAAGTTAGAGCCCTGGAGTGGAGTGGGCCTAGGATTGGGATATACGGCCATTTGGGATTTTGGTCTTTCGATTGGGCTTGGACTGATTTTTTCCCCTGTTCAATTGGAACCTGAGGTGACTGTGACGTCTAATCCGGATATGTCCGCAGCAGATAAACAATCTTTAAAAGAGCGAGTTGAAAAAGATTTTGGGAAGCCGAATCCATCCCTTGGTTATTTAGCTATTGGATACAATTTTTAGGGATTAGCCATGAAGTTATCTCTGGTTCTCTTTTTAAGTTTTTTTGTTTTATTCGGGTGTACTCGGTCGGATAACTTTCGGCTTCGGGCATTAGCTCCCATGCAAGAACAATCCAGTGCTGATAATCTAGTTTCCTCTGAAAAATTTGGTGGAGTGATTACGTCGTCTGGCATTAGAACAACTGGTAGATCTTACTCTGTGGTTTTCAGCGGGCTTTCAGTCGGATTTACAGAGATCAGTACAGACCGTTCTATTCGAAGTAAGGTAGGCAATGATGTGATTTTGGATGAGTTCTTCACCACTAACGCAAAATATAATGAACTTGGGGTAATGTTTGGTGATGAACTAACATTAACGTTGGGGGTCGGTGGGCTTGTATCTGGTTCTGCAGAGTTAAAACTGGATTACGGATCATCCTTGAATGCTGTTGTGAACGAAGAAATTATCAGATCAACTAGCCCCTCGGGAAACTCTGCTTTTTTTACTTTCGGCTATGATTTACAACCCTTCGAAATACTCGCAGGTTGGCGATGGAATAACCTCAAAGCCAGATTAAGTTCCTCCAACACAAGTCTTGAAGCTCTTTCAGATGGAGGAAGTTTAAGTTACCCTTCAAAATCCTTCTCTAGACAGACTACCCAAGTGACAGCGGGTTTAGGCATGTCTTTCTAAATTAATGGCGCCTGTCTTGGAACTGGATTGGGATAAAGAAATATTATTGTTTGGCATTAAGAAGTTCATTTACTTCACAGGATTGACAGCTAAGATTAGTTGGTTTGGAAAAGAGATTACTGATGAATTGATGGAGAAGAGTCAGCCATTTATAATTTGTGCGTGGCATCATGATATTTACTTCAGCAGTTGGCTTCTAAAAGACTTTGAACTAACTGCTTTGATCAGTTCGTCAAAGGATGGTGAGTACATCAATCAAATATTGAGTGGCTTCGGATTTAGGGCTGTAAGAGGCTCAAGCACTAGGGGGGGAATTGGTGCAATGAAACAGCTTGTCCGCTGCCTTAAAGACGGGAATGCGGTTGCGATTACCCCCGACGGTCCTCAGGGACCAATCCACAGAGTTCAGGAAGGGATCGTTGCCCTTGCTAAAATGACAGGAGTCCCGATTATCCCATGGATATATGAAGCAAGTTCATGCTGGAAGCTAAATAGTTGGGATAGTCATAAAATCCCAAAGCCATTTACAAAGATCAGAAGTGTTGTTGGCCAACCTCTCTATGTCCCGAAATCAGCTTCTAGTTCTGATTTTGGGAAATATTGTGGGCAATTAGAGATGTTGATGAATGATCTAATACCTGAACTCAAACAACTGAACTAATCTGCTTAATGACAATTTCAAGAGCAACTAAGGCCATCACGATAGACATGATCTTGCCAATTCGTCTCCTCCAAATTTCATCAGAAATTTGAAAAAGAGAGGTGGAAGCAACCAAAACGACGAGGATATACCAAACCGCATCGATGACCCCCACCATGGCAGCCAAACCCACCCAGTTAAGCCATCCAGATATAGTCCCAAGACTTGGGCTAAAAATAGCCAGAAAAAAAAATGTGATCTTTGGATTGAAAAGAACAATTAAGAGTCCCGTCCAAACGGAGGTCTTGTCTACCTGATCTGGTGAGTTATGAAATGATTTTTTAGGCCAGCTTTGTAGCGCTAGCCAACAGAGTAAGCCAGCACCACCAATTTCTAAGATGCTTTCAATGAAAGAATAACTTTGTAGAGCCAGGCTTGTAGTAGTCACCACGAGAAGTGCGTAGCTTCCGACACCTAATCCATGTAGTAAGGCAGTGTAGATTCCAGTTGACTTACCCCCTGACAGTGTATTGTTTAAGATCACTGCTAAGCTGGGACCTGGGCTCATCGCTCCCAAAGCACACAATAAAGCGATTTTAAGCCATTGTTCTATTTCCAAATGAAATTAAGTTCTATAGTTTCAAAGGCGGGATTGCTCAAGAGTCTCTGTTCAGGTTCATATAAATTTCACCATGGGTTGAGATTTTGAGACCCAAAAGGTGATTATGCAAAGATTTTCCTCAAAGTAAAAATTGTTTACTCAGATTGCTTCCGAAATGCTTTGCAGGGATCTTCCATGTCCTGTCTAGGGGTAAACCAAAGATAGTCAAAATCCTGTCTGAAAGCTCTGCCATTAATTTCAAACTCAGGCAAATAACTCTCAATTGATGAAGGTTCTTGACTAATTTCCATCATCGAGAAATTGATCTGTTTGGTTTCAGGGCGAAGATATGCAACACGCTCTGGAATCCCCATACTGTGCCTCAGGTGCCCAAATCCGATGATCATCACCACTGGGTTTTGAGGGTTTGCCTCGAGGGTGTTGACGATAGATTGAGCCATTGCGTCGTTGCGAGCGATCCATGCCTGGTACATTCTTCGATACATCTCCTCATTTCTATAGCCACAGTGGGCGTTTGTAAATTCCTCCAACATTAACTCCTCATAATCAGAGTCGTTTAAACCAGTGTCCACTAAAAGTGACAATTCTGTTGGATGAAGATTCTCGACCCCAACTCGGGTTATACGAGATGATAACCCCCAAGGAATGTCTGTGGCGAATGTAGGGAGTTGATTTTTGCGGGCCAGCTCAATCAACTTGAAGTAAAAACTCCATTCTTCATCGGAGCGATGATCCCAACTTAGAGCTTGGCGAAGAACTGACTCAGGATTGTGGTCGTTCGACTTCATGTTCATTATTGGTGCAGAGGGTTGGGTGAAATCCATCAACAAACTTGTCTGTCCAGTTGTGAAAAATTCAAAACCTATCGAAGGGCGTTTCCCTTTGCTGATCAAGGCTTCAAGTATCTGTAATTGTATTTCATGTTGACGCGCGTTGTCATGCTTTTCCCCTAGATAAATCACTTCTGCGCCAAGAAAATGCTCAATAAGTTCTTCCTGTTCGATAACTTTTCTGGACTGAATATTCCAGATTGTTTCCAAGAGCGGATCTTCTGAGGCTTGACTAGAAGTAAGACCAAAAAGATAGAATATGAAACTGAAGAGGCAGAATTTGGGAACTAGTGAATTCATGAATCGGGTTTCAGATAAGGTTGAAAACGCAATTAAACTCAAAAAAAATCTTAAAAATGTCTCAAGAAATCCCAATTGAAGATTTATCTCAAGGTCTTTCTGCTATTGAAGTCAAAAGATATAGCAGACATCTCAGTCTTTCTGAAGTTGGGCCAGAAGGGCAGCAAAAGCTCAAGAAAAGTAAGATTCTGATCGTTGGTGCTGGAGGTCTGGGATGCCCTGTAGGACTTTATTTGGCTGCAGCAGGTATAGGTCAATTGGGGATAATTGATCATGATGTCGTCGAAATTTCTAATCTGCAAAGGCAGATTGGCTATTCCGAAAAAAATATTGGGTTACCGAAAACTAAATCTTTGGCTGAGACTTTAACCAATATTAACCCTCAATTGAGAGTGGAACAGATTTCGGAAAAGTTGCAGCACAACAATGCTCTTCAAATTGTTCAAAGGTACGATGTCATCGTGGACTGTTCTGATAATTTCCCCACTCGATATTTGGTTAATGATGCGGCGTTCTTCGCCAACAAGCCTTTGGTCTCTGCATCAGTACACAAATTTCAGGGGCAACTCACTGTATTTTGGCACAAATCAAAGGGAGGGTGTTATCGTTGTCTCTACCCTGTAACTTTACCTGAATCAATGGCTCCTACCTGAACGGAATCAGGAGTCCTGGGCGTGCTCCCAGGCACAATGGGTCTACTGCAGTCAACTGAGGTGCTGAAGTTGGTTTTAGGGATTGGGAGTGAGATGGTAGGTCAACTTTTGCTGTATGATGCCTTGGAAGTAGATTTTCGAAAGATACATGTTCCCAAAGAGAAAACTTGCCAGCTTTGTGGCGTAAATCCAACAATCAAAGCATGGTCGGATGCTGGGGAAGTGCCTGTGATTGAGGAAGTTGGATCTGACGAGAGAAAAAATAATTCTGATCAAGTTTCTGCCCATTGGTTGAGTGATGCACTACGAATTGGGAAGCAAATCAGGTTGGTTGATGTTCGAGAGCCTCATGAATGGGATATTTGCCGATTGAAGGGAGCCGAGCATCATCCGGTAAGCAAAATTCAAACAGATAAATTTTCTAAAGACTTAGAGACAATAATCGTCTTCTATTGCCATAGAGGTGTTCGATCTGAGAGGACTTTAAGGATTTTCCAAGAACTTGGCTATGAAAATTGTCGAAGTCTAATTGGAGGCATTGACGCTTGGGCTGAAGCAATTGAATCAGAAATGCCCCGCTACTGAAGGATTCTTCAAGACTATCTGTATGGAACATCCCAATGCGGCATCATAGGTTCTAAGCCGGCATTCAAACCATCAATTTGCTCAATAATAGAAGTTAGTACCTCAGAAGCAAGCACACCATCTGGATAAACAAGCAACAACGGGAAATGTTCAGTTTGTCCAAAGTTCCTTTTGATCTCCTTGTTGAGGCGATCGACTCTCAATAAATAGGATATGAAAACAGGGTTTTCCCCCTTTACTTCCCTGAGTAAATCCTCTAAGGCAATCCTTTCTTCTCTATTGGAGAAAAGGTTGTAATACTCTATATAGTCGCCAAGACATTTGATGTAGATAGGTTCTACATACTCTGGCGCACCAATCCATTCAAACTCAACCTGACGCTTTTCAATTATCTCATCGGGAGTAAAGCGGCTTATTATCAAAAAACTGATTGATAGGAATGCTAATACTCCCATTGTGCTCAGCAGAACACTGAGAAACGGAAAGAGTGGAACTAAAGGATTTGGTGCTCTCCTTCGCATTATACTTCGGGTTTGTTGAGGCTGAAATCTCGCTGCTTCGAATCTGATGGTATTTCTGCAGATTTTTCAGAAATTTTTATTCCAAGTTCCATGTTATTTGATGAAATCAGATCAATTTCAACTTCAGATGTTTCAACTTCAGATTCCAAGGCTTCTGGTGAATCTGATTTGTTATCAGGTTCTGAGGGTGATTTATGAATTACTTCATCACTATAATCTCTGAGCAGAGGTTGCATGCCCTGAATTTGAGCCTGAAGTACTTCTGAGTTTTCTGAAACTGAGGTCAAAACTGGGGCGATTCTTTTAAGCCAGTTTTCTGTGAAATCATTAAGTGTTGAAAGATGTTCATTCGTTCTATCTTTCAGTTCTTCATCACCAGGATTAACATGAAGATTTGGTAATAATTCATCTAAACAATACTCTTCAACTTTAAGCAGAAGATCCTCCTGACTTTTTCGCAGTAGAGAAGAAAGAAGCATAATTGGAATAACGCTTACAAGAGCCAGAAATGTGGTATTGAAAGCGATAGAGAGACCACTTGTTACCCCACCCAGAGCGGATCTCATCTGGCCACCAATTGCAGCTGTATCCATACTGCGAACAAAGGTTGAAAACTCTCCCACTGACTGCCCAATACCAAAGACAGTTCCTATGAATCCAAGAATGGGAATTGCCCAAATGAGGACATTGATTAGGGTATATCCGTTCTGAAGCCTGTTGAAATCGATTTCTGCTTGGTAATTCAAGATTTGATGCAACTCTTCTTTTTTGGGAACAACCCTCAGATAGTGAAGAATTCTGCGGACTCTTATGAAAAGAACGCTTATTTGAAAACGCTTGATCCGTTCTTTTGCTAGATAAGTTCCGATCTGCTCAATCCTACTATCAACATCTTTGACAAATATTCCCTCAGATAGGGAATCAGTTAATTCTTTCTGGCGAAAGGCTAAGTAAGTTTTGAGTTGGAGCCGATGATGTCTCCATTTGAAGAAAACCAGAAATATGGCCCAGCAACTCAGGCCGAAAATTAGTTCTGATATACGACCATCTAGAAGTTCATGAATGTAGTCGCTTTTGATCTGAGGAAGAGGAAAAACTAGATAGAAAACTGAGGTGAAAATTAGTGCAAGCACCAGTGATCTTAGAAGATCTATCAGATCTGAGGAGGAGCGTTCGGCTAGATAAGTCCCACAAATTTGGCAGTAGATCGCTTCATCAGGGTTGTTCCGGGTACAATTCAAACATTTCATCCAGTTCCTTTATTTTTCAATTGCTGCAGATATTCCTCCCATTCCAGTGGAAGTAAATAGCTTTTCTGGGTATTGCAGCTTTTGCAACTAGGAACGAGATTTGACTTGGTGGTGAATCCTCCACGAGCTAGTGGAATAAGGTGGTCCATCGTTAACTCCTTTGCTGGAAAGGATTGCTCACAATAGTAGCATTTGTTTGATGCACGACGATTTTTCCACCACTGTGATTTTCGAATTTCCTGAGCTTTTCTTCTTTCCTTTTGAATATGTTCTTCATCCGCAGGCTCAAACCAAATCTCTAATTTTTTCAAGATCCTCCCTCCAAGACCCTTCGACTCCAAGAGGCCCCTGTCTCTTCAAATCCTCTAGGAGTAGTTGTCAGTCGCCTCACCCCTGTTCCGTCAACAAACATCACATATAACTTAAAGGCACCGGTACGGTCTGCTGCAAAGACTATTTGTCGGCCATCCGGAGACCACGTTGGTTTTTCTGAGTCGTATCTTCCAAAGGTTAGCTGTTGGTAATCATCACCAAATGGATCCATCAGAAATATTTGATTTCTACCATTTATACTTCGAGAGAAGACAATGCGCGTACCATCCGGAGACCAGACGGGGTCACTATTGCTGTAGCCATCAAAAGTCAGGCGGTAAATCGATCCAGATTCCATATCTCTCATGTAAATCTGTTCTCTACCAGTTCGGTCAGAAACAAAAACAAGGTTTCGGTTATCAGGGGAAAGCGTAGGGGCTGTATCAATGCTGCTGTGCCGTGTGAGACGTTGGGTTTTGCCTGATTCGATATCAATGTCGTAAAGATCTACATTGGCATTCACACTGATGGTTGCGACGACCCGGTTACCATTGCTATACCAGGTACCACCACTCGTTACACCATCTTCACCTCTTCTAAGTTCATCCGCTTTATTGTTGAGCACATTGTGCATCCAGATGGTTGTACCTCTGTTTCCAACCGTTGTGTAAAGCAACTTGGTACTGTCAGGAGACCATCTGGGCAATAAACTGATATCCTTGTTGTTGGTCAGACTCCTCAACCCCATTCCATGAGTGTTCGTCAGTGCAATAATTTTTTTTCGACCAGGTTGTTTGAGAGTAAAAGCGATGGACGTCCCGAGGATCCCCTCCACTCCGGTCAATCTTTCGGTAATCTGGTTTACACCACGAATGATATCATCCTCACTAATTTCATTTTCCTTGATCAGTAGCATCTCTCCCAATAAAACATTCCCTTGCAGATCTGCCACAGCGAATTCCAGCCCATTTTCACGTTGATTAAGCTGGATTTGCATTTCAGCTTCACGTTTGGCGTGACAATAATCATAAGTTGAATTTATAAGGGTAAAGACACCACTCCAGCAAAAGTTCCTCTCAATATTTCTGGCCCATCTTTTCGCAAGAGTTGTATCGAGGTTTGGATCTACATTTAGCTCTGCAGAAAATCTGGAAAAGTCTATACCGCTGACGACGACTTCCTCACTGGAATAGGTCTGCGCAAGTGTCGGGGAGAGTGATCCAAAAAAGATTAGGATCGAAAACATCCAATGTTTCATCTCTTTCCTTCCTCAGGGTTGAATTCTGATAGTCACGATGTAAGGTGGATTTTCACCTAATTTTTGGGGGAGTCTCGGAAACTTGATAGCCTTCATACCGGTCATCACAACCAAATCGAATTGTTTAGATCCGCTACTTTCCTTGATTCGGTAAGCACTCACTCTTCCATCCAATTCAATTTGGATCTCAATTGCAACTGAGAGTTTTTTGTCAAACTGTGGACCTGCATTGATCTGTCCACGTAACTGCTCATAAAGCAAAGAATTGTACTGTCGCTCTACCAATCTGCGTTTGTTTTCTTGTTCCTTAAGTTTCCTTAATAGTAGTGTATCCTGAACTTGAATTCCTATGATTGCTGTTTCAGTGAGTGTGGGTGGTGGATTTTTTGGGTCAAAAATCGAAGGTTGATCCTTGACAGATGGTCCATTGGTGACACCAGCAAATAAGTTGTCAGTCGGTGGTGCTGGAGGTGGCGGTGCTGGAGGTGGCGTATTTCTAAGCTTTTTTGGGTTCAGTTCAATTGCTTTAGGTCCATCGTTGGGAGTGCCAGGCACAATAGCAGGTGGAATAGGACTTTCTTCAGGAGTAGGTAACTTGTTATTTGAATTTTTAGGTTCAGGTGGTAGATCCACAACTTCTGGTTTAATAGGCAGATTGGGTGTTGGCACTGTTAGATCCTGAGTAACCCGATCAGGCAAAATTGGCTTCTGATCACGTTCCAGTTTAGCTACTGATTGGCGGAGCACAGGAATTTCTATCTCCTCAGGTTTAGCCCGGTATTCCGCAATAGGTGCAGTGACGGCACTGAAGTCACTTTGAGGTATCTCAATTTTGGAGGTGTCTCTTAAATCCTGTTCTAATCGAGGGCTAGTCAGTACTTGAGGTGAATTTTGGTCTGCCAGATTGACTTTGAGTTCGGGTAATCTTTGATTTAATTCTGGGATTGATTGTTGAGTTTCTAAGCGTTTTTGCTGGGGGGCTTCAACTCTGGCTAGATTTGTTCTAGGTAGAGAATTAACGGGCTTTTTTGCATTAATTCGAGGCAGCGAATCTTGTACACTTTCTTTAACAATTGGAAGTTTTGGGGAGTCTATCTGACTTTTTGGTAATTTTAGCTTAGGAACTGAAATCTTTGGATCTGGCAGAGTCGGAACTTCTGATACTTTTTTGGGACGCTGTACCTTAACATCAGGAATTGCCGCAGTCTTGGAAATTTGTGGAGCACTCAACGAAGGTATTTTAGGTACATTGATTTTCGGCTCCAGGCTAGGTTTTTCAGGCTTTTGAGAGGTGATTGTTGGTACTTTGACTTCAGGTGCTAAAGGTATTGGGCGCTCAGTGATCGTTGGTCTTTCTGGTAAATCGTTGATCGACGTAGGGGGACGTGGTGGATCGAGGGGGTTCAGTGCAGCTTGTAAAGAAATCGGTTCAATAGAAGGTGGCAAGATGGGTTTTGGGGGAGGTGGAGGTACTGCCCGAACGAGTTGAATACTAACACGCGCAGGTTCTTGCTTGGCTTTGGGCTTTTTTTCAAGTTGTTCTACCATCGCTAAGCCAAAAACTGCTGTTGCATGGGCGACACACATCAAAACAAACCAATTAGTGAAAGCTTTATCTGAATTTTCCATAAATTGTAATGATAAAAAAAGATAATTAAATATTTAATCAATAATAAATATTTTTTTCAAAAAATGATGCTTTATTTTGAAATTTTAAGTGAAAAACCAGATTTTACTTTTTCAAAAATTCCAAGATAAAGAAGGACGTTCCTCTTAGAGGGCATCTGATTTGCAACCAACGAAATTCTTGTTCAGATAGCAGTCACAGTGACTGTTTGACTCCTCAACACCACGATAGGATATCAAAATGACTAAATCGGATTTGATCGATAAGATTGCAGAAAAAGCTGGACGTTCTAAATCAGATGCTGAGCAATTTTTGAATGCTACTCTTTCAACAATCCAGGATACTTTGAGTTCAGGTGAGTCAATTCCACTGGTAGGCTTCGGGACTTTCTCTGTTGCATCACGTGCAGCTAGAACAGGAAAAAATCCCCAGACTGGAGCGGCTATTCAAATTCCTGCTTCCAAGACAGTTAAATTTAAAGTTGGTAGCAAGCTCAAAGATGCCGTAAATAATTAATTTGTATTGAGGAGGATCCCATCAGACTGGGATCCTTCATTGCCAACCAGCATTGGTCAGGCTCCTGTCCAAAAAAAGCCCTTCCTTCACAACTCCAATTTGTTTTCCGCCTCAGATGCAGCGAGACGTTGCTGTGAATCACACAAATTATGAATTAAATTGTCCGTTGCAGGTTCTGTCCCAACCCGATAGTGCTCATAAAATGTTTGTTCTGGCGGGTCACAGGGTGCCGCCCGTCTCCCTGATTCGTGAACTTTAACAGTAATTACCCCTGGGGGTTGAGAAAATTGCTCTGTAGCAAGATTTGCAACTGCATTCTTCATAAAGTCAACCCAGATCGGTGCGGCAGCTCGGGAGCCAGTCTCAGTACCTCCCATTGATTTGGGGTTGTCATAGCCAACATATACGCCTGTCAACAACTGAGGGATGAAACCAATGTACCAAGCATCTTTACTATCGTTTGTGGTTCCAGTTTTACCCGCTGAAGGTCTGCCAATAGCTTTTGCTCGAACTCCAGTTCCATGATCAACGACATCTCTCATAGCATCAGTTATCAAGAATGCGGTTTCCTCTGATATTATTTTTTCAGTAGGATTACCATTTTCTTCTAGTATGTTGCCGTGGACATCCTCAATTTTGATTACAAAAACCGGATCTACTCTTTGACCCCGATTAGCCAAAACCCCATAGGCTTCGACCATCTCTTCCAAAGTTACGGAGAAGGAGCCAAGACCAATGGTAAGGTTCTTATCCATGCTTGCTGAAATTCCCAACTTTCTGGAATAACTAATTAGACGCTGCGGGCCCAGGTCTTCTACCAGGCCAATAGTGGGTAAATTCAGACTTTTCACTAACGCGCTTCTGAGTGTGACACTCCCCTCATGTTTATTCCCATAATTCTTGGGTTTCCAAATTTCTTGTTCTCCTAAAATACGGTTGTCAGTTTTATATGCCCTTGGTGAGTCAACAAGTCTACTGTTCAGTGTGTAGCCGGTATCAAGAGCTGCCGCATAGACAATTGGTTTGAAGGCTGAACCAGGTTGTCTGACAGCTTGGGTACTGCGATTAAATTCGCTGGCAGTGTAGTCGTAACCACCTGACATCGCGTAAACGTGGCCGTTAATGGGATTCAGGGCGATAATCCCACCGTTCACTTTTGGTACTTGATGGAGTTTCAAACGAAACAGACCTTCAGAACTAGCATAATCTTGAAGTTCCACCTCAATCACATCCCCAACAGCGAGCATATCGCTCATTGATTGAACCCAAGTATAGTTTTGTGTTTCAGATTGCCATGTCCGTTGCCATTCCTTCAGATGTTCCCATTCAAGCAACCCAAATTGCTCCCCACGTAGTTGAATTTGAGCAATTCCTTTTTCTGCATCAACCTTTCTGACAACCCCACGGACGACCGTTCCGATTGAAAGTGGAACGTCACCTATATGTTCAGCCATTTCAGTTTGAGCTAGTTGACCATCTTCTTGAGGAAGAATTGATTTGATTGGGCCTTGATATCCTTGACGGTGGGTTAGATCTTCAAGACCACTTCTTAATGCCTCTTGAGCATATAGCTGATAGTCGAGATCCATTGCCAAATGGACCTTCAAGCCCCCGGTATAAAGAGTGTCATAACCATATTTCTCAATTAAATATCTGCGAACATGTTCAACATAGTGCGCTGTTGCATCTGAGGTTGAATCGCTCATTCTCGAGAGGTTTAATGGTTCTGCTTGCGCTTCAATCATCTCTTCATGACTGATGAAACGCTCTTCAGCCATTCTGAATAAAACCTGATTTCTACGTTGTATTGCGAGTTCTGGATTTTTATTGGGATTGAAGCGAGAGGGTGCTGGAAGAAGGCCTACCAAGAGTGCGCTTTCGGAAAGTGTCAATTCTTCGGTATGCTTGCCAAAGTAACCCTGTGTTGAAGCTTCTACTCCTTCAGCATTACCAAAAAAGACTTTGTTCAAATACAGGGTAATGATTTGTTGTTTGTCAAACTTACTTTCCATTTTCAGCGAAAGCAAAATTTCTCTAATTTTCCTAACCAGCTTTTTTTCTTGGGTCAGAAGAAAAAGACGTGCTGTTTGCTGGGTAAGAGTACTGGCTCCCTGAACAAAGTCTCCTGCTTCAAAATTAACGATTGCTGCCTTCAACATCCGGATTGGATCGATTCCAAAGTGGGAGAAGTAACGTGAGTCTTCGCTGGCCAATAATGCTTGGATCAGATGCGGAGGAAAAGACTCATAGGGAATTACAACTCTTCGCTGCAGAAAAAGTTCACCAATTTGCTTGCCATCACGATCAAATAGAACAGTGGGTAAGACGTCATTCCTTTTATCCAGTTCAATATCAATATTCTCTGGAAGACCTTGGCTAAGATGCCAAAGATATGAGCCAATGGCGATCCCGGTTACCAGACTCACTACTATTCCACTAAAAAAAAACCACTTGAGGGTCTTAAGAAAAATATTCATCGATCAACAGAGGTGGGTTGGTCTTTTGTAGCAATCACGCCAATATTTTGCTCAGTTGACTGTATTGCTTGATTAATTATAGGTTCCATTTTTTCAGCAAACTTTGAATGGGCGTTTTCAACAAAAAGGTGGGAAATGATTTCAGATGATTTCAATGGATTGTCAGGCTTTTTAACCATGAGAAGTCCTTTCTTCAATAACTTAGCTTCTTCCAAAGAAATTGTCCCGAAAACATTATGATCATGAGTCTCATTGGAAAGTTCTTCCTGGAAAAGGGTATCTGAAGAATATTGGATTGGCTTGATTCTAAAATTGCATTTATTGGGTAACCCAATTTCTTCCAAGGATTTGTATCGAAATTGCTGACCAAATCGAACTCCATCAAAAGCGAGATGCTCGATGGGAGTGTTGTAGTCAAGAAAAACTTGAACCTCTTGACCAGAAATCTTGTTGACCACCTTACTTACTTTGGGTGGCTTCTTAAAAAAGCCTCGTCGACGTAATCTCAGTAACCAATAGATCAAGCCGATAATGACAATTAAAATTGAAAGATTAAGCATCCAGCTGAGAGTGTTAAAAGTCTCTGATATTAAAGAATTTGTTTTTCAGGAAAGGTTAACCAAATTCGTGCAGATTCCGTTCCGTGCATTATTTATCTGTAAAGCAATCCTAGTCATTTTGATTGGACTGATATTTCCTCAGTTTGGTTTTTTTGTAACAGAGGCCAAGGCGCAAATGGAAGGCAATTATTCTCAACCAGCATGCCAGGAATTTTTGGAACCAACAAATCCTGCTGAATTGAAACTGTTGAGAGAGTGTGCAAAACAACAGCGAGACACAAGAGTTAAAGGGAGAAAGGAGGAAATAAGAGTGCTTAGAACCGCTTCAGCTTCGTTTTTGAGCGAATCTATGGGAGGCCCTTCTGGAGAGATAATGCCAGTTGCTAAACCAGATGACGCTAATGCTACAGCAGCCAGTCAGTGATTAAGAGGTATGAATCAGCAACTCAAAAGTGTACTTGAAGAAGTTATCTTTGGACCACTTTTTTTTTCCATTCTTATCTTCATTCCCTACATCTTTTTGAGAAAGCAGAAGAAAATCTCAGATCCAAGATGGTGGGGACTCACGATGCCATTATTGTTGTTGATATTTAGTAGCGATTTGTTTTATCAAGTCTTCTCAGCACCATTAAAATGGATCACGCCGGTCAGTGAGAAAAAAAAAGCGGAGGCTATTATTGTTGCTTCAGCAGGTGTTCATCCTTCGGGGGCACCAACTCATTCTTCAGCAATCAGGGCTCATGCAGCAGGACTCCTCTACTTGGAAGATTGGGCGCCTGAGATTTTAGTGGCGGGAGGAGTCATGGAGCCATATGATCCACCACTAGAGATCAAAGGCATACGGCTAATTTTGAGAGGCATGGGTATTCCCGACGAAGCAATTTTAGTAGAAACAAATTCAAAGAACACTCATGAGAATGGATTTGCAATATCTGAAATTCTCTCTGAAAAAAATATAAAGCGGGTATTGGTTGTTTCTCACGATTACCATCTTTTTCGGCTTGTATCCGTTCTCCAGAGATACAACCTAGAAGTTATACCTTTCAAAGCAAATCGTACTTACCCCCATGAACCAAATGATTGGTGGCATCAATTCGAGTGGGAAAATTTCAATAGATTGAAAACCGTAGCACATGAATATGTTGGAATCTTAATTTACAAACTTACAAATAAAATTTAGGTAATGGAATTGAGTGGTGTTAGGTTGTTGGCAGACCGTCTACTAAATGAGCATGAGTTATTTGAAAAGGGTTGGAGTTTTAGTTTTGACAGAGCAAAAAGAAGAGCAGGTTCCTGCAAATTTTCAAAGAAAGAAATTACCTTAGCAAGAGCTTATGCTGAACAAGAAGACTTTAAGGAAATCAAAAATACAATTCTTCATGAGATCGCGCACGCTTTAGTTGGGCCAAAACATGGTCATAACGAAATTTGGAGGCAGAAAGCACTAGAAATTGGCTGCGATGCTGAACGGTGTCATTATGTTGTATTTTCAAAGCCAAAATATAAATTGACTTGTATAAACAGGTGCTTTGAGGTTGCTCGATATCGAGTAAATCAAAATTTTTTACACTCAAGAATTTGTTCTAAATGTAAAGGTAAACTACTAATTTTTGATATTTGAATTAGAATTACGAATGATCAGTATCAACCGAAGATTCATTAATTTTCCTGTAAGTCAACTGGTTCTTTTACTTATTTTATTTTCATTAATGATTATTGTTATGATCCGTCAATTTTGGTGGAAACCATTAGACTGTGAGATTAAATTTTTAGAGAAGAAAATATCAAGTAATCAATCAGAATTAAATAACTTACCCCCAAAAAGATTTTCTAAAGATTTGATTCAATACGAGACCAGCCCTGAATCCCCAGCAAAATCTTTACAAGCACTTCAAGAATCAA
>JACLAD010002569.1_pt1 | contig 103511 bp, 98 predicted proteins | sample 8027901 | NCBI WGS metagenome assembly JACLAD01 (sample SAMN15725071, study PRJNA655200) | protist metagenome | isolation source: fluorescence activated cell sorting (FACS) single amplified genomes of... | place: Spain: Blaines Bay Microbial Observatory, Mediterranean Sea | collected 2016-07-05 | reverse complement strand
TTATTTAGGAAATATTCCGCCGACACACCTAAACTCCTGGAAACATGGTGATTCAAAAATGGGGTTTTGGAGCAAGTTTTTTTTAAGGCGAAAGAATTCAGCTTTTCCAAAGTCTTGAACTTTGGAAAAAGACCTACCAAAAGCGCACCCGCGTTAGGGATTGAAGCGGTAGCTCCCGATCTTTTTCGGGACTACAAGCGTAAAGCCCGGCCTTTTTCCTGCCAGAGCAGGAAAAAGGAAACGCCCAAAATAAAATACATATATATAATAGTATTGTACAACACTTATTATCCTCTTATCTTTGCCGTCTAATTTTATTTAACATGATTAAGATTACTTTGCCAGACGGCAGTATTAAAGAGTTTGAGAAAGGGGTTACTCCTATAGAGGTAGCGAAAAGCATTAGCGAAGGACTGGCTAGAAATGTCCTTTCGGCAAAATTCAATGATACCATCGTAGAATCGACCACTCCTTTATATACAGATGGTAATCTTACATTATACACATGGAATGATAAAGAGGGAAAAAAGGCATTTTGGCACTCGTCTTCCCATGTTATGGCGCAGGCCATCCAGGAATTATATCCCGGAGCAAAACTTACCATAGGACCGGCCATAGAAAACGGGTTTTATTATGACGTGGATTTTGGAGAGCATAAAATTTCTGAAAATGACTTCAAAAAGATCGAAGATAAGATGCTTGAGATCTCCCGCGGAAAACATGATTTTAACATGCGCTCTGTTCCCAAGGAGGAGGCTTTAGGCTATTATCAAAGGGAAGGAAACGAATTCAAGGTAGAACTTATTGAGAACCTGGAAGATGGAACCATTACTTTTTGTGATCATGACACCTTTACAGATCTTTGTCGCGGAGGCCACATCCCTAACACGGGAGTAATTAAAGCGGTAAAGCTAATGAGCGTTGCCGGAGCTTACTGGCGAGGAGATGAAACAAAGCCTCAGTTGACGAGGGTCTACGGAGTTTCTTTTCCGAAGCAGAAAGATCTAAAAGAATACCTGGAGCTTCTGGAAGAGGCAAAGAAAAGAGACCATAGAAAATTAGGCAAAGAGCTTCAACTTTTCACTTTTTCACAGAAAGTGGGACAGGGTCTTCCTCTATGGTTACCAAAAGGAGCCGCACTTCGCGAACGCCTGGAAAATTTCCTGAAAAATGCACAGAAGAAAGCCGGCTATGAAATGGTGGTCACTCCGCATATCGGTCATAAAGAATTGTATGTGACTTCCGGGCACTATGCAAAATATGGAGAAGATAGTTTTCAGCCCATTCATACTCCCAATGAAGGAGAGGAGTTTCTCCTAAAACCAATGAATTGTCCGCACCACTGCGAAATATACAACGCTTCTCCATGGAGCTATAAAGATCTTCCGAAGCGTTTTGCTGAATTTGGAACTGTTTATAGATATGAACAAAGCGGAGAACTACACGGACTTACCCGTGTTCGCGGCTTTACACAGGATGATGCGCATATCTTCTGTACTCCAGATCAACTAGGGGATGAATTCAAGAAAGTCATCGACCTTACCTTATATGTATTCGATTCCCTCGGATTCAAAGATTTCACAGCCCAGGTATCATTAAGAGATCCTGAGAATAAATCTAAATACATAGGAAGTGATGATGTTTGGGAAAAAGCTGAAAACGCCATTATTACAGCCGCAAATGAAAAGAACTTAAATTACGTCATTGAGAAAGGGGAAGCAGCCTTCTATGGACCAAAACTGGATTTCATGGTAAAGGATGCATTAGGAAGAAGCTGGCAGCTGGGTACCATTCAGGTGGATTACAATTTACCAGAAAGATTTGACCTTACCTATAAAGGAAGTGACAATGAGACACACCGGCCTGTCATGATCCACCGTGCTCCATTTGGAAGTATGGAAAGATTTGTAGCTGTTTTGCTTGAAAATACCGGCGGAAATTTCCCACTTTGGTTAATGCCAGAGCAGGTTACTATACTCTCTCTCAGTGAGAAATATGAGAAATATGCTCAAAAAGTTTTAACTTTACTGGAAAATCACGAAATTCGCGCCGTAACCGATCACCGAAGTGAAACTGTCGGCAAAAAGATTCGGGAAGCCGAAGTGAACAAATTTCCTTACATGGTCATCGTTGGTGAGCAGGAGGAAAAAGACGGTACGGTTTCTGTACGTAAACATGGGCAGGGCGATATAGGCACAATGCCTGTTGAAGAATTTGCCGGTCTTTTAGATGATGAGATCAAAAAGACCTTAAGAACATTTGAAGTCTAACTAAAATTATATAGCCATAGCAATACGAAGAAAAAGATCAAGGAGACCTCTTAGAGAAATCAAGGAAGACCCGCATAGAATTAACGGGAAAATTCGTGCGGAAGAAGTTCGCCTGGTAGGTGATAATGTAGAAATGGGTGTTTACCCAACCAAGAAAGCTTTAGCCATTGCCGAAGAGCAGGAACTGGACCTGGTGGAAATTTCACCAAATGCCAATCCTCCTGTAGTAAAAGTAATGGATTATAAGAAATTTCTCTATGAACAGAAGAAGCGTGACAAAGCCTTAAAAGCAAAAGCTACCAAGGTTGTTGTAAAAGAGATTCGATTTGGTCCAAATACCGATGATCACGATTATGAATTTAAGAAAAAGCACGGGGAAAAATTCCTTAAAGAAGGTGCGAAATTAAAAGCATACGTATTTTTCAAAGGTAGGTCTATTGTGTTCAAGGAACAGGGAGAAATTCTCTTGTTACGCCTGGCGCAGGACTTAGAAGAACTGGGAAAAGTTGAACAAATGCCTAAGCTTGAAGGAAAGCGAATGACCATGTTCATCTCTCCAAAAAAGTCAAAATAACATCTTGAAAATGCTTCTTTTGAAGTATTTTTTAAGAAATACAATAATAAGTGAGATAATATTAAAAGAGGACAAAATGCCTAAAATGAAAACAAAATCCAGTGCCAAAAAGCGTTTCAAGCTTACCGGTACCGGTAAAATTAAAAGAAAGCATGCGTTTAAAAGTCACATCTTAACAAAGAAGACGAAGAAACAAAAGCTTGCCTTGACGCACAGTACTTTAGTACATGAAGCGGACGAGACAAATATCAAACTTCAATTGCGTTTAAAGTAATTGAACCTTTGATGGTTTAACAAATATAAAAACCCTGGAGTTGGGCAATTGAGAAGTAAGAAATCAGAAGTTAGATTTTAGAAATCTTAGTTAAAAGTGCCGGTTACCGGCCGCCTGCTACAAAAAAATTTCAAAATATGCCAAGATCAGTAAATTCAGTTGCTAAGAGAGCCAGAAGAAAAAAGGTTCTTAAGCAAGCAAAAGGTTACTTTGGACGTCGTAAGAACGTTTGGACAGTAGCTAAAAACGCGGTTGAAAAAGCAATGTTATATGCTTACAGAGACCGTAAAACCAAGAAAAGAAACTTCCGTTCCCTATGGATCATGCGTATCAACGCAGGTGCACGTATGCACGGGATGTCTTATTCGCAGTTTATGGGTAAAGTAAAAGCTAGCGGAATCGAACTAAATCGTAAGGTTTTAGCCGATCTAGCGATGAACCACCCGGAAGCGTTTAAAGCTATCGTTGAAAAAGTAAAATAAACACCAACAATTATCTCACTTATAAAAATCCGGTTTCTTTAGGAACCGGATTTTTTTATGCGAATACTTATTCAGGATTACTTCCCAAAAGCCGTTAACACAAGCTTTCTTTGACCGCCGTTATTGCGGTGCTCACACAGGTAAATTCCCTGCCAGGTCCCCAGGTTAAGTCGGCCATTCGTAATGGGAATTTGTACAGAGTTTCCCATTAAAGACGCCTTGATATGCGCCGGCATATCATCGGGTCCCTCCAGGGTATGCTTGTAATAGGGCTGATTTTCAGGAACCATTTCATTCATATGGCTTTCAAAATCTTCCCGTACTGTAGCATCTGCATTTTCGTTAATTGTCAATCCTGCCGAAGTGTGCTTGATAAAAGCCTGAAAGATGCCGGTTTTAATTTCTGAAATTTCTGAAAATTGGCGTACAACCTCATCGGTGACCAAATGAAACCCACGTGATTTCGCACTTAAATTTATCTCCTTCTGAAAAATCTTGTCCATAGATTAGCTTTAGTTTTTCAATTAAGGTAAAAATTTTTTGCACTACAGGATATCCAAAAATAGGATTTCTGAATCATTTCTTCGGAAGTATCAAACCTTAAGATTATAAAATCTTGCCGCATTTGCGCCAAATACCTTCTCAAGCGTTTCCTCCCCTACAGCCGAAAAATAATTGTTCACAATGGCCAGCGTATCCTCATATTCGGCTGCAGAAAGACACACCGGCCAGTCTGAGCCAAACATAAGACGGTCTTCGCCAAAAGCCTCCACTACAACCTTCAAAAATGGCACAAAATCTTCTTTTTCCCACCGGAAATCAAGCGTTTCAGTCACTAGTCCGGAGATCTTGCAGTAAAAATTCTCATTTTCAGCAAGTGTCCTGATGTTGCTTGTCCATTCTTCGGAAGGACCATCAGGAGAAATCCTAGGTTTTGCCATATGGTCTAAAACAAACCTTTGCTTCGGAAACTTTTTCACCAACTCTATGGCACCTGGTAGTTGATGTTCAAAAATGAGTAAATCGTACGTTAATCCCAATTCTTCAAGTGCAGCGATCCCTTTCTGAAATAAAGTTTCGGTCAAAAATTCACCTTTTTCATCATATACCGTGTGCCTTACCCCTTTAAAAATGGGATTTTTAGAAAACATTTCCAGGCGTGACCCCACATTTTCTGAATATAAATCTACCCATCCAACCACTCCTTTTATAAAAGAAAATTCCGAAGCCAGATCTATAAGAAACTCCGTTTCTTTTTCTGAATGAAAAGCTTCGACAGCAACAGTACCGTCAATACTATTTTTCTGAAGTACCGGTGCAAGATCTGAGGGCAAAAAATCCTTTTTGATCTTATGCATCGCATCATTAATCCAGCTGTATTTGGCAGGATCATAGTTCCAGAAATGCTGATGACTGTCGATTTTCATAGAAGTGAGAAATAAAAATTTTAGAATTTGAATTTGAATTCTTCTCAGGTTTTCTGCTTTTTCTTCTTAGCGGCCGGAAACAAAACATTATTCAAAATAAGCCGGTAACCGGGAGAAGTAGGATGCAGTTCCAATTCTGTCTTGGGATCTCCTATTCTATGCTGATAATCTTCAGGATCATGCCCCCCGTAAAAGGTAAAAAATCCGTTGCCTTTTATGCCGTGAATATATCTTGCTTCGCCATTCAGTTTATTTTCTCCCATTACAAGTACGGTAGGTTTGATTTCTGAAGGATCATAAGCCGTGGTTTGGCCCATAAAACCTTTGATAAGGGTTGTGTGGTTTTGGGTGAGCATTGCCGGGATTGGATCCCATTTTGCAGAAAACTCCATGAGCGTAAAATAATCAGATTCCATAGGAACCCGGCGTTTTGCGGTCATGTCTATAGAAGAAAATTCATAGACCATAGGATCTCTTTCCAGTGTGAAATCTGTAAAAGCGAAGGTTTTACTGTAATCTATTTTGCTTTGATAATCGGGTTCACTGGGATCGCCATCAAACATGGGTTCAGCAATGTCCACATTTTCGGCAGAAAGAGCAATGTCAAAACTATCTGTGGCGCTGCACATGGCAAACATGAATCCACCGCCTACCACGTAATCCCTGATTTTTAAAGCTACAGCAAGTTTTTCTTCAGAAACCTTTGAATATCCCATTTCAGCAGCTAAGGCTTCCGCTGCCTTTTTATCTTCAATATACCAGGGCGCAGATCGGTAACTGCGATAGAATTTTCCGTACTGGCCGGTAAAATCTTCGTGGTGCAAATGCAGCCAGTCATAAAGCAGCAAGGCGTCATTTAATACTGCCTCGTCATAAATGGTTTCATAGGGAATTTCGGCATAAGTGAGCACCATGGTTACCGCATCATCCCAGGGTTTGTTTCCCTGAGGTGAATAAACAGCTATTTTTGGTGCTTTTTCCAGAACCACCGCTTCCATATTACGCGATGGACTTTGAACTTCATCAAGAATCTCTTCGGTCTTCTGGTCACTTAAAACTTCAAAAGAAACTCCTCTCACCTGGCATTCCCTTCTGAGGTCTTCGGAATCCGGAAACAAAAACGAGCCACCCCGATAGTTGAGCAACCACTGAGATTTAATTCCTTTTTCCAGCATCCAATAGGTAATTCCGTAGGCTTTTAAGTGATCCTGCTGAGCTTCAGCATCCATTGGAATCAAGATTTGAGCGCAAAAGGATTTTAGGGAGAACAGTAAAAAGAAAAGGAGAAAAAATCCCGCCTTATAGAAAGGCTTGGATTTTCTCTCCTTTTTAAGTTTATTTAAAACCATGTCTTCATGAAAATGCTGCAAAGCATCTCCAAAATGGCATTTTACTTCCTGATTTTTAGAAAGGCACGTCGTCGTCTGCGTCATCATTAAGGTTATCATTCATCGAGCTTCCAAAAGCTTCATCGGCACTCGGGAAATTACCGGGTTTAAATCCGTCGCCCGAGTCCTCATCGTTCATTTTTGAATGGAATTCAAAAGGCGAATCAAAGTCATCTAAGTTATCGAATTTACCAAGATGTCCAATAAATTTAAGTCTAATATTCTCTAAACCACCGTTACGGTGTTTTGCAACGATAAATTCTGCCTGGCCTTCGGTGGGAGTTCTTTCCTCATCATCCCATTCCTCAATTTTATAGTACTCGGGACGGTAAATAAAGGAAACAATATCGGCATCCTGCTCAATCGCTCCAGATTCCCTAAGGTCACTCAAAAGTGGCCTTTTTGAACCCCCTCTGGTTTCTACCGCACGGGACAGCTGCGAAAGTGCAATTACCGGAACATTCAATTCCTTTGCAAGCGCTTTAAGGTTTCTTGAAATTGTAGAAATTTCCTGCTCGCGGTTTCCACCTTTCTGGCTACCGCCTGCCGTCATTAATTGCAGGTAATCAATGACAATAAGTTTAATACCATGCTGGGAAGCAAGTCTCCTGGCTTTCGCACGTAAGTCAAATATGGAAAGTGAAGGCGTATCATCAATGAATAATGGCGCTTTTTCAAGACCCTTTACCTTAACATTCAATTGTTCCCACTCGTGTTTCTCAAGATTTCCTGTTCTAAGTTTTTCTGAAGAAAGTCCGGTTTCTGAAGAGATCAAACGCGTAATAAGCTGTACAGAGGACATCTCCAGGGAAAAGAATGCCACGGGAATATCCTGGCCTACGGCAATATTTCGCGCCATAGACAAGGTTAATGCGGTTTTACCCATACCAGGACGAGCTGCAACAATAACAAGGTCACTTGGCTGCCAACCGGAAGTAAGCTTGTCAAGTTTATCAAAGCCCGAGGGTATTCCACTAAGTCCTTCCTTATTCGAAATTTCCTGAATTCTCTTCTTCGCCTGCATTACCAGGTCCTGTGCAGTTTCAGAAGAACGTTTGATGTTTCCCTGCGTTACCTCATATAATTTTGATTCGGCAGTGTCTAAAAGGTCAAATACATCTGTAGTTTCATCGTAAGACTCTTCAATAATTTCGTTGGATATCTTAATAAGGCTTCGCTGAATGTATTTTTGAAGAATAATACGTGCATGGAACTCAATATGTGCCGAAGAAGACACTTTTTGGGTGAGCTGAACGAGGTAAAAATCACCTCCTATCTGCTCCAGCTTCTGATCCTTACGTAATTGTGTTGAAACGGTTAATAAGTCAACCGGTTCAGAGTTTTCGAAGAGTTTATGAATGGCTTCAAAAATGTACTGGTGAGCACTTTTATAAAAAACATCGGGATGAAGAATATCAATAATTTCATCCACACCTTTTTTATCAATCATCATAGCTCCCAACACAACCTCCTCTAAATCAACAGCTTGAGGGGGTATTTTCCCTTTTTCAAGGTTTATTACATTTCCTTGACCGTAATTTTTTCGTTGTGGGGATTTGACGTTTTCCATGAAGCGAATGTACAGAAAAATGCTCAGAGAAGTCGGTTGAACAGCGCCCAACTTAATTCACAGGTTATGAACATTTTAACTGTTAATAAGTTTAAAAATATGTTTATAAAGGCTAAAAAAATCCGAAGCAACAGCTCCGGATTTTGGCTTGAGGTAAGTTTAAAGGGATTAACCTTTAAAAACTCCCATTGAAGAATATTTTTCCATTCTGTTTTTCACTAATTCTTCTGGTGATAAGTTTCTAAACTCATCATACGAAGACGAAATGGTTTCTTTTACCGTTTCAAAAGTTTGCTCCCGGTCGCTATGAGCACCTCCAAGAGGTTCTTTTACGATCTCATCGATAAGCCGCTGCTTTTTCATATCCTTGGCCGTAAGCTTAAGAGCATCGGCAGCTTTCTCCTTAAATTCCCAGCTTCTCCACAAAATCGAAGAACAGGATTCTGGAGAAATAACCGAATACCAGGTATTTTCAAGCATAAGCACCTTATCTCCTACTCCAATTCCCAAAGCTCCACCGCTGGCACCCTCTCCAATAATAACCACGATAATAGGCACTTTTAAGCGGGTCATCTCAAGGATATTTCTCGCAATAGCTTCACCCTGACCACGTTCTTCGGCTTCCAGACCGGGATAAGCTCCAGGTGTATCTATAAAAGTAACAACAGGAATATTAAATTTTTCAGCAGATTTCATTAACCGCAGCGCTTTTCTATATCCCTCGGGATTTGCCATTCCAAAATTGCGATACTGCCTTGTCTTTGTATTGTATCCTTTTTGCTGACCAACGAACATATAGCTCTGGTCACCAATTTTTCCTAGTCCGCCAATCATCGCCTTGTCGTCTTTTACATTTCTATCGCCATGAAGCTCCAAAAATGTATCGCCGCAAATGGCTTTTATATAATCTAATGTGTAGGGGCGGTTAGGATGACGCGACAACTGCACCCGTTGCCAGGCAGTAAGGTTCTTGTATATTTCCTTTTTTGTAGCGTTTAATCTTTTCTCAATTTGCCTGCAGGTGGCCGTAACATCCACATCGCTCTCTTCGCCTATCGCACAAGCTTTTTGATACTGTTCTTCCAGTTCTTTAATAGGTAATTCAAAGTCTAAATATTCCATAACAGGCTATGGGTTTGTTTAAAATTAGCTCACAAATATAATAAACTTTAGAGGGAAGCTTTCTTATTGCGTTTTATTTTTCTTCGGGTTTTAAGTATTCCGTTAAGGATCACGGTACTTAGAATTATTAAGGCACCATAATAGAATCCCGGATCCATTCGCTCTTCACTTCCGAAGATCAAAAAAGCCAGCAGGATTCCATACACCGGCTCCAGATTGGTCGTCAACATGACAGTATAGGGACTCAAATGCTTCATTACCGCTACAGCAGCAATAAAAGCATAGGCTGTACACACTGAAGCGAGTATAAAAAGATACCAGATATCTGCAGTAGATATATCAAAAAACGCTGCTGAAAATCCACTTTTTGGATCCCCAATAAAGGTAATTAACAGTAAGTAAAACGTGATAGCAATGGCACCCGTCAAAAGTTCATAAAAGGAAATCACGGTAGCATCTTCCCTTTGTGCAAGCTTACCATTTATAAGTGCAAAAACTGCGGAAAGAAAAGCTGAAATTAGTGCCAGGATGATTCCGGAGAGATATTCGGTTTCCACCTGAAAAATGATATAAAGACCCAGCATCACTATTATTCCGAAGAAGATTTCGTACCAAATTACTTTTCGTTTATAAAATATGGGTTCCATAATGGAAGTAAAAAAAGCTCCTGTGGAAAGCATGGCCAGAGTAATGGACACATTTGAAGCTTTTATGGCTCCAAAAAAGGTGAGCCAGTGCAAGGCGATCACTACGCCGGCAATTATCAGAATTTTCATTGTCTTTCGGGAAAGCCGTAGTTTCTTCTTTTTCCAAAGAATCCAGAAAAAGATCAAAACACTCGCCGTTAACATCCTGTACCATACCAGCGGCAGTGCTTCAATACTAATAAGAGCCCCGAGTACAGCAGTAAAACCCCAAATAAAGACAATGAGGTGAAAATGCAGGTAGCTCTTCAGCTTATCGTTTTGCATTAAAAAGAAGGTAAATGGCCAGCACCCCAAAAAGCATATTTGGAAACCATACCGCCAATAATGGAGAAAAAGTACTTTGTTCTGCAATCGTTCCAAACACCTTATCCATAAAGATGAAGACAAAAGCCAGAGTAATACCCAGCGCAAGGTTTACTCCCATCCCGCCACGTCTTTTCATGGAAGAAACAGCCACCGCTATGATCGTGAGGATATAGGCTGAAACAGGTAAACTCCAGCGTTTGTAAGCCACCACTTTATACCGGTTGATGTTTCCTGAACCCCGTCTTTTTTCCTGATCAATAAAATCTGCCAGTTCATTGTAGTTAAGCGTTTCGGCCATATAGGATACGGGCGTAAGTTCATCGAATTCAAAAGGCAAAATGGTGTCTTTTCGGGTTTCGGAAATAAGTTCATCCCCTTGCTCTCCTATTATTCTCTTGTTGTAATTCACCAGCGTATAAATCGAATCTTCTTCACTATACTGTAAGGTTGAAGCACTTATCTTGAACTTCAACTCATTCCCTTCAAAATGTTCCAGCGTAAAATTCCTGGCAGAATTAGTACTGGGGCGAAAATGAGAAGCATAGATGAATTCGTCATCATTGATTTGCCGGTACACATCACTGGTTTCCTGAACTTCGCTTCCTTTTTTAAGATACGTATATTTAAATTCGTTAAATCCCTTACTGGCGGAAGGCGCTAAAAACATTCCCAGGATGAGCGCCCCAACACATACAATAGTCGCTCCTATAAGGTAAGGCCTTAAAAACCTCCAGAAGGAAACCCCGCTACTCAAAAATGCGATTATCTCTGTGTTTTGCGCGAGCTTGGAAGTAAACCAAATCACAGATAAAAACAGGAACAGCGGAAATAACAAATTCGCAAAGTAGACCGTGAAGTCTATGTAATATTTTACCACCTCAAGAAAGGGGACTTCGTTGGCGAGGATCTTGTCGATCTTTTCGGCCAGGTTTACTGTTATTCCAATAGGAATGAACAGCAGTAGCATAAGAACGAATGTACCCAGATATCTTTTAAGTATGTACCAGTCGAGAATCTTCAAGTTACAGGCGTTTGTTCATTTGGTTTACCATCATATTTTTCCAGCTGGCAAAATCTCCGGCTAAGATATGTTTTCTGGCCTCACGAACCAACCACAGGTAGAAGCCAAGGTTATGAATGGTAGCAATTTGCTTGCCAAGCATCTCATTTACCGTAAATAAATGCCGCACGTAGGCTTTTGTGTAATAAGTGTCCACAAAAGTGATCCCCATTTCATCTATAGGCGAAAAATCTTCTTCCCACTTTTTATTTTTGATATTTATAGTGCCGTGGGCGGTAAAAAGCATTCCGTTTCTTGCATTTCTGGTAGGCATTACACAGTCAAACATGTCAATGCCAAGGGCTATGTTTTCAAGAATATTAATTGGCGTCCCCACGCCCATAAGATATCGAGGTTTTTCCTTCGGAAGTATATTCGTAACCACCTCGGTCATCGCATACATTTCTTCTGCAGGTTCTCCTACAGAAAGTCCACCAATAGCATTTCCCTCTGCCCCGGAATTCGCGATGTATTCTGCCGACTGCTCCCGAAGATCTTTAAAAGTACTTCCCTGCACAATTGGAAAAAGGGTTTGCTGATGCCCATAGGTCAACGGCGTTTTATCCAGGTGTGCGATACACCGGTCCAGCCAGCGATGTGTACGATGCATGGAATTCTTTGCGTAATTGTAATCGCAGGGATAAGGAGTACATTCATCAAATGCCATGATAATATCTGCACCTATAATGCGCTGAATTTCCATCACATTTTCGGGAGTAAAAGTGTGATACGAGCCATCAATATGCGATTTAAACTTTACGCCTTCCTCCTTGATCTTTCGTCGATGTGAAAGGGAATAAACCTGGTAGCCGCCACTGTCAGTAAGAATATTGCGGTCCCAGTTCATAAACTTGTGCAATCCGCCTGCTTTTTTTAGGATATCTGTACCCGGTCTTAAATATAAGTGATAGGTATTCCCCAAGATGATATCGGGATTGATTTCTTCTTTTAATTCTTTTTGGTGAACTCCTTTTACAGATGCCACTGTTCCAACCGGCATAAAGATGGGAGTTTCAATTTTTCCGTGATCTGTGGTAATAGTTCCTGCCCGGGCGCTGCTTTGGGCGTCCGTTGCCAATAAATCAAATTTCATAGGTTTCTTTCAAGGCCGCAAAGATACTTAACAAAACGGCATTTTCAGAAGTATATAAACCTTAAATTGTTAGCTTTGTTAGGTAAATGGTTAATAACTGGCAGAATGTAGATTTTTAAAGGGCTTTTTAAAACCTTATTTTTGCGCAACATTTAATAAACTGAAAATGTCAAACACACAACAACTAGAAAATTTTGCCACACAGGTTCGAAGAGACATTGTACGGCAGGTACACAAAGTAAATTCTGGACATCCCGGTGGATCCCTTGGCTGCACCGAGTTCTTTACTGTGCTATACCAGGAGATCATGGACAGGAAGGAAGGCTTTGATATGGATGGAAAAGATGAAGATTTGTTCTTTTTATCTAACGGGCATATCTCTCCCGTCTTTTACAGCGTTCTTGCAAGAAGCGGTTACTTTCCGGTAGAGGAGCTCAACACCTTTAGATTGATCGATTCAAGATTGCAGGGGCACCCAACTACACATGAAGGCTTACCCGGAGTTAGAATTGCATCAGGTTCTTTAGGCCAGGGACTTTCTGTAGGGATTGGTGCTGCCAATGCAAAAAAACTAAATGGTGATAAGCATTTGGTTTATACCCTTCATGGGGACGGAGAGCTTCAGGAAGGCCAGAACTGGGAAGCGATCATGTACGCGGCCGGGAACAAGATTGACAATTTAATTGCGACGGTAGATTTAAACAGTCAGCAAATTGACGGTTGTACAGACGATGTGTTGCCAATGGGAAGCTTAAAAGCAAAATTTGAAGCTTTTGGCTGGGATGTTCTTGAGGTGAAAGAAGGGAATAATATCCCGGCTGTAATTGATGGTCTAAAAGAAGCTAAAAGCAGGACCGGAAAAGGAAAACCGGTTTGCATTTTACTCACCACAGTGATGGGCCACGGCGTGGACTTTATGATGGGCACGCACGCATGGCACGGAGTTGCTCCAAATGATGAGCAGCTGGAAAAAGCACTCGCTCAAAATCCCGAAACTTTAGGAGATTACTAGACCGGTTTCTGAAAAAATTCAGAAGTGATCAAGTACCTTTAAAAACATTTTTCCGCCGCCGCGGAACAACAAAAGCTTAGAAATGAAAAAATATACAAATACAGGAAATAAAGACACCCGTTCAGGATTTGGTGCCGGTATGGACGAATTGGGAAAAACCAATGAAAACGTTGTGGCCTTGTGTGCCGACCTCACCGGTTCTCTAAAATTAGGAGACTTTAAAAAGAATCATCCTGAAAGATTTTTCCAGGTAGGAATCGCCGAAGCCAATATGATTGGGATCGCCGCCGGAATGACCATTGGAGGGAAAATTCCATTTACAGGGACTTTTGCGAACTTTTCAACCGGAAGGGTTTATGACCAGATTCGCCAGTCGGTAGCCTATTCAGATAAGAACGTTAAGATATGTGCTTCTCACGCAGGACTGACTCTGGGTGAAGACGGTGCAACCCATCAAATTTTAGAAGACATCGGTTTGATGAAGATGTTGCCCGGTATGACGGTGATCAACACCTGTGATTACAACCAGACCAAAGCGGCAACTATTGCTGTAGCCGAGCATAAAGGCCCGGTTTACCTGCGCTTCGGAAGACCAAAAGTAGCAAATTTCACTCCTGAAGATCAAAAATTCGAGATTGGAAAAGCAGTTCAGCTTACAGAAGGAAATGATGTAACCATCATTGCTACCGGTCATTTGGTTTGGGAAGCTTTACAGGCAGCTGAAGAACTTGAAGAAAAAGGAATCTCAGCTGAAGTTATTAATATTCACACCATCAAACCGCTGGAAGAAGAGGCCATTTTGGACTCAGTTAAGAAAACCGGTTGTGTAGTAACTGCCGAAGAGCACAATTATCTTGGCGGACTGGGAGAAAGCGTGGCCCGCACCCTGGCGCAGCACCTTCCTACTCCGCAGGAGTTCGTGGCAACACAGGACACCTTTGGAGAGAGCGGTGTACCCGAGCAACTAATGGAAAAGTACGGCTTGAATGCCGCAGCGATCGTACGCGCTTCAGAAAAAGTGACAAAGCGAAAATAAACTGTTCCGGCACTTAGGAATAACTTAACTTAAAGCCCTTCAAAAATGACATTTTTGAAGGGTTTTCTGTTTTCAGAAATAAAAACCACAGAAAACCGTTTGAAAAGAACTAACTTAAAATTGTAATTATGAAAAAAGGACTGCTTGCTTTATTGCTTATCGCCGGTACTTCTGCCTTTGCCCAAAGTGGCTTTGGCGTAAAAGGCGGATTGAATTATTCTGATAACGGCAAAATAGAATTTTCTGATGTCACAGATACCGGAGAGAACATTGTAGAAGAAGATGCCGATCGCAAAACCGGCTATCACTTCGGGATTTTTTATCGCGCAGATCTTGGCCCACTGTTCCTAAAACCTGAACTCGTCTATACCACTTCAAAGAGTTCATATAAATATGAGAATGAAACCGCCGATTTTGATGTAACCACCTTAAACCTGCCGGTGCTTGTGGGGATACAGGTATTGGGGCCATTGAATATTTTTGCGGGGCCAAGTTTGCAGTATTATCTTGACAACGATTTTGCCGGGCTTAGCCTGGAAGATATGGAAAATGAATTCACCGTAGGCGCCCAGTTTGGCGCTGGCGTACAGCTTGGAAGCCTGGGAATAGATGTACGCTATGAGCAGGCCCTGAGCGAAAACCAGGCAGAAGTAGCGAGAATGATTGGTGGAGATGATTTCGTTCGGCTGGATTCCCGCCCAAACCAATTCATTGTGAGCCTTTCCCTAAACCTTTAAATCTTTCTTCCAGAAAAGCAAAAAAGCCCCAAAAAGGGGCTTTTCTTATTCTGTTTCAGAAGTGTTCATTAAACATCACCGTCTAAATAGTCGGGTGTTCCATCATTGTCGCTATCAGGAAAAGTGATTTCCCCGATCTCTTCATTAATAATGATTTCTTCTCTTGTAGGAATAAAATCTCCATCATCGTCCGCATCAATGTAGTTTGAATAAAGATCTTCGTCTGTATCGTCATTCGCCACATTTTCATCATCATCCAGGTCTTCCATATAGGAAGGAATACCGTCGCCATCATGATCTGTTTGTTTTACTCTAAAAAGCTGAAACGTAAACACCAACGGACTGTACGGCGGAATCACACCCTGGCGATTGGAAAAGTAAGCAAGCCCCGAAGGCATAAATACCGCTCCTATTCCATAGTCATCGCTCCAGGTAACCGAATTATCCGGGTTTACTTCAAAGCTTGAAGCTCCTCTAAACTCGCTCACTCCCTGTGAAAATCCAGGAACCACCGCTGTTAGGTCAAACCAAACGGGAGTTACTGCATTATCAAACAAGGTGCGATCCAGTAACTGGCCGCGATAGGTTACAAAAGTAGAATCGGCAAATGTGGGCTTTTCCCCTTCTCCTTCACGCACTTTCAATATATAAACCGTATAATCTACATCATCCCTGGTCACTGTTATTTCTTCCAGCAGATTAGATTCTGAAAGAGGTGTTTTATCTGCGTTGGCTTCATTAATTGTATCTATACGAATTACATTATCGAAGTCTTCGGAAGGATTTTCAAAATCTTCATAATTGTAAAAATGGGTACTAAGGTATTCTTCCAAAGCCTCCCTGTCTGCAATTTCCTGTTCTCCACGATCTCTTTCAGGAATCGTATCTGTCCCGGAATCATCATCATTGTCACAGGCAACCAAAAAAGCAGTCATAAAAAAACCTGCCATTAATATTTTATTCAACCTCATCAATATGTATTTTAGGGGCGCAAGATACAATAATCTTGTATTTTTGCTTTATGAATCATCGTAGTTTTAGTATGAAAATATGAGAGTTGATAAATTTTTATGGTGCGTGCGGTATTTCAAAACAAGAAGCATAGCGACCGAAGCCTGTAAGCAGGGAAAAGTAAAAGTAAACGGTGCAGGAGTTAAACCTTCCAGAGAGATTTATCCTACAGACAAACTCACTGTTCGTAAGAACCAGATCAACTACGAGATCGAGGTATTGGAGCTACCTCCCAGCCGGGTAGGTGCAAAACTGGTAAATCTTTATATCACCGATGTAACTCCAAAAGAAGAGTTCGAAAAGCTGGAGCTGCTTAAATATTCCCGTGATTACTACCGCAAAAAAGGAACCGGAAGACCCACTAAAAAAGACCGCCGGGATATTGATGACTGGTTTGAATCACCACAAGAAGACCAAAGCAAAGGCAAACAGGAGGAGTAACCTACGGGCATTTATCTATTATGGTATTAAAGCTTTAAAAAAAGAACTTTATGAACAAATCATCTGTATTAATCCTGGATCACACACAGATCAATTATAAAATAAAGCGAATTGCATATCAAATCTACGAGTCTAATGTAGATGAAGATTACGTTATTCTTGCAGGAATCGCCCACAATGGTTTTGAACTGGCAAAAAAGCTCAAAACTGCTTTAGAAGAAATCTCACCTATTGAAGTAAAGCTGTGCGAAGTGATGATCAATAAAAAAGACCCTCTACAAGAAATAAAAACTTCTCTAAAGACCGATGATTACGAAAACAGGTCAATTGTTCTGGTAGACGACGTTTTAAACTCTGGCGCCACGTTAATTTACGGGGTGCGACATTTTCTTGATGTGCAGTTAAAGCAGTTTAGAACGGCTGTACTGGTAGACAGGAGCCATAAGAAATTCCCCGTAAAAGCCGATTTTAAAGGCATCTCCCTTTCAACTTCCCTGAATGAGACCGTAAAGGTTTCTTTTGAACCAGATGCAGACCGGGTTGAGCTAGTTTAAAAGAGAAAGAATTTCAGAAGCGATTTCCTCGATTGATTTGTCATCTGTAGTGACAGTTATTTCGCTTTGATTGTAATAATAGGTTCTTTCAAAAAGGTGTTTCCGAATGAAATCTTCAAGTGCTTCTTTAGATTCCAGGTGAGAAATAAGAGGTCTTGACGTGCGTTCCTGCCAAAGACGGTCCCGAAGCTCTCCCAATGAAGTCTTTAAATAAACCGAACGCACCTTTTGAGCCTGAAGGATCATTTCAAGGTTATTTGCATAACATGGCGTGCCACCGCCCAAAGAGAGAATAAACGACTCTTCAGACTGCAACAACTGCTTTAGGACAGCGTTCTCTGATTTTCTAAAGTAAATCTCTCCTGAATCTTCAAAAATGGCAGAAATGCTCTTATTTTCAGCTGAAACAATTTCTTCATCAAGATCCAGGAATTTTTTGTTTAATTTTTCGGCAAGAGATCTCCCTACACTCGATTTTCCCGATCCCATATAACCTAAAAGAATAATTTTCATACCGTAAATCAATGATTTTGAACCGGTTTTAGCGGCTCTTGAAATTGTTGCACAAATTTATGGCATTTTCTTCTTGAAAAATAAATTAATGATAGTATATTTGCACCCGCATTAGCAAAAGTGCAACAAGTAAGATCTGGTAGCTCAGTTGGTAGAGCATCTCCCTTTTAAGGAGAGGGTCCTGGGTTCGAGCCCCAGCCAGATCACAAATTGAAGTTCTGATCTCAAAGGGCGAGAAGTTTATCCCGAGCGAAGTCGAGGGAAGCCCCAGCCAGATCACAAATTGAAGTTCTTTATTTTACTTATTAAGAAGTCTTTGGTTTAAACCCAAAGGCAACGAAAGATCTGGTAGCTCAGTTGGTAGAGCATCTCCCTTTTAAGGAGAGGGTCCTGGGTTCGAGCCCCAGCCAGATCACAAATTGAAGTTCTGATCTCAAAGGGCGAGAAGTTTATCCCGAGCGAAGTCGAGGGAAGCCCCAGCCAGATCACTAAAACAGTTCTTATTTTATTACCAGAACATCATTTTCCCGGCACAACCGGAAAATATTATCCTCATATTTACAGGCCCAGGTGCTGGAATTGGTAGACAGGCATGGTTGAGGGCCATGTGTCCATTAGGGCGTGCGGGTTCAAGTCCCGCTCTGGGCACTTTTTCACCTCACATTTACATCTTCTTTTTCTAAATTATTTGTTAATAGGAGTATTAACATTTCCTACATTTTTGAAGCGAAAAGTCGACCAGAATATTTGGTCATCGGTTTAATGCGACTTTATATCTGCTAAAATTTTACCATTTCTTACACAGCCAACGACATCACTATTAAAGTTCTGTTAATCAAATTTTTACAGACACAAGAAGAAGGATTTTTATTTAGATTTGATATTAGAATCAGGCACCAAATCAATAAATATGCGTTTTCAATTATACTCCCAACTCCTTCGACTTGATCTTTCTAATGATCACTTGTTACAGATGTACTATGTCTTATATTATGATATTCCCAAAGAAGAAAAGGACCTGGCAGAAAATGTGGATCGTTTGATTCGGCTTCGGGAAAAAATTAAACTGGAACTAAGAGGGCACTTATTCAATATAAAAAATGCAATTAAAGAATCCAGGATAGCCAGTACGGTGGTTGAATATCTACCAATGTTTCTAAAGCTGGAATATCTGGCAAGAAATACATTTACAAATACTGACTGGGCCGTTTGCTATGAAAAGGAACATCAGAACATCAAACTATATTACGAAACCTTATATAACCAAAATATCTCTTCTGCTACAGTAGATATACTTCTACAACAGAAGAGAAACCTGGAGTCACTACCAAAATAGATGAGAGAGATGTAAAGTAATTTTTACTGGGGGGCAAAAATTACTTGTAACAAACTTCGGTTGGAAAACCGAAGTCTCCTCATCTAACTTAATAGTTGCTTAAAAACTCAATTGCTAAAAAGCGTTGAGTTTTTTTTATCTTTTAACCGCTTAATTACAGTTGAAAATAATATAATTATAATAAAGCGTCTATTGATTTAGATCTACCATTTGCTGAAGATTTTTCCGGGAATGGTTGCACCGTTTCCTGTTACTGTTCCTGGGCAATCCGAACCCATTAAAAATGACAAAAGCTCCCTGTACAGGGAGCTTTTCGTATAAGAATATAAAATCATCAACTTTTAAGCTGCGTTCTGCTTTTTAATAAGATTTAATGCAGACCCTTCCTTAAACCACTCTATTTGCGGCTGATTGTAAGTATGATTTGCTTTAATCACATCTTTAGAACCATCAGCATGAACCACCTCAATGGTCAAAGGCTTATCTGGAGCAAAACTTTCAAGATCTGTAAAGTTGAAAGTATCATCTTCCTGAATAAGATCGTAATCACTCTCATTATCAAAAGTAATTCCTAACATTCCCTGTTTCTTAAGGTTTGTTTCATGAATTCTTGCAAAAGACTTTACAAGCACCACTTTTACACCCAGGTGTCTTGGTTCCATAGCCGCATGTTCTCTTGAAGAACCTTCCCCGTAGTTATGATCACCTACAACCACTGTTGGTATCCCGGCATCTTTGTATTTTCTTTGTGTAGCCGGCACCGCATCATATTCTCCGGTGATTTGACTTTTTACAAAATTCGTCTTCATGTTAAAAGCATTGACCGCTCCAATGAGACAGTTGTTCGAAATGTTATCTAAGTGCCCTCTAAAGCGCAACCACGGTCCCGCCATAGAAATATGATCTGTAGTACATTTTCCGAATGCCTTGATCAACAGCTTTGCTCCTGTGAGATTCTTACCATCCCAGGGCTCAAAAGGTTCCAGTAATTGCAGTCTTTCAGATTGCGGATTTACTTTCACTTCTACTGAAGAACCATCTTCTGTTGGCGCCAAATATCCAGGATCTTCCACATCAAATCCTTTTGGTGGCAATTCCAGTCCTGTTGGCTCATCCAGTCTTACTTCCTCCCCATCTTCATTCATTAAAGTATCGGTTGTTGGATCAAAATCCAGCCTTCCTGAAATGGCAATTGCAGCAACCATTTCGGGAGACCCTACAAAGGCGTGTGTATTGGGATTACCATCGGCACGTTTGGAAAAGTTTCGGTTAAAGGAGTGAACAATCGTGTTCTTTTCTTCCCCTTTTCGGTCACTTCGGTCCCACTGGCCAATACATGGTCCACAGGCGTTGGTGAAAATAGTCGCATCTAGATCTTCAAAAATCTGAAGTAATCCGTCTCTTTCTGCAGTATATCGTATTGTTTCCGATCCCGGATTAATTCCGAAGTCAGATTTCGCTTTGACTTTTTTGGCAACCGCCTGCTTGGCTATAGAAGCGGCACGTGTTAAATCTTCGTAGGATGAGTTGGTACAGGAACCAATCAAGCCCCAGTCAACATTGATTGGCCAGTCGTTTTCTTTTGCTTTTTTACCCATTTCGGTAATAGGAGTAGCAAGATCTGGCGTGAAAGGTCCGTTAAGATGCGGTTTTAATTCAGAAAGGTTGATCTCTATCACCTCGTCAAAATACTGCTCAGGATTCGCGTACACCTCATCATCACCTGTGAGATATTCCCTTACATCATTGGCAGCATCAGCCACATCTGCCCTGTTGGTAGCGCGTAAATAACGCTCCATAGATTCATCATAACCAAAAGTAGAAGTTGTAGCTCCTACCTCAGCACCCATGTTACAAATAGTTCCTTTTCCGGTAGCACTCATAGATCGTGCACCTTCTCCAAAATATTCAATAATTGCCCCGGTTCCTCCTTTTACGGTAAGAATTCCGGCAACTTTAAGAATAACATCTTTAGGCGCAGTCCACCCGGAAAGTTTTCCGGTCAACTTTACTCCTATCAGTTTTGGGAATTTAAGTTCCCAGGGCATCCCTGCCATTACATCAACCGCATCGGCACCACCAACTCCAATGGCAACCATTCCCAATCCTCCAGCATTCACAGTGTGAGAATCTGTACCAATCATCATTCCGCCAGGGAATGCATAATTTTCTAAAACTACCTGGTGAATAATACCGGCTCCCGGTTTCCAGAAACCAATTCCATATTTATTAGATACAGATTCCAGAAAGTCGAAAACTTCATCACTGGATTTTTTTGCACTTGGTAAATCAAATTGCGCTCCCAGTTTAGCCTGGATCAAATGATCACAGTGTACAGTCGTTGGCACGGCCGCCTGCTTTTTTCCTGCCTGCATGAACTGAAGCAACGCCATTTGCGCCGTAGCATCCTGGCAGGCAATCCTGTCTGGAGAAAATTCAACATAGTCTTTCCCTCTGGTAAATCCCTGAGAAGGATTACCATCCCATAAATGAGAATAAAGAATTTTTTCAGAAAGGGTCAAAGGTTTCCCAGTCACTTCCCGCGCTTTGTCCACACGTTCAGCAATCTGGCTATACACCTTTTTAATCATATCAATATCGTATGCCATTTTGTGAAGTTTTAATGTTCTAAAAAGTATGGCAAAATTACGAAATTCCCACGTATTTAAAAATTTGCTTCAAAACTCAATTTACGGTAACAATAATTTAATATTTATTAATTTTTATCGCCAAAAATTAGCCAATATTCATCCTGTAAACACGGAATTAAGAATTTGATAATCTCGAGGACGTTATTTTTCTCATTAACTCGGAAAAAGCTTCAATTTTAGGAAATTTAGACCTAAACTAAATAAGAAGGACTTTTAAAGGTTCTAAAGATTTTTCCTTCGAAATCATTAAAAGAATTTTGCATTTGAAATGCCATTTTTGAGAAATCAGTAGGCGATTCTTCAGAAGAATTTTGGGAAGAAAGCAGCCCCCTTATCGGAAAAAGAATATTTTGCCTTTAAAACAGTTTTTGGATGATCTCTTCTTCAGAAATGCCTTCGGCTTCGGCTTTGTAGTTCTTGATCACCCTGTGGCGTAAAATTCCGAAGGCTACCTTTTGTACGTCTTTAATATCGGGTGAGAATTTTCCGTTAATTGCTGCATTTGCTTTTGCTGCCAGGATCACATTTTGGGAAGCTCGCGGCCCGGCGCCCCAGTCAACGTATTCCTTTACAAATTGCGGTGCACGCTCTCCGGCAGGACGGGTTTTACCAATAAGGTTGACTGCATATTCCACCACGTTATCGGCGACGGGAATACGGCGAATCAACTGCTGAAAATCTACGATTTCCTGAGCTGTAAAAAGAGGATTAATAGTTGTCTTCCTGTCTGAAGTGGTACTTTTCACCACCTCAACTTCCTCCTCAAAAGAAGGATAATCCAACTTAATGGAAAACATGAACCTGTCAAGCTGTGCCTCGGGCAAGGGGTAGGTTCCCTCCTGCTCTATTGGGTTTTGTGTGGCAAGCACAAAATAGGGAGCGTTGAGTTTGTAATGATGACCAGCTACAGTAACCGCACGTTCCTGCATAGCTTCAAGCAATGCGGCTTGAGTTTTCGGCGGGGTACGGTTAATTTCATCTGCCAGGATGATATTGCTAAAAACCGGCCCTTTCAGGAATTTAAAATGCCGGTTTTCATCTAAAATTTCTGAACCAAGTATGTCGCTCGGCATCAAATCTGGCGTAAACTGGATTCTTTTAAAATCCAGGCCAAGTGCCTGCGCAATGGTATTTACCATCAAGGTTTTTGCCAGCCCCGGCACTCCTACAAGCAGCGAATGCCCGCCGGAAAAGATAGAAAGAAGTATTTCATCAATAACTTTTTCCTGCCCAACAATAACCCGGGCAATTTCCTGCTTAAGCGCCGAATTTTTCTTTACCAGGTTTTGTACCGCTGCAACATCTGACATGTAGAACTACTTTTTTAGCCAGTTACCACTAAACTCACAGTTCCTGTACTCGCCATTCACCTTGATATAGGTGGTTTCAATTTTTTCCTTTTGCCATTTTTCAATCGCCTTTAGCTGCTTATCCCTAAGCGCAAGCTCCTTGATCTTGTTATAATCCTGGGCATAATCTGCAATGTGCTCTTCAAACCGATCTGTCACGGTAATGATTTTGTAGATGGGCCTTCCGGTTTCGTCCTGGTCTGTTAACACAAGGGAAACTTCTCCTTCTTCAAGATTGGACACCTGACTGTAAAGCACAGGGTCAATTTTAGTTAATTCAAAACGTGTGTCACCGGTGGTAGGGTTAATTAATTGGCCGCCGCTCTCCCTGGTTTCTTTTTCATCTGAAACCTCTTTTGCAGCTGCAGCAAAATCTAATTCACCTGCTACTATTTTTTCTCTTACGTTGTCTATTTCTTTACGAGCTGCAGCTTTGGTTTCTTCGGTAACATCTGGTATTAACAAAATATGTCTTACGTCTACCTGTTGCCCTCTTATTTTATCTACCGTCAAAATATGAAACCCAAACATTGTTTCGAAAGGCTGGCTAACTTCACCTTCCTGAAGTGAAAAAGCAGCGTCCTTAAATTCTTTCACATAAGGATCCTGGCGAGACAAAGAAATCTTTCCTCCCGAAGATTTGGAGTGAGTATCCTGCGAATAAAGCACCGCTTTGGTGTTAAAGCTGGCACCGTTTTCTACAACATCTGCTCTCATCTCCTTCAGGCGATTAATGATCTTTTGTTTTTCGCTTTGAGGAATTTCAGGTTTAACGACGATTTGAGCAAGTTCAACTTCAGTTCCGAATCTTGGTCGTTCATCTTCCGCGATGTTTGTAAAAAAAGTACGGACTTCTTCCGGAGTTACTTCCACCGCATCTACTATTTGACGCTGCATTTTGGAAGCAAGCATGTTCTCTTTATTGATCTCAAAAAGTTCTGTTCTGAATTCAGCTTCATCATCCTTTTTATAAAACTCCAACACCTTTTCAAGCGAACCTACCTGTTGCGTCATGTATGCAAGTTGTTGATCTACCTGCGCGCTCACCTCAGCATCAGAAACGATAAGACTGTCCTGGATGGCATGGTGTGCATACAATTTATTTTCCATGATCTGGCCGGCAAGGTTACACTCTGTTACATCTTTTAAAGACGCGCCCTGGCTTTGAAGATCCAGGAACATTTTATCTACATCACTTTCCAGCACCACATAATCACCAACTACAGCCGCTACACCGTCTACTTTAAATCGCTCTGACGGTTTAGCTTCCTCTATTGATGCTACTTCAGGGTTTTCCTGAATTGCTGTACTGTCTGTCACCACCACCTGTGCAAAGGCGGAATTACAAAAGATTCCTATTAAGAAGAGAAACCCTATTTGTTTAATTGTATATTTCAAATTGATCATTTTTAATTGCATCCTGAGTTATATCTTTTTCTAATTTCTTTATTAATTCCAGCTTGCGCTTGTTGAGCAATATCTGCTTTATATTGGGTAAAGTATATTCCAGTGGCGCCTGTTCATTGCGCAACTTAACATCTTTCACAGATACCAAATATACTCCTAATGAATCTTCAAGCTGCAAAAAATCCTGTTTTTTTAGCAACATGGAGCTGTTCTCTGGCGACAAAGGTCCAATCTTATCATAAACCTGTTTTGTCTTCACCCATACAGAATCATTTAACGAATAAGAGTTGAATTGTATGGCAATGTCCAGTAAGGCTTCCTTATCTTCCTCATTAAACCTTCTAAAATGGGTTTTTATGCTTTCAAGATTACTGTGATTTGGCGTAAGACTCACGTAACGCAGCTTTACAAGATCTTCATTAAGCCTAAAGTTCTCCCCGTTCTGCTCATAATATCTTTCGGCCTCTTCAAAAGATACGGTGGTATCCAGCTGCCTTGAGATAATCGCATCTGTATAAGCCTTGGCATACAACTCATTTCTATAATTTGCCACCAACTTGTCAAATTCATTTTGCTGCTCAACAGTGAGATTGACCTTTGCTCTGTCCAGCAACAAATGCTGCGTCGCCCAACGGTTTATATAATTGGAAACGATGAGCGCGCTGTCTTCTTCCGAAGTATTTTCTGAAACTAAGGCGGCAATATCCTCCTTGTACAAGTAAGAATTGTTCACTTTGGCTATGACATCCTTTTCTTCTGTTTTTTCAAAATAGCTACAGCCAGTTATGAAAAACACTAAAAGGAATCCAACAAATATGCCTGCTCCAGGTTTCAAACTTATTTTAAGAATTTACTATTTCGGCAAAAATAAGAATTCTCCTATGTTTACCAACTGTTAACCTTAACGAAAACAGTAGCAATTAATTATCTACTATAGAAATAAACGTGCCATTTTAATGCCATTTTTGAATGTTTAAGCAAAAACAAATTATCTTCGGAAAAAAAATTATGGCAGCAAAAGAGGAAATGCTGAAACTCATTTGGGATTTCAAAGGTCCTGAAGGAAAACGTACTGCAGAACATCACGCAATCCACTTAAAGGAATATATGCAGCGGGAAAAGATCATTTCTCAAAAAATGGGCGCAGAAGAGCTAAGCCCAATGCATCATATTGTCTATATAGTGGTTTCCAGGGCTATGATGCCCAAGGTTAGGGATGAGTTAAAACCACACCGCGGACAGTTATATAAAGAGTAGTTTTTTACTGATTTCTGGCATTTTGGCCGCGTTATTGATAGATAAAATTATATTTGTCAAAAATTAACACCTATTCATGAAAAAATTTGTTCTATTATTCAGTTTTGCACTTCTAAGTTTTTCCACTTTTGCACAATCCAAAGTAGGAACCATCGACGCCGAATATATCGTTTCTAAAATGCCTGAGATGACCCAGGTGAACGAAGGGCTTAAATCCTACAATGACGAACTTCAAACGAACCTTCAGGATTCCATTGCAAAGTATGAAACGCTCGTGCAGGATTACCAGGCCAATAACAGCACCTTTGCTGAAGAGGAAAAACAGGCTAAGGAAAATCAAATCATTGGCCTTGAAAATGAAATTAAAGGCTTTCGTCAAAAAGCGTCCCTAATGATGCAAATGAAGAGGAACGAACTTACAGAACCTTTGTACCAAAAGATCAATGCAGCCATGCTTGAGGTGGTACAGGAAGATAATTTCACCCAAATTTTCCATGCGGGTGGCAATGCGCTGGCATTCTCGGCAGAAGGTTATGATATTACAGAAAAAGTCCTGAAAAAACTTGGAGTAGAAGTGACACAGTAAATACCATTTTTGAAACTTCAGGTTTTACAAATTCATAAAAATAGCCGGCAATTAGCCGGCTATTTTATTTTCTACAATAATATTTTCCTTACCTACTATAGTTTGGCGATTCCTTGGTGATAGTTACATCATGTGGATGGCTTTCATGGATCCCCGAAGAAGTAATTTTTACAAACTTGCCGGTTTCTTTAAGTGTTTCAATATCTTTAGCTCCGCAATATCCCATCCCGGCACGTAAACCACCTACAAACTGGTGAATGCTTTCAAAAAGATCACCTTTGTAAGGCACTCTTCCTACAATTCCTTCGGGCACCAGTTTTTTAATATCATCTTCCACATCCTGAAAATAGCGGTCTTTCGAGCCTTTTTTCATTGCCTCTACAGATCCCATTCCGCGGTAAGACTTAAATTTTCTACCTTCATAAATGATGGTTTCTCCCGGTGATTCTTTTGTACCTGCCAGTAAGGAACCCAGCATCACACAATCTGCACCCGCAGCGATGGCCTTGGGAATATCTCCGGTATATCTTATCCCACCGTCTGCAATCACTGGTACTCCGCTGCCTTTAATAGCTGCTGAAACTTCCAGCACAGCACTAAACTGCGGAAAACCGACTCCTGCCACAACCCGCGTGGTACAGATAGAACCCGGTCCAATTCCCACTTTTACGGCATCGGCTCCTGCATCTACCAAATACCTGGCTGCTTCTGCAGTAGCAATGTTCCCCACGATCACCTGCAGATCTGGAAACTTCTTTTTCACTTCTCTCAATGCGTTTACCACACCACGGGTATGACCATGGGCAGTATCAATTACTACGGCATCCACCCCGGCTTTTACAAGCGCTTCAGCTCTCTCCACTACATCTCCCGTAACTCCAAGAGCAGCGGCTACCCGTAGTCTTCCGTAGGTATCCTTATTTGCAATAGGTTTTTGGGTGAGTTTTGTAATATCTCTAAAAGTAATTAATCCTACCAGCTTATCATCAGCATTCACCACCGGTAATTTCTCGATCTTATTCTCCTGAAGAATTCCTTCAGCATCCTCAAGAGAAGTACCTTCTGCAACAGTTACGAGATTTTCAGAAGTCATTACTTCAGAAATTGGCCGCTCATTATTCTTCTCAAAGCGAAGATCACGATTGGTCACGATGCCCAAAAGCTTTCCTTCGTCATCAACAATAGGAATGCCGCCAATACTATGCTCCTGCATCTGCGCTTTTGCATCACGAACTTTGGCTGTTACGGGAAGTGTAATGGGATCTATGATCATCCCACTTTCGGCACGCTTTACCTTGCGCACTTTAAGAGCCTGCTCTTCTATGCTCATATTTTTGTGCAATACGCCAATCCCTCCTTCGCGAGCCATGGCAATGGCCATTCTGCTTTCGGTCACGGTATCCATAGCCGCAGAGACAATGGGAACATTGATGGTAATATTACGGGTAAATTTCGTCTGGATGTTGACTTCCCGGGGCAAAACTTCAGAAAAAGCAGGGACTAAAAGTACATCGTCGTAGGTTAGTCCTTCCCCCACAATTTTGGATTCGTGTGCAGTCATAGCAATTAAGATCTAATTGCGTGCAAATATACGTTCTTTTCGAGAGAAGCGGGAATTATATTTGATTAATTCATTTTCAGGCTTTTTGAAAAGCCACGATAAACTCTGCACCTTCGCCGGGATAACTTTTTATATCAAGTTTCGCCTGATTAATACTTAAAAAATGTTTTACAAGCATGAGTCCTATCCCCGTGCCGGTTTCCATGCCCGTTCCTATCTCAGAGATCATTCGATTATCAAATTTTTTGATCTCCTTGATTTTTTCATCAGCAATACCTTCACCACCATCCATAATTTTCAGGAGCACGGTGTTATTCTTTTCTTCAAAGCTGATATAAATCTTTTTTCCTTCCCGGGTGTATTTCAAGGCGTTTGAAAGAAGATTGTGCAAAACGATGGAAATATGGCCGCGGTCCACCATCACAAGAGGTAGATCTAATTTTTGCTGCTGAATGATTTCTATATTCTTCCGCCGGGCCACAAGATAATAGGCTTTAATGATCTTGGAAACCTTTTTAGAAAGATCTACCTTTTCAAGATTAATTTTACTACCCTCCAGCTGCGAGTTCGCCCAGTGTAAAAGATTCTGAAGCATGGAGGAAGTTCCTGATACCTGCACCAGCATTTCATCAAGAAGGGATGACTGTTCTTCGGGTGTGAAATCTCCTGTCTTAATGAGTTCCAGCAGCTGTTCAAGAGAAGCTAAAGGGGAACGGAGGTCATGGGAAAGGATTGAAAAAAGACGATTTTTGGAGTCATTCATTTCTGAAAGTTCTTCGTTCTGCCTTGAAATAAGTTGGTTTTGATCAGAAATGGTTTTATTCTTTTTCTGCAACTGCGCATTAAACTGCTCCTTTTGCCTACTGTTTTTTCGGAATAATAGTGCCAGAACGAGTAGCAGCAAAACAGCTAAAACCAATACAGCTATTAAGATCTTATTGGTGAAAAGCTGCTTCTCTACTGCTTCTTTTTCTGCCTGAAGCCTTAGGTTCTCTGTCTCCTTACTCTCAAGCTGTAGTAAATTTATTGCCCTTAGTTTTGTTTGATTGTAAAGCGAATCCCTGTACTGTTGGTGAAGCTTCAAATATTTATAAGCCTCATCAATTTTTCCCTGATCTTCATATACCTGTGACAAAATACCAGTATTTCTCTCCAAATCCCACAGAGATTGAAGATCTACGGCATAATTCAGAGCTTTTGTACCAGCATCCTCTGCCAGTACAAAGTTTCCCCGGGCAGCATAGACCTGTGCCAGTCCGGCATTAGCAAAAGATCTTTCCCAGTTATTTGGTGCCGTTTCATGCTCCAGCACCTGTAAATAATACTCTTTTGATTTTTCGAGTTGTCCTTTCAAAAAGTAGATCTCAGCAAACCTGTTCAGGGAAATATGCTCCACATCGATGCGCCCTGCGTAAATCTCTAACGCATCAAGAAAATACTCAAGAGAACGATCGTATTCTCCCTTTACATAATAAGCAACTCCGTAGGTATAAAGTACCTCTGCAATCTCTTCCTGACTGCCCCGGGTTGCAGCATAAGAATCTGCTTTCTCAAGAATTGCCAGCGCTTTGGGCAAATCCCTATAAATCTCAACATTTGCTCTTTGTATATAACCTGCAACGGAATCCTTTTCCTTTTGCCAAACATTATATTCTAAAGGATAAGCACTCCAGAAGCTAAAAAAGCTAATTAGAAATAAAACAAATTTAATATTCAAAACGGCATTTTGGGGATGCAATAATAACTATAAATTGTGTAAAATTCCAATTCTAATGATATGCTGAAAAGATTTTTGTTGCCTCGTTATGAGAAGATTCGAAGCTCATCATTTTCACATTGGTATCTGCTTTTTTTGAGGTGAAATATGACAGCATTTTTTCTGTAGGCATATTGCCGGTAAGCTCATCTTTCGCCATTGGGCAGCCGCCAAATCCCTGTATGGCACCGTCAAAGCGCCTACAGCCTGCCTTATAAGCCGCGTCTACTTTTTCATGCCACTTCATTGGGGTTGTATGAAGGTGAGCCCCAAACTCTATTTTTGGATACTTCGGAATGAGATTAGAAAAGAGATAAGTGATAATATCTGGTGTGGAACTGCCAATGGTATCTGAAAGAGATAAAATTTTGACGCCCATTCCCGATAATTTCTCGGTCCACTCCCCTACAATTTCCACATCCCAAGGGTCACCGTAAGGATTTCCAAAGCCCATAGACAAGTAAGCCACCACTTCTTTGCCCGAATTATTTGCGATCTCCAGGATCTCCTTAAGGGTTTCTACAGATTCGGCAATGGTTTTATGAGTGTTCCGCATCTGGAAGTTTTCAGATATTGAAAAAGGGTATCCCAGGTATTGAATTTCAGGATGTTTGGCGGCGTCCTGTGCGCCTCTCGTATTAGCGACAATTGCGAGCAATTTACTCTGTGTTTTAGAGAGATCGAGCTGCGACAAAACCGCGGCCGTATCTGCCATTTGCGGAATAGCTTTTGGGGAAACAAAACTTCCGAAGTCAATAGTGTCAAATCCGCAGCGCAATAAAGACTGAATGTACTGGACTTTTTTATCAGTTGGAATAAAATTCCTGATGCCCTGCATGGCATCCCGCGGACATTCGATTATTTTCACTTTCCCCATAGCTCCAAATATAGGGTTTTATTGAGGTATTTTGAAACCCGAAAACCAGGGAATTGCAAGTGAAGAAATGACATGCATTAAAAAGTTTGTAATTAGAATTTCTACTTCGGAATTAGAGGAGTATTAAGATTCCAATTGTAATGAAAACAACGATTTGCACCCATTTTAAAACAACACCTGAAGCCGGATACTTCTGGAGGTATTTTGAAATATTTCCTGCCAATACAGCTACAAGAGAAAAGATCACAAAGGCCTGAAGCATAAAAAGGAAGCCCAATAAATAGAACTGAAAAACCGTATTTCCTTCAGGTTCCCAAAGAAATCCGGGGAAGAAGGCGAGAAAGAAAATGGTAACTTTTGGGTTGAGCACATTCATAAGAAATCCCTGCCTAAACAGCGAAAAAAGAGATTTTTGACGCACATTTTGGGTGGTGTAAATAATATCTGCCTCGCTCTTCCAGACAATGAAAGCGAGATAAAACAAATATAAAGCTCCTAAAACTTTAATGATCAAAAATGTCATTTCTGAAGCCCGAATAATCGCCGAAATTCCAAAAGCCACAAGCGAAGTATGAATGAGGATGCCCATGACGAGCCCCGCTGCAGTGACGACGCCGTGTTTTTTGCCATTCACCATTCCCTGCACCAGTACAAAAATAATATCGGGCCCCGGGGAAAGCGTTAGAAGAATGGAAGCCGTTAAAAACGGGAGAAGCTGCTCTGTCACAATTCTATTTTATCTTTTCCTGCTCCAAAATGGCTTTATTTATCTTCTTTACAAGCGCGGGACCTTCGTAAATAAATCCGGTGTAGAGCTGCACCAGACTTGCTCCTGCTTCGAGTTTTTCCAGCGCATCTTCGGCAGAATGAATTCCCCCCACACCAATAATTGGAAAGGCATTTCCGCTTTTTTGAGACAAAAACCGAATGACTTCCGTAGAACGGCTTTTTAAAGGTTTACCGCTGAGTCCGCCTATTTCTTTTTTATTTTCAGAAGTGAGCCCGTCCCTGGAAATAGTTGTATTTGTGGCGATCACCCCGGCGATCTGTGTCTCTTTTACGATCTCAATGATATCCAGCAACTGCGCATCGGTAAGATCGGGTGCAATTTTCAGAAGAATTGGTTTAGGTGACGCTTTCTTTTTATTTTCTTCCTGAAGAGTATTCAGCAAATTGGTAAGCGGTTCTTTGTCCTGCAGCTCCCTTAAATTCGGTGTGTTTGGGGAACTCACATTTACGACAAAATAATCTACATAGTCAAAGAGGGCTTCAAAACAGATCAAATAATCGTCTACCGCTTTCTCATTTGGGGTAATTTTGTTCTTGCCGATATTTCCGCCAATTAAGACGTTCTTATTCTTTTTCAGCCTTTCTACCGCAGCTTCTACTCCACCGTTGTTAAAGCCCATTCGGTTAATGATGGCTTCATCTTCCTTTAAGCGGAAAAGCCGTTTTTTCTCGTTCCCCGGCTGTGGCTTCGGCGTGAGCGTTCCTATCTCAACAAACCCGAATCCCAGGTTTGAAAGTTCCCTGTACAATTTGGCATCCTTATCAAATCCCGCTGCCAGGCCTACGGGATTTTTAAATTTTAGCCCAAAAACCTCTTTTTCGAGCCTCTGGTCATTCAGCAGAAATTTACTTCTGAAAAAGCCTTTCATTCCCGGCATTTTGTTCAGCCGGCGCAGGGAATTGAATGTAAAGTAGTGAACTTCTTCAGGATCCATTTTAAAAAGAAGCGGACGCAGGAAAGATTTGTACATAGTGGAGTGTTTGCGCAAAATTAACTTAATTCAAAAAAATATCCGCTGAAAACCTAAAAGGTTTTGAAGCCGGGAAGGATATAAGTAATTTTGGAAAAAACTGTGAAATGACCAACAAACAAGAGATAATTGACAGATTTATAAGCTATGTAACCATAGACACCCAAAGTGACCCCAACAGCAAATCCACTCCCAGCACACAAAAACAGTGGGATTTAGCAAATAAACTTGCAAAAGAACTGGAAGAAATGGGAATGCAGGAGGTGAGCATTGATGAGAACGCCTACATCATGGCGACTTTACCTTCAAATGTTTCCCACGAAGTACCTGCAATTGGGTTCATCGCACATTTTGATACCACGCCAGATTTTTCGGGAGCCAATGTGAATCCGCAGATCATTGAAAATTATGATGGTGAGGATATCATCCTGAACAAAGAAAAAGACATTATCCTTTCTCCATCCTATTTTGAAGACCTGTTGCTTTATAAAGGGCAAACCCTTATAACAACCGATGGAAATACCCTTTTAGGGGCTGATGACAAAGCAGGCATTACCGAAATAATGACGGCCATGAAGTACCTCATCGAGCACCCCGAAATTAAGCATGGGCCAATAAAAGTAGGTTTCACACCAGACGAAGAAATTGGCCGGGGCGCTCATAAGTTTGATGTGAAAAAATTTGGTGCACAATGGGCTTATACCATGGACGGAAGCCAGATTGGCGAACTTGAATTTGAAAATTTCAACGCTGCAGGGGCAGTAGTAACTGTTAAGGGAAAAAGCGTACATCCCGGCTATGCGAAAGACAAGATGGTGAACAGCATGTATATTGCGCAGGATTTCATCAATTCTTTGCCACGCCTGGAAACCCCAGAGCATACCGAAGACAGGCAGGGCTTTTTCCATCTTTCGAGCATTGAAGGCGATGTGGAAGAAACAAAACTGCAGTACATCATAAGGGATCACGACCGGAATCATTTTGAAGCCCGAAAGGAAATGATGCAGGACCTGGTGACCGAGATCAACTCGCAATATGAAAAAGAAGTGATTGAGATCAAGATTGAAGATCAATACTACAACATGCGGGAAAAAGTAGAACCTGTTAAACATATTGTAGAGATTGCCAGGAAAGCTATGGAAGCCGTAGATGTGGAGCCAATCCTGAAGCCCATTCGTGGCGGAACTGACGGGGCACAGCTGAGTTTCATGGGACTTCCCTGCCCTAATATTTTTGCCGGTGGCCATAACTTCCACGGAAAATATGAATATGTACCCGTAGAAAGCATGCAGAAAGCTGTGGAGGTAATAGTGAAAATAGCCGAACTCACTGCTAAAAAATATAAAAAGAAATAGAAATGTCATTTTCGGGTATCCTGATGCAGAATCTTCTTAACATTCAGAAGTATGGCAGTAAAATCAATAGCAGAATATATTGATAAGCACCCAAAATGGGAGAAGCAGCTCCAAACTTTAAGGGAACTGTTGCTGTCAGAAGGTCTTGAGGAAACCATTAAATGGGGCGGCCCGGTTTACATGCTCAATGGCAAAAACCTGGTAAGCATAGGTGCATTCAAGAACCATTATGCCTTATGGTTTTTTAAGGGTGTACTGCTAAAGGAGAATACAGCGCTTCTGGAAAATACCCAGGAAGAAAAGACTCATGGCATGAGGCAAATGCGGTTCCAAAGTAACGAACCAGTAGACGCTGAGGCAATCAAACACTACATTAGGGAAACCATTCAGAATGAAAAGGACGGGAAAATTTCTAAACCTGCAGCAAAGTCCGGGAAAATTGAAATTTCTGCAGCATTAAAAGAAGCCTTTAAAGCTCACGACGGTCTTGAAGCAGCTTTTAAAAAATTGTCACCCGGAAAGCAACGGGAGTATGCATTATATATTTCAGAAGCCAAACGGGAAGCAACTAAAAGGAGCAGGCTGGAGAAAATAACCCCAATGATCCTCGACGGCGCAGGGCTTCATGACAAATACAAAAAGTAAAAAGGCTGCTCTTAAAAGAACAGCCTTTTTACCTTTTTTGAAACTTCAGGAAAATTACTTCTTTTCCTTAACGGGCGCATTTAGCTTCTGACTCATTTCCATAGAAATGGAAGACCTGTCAAAAGTTATTTTCCCTGCGCCGGTTTCAATTATAACCGCATTTTGTTTTTCACTAAAATCAATTATTTTGCCGTGCATTCCGCTTTTGGTAACAATCCTGTCGCCTTTTTTAAGTTCAGACGCAAAATGTTTTTCCTGCTTTGCACGCTTCATTTGGGGGCGTATCATAAAAAAATACACCACTACAAACATTAAAATAATTGGTGCAAACTGTGCTATTTGATCCATATGGTAATTTCTTGCTTTTTGTCTCTTAAGACTGCTCTCCTTTTGGAGTTACAAAAGCTTTAATTTTTAATCTTTCTGTACCGCTTTCTGTATTAGCAGTAAGAGTTACTGTTTTTGTAACCTGGTTTTGGCCACTTCCGTTGAATTTCACAAGCATTTCGCCTTTTTCTCCCGGCGCAATAGGCTCTTTTGTCCAGGTAGGAACAGTACATCCACAAGAACTTTTCGCATTCGTAATTACCAGCGGTGCATTCCCCGTGTTGGTAAAGGTGAAAGTATGTTCTACGTTTGTTCCCTGCTCAATTTCCCCAAAATCATATTCTGTTTCATCAAAGCTTATCTCGGGGTAAACCACTGCCTGCGCGTCACGCTCTGCAGCTTCCTCTACATTTTCTGCTTTGACCTTGTTGGCTGCATCCTCTTTACAGGAAGTAAAAGCCATCGCAGCAAAAACTGCTAATAAAAGCATTCCTTTTTTCATGATTTTTAATTTATAGTTAAGGTGGTAAAATTAATAAATTTTATTGACTACATGAGTCCGCGTCCCATTTTATTAAGCTTCCCGTTTTCTTTATATTCTTTAGATAATTTATCGAGAATCCCATTGATAAAAACACTACTCTTCGGGGTACTGTATTCCTTAGCTATTTCAAGATATTCATTGATGGTAACCTTTACCGGAATGGACGGGAATTTCATGAATTCGCAAATCGCCATTTTGATAAGAATAGTATCAAGATCTGCAATCCTGTCTTTGTCCCAGTTAGGGGTTTTTCCTTCCATTTCTGCGGAAAGCATCTCGTCGTTCAACAAGGTTTTTCTGAATAGCTGAATTGCAAATTCCTTATCCTCGTCATTCTTAAAAAGCTTTGTAAGTGCCTGCTCGTTTCCTCCCTCTTTCAACTTCTGAAGCATTTTTACAATAGCGGTATTCACCAGCGGAAGGTCATCAAGCCAGGTAATTTTTTTGTCTTCCAGGTAATCGTACAGCTTTTCATTTGGAGCTATAATTTCTTTAAAAATATGGAGCACAAAATTCTTGTCTGCTTTAAAATCCGATGTTCGGGTAGACATATACTCCTCATAAGCACCGCTTTCCCTAATTTCATTAAAGAGAATGCTTACGTATTCATCATCATTCTTCCAGTTATTAAGTTTCCTGGCCTCCAGCGCATTTTGAAGACTGCTGTGATTTTCTAGCTTTTGAAAGACCTGGTTTTGTACAAATTTTCTATTGGGATCAATATCTTCCTGGGTTGGAAGATGCTTTTCCTGAGACTTTTCGAGATATCCTTCAGAATGATTCTTTATCTCCACCATCAAATCCAAAAGCAACAGGTAGAGGTCGTACATTTCGTTCATACTCTTCAAAAGAAATTTCTCTTCTGAAATCATATTGTCATTCTTGCTTTGGGAATACGCGTAAAGCGACTGCATTACTTTAACTCTAATATGTCTTCTGGTCAACATAGGTGTAAAAGAACTTTAAAAAATTAGCGGGGCGAAAGATGATTTCCAACGCCCCGCAAAAATACTATTAAATTAAAAACTCTCTGACTTTATTGGAGTTTTTTTCTGTCTTCAATTCGCTGTTTTGCAATTTGTAAAGCAGCGGCATGTGTAGTAATATCTGCTGAATCTGCTTTTTTAAGGATCTCCAGGGTGGTATTATAGATATTCTCTGTTTTTCTGCAAATCTCTTTCTTGTCGTAACCTTCAAGTTCGGCGTACACATTGATGATTCCGCCGGCATTGATTAAGAAATCGGGAGCATATACAATTCCCTTGTTTCTTAAGGCAGTACCATGTTTTAGCTCATCTGCCAACTGGTTATTGGCGGCACCGGCAATTACTTTTGCCTTAAGCCTCTCCAGCGCTTCATCATTCACGGTTGCTCCCAAAGCACAGGGAGCATAAATATCTACATCTGCATTGTAGACATCTGCACCTTCAAATATTTTCGCACCGTAACGAGAACTCACAAAATCCAAGCGTTCCTCATTAATGTCGCTAATGTATATTTCGGCTCCTTCATGCGTTAGGTGCTCTACCAAAGCTTCTCCAACATGCCCAATTCCCTGAACAAGCACTTTTTTCCCTTCCAAATGATCACTTCCGAATTTATAAAATGCAGCCGCTTTCATTCCCATGAAAACACCGTACGCTGTAATAGGCGAAGGATTTCCTGCTCCTCCCCTATCTTCAGAAATACCGGTTACAAAAGGCGTTACCTCACGAACAAGGTCCATATCTGAAGTTTCCATACCTACATCTTCAGCAGTAATATATTTCCCGCTAAGGGAATGAACAAATTCTCCAAACCTACGCATCAACTCCGGGGTCTTTTGAGTTTTGGCATCTCCTAAAATTACGGCTTTACCTCCACCTAAATTAAGCCCTGTAATGGCACTTTTAAAGGTCATCCCGCGGGACAAACGTAAAACATCATTTAAAGCATCCCATTCATTCTCATAATTCCACATTCTGGTCCCGCCAAGAGCAGGTCCTAAAACTGTATTATGGATTCCAATAATTGCCTTTAATCCTGTATCTTTGTCGTTGCAAAAAACGACCTGTTCATGGTCATCAAATGACAACTGCCCAAAGACCGGCGCGGATTTTTTAAGGTCATCTGCCTTAACAACATCAACTGTCATACTAATTAAATTAGAATTTTTAATTACCTAAAATCGGAGGGCAAAAGTAAAGAATATTTCAAAGTCAGTAACACATTACCTCCTTAATTTACGAAATTCGAATTAAGATCCCGCTATTACCTGTATGAAAGAACTTAAACATGTAAATAAATATTTTCTAAAATATAAATGGCATCTCATCCTGGGCCTTTTTATTACTATCGTTGCACGGGTTTTTGCACTGGTAACGCCAAGGCTTATAAGAGAATCTACGAATGCCATTGAGGATTACGTGAACGGCGAAGCAGTTTCGGAAGCAGCAGTTCGCTCTGAACTTATCCAGAATATCCTGCTCATTTTGGGAGCCACCCTTGTCGCAGCCTTTTTCACATTCTTAATGCGACAGACTTTTATTGTCGTGTCGCGACATATTGAATTTGATCTCAAAAATGAGGTTTACCAAAAGTATCAGGACCTCTCCCTAAATTTTTATAAGAAGAACCGAACAGGAGATCTTATGAACCGTATAAGCGAGGATGTTTCAAAAGTAAGAATGTACCTGGGCCCGGCCATCATGTACAGTGTACAAACAGGAGTTTTGTTTATAGTGGTAATTCCGTATATGTTCACCCAGGCGCCAATCCTTACACTTTATGCTATCGCCCCACTTCCAATCCTCTCGTTTGCGATTTATAAACTAAGTGTTGCGATCAACCACAGGAGCACGATCGTACAACAATACCTCTCGAAATTAAATACTTTCACCCAGGAAAGTTTCAGCGGAATTTCTGTAATTAAATCCTACGGACTCGAGCCGCAAACGAACACCTCCTTTGTAGCACTTTCTAATGAAAATAAAGAAAAGAACATTGACCTTGTAAAGGTACAGGCCTTTTTCTTTCCGCTTATGGTCCTGCTCATTGGGGCGAGCAACGTACTGGTGATCTACATTGGAGGACAGCGTTACATTGACGGGGAAATTGCAAATCTCGGGATCATAGTAGAATTTCTGTTATACGTAAATATGCTTACCTGGCCGGTAGCAACAGTAGGTTGGGTCACGTCTATTGTGCAACAGGCTGAAGCTTCACAAAGACGTATCAACGAATTTTTAAAAGAAAAACCTCAAATACAGAACCCAACTTCAGCGCCAGAAGACGTACAGGGAGCCATTGCCTTCAAAAATGTCACTTTTACCTATGAAGACACAAATATAACCGCATTAAAAGGGGTATCATTTGAAGTGAAGAGCGGAGAAACCCTCGCTATTATTGGTAAAACGGGTTCTGGAAAATCTACTATTTTAGAGTTGATTGGACGCTTGTATGATGTGGAGCAAGGAGAAGTCACTATAGACAAAAAGCCTGTTCAAAGCATGAACTTAAAGGAACTTCGAAACAGCATTGGTTATGTTCCGCAGGATGCTTTCCTGTTTAGTGATTCCATAAAAAGCAACATTAAATTCGGAAAAAAGGACGCGACCGATGAAGAAGTTGTGGAGGCAGCCAAAAATGCCGCTGTACATAAGAACATTGCCGGGTTTAGTAAAGGTTATGATACAGTTTTAGGGGAAAGGGGAATCACGCTCTCCGGCGGACAAAAACAGCGGGTTTCCATCGCCAGAGCCATTATCCACGACCCAAAGATATTGTTGTTTGATGACTCTCTTTCAGCCGTAGACACTGAAACCGAAGAAGAAATCTTAAACAATCTACATAAAATCTCCCAAAATAAAACGACCATAATTGTAAGCCACAGAATTTCTTCAGCCAAAAATGCCGATAAAATCATCATTTTGGAAGATGGAGCCGTCGTACAATCTGGCACACATCAGGAGTTGATTAACCAGGGCGGCTACTATAAAGAGCTATGGCTGAAACAGAGAGATGAAAAAGAAATGTAAAAATTTGTTGCGGAATGTTAATTTTTTTTAGATTTTTGGTCCAATGATTTACAAACCGTAAAAGATTATTTTGATTATGAGCGACAATGGAACGATTGAAAAAGAAGAAATTTTCTCAAAAGTATTGAGAGCAGGAAGACGTACTTATTTCTTCGATGTAAGGGCTACAAAAGCTAAAGATTATTACCTTACTATCACCGAAAGTAAAAAGTTCACCAATGATGACGGATCTTTTCACTACAAGAAGCACAAGATCTATTTATACAAAGAAGACTTTGCAGGCTTTACCGAAATCCTTCAGGAAATGACCGACTTTATCCTTGAAGAAAAAGGAGAGGAAGTAATAAGTGAACGCCATCAAAAGAATTTCAAGAAAGAATATGAAGAAACTGCTGCCGAACCCGCTTCTACAGGTGCAGCTTCAAATTTCACCGATATTAGTTTTGAAGATATCTAGAAGCTTCAACTTTAACACCAAACCGTCCTGAGAAATCCGGACGGTTTTTTTATTTTACCTCAAAACAAATAATAATTATGCGCACCATTTTTATCGCACTTGGTTTACTCATTACCACAAATCTTTGTGCACAACAGGAATTTGACAATCTCGATCTTTCCTATTACCTGCCCCAGGATATCACGTACAATCAGGAAATTCCAAAGCCACAGGAAGTTTTAGGCTTCATTCCCGGCGAGTGGCACGCTTCTCACGACAAGCTTGTTAATTACATGAGGGCCCTGGCAGATGCTTCGCCAAGAATAAGCATTGAAAATCGCGGTACCACTTATGAAAAAAGACCATTGATCCTTCTCACCATCACTTCGGAAGAAAACCATCAAAACCTGGAAGAGATCAGGAAAAGGCATGTGGCCCTCACTTTTGAAGGAGCAGATTCTTTAAAAACTGAAGATATGCCTATAGTTGTCAACCAGGGATTTTCTATTCATGGAAATGAACCCAGCGGTTCAAATGCAGCGATTTTAGCAGCGTATTATCTTGCCGCTGCTGAAGGTGAAGAAATCGAGGAATTGCTTAATAATACAATCATTCTTTTTGACCCAGCTTTTAATCCAGATGGTTTACAACGTTTTGCTTACTGGGCAAATACCAACAGAAGCAAACACATAAATACCGACCCTCAGGACAGGGAATACGATGAAGTATGGCCGGGCGGCAGGACCAACCACTACTGGTTCGACATGAACAGGGACTGGTTGCCTGTACAGCTGGCAGAATCGCGAGTAAGGCTTGAAACGTTTCATAACTGGTACCCTAACATCCTTACAGACCATCATGAAATGGGCTCTAATTCCTCCTTTTTCTTTCAGCCGGGAATCCCCGAAAGAACCCACCCTTTAACTCCGCAACTTAACCAGGAGCTCACGAAAGAGATTGGTACATACCATGCTTCTGCTTTTGACGAAATTGGTTCATTTTATTATACCGAAGAAAACTACGACGATTTTTACTACGGAAAAGGTTCTACTTTTCCCGATATCAACGGGAGCATAGGGATTCTTTTTGAGCAGGGAAGTTCCCGGGGCCACGCCCAGGAAACAGATAATGGCGTACTCACTTTTCCATTCACCATCAGGAATCAATTTACCGCAGCACTTTCCACGCTGGAAGCAGCCCGGGAAATGAGGGTGAAACTACTTAATTATCAGCGCAATTTTTACAAGAATGCCCGTGAAGATGCAGGGCGCGGCGCATATGCCTTCGGAAATTCAAAAGATGCCGCTTCAGCCTATCATCTGGCAGAAATCTTAAAACGTCACAAAATTGAGGTTCACGAGGTGAAAGAAGCCTTTCAGGAAAACGGAGAAACTTTTGAACCCGGGAGCAGTTATATTGTTCCTAAGAATCAACGGCAGCAACGCCTCATCAAAGGAATGTTCGAGCGCCGCACCGAATTTGCAGACAGCCTTTTTTATGACATTTCTGCCTGGAGTTTTCCGCTCGCCTTTAACCTTGATTTTACAGAAAATGCCTCTTTACGAAATGCAGGTCCTGCAATAGAAAACCTGCAATTACCTGCCGTGAATACTCCCACAAAGAGCAGTTATGCATATCTTCTTGACTGGAATTCTTACGAAGCACCAAAAGCCCTCAATAAGATCCTTGAAAAAGGATTAAGAGCTAAAGTTGCCATGCAGCCTTTTGAAGCGGAAGGAAAACAATTTGATTACGGTACGGTAATGATCCCGCTTCAAAATCAAAAGCTTGACGAACAGGAAATGTATGACTTTATGAAAAGCATTTCCGAAGAAGTAAACATTTCAGTTTATGGAGTTACCACAGGCCTTACCCGCGGAATGAGCCTGGGAAGCAACAATTTTAGAGCTATCGAGCCGCAAAATGTGGCACTCATCGTAGGTGAGGGTATTACTTCCTACGATGCGGGAGAAATCTGGCATCTTTTCGATCAGCGCTATGATATGGTCATTACCAAACTGGATGTGAGAAATCTTTCCAGAGCAAACCTGAGCAGGTATACCGATATCATCCTGCCAAACAGCTGGGGAAGCGCACTTGAAGACCGCGATGTTCAAAACCTGAAAGAATGGACACGTGCAGGCGGCACCCTCATTGGCTACAGAAATACCGCCAATTGGCTGGATGAACATGAATTTCTTGACCTGGAATTCAGGGAAAATGATTTGGTGGCAAAAGAGGTGCCTTTTGAACTACGAAGAGATTTTAGAGGAGCACAGGGAATTGGCGGTGCCATTTTTCAAGCTAAATTAGATCGTTCGCACCCCATTAACTTTGGATATAAAGATGATGAAATTGCACTTTTTAGAAACACTACCCTGTTCATTGAACCAAATGAACAAAGCTATAACAACCCGATAAAGTATACTGAAAATCCTCTTTTGAGCGGATACATCAGTAAACCAAACCTTGATTCAATTGCCGGCACGGTGCCTTTTGTTCATGACGGTTTTGGAAGAGGAAACGTGATACTTTTCACAGATAATACCAACTTCAGGGCGTTTTGGTATGGCACAAACAAGTTATTGATGAATGCCATCTTTTTTGGAGATGAAATGTAAATAAGAAGATACCTTTGTAAAAGGGCATTTTTAAAGAGGATTTGGTAACGCACCAAATCCTCTTTTTTTATTCGGAATAATTAGCGGACTTATCTTCCAAAAATGTGCTTTGGAAACAACATTTTGAACACTTTTACTTCGGAAGGATTTAGCACAAAACAACTTGAATTTAAGCTAGTTTTCCTTCAGGAGAGAAATCACCTTTTCGGGATAATCGCTGATGATGCCATCTACCCCAAAATCAATCATCCTCCTCATATCATTTTCCTTATTCACCGTCCATGGGATCACCTGCATTCCTTTCTCCTGAAGCTCCTGCACGACTGATCTCTCCTCCAAAAGGCTAAAATGCGGACTATATATTCCCAATTGAAAATTGAGCTTCTGGAGATTATCTTCGGGTATTCCACTTTCCACCAAAAATGCAATTGGAATTTCAGGATATTTCTTCCGAAGGATATTTAAAGGCCTGGGATCAAAACTTTGGATATTAACCTTGCCTTCCATATTCTCTTCCAGGATCACCTGCATCACCAGCTCCACAAATTCTTCGGGCAAAGGCTGAAAAATGCCGTAATCTTCCTCACTCGATTTTATTTCTATATTGTAGGATACCGGGCTAAGCTCGTGCAGCGCGATATGGTTCTCAACAGTGTCAAAAACCTCAGAAAGCAGGGGTTTGTAAGTCTCCAGTTTTTCCTGTTCAGGAAAGCGTTTATTGACGCCCCTTCCCGCGTCAAATTTCCTGATACTATCGTAGGACATTTCATAGAAATTAAAGGTTTTTTCCTCATTTTTGGATATCCTGCTACCCTGCGGTGTAAGCATATATTCCGCAGCCATAAAAGGTTCATGAGAAACCACCACTTTCTTATCTTTTGAAATAACCACGTCCAGTTCCAGTACATCCACCCCTTTCTTGACAGCACTTAAAAAGGCCGGAATGGTATTTTCGGGAAAGCTTCCCCTGTCGCCGCGATGGCCCTGTACCTGTATTTTCCCCGTGTTTTTCTGCTGCATATTAATTTGAGATTGGCAGGAAAATCCTGCGAGAATAAGAGTGGCAAAAATGACATTTTTGAGAAGCATTTTTAGGAAAATTAACCAACCCGCAGTCCGTTTTCCACTGCAAAGTCGGGATTCAAGAGGACGATATCATTTTCAGGCCCTACGACACCCAAAATAAGGCACTCGCTCATAAAATTTGCGATTTGCTTCTTCGGAAAATTCACTACTGCGATCACCTGCCGACCTTTGAGTTCCTCTTTTGAATAGCGTTTGGTTATTTGAGCCGAAGTTTTCCGAAGGCCAATTACCGGTCCAAAGTCTATTTTTAACTGATATGCCGGTTTTTTTGCTTCGGGAAAATCACTGACCTCAAGGATGGTTCCCACCCGCATTTCCACTTTTTCAAAATCATTCCAGTTGATCTCCATTACCTGAATATATTATCTATGACCCACGCCGGACCGATCAATAAAAACTGAATATCCTTCAAAAATGATGGTTTTTTACCTTCCAGTTTATGCCCGTAGAACTGCCCTGCCCACGCAACTGCAAAAATCACCAGGGAAACCAGCCAAAGCGGTGCGACCAAAGAAATAAAGTAATTCCCAACAATACATAGTGCGGCAAAAAAGAGGATCTTGAATCCCATTCCTACCGAAAGCCGAAAGTAAAAAACCAGCACCAAAAGCAGAACGAGGGTCGCCCAGTTTTCAAGGAGCGGGAAATCTCCGGCAAAGATGTTTTGTAAAAATCCCGGCGGAATGCTCATGAACAGTCCCACAATTGAAAAGAAAATTGCGGGAACGCACAGGTAATGAATGGCCTTGTTGGTTTTGTTCTGGTGGCTTACGGCATATTCAGAAAACCACTGGTCCAGTGTTCTCATAATCCTTTGTTTAGTTTTAACAAGGTAGTAATTTTACACATATTCTGTGTTAATTTTGTATTTTCAGGGTTTAAAGAAAATAATTTAATGGCTGAAACTTTGTCTAATAACGTGCCGCTTGGCACAAAAGCTCCAGATTTTGAGTTACCCGATGCAGTGACCGCAAACCTGTATTCCCTTCAGGATGTGAGGGGCGAAAGGGGTACTGTGGTAATGTTTATTTGCAATCATTGCCCCTTTGTAAAACACGTGGCCGATGAGATTGTAAGGGTGGCAAATGATTACCGCGTTTTGGGATTTGGATTCGTGGCGATAAGCAGTAATGATGTTAAAGAATATCCGCAGAACCACCCAGATCTCATGTGGCAGTTTGCCCGCAAGCATAATTTTACTTTTCCTTACCTGTACGACCGCACACAAGTCACTGCAATTAATTACAAAGCGGCCTGCACCCCAGATTTTTTTCTCTTTGATGCAGATCTTGCACTGGTATATCACGGGCAACTGGACAATTCCCGCCCCGGAAATGGAATTCCTGTAAATGGACGGGAACTAAGAGAAGCGCTGGACGCCATTTTGAACAACCGAAAGATTCCGGGTCCACAAAAGCCCAGTGTAGGCTGTGGGATCAAATGGAAGTACCGTTAAATCCTTTCTGCTCCAGCAACTACAGGAATTAGATTCAGAAAAAAATCCTATTCCATCATCATATTTTATGATTGCTTTACATCTTATGTAAGGTATCTATTTAGTAACTTTAGAGTGTTTAACACTAAAAATCAGGACTATGAGTTTGAGACTGGGAGACAAAGCGCCCGATTTTGATGCAATGACATCTGAAGGGAAAATCAATTTTTATAACTATTTAGGAGACGGCTGGGGAATTCTTTTTTCTCACCCGGCAGATTATACTCCTGTTTGTACTACAGAACTTGGCGCGGTGGCCAAGTACAAGGACGAATTTGAAAAGCGAAACACCAAAGTTCTCGCCCTGAGCGTAGATGGCGTAGAATCGCACAAAGGCTGGATTGATGATATTAATGAAACCCAGAATACGACGGTTAATTTTCCCATCATTGCAGATGAGGATAAAAAGATCGCAGATCTTTATGACATGATCCATCCAAATGAAGATAATACCCTTACGGTACGATCTGTCTACGTGATCGCGCCAGATAAATCGATCAAATTAATGATCACTTACCCAGCGAGTACGGGAAGAAATTTTGATGAACTCTTAAGGGTTATAGATTCCCTGCAGCTTACCGCTTACAGGAAAGTGGCCACCCCGGCCAACTGGAAGCATGGCGAGGATGTCGTGATAAGTCCCGCGGTAACTAATGAGGAGGCAAAAGATCTTTTTCCAAAGGGATTCCAGGAGGTTAAGCCTTACCTTAGAATGACTCCGCAGCCCGAAGGCAATGAAGGAAAGGAATCCAGAAAAAATTCTGAAGGAGGAACTACTACTTCCGGAGGCAGTGAAGCCAGCAAGATTTTTCCGAAGGGATATCGGGAATAAAGGTCAAAAATGGCATTTTAGGAACCTTTATAAAAGAGAAAACCTCACAGGTTTTAAAAACCTGTGAGGTTTTGTTTATTTAAAAAAGATTAGTTTTACTTCACTCCCATTAATTCCACATCGAACACCAGCGTAGCATTTGGCGGGATCACGCCACCCGCGCCCCTGCTGCCATAGCCCAAATGCGACGGAATCACAAAACGTGCTTTATCACCCACTTTCAGCAACTGGATACCTTCATCCCAACCCTGGATCACATGACCTTTTCCAAGTGGGAATTCAATAGGTTCTTTTCTTTTATAGGAAGAGTCAAAAACGGTACCATCGGCGAGCATTCCTTTATAATGTACAGAAACGGTTTGCCCTTTTTCAGCTTTTTCCCCATTTCCTTCGGAAATTTTCTTGTATCGGAGTCCGCTGTTAGTTTTCTCAAAGCCCTGTGCGAGTTCGCCCATTAATTCCTCCTGCTGCTTTCTGGCCGCGGCTTCACGTTCTTCTTTGGCGCCGTTAAACTGACGGAAAGATTCCACTGCATTAAAATTTTTAGCGGCCTCACCTTCCCTTACAATTTCAAGTTTTTCAATGCGGTCACCCTGCTTGATTTTATCCACAACATCCTGTCCTTCCACGACATGACCAAAAACAGTATGTTTCCCGTCCAGCCAGGGAGTTTCGGTATGTGTAATGAAGAACTGGCTTCCGTTTGTTCCGGGGCCGGCATTTGCCATAGAAAGAATTCCAGGCCTGTCGTGCTTAAGCTCAGGATGAATTTCATCTTCAAATTGATATCCGGGACCTCCAGTTCCGGTGCCTTTAGGGTCACCTCCCTGGATCATAAAATCTGGTATTACCCTGTGAAATTTAAGTCCGTCGTAATAAGGTTTCCCCTGCGGAATGGCTTCATTTTCCAGGTTCCCCTCGGCAAGACCTACGAAATTACCAACCGTTCCCGGTGCTTTTTCAAATTCCAGTTTTACTTTTATCTCCCCTTTTGAGGTATTAAAAATTGCATATAATCCGTCGCTCATGATTAATTTTTAAGTTAAAATGCAAAGATAAGAAAGCTGCTAATGAAAAATTGTAAGATTAGGTTAAGTATTTGGAAGCTGTTGGCTTTAGGCGGTAGGCGGTAGGCGGTAGGCGGTAGGCGGTAGGCGGTAGGCGGTAGGCGGTGCCTAGATATGAAGAAAGCCGGAATCAAGTTCCGGCTTCTACTTTATACATTACAATTTACATACTACATTATACAAGTAAATCTAATTTGCTACATCACTAATGAACTTGATTCGGTAAAGCCTTAGTTCTTCTTCATCGTAGTCTCCATCGAATTCTTCCAAAGCTGCTTCTATTTTGTCATTTTCGGCATCTATAAAGTAATCGTGGATCTCTTCCTGCTGGTCCTCGTCCAAAATTTCGTCTACCCAGTAATTGATGTTAAGTTTTGTACCACTGTATACAATAGCTTCCATTTCCTTGATGAAATCATTCATTTCCATTCCTTTGGCTGCTGCGATATCGTCTAATGGAAGTTTTCTGTCTACGTTCTGGATGATGTATAGTTTAAGTCCGCTGTTTGCGCCGGTAGTCTTCACCACCAGGTCATCGGGGCGGATAATGTCGTTGTCCTCTACATAGCGGCTGATAAGCGCCACAAATTCTTTTCCGTATTTTCTGGCTTTTCCCTCTCCTACTCCATGGATATTTCCAAGCTCTTCAAGGGTCACTGGATATTTGAGCGCCATATCATCAAGTGATGGATCCTGAAAAACCACAAAAGGAGGCACTCCCAGTTTTTTCGCTTCTTTTTTCCGAAGCTCCCTCAGCATTTTTACAAGAGCTTCATCTACTCCTGCCCCGCCACCTTTGGCTGCAGTCACTATACCATCTCCCGCACCAGACTCATAAATATGATCTTCTGTCATCATAAAGGATTCCGGGGAATCAAGGAATTTTTGCCCTTTTTCTGTAACCTTTACAACGCCGTATGTCTCAATATCTTTTCGTAGAAGCCCGGCAACCAAGACCTGTCGCAACAGGGCCATCCAGTATTTTGGATCTCGATTGCTGCCTTTTCCAAACAGCTCATGCTCGTCTGTCTTATGGGATTTTATCAGCGCGTTAGATTTTCCAACGAGCGTATTCACTACTTCCTTTGACTTGTAAAGCTGATTCGTCTCCTTAACAGTCTGTAAAAGCAGCTCTACTTCCTCTTTCGCTTCGTGCTTCTTCTTCGGATTCCGCACGTTGTCATCCATATTTGCACCTTCACCGGTCTTTTCATCAAATTCTTCGCCGAAATAATGCAGGATAAACTTTCTTCTGGATACCGAAGTTTCTGCGAAAGCCACCACTTCCTGAAGCAACGCATGGCCTATTTCCTGTTCGGCAACCGGTTTCCCGCTCATAAATTTCTCCAGCTTCTCAATATCTTTATAGGAATAGTAGGCAAGACAGTGGCCTTCACCACCATCACGGCCGGCTCTTCCCGTTTCCTGATAATAACTTTCAATACTTTTTGGGATATCGTGATGAATCACAAAACGAACATCGGGCTTGTCTATTCCCATTCCAAAGGCAATGGTAGCAACTACTATATCCACATCTTCCATTAGGAACATATCCTGATGTTTGGAGCGGGTTTTGGCATCGAGCCCCGCGTGATATGGAACCGCCGAAATACCGTTTACCTGCAGGGTTTGCGCAAGCTCTTCCACTCTCTTCCTGCTAAGGCAATAGATTATTCCGGTTTTCCCCGGATTCTGTTTTACAAACCTAATGATATCTGCATCGACATTCTTTGTTTTTGGCCTGATCTCATAATACAGGTTTGGCCGGTTAAAAGAAGCCTTAAAAGTATTGGCACCGGTAATACCCAGGTTTTTCAGAATATCCTCCTGCACCTTTGGTGTTGCTGTTGCCGTAAGCCCTATAATTGGAATATCATCTCCAATCCTTTTTACAATATGGCGAAGATTCCTGTACTCGGGCCTGAAATCATGGCCCCATTCACTAATACAGTGCGCCTCATCAATAGCCAGAAATGAGATTTTTACCGATCGTAAAAACTCAACATTTTCTTCTTTGGTAAGTGATTCGGGGGCTACATATAACAACTTTGTAATGCCGTTGGTAATATCTTCTTTTACCTGCTTTACTTCAGTTTTGTTCAGGGAAGAATTTAATACGTGTGCAATGCCATTTTCCGAAGAAATCCCGCGGATGGCATCCACCTGGTTTTTCATCAAAGCAATGAGAGGAGAAACGACAATTGCGGTTCCTTCCTTGATCAAAGCGGGGAGTTGATAGCAAAGAGATTTTCCACCTCCGGTCGGCATGACCACAAAGGTATTGTGATCGTTTACTATACTGGTAATTACTTCTTCCTGAAGCCCTTTAAACTGGCTAAAACCAAAGTATTTTTTAAGCTGTTCGTGTAAATTGATTTCCTGCGAAGTCATTCAATTGTGTTACAATTTTACATACATTTGCATAATTAAAGATACATTAATCTTTAGTACATGCAATTCATAATTCTACAAATTTGACACCTCAAGAAAAAATCCTTTCCGTTGCCGGAGAAACCATTTTAACTGAAGCGAAAGCGATTACAAATCTAGAGCAATTATTAGACCAAAGTTTTGCCAATGCTGTAGAAGCAATCTTTAAGTCCAAAGGCAGGGTAATCATCACAGGCATAGGCAAAAGCGCAGCAATTGCCACCAAAATAGTAGCTACTTTAAACTCAACAGGGACGCCGGCTGTTTTTATGCATGCCGCCGATGCCATTCATGGGGATTTGGGTACGATCCAGGAAGACGATATCGTGATTTGCATTTCAAAAAGTGGTAATACTCCAGAAATAAAAGTGCTTGTACCGCTCATCAAGAATTTCAAAAACACACTTATTGCCATTACCGGAAGCCAGGAATCCTTCCTTGCCCAACAGGCAGATTTTGTGATCAATTCTTATGTCGAAAAAGAAGCCTGTCCCAACAATCTTGCTCCTACTACCAGCACTACGGCACAGCTTGTTCTTGGTGACGCACTGGCTGTTTGTCTATTAAACCTTAGAGGATTCTCCAGTAGGGATTTTGCAAAATATCATCCCGGCGGCGCTTTAGGAAAGAAATTATATTTAAGGGTAAGTGATATCACTGCACAAAATCAGAAGCCTACAGTGAGTCCAGATACTCCGGTTCCGCAGGTAATTATAGAGATCTCTGAAAAAATGCTGGGTGTAACCGCAGTTCTTGAAAATGACAAAATAATTGGTATCATTACCGATGGTGACATTCGAAGAATGCTTTTTAAGAGCACAGATATCTCAAACCTAACGGCCAGAGATATAATGAGCGTTACGCCCAAGACCATTTCTCATGATGCCATGGCGGTAGATGCGCTTGATGTTCTGGAAGAGAATAAGATCTCCCAATTACTGGCTACCGAAGATGGAGTTTATTCTGGAGTCGTTCATTTACACAATTTAATAAGAGAAGGAATTTTATAAATGGCAAAACAACTGAAAAACCCCCAGGAAATGTCATTTTTGGATCACCTGGAAGATTTGAGGTGGCATTTAATAAGAGCCTGCCTTGCAGTAGTCATTGCAGGATTCATTGCTTTTCTTGCCAAGGGATTTATTTTTGATGTTCTTTTATTTGGCCCCAGTAGAGCAGATTTTCTTACTTACAATGTCCTTTGCAGGCTCTCCTCCTTTGTGGGACTGGAAGGAGGTTTTTGTTTTGACGGTGAAATGCCTTTTAGCATACAGAGTAGGACCATGGGAGGGCAATTTTCAGCTCACATTTGGACGTCCATCACAGCAGGTTTCATCATCTCTTTTCCATATGTGATCTACGAATTCTGGAAATTCATCTCTCCGGCCATGTACACCAATGAACGCAACACGGCCCGCGGATTTATCTTTATTTCTTCCCTTCTGTTCTTTTTGGGAGTGTTGTTTGGGTATTATATGATCACTCCCCTATCCATTAATTTCCTCGGAAGGTATCAGGTAAGTGAGCAGGTTTTAAATGAATTTGACATAGGAAGTTATATTAGCCTGGTGCGTTCTTCTGTCGTAGCTTCAGGACTCATTTTTGAACTCCCAATCATAATTTACTTCTTAACAAAAATAGGGCTGGTAACACCAGCTTTTCTGAAGAAGTACAGAAAATATGCTTTAGTGATCGTTTTGATCATTGCGGCAATTATTACCCCGCCAGATATTTTAAGCCAGATAATAGTAGCCATTCCCGTGCTGGTACTTTATGAAATAAGCATTATCATTTCGAAAATTGTCGCTCGGAATGAAGCAAGAAAATTGAAACAACAAAAACGATGAAAAACCAGGTAGAAGAATTTAATGAATATCGCCAAAAGATGAACGATAAGATCTTGGGCGATAATAATAAAATTATAAAAAGAATATTTAATCTTGATACCAATGCATTTGCTCCCGGCGCTCTTGATGTAAAGACAAAAGAGCTTTTAGGGCTCGTAGCCTCCACGGTTTTGCGATGTGACGATTGCGTAAGATATCACCTGGAATCAAGTTACAAGGAAGGAGTAAGTAAGGCTGAAGTGATGGAAACTCTTAGCATAGGAACTCTTATTGGCGGTACCATCGTAATCCCACATCTAAGAAGAGCTTATGAATACTGGGAGGAGCTGGAAGCTTCCCAGCCTGTAAAAGAGGAATAGGGTAGGCTGAAGTAGACAGAGGTTAGTGGAAGGAGGTCTGAGGACTCTCCGGGAGTATGTCACCTGCTCAACCATAGCGCTGAGCAGAAATTATATTTCTCAGGAGGAGAACAAAAAGGCAAGGTTTATGCTCATGGAAATGTTCAACATGATTAAAAGTTTACAAAAATATCTGAAGTCCAAAGCGAAATAAGGAGAAGGAAAGAGAGAGAAAATGATTTTTCCCCTCTGTCCTCCGACATCTGTCCTCTCTTCAAGCTTTTCAATATTATAAAAACTAATTCGACATAGTTTCTAAAACCTTAAGAAGATACAGAAATGAAATTAAGAGCCGATAGTCTGGTAAAATCATATAAAGGAAGAGAAGTAGTAAAAGGAATTTCGCTTGAGGTGAACCAGGGAGAGATTGTTGGACTGCTGGGGCCTAATGGCGCAGGAAAAACCACTTCCTTCTATATGATCGTAGGCCTCATAAAACCTAATGGAGGAAGGATATTTTTAGATCGAGAGAATATCACCAAATTTCCCATGTACAAACGGGCACAGTATGGTATTGGCTACCTGGCGCAGGAAGCTTCGGTTTTTAGAAAACTGAGTATTGAGGACAATATCATGAGCGTTCTGGAACTTACCGATCTCTCAAAAAAAGAACGCCAAATGAAAATGGAATCTCTTATTGAGGAGTTCAGCCTTGGTCACATTAGAAAGAACCGCGGCGATCTTTTGAGCGGTGGGGAACGTAGAAGAACCGAAATCGCCCGTGCCCTGGCAACCGATCCTAATTTTATTTTGCTGGACGAACCTTTTGCCGGAGTTGATCCCGTGGCTGTGGAAGACATTCAGCGTATTGTCGCGCAGTTAAAAGATAAAAACATTGGAATCCTTATTACAGATCATAACGTGCAGGAAACCCTCGCTATTACAGACAGAACTTACCTTATGTTTGAAGGACGCATTCTTAAGGCCGGGAAACCTGAAGAACTTGCCGAAGACGAAATGGTTCGAAAAGTATATTTAGGGCAGAACTTTGAACTTCGGAAGAAAAAACTTTTTAATTCTTAACTTCAGTTTTGTCAAAAATAAGATGCTGAAAAGCTTTTCTTACCAGTTAATAGCTTCTTCAGAAGCCGACTATTGCCGTACTTCTACCTCCTTTTCTGAACTTCGTGAAGTGTTAAAAATTGAGAGCAAAATGTAACTGATTATAATGATCGGAATTGCTATAAACTGAAAAAAATAGAGTAAAATCAGGCAAAACAGCACGAAAAGGTAGCGCAGTTTGTTTTCTTTAAAGCCCCAGGTTGAGAATTTTAATGCGAAAAGCGGAATTTCTGCATTTAACATGATACAACTAAAGATAGTGAGGCCTATGAGGAACCATTCATTCAGGATTACAGAGACCACGTCTGGCTGGGGCTGAAAAATAAGGATTAACGGCAGACTTAATATTAAAAGTGCATTTGCCGGGGTTGGAAGACCGATAAAGGAATCTGACTGGCGCTCATCAATATTAAATTTCGCCAATCTATATCCTGAACCCAGGGTGATCAATAAGCCCAAAAGTGCAACAAAGTTAAAATCCCATACCAGTAAATCCTCACCTGTAGACCAGTCTGCGGGTGCAGCCGACTCTCCCGGTAAAGCTTTTACAAACAGCTGATACATTACGATTCCCGGCACTACCCCACTGGTTACCATATCTGCCAGGGAATCAAGTTGTAGGCCCAGTTCACTTTTCACGTTCAGCGCTCTGGCAGCTAATCCATCAAAAAAGTCGAAGAAAATTCCCAAAGCCACAAAAAGCGCTGCCATAATGAGGTTCCCCTGTACCGCGAAAATGACCGCAATACTCCCGGCAAAAAGGTTAAGAAGAGTGATAAAATTTGGGATATGCCTTTTCATGCTCATTTGATTGGGTTTTTGGTAAAAGTAGTAAAAATCTTTTCTGTTTTCCGTTCTTGGTCCCGGGTTTTCGGTTCTCCTTTTCCGGTTTTCAGTTTTGGGTTTACTGTTTTGAGTTTGCTGTTCTGGGTTTAAGTTTTTCGTCTTGATCCTTTTGTCCTGGTTCTGCTTTCTCTTTTCCAGAACCATAATATTTTCCAATTATCGCCTTTCAAAACGGCGGAGTTTCCTAAATTTGAAGCAAGACAGCATTATGAAATATTTCTTTTACGCACTCCTTTCGGGGATTTTACTCGCACTTGGCTGGCCCACTTACGGCTTCCCGCTTCTGTTGTTTTTTGCATTTGTTCCGTTGCTTTATGCCGAAGCCAACATTCGGCTGGAGCAGGCTCACAATAGAAAATGGAAGATCTTCGGCTTATCATACCTCAGCTTTTTCCTCTGGAATTTGGTCACCACTTACTGGCTCTATTTTTCCACAGCTTTTGGGGGAATTTTTGCCATCCTGGCAAACTCACTTTTAATGAGCCTTGTGTTTCTCATTTACCATCTCGTAGCAAAAAGGACTTATTTTGGCGCTGCTTCAACTTTCCTTGTTTCATTATGGATCGTTTTTGAGTACCTGCACCTCAACTGGGAATTTTCCTGGCCCTGGCTAAACCTTGGAAATGGTTTTTCCGAAGCCATTAATTGGGTGCAATGGTATGAGTTCACCGGGGCTTTTGGAGGTACTCTCTGGGTATGGCTGGTAAACATTCCGCTTTTCAAGATGCTTATGCTTTATAAGCAGCATCGCGAAAAGAACATTCTTTACAGAGGATTCTTAAAAAGTGGATTTTTGATCCTCTTTCCAATCATAATTTCCTACGTAGTGCTTTATAATTATTCTGAAAGTGAAGAGACGATTGAAGCCCTCGTACTGCAGCCAAACGTGAATCCTTATACCGAAAAATACAATACCAATGACACCCGCATTGGAGAGCTTCTTACCGAACTGGCAGAAGAAAATATTTCCGAAAACACTCAAATCGTGATCGCCCCGGAAACTGTTTTTGCAGACGGAACTATTCTGAAAAGATTTGAACGATCTGAAGCTAATTTTTTCACAAAGCAATTTGTAAACAACCATCCAAAAATGGCATTTTTGAGTGGTATTTCCATGTACGATCGTTTTCGAGATCCTGCCCTTGTCACGGGCCAAAGTAACCGGATAGGCCCCAATGACTGGTATGACGATTATAATTCTGCTTTTATGGTCACCGCCCAGGATTCGGTACATTTTTACCATAAATCAAAACTGGTGGTAGGCGTTGAAAATTTTCCCTATCAGGAAGTTTTGAAGCCTGTTTTAGGCAATGTGATGATAGACCTTGGCGGAACCGTCGCCATGAAAACCACGCAGCCAGACCGCGGTGTTTTTGAACTGAATGATGGAGAACTTGTTGCACCAATCATTTGCTATGAATCTGTCTACGGTGATTTTGTAACCGGTTATGTGCAAAACGGCGCCAATTTCCTCGCCATCATTACGAACGATGCATGGTGGGGTGATACGCAGGGCCATAAACAGCACCTAAGTTACGCGAAGCTACGCGCTGTTGAAAATAGAAGGGCCATTGCAAGAAGTGCGAATACAGGTATTTCTGCTTTTATAAATGAAAAGGGAGAAATTACTGCTTCCCTTGGCTATGAAGAGCAGGGCGCATTACGAGGTCAGATAAATCTTAATAACCGACTCACTTTTTACACAAGATATGGTGATTATATTGCCCGCATCAGTCAGTTCCTTGCATTATTCATCTTTTTATTCTCAATGGTAAAGTGGAAACGAACAAGAAAAATATAGATACGCTAAAGACTGTAGTCTGTAGACTTTAGACTGTAGACTAAACATTATAGACTGAATATTGATTACCGAAGACTGATCACTGAAAACTGCTCACTAAGATTACTGTCCCCTAAAGAAAATAATCGTGCTCAGGGTTTTTACCAGGATATTTATGTCAAGAAAGATATTTCGGTGTTTTATATAGTAAAGGTCGTACTGCAATTTTTCTAGACTATCGCCGTGGCTGTTCCCATATTCGGCCATCACCTGTGCCCAGCCGGTAAGTCCGGGTTTGATGCTGTGACGGGTATCGTAAAATGGGATTATTCCGGTTAATTCTTCCACAAAAACAGGGCGTTCCGGTCTCGGACCAATGAGGCTCATTTCACCTTTAAAGATGTTATAGAACTGCGGAAATTCATCCAGCCTGGTCCTTCTCAGGAATTTTCCGAATCTAGTGACGCGCACATCATTTTTTTCTGCCCACTGCGCCCCATTCAGTTCAGCATCATAGCCCATAGTTCTGAACTTTAAGATATTGAAGTTGTTCCCGTTCTTCCCTACCCTTTCCTGCCTGTAAAACAATGTTCCTTTATTTCCGAAGAAATTTCCGACGAGAATAAATGGAATTAAGAACGCTCCAAACGCCATTCCCAGAACGGAAACGATCACGTCAAAACAGCGATGCAGGAAAAGGTAGAATTTATTGTCATTTATGCGGCTGAAGTAAAAGAATTTATAAAAATCCTTTTCAATATGCTGCACAGGAATACGATTGGTTTTCTCCTCATACACTTCGTAATAATCTTTCACCGGAAAGCCCTTTTTAAGCAGTTCCAGCAGTTCTTCATTTATACTCGATGGCGTATGATCTCCGGAAATAAGGATTTCGGTAATGGCATTTTCCTTTATGACAGCTTGCAGATTCTTGTTGGAAAAACGCCTTAACCCTGAAAAAGCACCCACTTCACCTGATGACCCACCAGAATTCATGTACCCCACGATATGGTAATGTGGATCTGACTGTTTTAATTGCTGGGCAATCACATCTACGTCATATGAATTATTGATCAATAACACCCTTTTATAGAACCTTGGGGAAGAAACCAGGACGATATAAGAAAAACGCCAGAGCAAGAGGGAGATGACAATCGCAAAATAAAAGTAAATAATCTGTAAGCGATTTTCGGGCAGGACCGGCGTAAAGAACGGGGTTAGCAGAAAAAAGAGTACGGTTACAGAGGTCGTCAAAATGACGTTTTTTAGCACCGTATCAAATTTACTTGCCTTCTGAAGATCGTAGAGTTCAAATACACTCGAGAAAACCGTGAGATATAAGGCCAGCACAAAACCCCAGCTCCAAAAATTGGAATTGATACTGAAATATTCAAATCGCGAGAAAATCCCCACAAGATACAGAGTGAATAAAACCCAGACCACATCAAATATGCGGAGAAGGACCTTTCTCTCAGAGATTTCAAAATGAATATTTTGTTTTCGGGGCATGAAAAACTTTTACGCGTGCAAAGATAGAGAAGAGAACTTTTGAATGTAGTTATTCTGCATCTTTTTTTAAAGATTTTTCTAAGGAAAAAATATGCTAAAACCTGATTATAAATAAGTTGTCTCTAAAAAAATATAAATAGCAAGAACTCAAAACGTCACCCGGTCTATACTAAAAGGGCCTTCCATTTCTTCTTTACCAGCTCCCAGTCAAAAGCTTCCACCTTTTTTCTTGCTGCCTGTACCATTTCTTCTGCTTTTTCGGGCTTCTGAAGCAACTCTAACACAGCAGAAGCCATCTCTTTGGGATTGTTTGGAGGAACCAGCAGCCCTTCCTCATTTTCAGCTATTAAATATGGAATTCCTCCCACGTTGGTAGAAACTACAGGCAGGCCCAGCGCCATGGCTTCAATGACGCTCACCGGAGTATTATCAACATTGGTGGTATTGAGGAAAATATCATATTCTGCCGATAATGCAGTCCATTCCTCTTTCCACAACTTTCCGGTAAACCTTACAGGCAACTTTTTTTGAGCAGCATATTTTCGGCAGGTCTCCATTGTCCCATCCTTATCTGGCCCAACCATACAGAGTTCAGCTTCGGGAAATTCTTTCAGCAATCTTTCAAGAACTTTTATGGCAAGCATAGGGTTATAAATTTCAGCGAAAGCCCGAACCCACAAAAGCCGTGGCCGTATTGTTTTCCGCTTCTTGAACTTATAATGACCCAAAGGGATACTATTAGAAATGTACTCTATGTTGTTGTAACCTTCATTTTCGAAAATTTCCTTAAGATAGAGTGAGGGCGAAACCACTATGTGAGCTTTACCAAATATTTGATGACAAGTCTTAGGAGATTTCTTCAGGCGTTCAGGTAAATTTCCTCCATGCAAGAGAGGGATATATTTAAGCCGTTGTTGTTGACACAACACTGCAACTGCATAGGCATACCAGAAATTGGTAGTGCTGTAAACGTCTATAAGAACATGATCTGCAGTATCTGCATTTCTTTTCACCAGAATCAGCATCTCCAGTAATCGAAGTAATTCATTTTTTTTTGAAGACGCTGTCTTCACTATAAATCCTTCCTTTCGCAATAGCGGTGCCAAAATATCTATGGAAGTTGGAGAACCCCCGCGGGCCAAAAGTTGATTTCCTATGTAGAGAATCGTTTTCAACTTAAAAAGGGTAGAATTTTAGCCTTTTTCAAACTTCGGAAAGAAGCTCGTTCCACTGGTGCCTTACTTTTTCCCAATCAAATTCCTTCACTTTTTCATAAGCAGCAAGGGAAATCTGTCTGGCTTTATTTTGGTCTTCCAGGAGATCTATAAGGCTATTATACATGGCGTCCCTGTCTTCCGGAGGCACCAATATGCCGTCTTTCCCATTCTCAATGAGGTAAGGCATTCCGTCCACGTCTGTAGAAATTACCGGAAGCCCCAAAGCCATTGCCTCTATGACACTAATCGGCGTGTTATCTATATTGGTGGAATTGAGGAAAAAATCGTAATCGGCTGCTAATGCCGCCCAGTCTTTTTTCCTGAGTTTACCGGTAAACTTTACGGACAGATGATTTTTTTCAGCATACTCACGGCAGGCTGCCAGCGAACCGTCCTTTTCGGGTCCCACCATGCACAGTTTAGCCTTAGGATAATTTTCTTTCAGTTTCTGAAACACTTTTAAAGACAGCATAGGGTTGTAACGCTCCTGAAACCTTCGCACCCAAAGAAGTTTAGGCTCAAACTTTTCTCTCTTCCGGAAGGGAAAATTTTTAAGATTAATGGAATTCGGAATTATTTTCAGGTTGTCAAAACCTTCAGCTTTAAAAATATTGAACAAAAAATGAGATGGTGCTATGTTAACTCTGGCATTTCCGAAGAGATCACGGCTCTTTCGTCTCGAAGTTTCCAGCCGCCCGGGCAGGTTTCCTCCATGTAAAATCGGGATGTAAGGCAATTCCAGTTGCCGGCATAACTTCCCGGCACTATAAGCGTAATAAAAATTCTGGGCTCCGTAGGTATCAATTAAGACAACATCTGTAGATTTTCTGTTTTGCCAGATAAGGTTTAGCATATCTGCCAGGCGCAGCAGTTTATTATCCTTACCCGAGGCGGTTTTCACCTCGTGGCCCTCCTTTTCCAATACAGCACTAAAAAAAGAAATATAGGTAGCAGTAAAAGTCGAATTTGTAAGATTGTTACCTATGTATAAGATTCTTTTTTTCATCAACTATATATAAAAGTGCCAGGCCGTAAACGAGTCCGGGTAATGCTATTCGCATGGCAGAATGGTTTACCGTTAAAAACCAGAAAGCCACGAAAGCCAAAAAATAATAATTGTTTTTAAATTTAAGCCAAAACAGCAAAGGAACAAATATAAGAATTAGAATGGCTAATAAGCCTAATAATCCATGTTCTGACAATAAACGGCTAATCTCGTTATGGGAAGCAGTTTCTATCCCGGTTTCTTCCTCCCTGTATTCTTTTGCCTTACCAACGCCTACTCCTATTACAGGATTATGGTAGAACCCCTGTAACTCAGTCACAATTAACTCTGCCCTTCCTGTGGTAATATCCTCCTCCAGTTCTCCTGCAGCATTTCGGTTTGTATATCTGTAATTAATGAGCCCCTGTGTGACAACAGAAACAAAGAACCAGGTTCCCACTGCAGCGGCAAACATAAGTGCAAGCTTTTTTAGTGTTCTTGATTTTTCTCTGCCCGTTTGCTTATAATAAAGAATGGCCAAAAAGCAAACTATACATATTAAAGCAGTCAAAACACCTCCTCTTGAAAAGGTCACTACTGCCCTATAGCTCATTAGTCCAAAAAGTACAAGGTCAATAATGTTTATGAGCCTGTTTTTTATAACAAACAAGCGCGTACTCAGAAGTAAGGCTCCCATTCCCATTACTGTAGAGATCTGGTTAGGACCATACCCTCCTGAGGTTGCATAATTGGAATTGGTCCCACTCATAAGTGCTTCTCCAAGATCTGGCGTGTACAGAAACAGATAAACCATATTGCTCACCAGAGGCAACAGCAACAGCATCAAAATGTAATTGAACTGGACTGCAGTAACCTTTTTGTAATAGCAATAGAGGGCGGAAACACCAAGACAAACTGGGCCACTTAAATTAAAGGCCACAGCCTTTCGAAATACTACCTCATAACTCAGGGTTTGAGAAGCTACCACGATTCCGGGGATAAGAATTAGTAAATATATCCAGAAGGGAACAGATTTTATAGAGGAACCTTTATAAAACATTCCTATAATTAAGAAAAGAATGACAGAATATTTTCCTGTTTCATAAAAAATCATGCCTCCCGTCATTCTAAAGAAGACTTCTGCTCCGGCAATATAAGCTGCTGCCATTAAAGCTTCATTGTTCCTGTTATTCCTAAGGATGACATAAAAAAGAAAAAAAACAATTACTCCAAGTAAAAGAAATTGTGAAGCAGGACGATACATGTACACAATTAAAGCCATTACAAAATGTAACAGCAGTAACTGTAGGTACTGTATGTGGGTTAGATTTTTAATCTGTCGTAGATACTTCTAATTTGAGGTAGAAATGTAGTATTAAGTTAAGCCCTTAGTCTCTCATTTCCAGATGCAATAATAGCTAAAAGTTTAAAATTGCCACCTGAGTTTAAAGTTAAAAATCATATTGTTTTTGTTCCTTCTATCACTTTTCTATCTGTTAACAATATGCTCCAGAAATTTCAGCATCTCGGGAATTACAGCTTCTTCTGAATAGGTTTTTCTCACTTCGTTTTGAAAGTTCTGAGCATCCCTACCCCTTATTTGTTCGTGATCTATATAAAACTGAAGAGCTTCTGCCAATGCTTCTGGATTGTGAGGTGATACTAAAACTCCATTTTCACCTATCACTGCTTCGCATTCTCCTACTCGAGTGCATATTACAGGTAAACCGGCTAGGCCATATTCCAACAAAGCGACGGGTAATCCTTCTGAAGCAGAAGAAAGTACGGCAAGATCGGCCTGCTTGAGATAATCCTCTACATTTTCCCTGGCACCGTATAGAAATACTCTTTCCTCCATATCATTCTCCTGCAAAAATTTTTGAATACTCCTTGAGTAATCATCTTTTTCATCCTTTCCAATAAGATGAAGGTCAATCCCTTTTTTGGAAAGCAGGCTGAAAGCCCTGAGCAAATTAAGATGATCTTTCTGAGGGCGGAGATTGGCCAGGCAAATGATATTAAAACCGGCTTGTCCTTTTAAATTCTCTGTCCCGGCTTTTTCTGAAGATGGCTTCGGAAGAAAATTTTTAATATATCTAACTTCTGAAGAATGCAAATTACTTCCCGCCCATTGTTGCAAATAAGCGTTTACCGAAATGATACCGTCAAAATACCTCGAAGCCTGCTTTAAAATCCCGGGTTTCCTTGTTGCTAAATCCCTCCCGTAATGATCATGCCATACCAGCTTCAAACCCGGAACTAAAAATTTAACAAGGACAGCGAGAAAAAACGAACTGCTGTGTGCCTGGATCAGATCTATTCGATTTTGTCGTATATAATTCCGTAGCCTCAAGAGCGCTTTGATATCCAGTGCCGATTTCTTCTCCAAAAAAAGATATCCCACTCCCGAAGCCAGTTTCTTCTGAAGCATTCCTTCCATTCGGGTGCAACATAAATGAGAAGCTTCTATCCTGCCGTTAAGAGCATTGGCATAAGAAACCGCCATGCGCTCTGCACCGCCGGGACGTAAAGAATCTATTAATTGAAGTACTCTCATCCCTCACCCCCGCCTCTCCCAAAGGGAGAGGAGCTTTTTTTAACGGACTTATTTCTATTCAAAACCTCTTTAATTTTTTTAATATCAGATCTTTTTCTGTTTTACCTCTGCCCTCGTCAGCTCTTCTCCTACCGACGCCTTTTGTTGTCGTACGCCCTTGCGAGACCGCCAAAAGGCGGGCGTGGCAATCTGTTTGTCCCGTTATTGCCAGCCCTTCGGTGGTTAGGGAGCCAGTATCTCCTTAATAGCTTCCTCAAACCTCTCCAATGTATACTGCTGACTCCATTCCTTTGCAGAATTAGACATTTTCCACATCTTTTCAGGACTTCTCATTAATTCTACTATCCTTTCCACATCCTCATCCCTCCTTTCCGTCACTTCGTGTTTTTCAGAAAAACCGGTTCTCGATACATTTTTCAGATCTGCTCCCGCAGCTTCTGAAAACCACTCGAACTGACGGTTTTTTTGAAATCTACCGGGAAGTCCATTCCTCAACAAAACTCCGCGTTCCCCATACCCCAACATCCACGGCACACAGCTCACCGGTGTGGAGATGGGAATGCCTCCAAAGAACATAGCCTCTGCTACTGCCTTCGGCCAACCTTCAGATTGGGAAGGTAGGATTAAAAAATGTGCTTTCCGGTACGCATCTTTTAATTCCTCTAAAGGTCTGCTTCCTTTAAAATCAACCAGGTTCTCAATATTTTCATTTCTGCAATAAGCCTTCAGCAGCTTCATTTCCGGCCCGTCTCCGTAGATCTTCAACTGTAGCTCAGGAGCCTCCTGGCTCCGGCGTATATTTCCTTGGAGTTCCTGCACCAGCTGTATCGCCTTCAAAGGATACTTTCCCGGTACCAGGTTTCCCACGAACAAAAATGTTAAAGGGGCTTTAAAAGCCTTCTCCTGCACCTCTTGCTTCTCTGTTTCAGAAAACGAAGCCGTGAAGAAAGGTTTGATATTCTTTGTCTGTTTCGGCCAGTCACCATATACCAGTACCTGCATGTTCCTGGTCAAAAATGTGTTTTTAAGAATCCATTTTTGAAGGTTATAGCTCCATGGCTGCTCTGCTGCAGGATCCCAGTTTCCGGCGTATTTTGTTGTTTTGGGTTTCTTCGGAAAAAATACCTGAACAATACAGGCTATTAAGCCGATGTTTCCGGGGCAGCGTAAGTGGATATGGTCACTTCGCTTCATTGCCCTGAAAATCTTCAGGAAAAGTTTCGGCAGATACAAAAAAGCCTTAAAAGCAGATTTTATGGAAAGTAAATTTATGGCAGGAATTTCAGTAAAAAGAAGCTTTTTATGAGCATAAGCCAGTTCAGCAGATTTCAAAGGTTTATGAAATAAAGGAGCAACAATTTCCACCTCATCTACATGCTTCAACCAGAGGTTCATTTCACGAACATAAGGTGCATAGGAATAGAAATAATTCTCCTGCTCCTTATGTTCAATGTATGTAATGATTGTAAACCTCATATAATTCTACTGCACCAGAAAATTATAAAAATCGATCCAGCTAAGCTTCAGAGTTCTTTTGAACTGCCACTCCCGGCGGTCATTCAAATGACGGTCTCCGTCATAAACCATATAATATCCCCCTTCAATTTTCTGAATATCCAAATGATGCATTCCCCTGTTAAACCATTTGATTTCAGGTTGTGGACCTAAGAACAACTTCTCCTTCAAAACAAGATCTAAATTTTCTCCTTTGGATTTCAGCATGTACAAAGAAATGCCTGTTCCATAACCTGCGGACATATTTTGCAGAGGAAGATACCATGTATTATCTACTTTAAAAAAACGTCCTCCCGGTCTTGTTTCATTTCCCCAGTCGCGCCTGTAGTTTTTCATTTCCTTCCATTCTCCGGTCAGGGAATCTGCCGTGAACATGTATTGTTTTGTAGCGTCATCTACAGCCACGATGAGGTTCAAATCCTCACTTAGCAACTGGGAAGGGTCTTTTAGCCCCATATCTTTTATGAGAGTATCACTAATGCTCCACGAATAGGGAAAGTTTGATGCTTTGTAAAGTAAGACGTTGTTGGAACCTTTGGTTTCCGGAAGCATAAAGAACTCTCCTTTATGATTAAAGACCTGCGGATATGAAAGATGAAAAGGTTCATCCAATACGATTCCCTGGTAATCATATTTTATCCCGTCGTGGGAAGTCAGTAAAGCAATATTGGCATTTCCCTTCCCCTTAATTTCTACGAAAAGATAGAAGGTGTCTTTCTCTTTTATAAAAAAAGGATCTGCTATATAATCTATTGGTTCAGGCACTAAACTATCAATGAACTTGTAGGTTACTATATTCGCCGGAGTTAAACTTTCTTCCCCAAGCGGATTTAATGATTTTTGAAACCCTACAGACCACGGACCCACCGCCGGGGTCACAAAGGGATACCTGGCATGAAAGATCCACAAGGCAGCTATTCCTAAAATCAATACACTAGCAACTAAAATTTTTTTATTCATTTTTCATTAAACCAATAATGTTCAATCCTTTGCAGCCAGGATATTTTTTAATTCTTCATAAACCATTGTAGTGGCGCAGCCTACTTCAAACTCATTTCTGAATCGCTCATAGCAATTTTGACTAAATTCTTCCCGAAGCTCTTCATTTTCAAGCAAGTCCATAATTTTTAAAGAAAGGTCCACAGAATTCCCGGGCTCAAAGAGGAATCCGTCTTTACCATCTCTAATGATCTCGGAAATTCCTGATGTATTAGAACCAATAACAGGTGTTTTTACCGAAAAGCTTTCAATGACCACAAATCCAAATGCTTCCACTACAGAAGGTACTACGGTAAGATATGCACCTGCAAACTCCTTCAATACCCTCTCCTTGGGCTGACTACCCAAAAATGTGATATTTTCAGAAATTTTTAGTTCGACAGATTTCTTTTGAAGGTTTTTGATCCTGCTCCCTTTGAGGGAACCTCCAATAAGGTCAAGCTTTATTTCAGGATACTGCTCCAGTACTGCAGGCATTGCTTCTAAAAGGGTGTCAACCCCTTTAGAAAGCCACATATTACCCACATAAAGAATGTTATTCTTCTTTAACCCGGGCTTTTCAATCTCGTACTCCTTCACCGCATTATAAAAAACTTTAACTTGATCTGGACTTACACCAAAGTTCTTTATCAAATCTTTTTTAGTGGCGTGTGAATTGGCAATAACTATAGTAGCCAACCTATAGAGAATTCTTTTACGGAGCAGCAGGAATCTTTTTGTATTGAACTGGGTAGAAATCGTGCGGCTCCAGGGAATCCGGTGTTTTACCCGCATCATAAAACCAACCAGTAAAAAGATGTTGATGGATCCGAACATAGAGATCATCATGCTGGGCCGGTAATCTTTTACCTTCTGAATTAAAAACTTGAAATCTCTCCAACTTGTAGGTCGTTTTGATGGCCATTTAAAGACCTCTATTCCTGGTGAAATTAAAGGCTGATGATCCTTTACACTATCGGTAATAATAACCACCCTGAATTCTTCTGATAATTTATTAGACAATTCATTAAAGTAGTCAGAAACCGAAGTGTTTGCAACAGTAAAGGAAAGGAAGATGGTTTTCAAGTCAATACAATTAAAAATATCCAGATGATCACGACGATGGTTCCATTTTGCAAAGTCTCATTATTTAGATTTTCGGTTTATTGAAAATCAGGCTTACCCATCCTGCTATACGTCCTGAAGCTTCAGTTAAAGCTTCTTTTCTTCCACTTTTTTTCAAAGCATTGGACAGTCTTATTATGGTAAGTAAAAAAGAAGTGGCATTCCATTTGGTCCTCGCTATAAAATCTGGATCGGGATTTTTCACCCGCCATACAAACCAGCCATTTCTAACGACCATTTTACCGTACTTAAATTTATTTGGTCTTCCTTCCGCTGCATGATGATGCTCTACTCTTGCATTCGTATTCACGTACAACTTTCCAAGTTTTGAAACCCTCAGGGAAAAATCGGCATCTTCATAGAGTCCGTAACCTTCAAAATAGGATGAAAACTGCAATTTTTCAAACACTTTTTTCTTATAGCTTGCGATACCGCCCATGAGCATTTCTACTTCATAGGTTTTTCCGCTGGGGGGTAAAAATCCGGTAGAATACCCATGAGAGAAGTCCGGCATAAAACCCGGAGGGACGTTTGGGGATAGTCCGAATTTCTTTCGCAATTTAAACCTGGAGCCTTCGATCCTTTTCCAGCCATCAAAAATAAAGTCTGATTCTGTTGGTTTATAACCTTCAGGAACCTGTTCCCACTCCTGTTCATTTATGATATAGCCCGAAACTCCCAGTGCTTCAGGATATTTCTGGTAAGTTCTCAGAATATTCTCAAAGTAAGAAGGATATGGTATGGTGTCATCATCCAGAAAGAATACTACCTCTACATCCTGTTCTAGTTTTTCCACACCAAAATTTCGTTGCCTGGTTAGCCCCCGTTGTTGTTCATCTATCTGAAAATACTCCAGATTGGGAAAGGTATATTTATGGACCATTTGCTTTGTGCTATCATCCTCTGAACCATCTATAATCAGGATTTGGTCTGGCAGGATTGTTTGTAGCTTAACAGAATCTAACAACCGCTTTAAAGGATCAGGACGTTGATAGGTGCAAATAATGAGACTGGATTTCATTTTAAACTTCAATAAAAAGATCTGATTGGGATTTATGGCATTTTCATCTATTCCAGATTAAAATTTTTCTCCTCTTTTGATCAGATTTTTTGCATAAAACAGAGATCGATCAAATTGTAAATACCTGTATGGTAATTTAAATATTCTCAACAATAAAAATTTTTTTGATTTTTTAAACAAATACAGGAAGAAATATTTGGATCTATACTCCTGTACCTGTTGTGGTGTGTAATGTTTAACTATACCATAAACAATGGTAGGACTGGGTACAGGTTTGATAGATTTCACAGGATGTCCCAGCTCCCATGCTTGCTTCTTTCTTTTCTTACCTAAAACTGAAGCCTGTATATTCCAGTGACGGTAACCTCCTGCAGGAGGCTTCAGGTGTAGGTTAACAGAAAAAGGATTGAATAAGACAATCCCGCCAGCCTTTAAAATACGAAATCCAAAATCTGAATCTTCGCCATATCCACCGTCAAAATTAATATCATTCCCCATTAACTTTAAAACCCAATCTTTTTTCACACAAGAATTGGCATTGCTGAAGTTGTGTGCCGCACCTGCTTTCCATCTGTTTTCCCCTAATTTCTCAACATGGTTTTTAAGATCTTCTAAATCTTCATTATAATGGCTCGCCTGAATATCCAGGCCATTACATGCTTCAACTTTATAAGTTTGAAGAAAGCGCAAATGATTTTCCACAAAATCAGGAAGAATGCGAGTGTCATCATCACTAAATATGATGTAGTCACCTGTACATAAATTTATTGCTTCATTCCTAGCTTTACAACTACCTTTAGATTCCTGCCACCTTACCACTAAATTATAAGGAAAGTTCCTGCCTTTATAAAAATCATCTCTGCGTTCTATTGAAGGGGTGGCATCAATAACTATGACTTCTTTTACAGCATAGGATTGGTTGCGATAATCCTCCAGAAGTTGTAATGTATATTCCTGTCTGTACATTGTAGGAATAATTACGCTGACAGTAGGTTTGTCACGAATATCTTCTAATTTACGGACCGGCACCACAGGAAACTTGTTCTTGAAAGGACGTATCTTTTTTGCGGAGGAATACCCATTCCACTCCCTGAGAAAATTTCTTTTTCCTTCCCTCCACAACATATAATAATTATGTTCTTCCTTAAAATTTTTTAGAAAGAATATATATCTATCTGCGGGAGAAGGCTTAATTATGTTTTCCTCACCAGGAAATAAGCCTTTGACATACAACGGAACTCCTCCGCCATGTCTCAATAAGCGATAACCAAAATCCAACGCACCCATGAATTCCGACTTATAATCAGTAGGAAAGCCATTAAAAAGCTCCCACACTTTTTTTCGTACAACAAAAGCGTATGGATTTATGCGCCAATTTATCGTTCGTTCCTGACCTTTAAAATCATTGAGAAACCACCAGAAGACAGCAGTTTGGTACACCAGTTCCGGAAAAGCATCTTTATATCCCTGATCAAGCGAACTATGCCATAGATCACCGGGGCCTGCCGCCAAGTCATCCAACAAATTAACATCAGGCTTTCCCCTATAATATAAAGTGTCTCCGTTCTCTGCTATATATTTCCTTAATTCCATAACACCTTTACTATTCCTTAAAACCAATACTGGAGATATTTGTTCTTTGGATGGGTGAAAATCAACTTGGGCAAATGTAGTATTTTTTCCTCATCCTCTCTCCCCGCTCCCCATATACATCGGGACAGACTCGCTCCAAAGGAGAGGGAGCTATGTTGATGTTATTCAAACAGCATTGCGATTGCCACGGCTCTACTGAGCCTCGCAATGACGGAGGGTAACGCAGCGAAGCAATCTCATGATCAGAACTATGGATTTAATTATGACCTGCCTCATGATATTGCTTCAGTCGCCCTTCGGGCTCCTTCGCAATAACTGGTTCGCATTGATTTAAAAAAAGCGTAAATTTAAAGATGAAACTTTCTCACGTTTACATTGTAACTAATAAGAATAAAACCGTTCTGTACACAGGTGTGACTTCAAATCTGGTGCGAAGGGTTTATCAGCATAAAACGAAGTTCTATAAAGGATTCTCCTCCCGGTACAACTGTGATCATTTGGTTTATTATCAGGAATTCACTGATATCAGGGAAGCTATAGCCTACGAAAAGAAATTAAAAGCAGGGAACAGATCCAGGAAAGAGAAGTTAATAAACGAGATGAATCCGGAATGGGAAGACCTGGCAGACGGGTGGTTATTCAATATTGAATGAGTACGAAATTGCGAGCGGAGGGTAACGCAGCGTGGCAATCTGTTGTGGGGAAGTTCTCATCATGTTTGGAGGATGCTTCGTGAGATTGGGTCGGGCTGCCGCAATGAAGGTTTGAATTGTGTTTTCACCGACATTGCGTAGTGAAACGAAGCGTGGCAATCTCATGAATCAGAACTATGAACTTAATTCTGACCTGCCTCATGAGATTGCTTCAGTCGCCCTTCGGGCTTCTTCGCAATGGCAACTCTAAATTGACATCACTCCTTCACTTCGTTACTTCATCACATCGTCACTTCCCCACAACCTCCTTATAAAACTCAATATTCCGCTGCACAACTACTTCTGTGGTAAACTTCCTTACCACCTGCTCACGCGCGGCTTTTCCCATTTGTTGTGACAGGTCAGGATCATTTAATAATCTCAATATTTTTTCGGCGTAGGCTTTGTGATTTTTAGGATCTTCGGTAAAACCAGTTTTCCCAATAATCATCATTTCTTTTGCCCAGCCTATATTTGAGGTCACCAGGGCTTTCTTCATTGCCATGGCCTCCAGCCAGGTCATTGGCAGGGCCTCGGCGAAACTCGGCAGGACGATTACAGCGGCGGAAGCTATGTGCTCTCTGATCTTTTCATAAGGTACTCCCGGAATATGATGTACCTGCTTATTAGCTTCCGGAGAAAGTTTTTCCTGAAAAAGCTCTAAAGTGGACCTGTTTTCAAAGATATCCTGCACATCTTTTCCCAGGAGCAACAATTGAACTTCAGGTTTTTGCTCCACTACCTTATTGAATATCTCTGCCAGCTCCAGCACTCCTTTTTTCCTGATAAGGCTTCCGAAGTAAAGCAGCGTATCAGACTCTATTTCGTTGGAATTCGGACTAAAATAATTAGTATCCACAGAATTCGGAATGACCTCAATCTTTTTCTTCAATTCAAAAATCTCCGCAGATTGTTTTGCCGTGAATTCGCTAACAGATAAAAGCCTGTCTGCACCTTTTAAAGCTTGTTTTTCAAACCAGAAATTCTTCTTTTTTTGTGGCCGCCCTTCCAGCCTGCAAAAATAGGCATCGCTTCCATGCATCCTTATCACCAACGGGCAACGCAATTTCATAAAAGCAGTGATTCCCGTCCAGTCAGGTGCTTCAATTACATTTATTTTTTCGAGTAAAATAAATTTATTCAGATAATTCTGAAGAAATTTCCTGTATAGAAACCAACCAGCCAACGGAAATTTTCGTTGCCGGATTAAATGGAATTTTATACCATTTTCAGTAAATACAGCATCTTCTTTTTGCCCGTAAACGAAAATTGAAACACTTACTCCTTTCGCAGCAAGGGCGACTGCCAGGTTTCCAATACTGGTACCAATTCCTGCGGAAAATTCCACCCTCGGATGGGGATATTCCGAAGTTAAAAAACCTACGTGCATGGAAGTAGTTTTATATGGTTTGCGACCATTTGCTCCAGGTTGTAATTTTCTTTAATAAGGCTGCTCGTATCACTGGAAATAGATTGTCTCTTCTTCACAACGCGGTAAATTAATTCTGTAAGTTCAGGTAAATCCCCCGGGGAGAAAAAGTAACCATTTTCCCCCTCCGTAACTAATTCCGGGTTCCCGCCTACCGGAGTGGTCATTACCGGCACGTTGGCCGCCAAAGCTTCCAATATAGAAAGACTAAAGCACTCCATGTAAGTTGGTTGCAGCATATAAGAATAATTTTTAAAACGTTCCTGCAGGTCCGGACTGCTTCCTCTAAAGCTAAACTGTTCCTGCAGCCCATATTTCGCCACCATTTCCTTCAAATTTTTTCCAAAAGGTCCTTCCCCAAAAATGTCAATTTTCAGCAGTTTTCGCACAGGTTCCGGCAGTAACTTTACTGCTTCTATCAGATCCTGAATTCCTTTTGACTTTCTTAGATGTGAAGCCACAATAAATTTCCCGCGGTTCTCTTCCGTTCTTTTCAGGTAAACAGAAGTATCAATTCCATTATAAACAACCTTCGTTTTATTTCGGAGATTGCTGCCATAGTCCTGAAGGATACAATCAGCAGTATATTGGGAAACCCCCACAAAACAATCTATATAGCGGGAATAGAGTTTCCCCTTTAACTTGTTTTTTATTCGCTTTTTTAAGGAAAAACCGTGCAGCGGTCGTGGATTATGGTCTACCGCAATGATGTAAGGTTGATTTAAGCTTTTAAGCTGTTTATAAAAGGCAGTGCATAGCGCCAGGAAATGAGTGACCACAATATCAAAACTCTTATTTTTCCTTAAATAATTTAGGGCAAAGGTCTCTACAGATTGCTGTTTTTTCGGAAAATGAAGTTCAAATCCGGAATAAAAGTCAAATCTCTTTCCACCGGAAAAAAACCAGGTTAGTTTATGCCCTTTTTGAAGCAACTCTTCATTGTAGGCTTTAAAAAAGCGATCCATTCCCCCGATACGATCAGGTTTGAGTTCGTAGTTACAAATCACCGCTATATGTTTCCCGTTGCTCATGCTTCTGAAAATTCTTTTAAAGCCGCAGCGATTCTTTTACTGGTGCCTTCCAGCGGTTTTCCTATTTGTAACCTGAGTAATTCTTTTTGTTCTTTTAACCGTGCTTCCGGATTTTTTAAACTGAAATTTATCTCCCGAAGCAATTCCTCCTCATTTTTTACGATTGCAACCGCGCCACTTTGTACTACTTTTTTATAATGAGCATATTTTAAAAACCGCTGATCATTGTATAAATCATTTTGTTCATTACCAAATACAGGATTAATAACAGGTTTGTCAAACAACATAAAATCCATGCTCATCGTCGAGCACATATTAATACTTAAATCAGAATAACTTAAAAGACCTCTTAAATCTATCAAATCACTTTCTGAAGGTACTCTTTGTGACCATGATTCAGGGTGATCTTTTCTCGAAATAAACCAGTCGGGATAATTCCACCGAATAAAAGGAAATTTTTTTTTGAGAAAACCAAATCTTTCAGGTTCTTCCGCAGGAGAAGTCCGCACTAATAAGTTTACAGGTTCAGAAACCTTTCCTTCAGCAATGGCAGTAGCTATTATTTCTATATAAAGTTCGTCATTCCTGCTGGTAGAAATGTCACCACAACTGTAACAGATTGTCTTCTTATGTGATGACAATTCGTGCTTCTGCAAAAATTCAGATTTTCCACTTTCATATATGGGCATTACATAAGGTTCGAACTGCGGAGTTCCGACAACCCTCACTGCATCATCAGATGTTCTGGGATAGAAGTATAATAATTCCTGCTTCATCAAATCACTCCACACCAGGAAGGAATCAAAAGGTGCTGCCATACGGCCTTTTGAGGCCAGATTGTCCCAACTGAAAATGAAAGAGCCTGTTTTGATCTTCAGTTTTTGTGCAGCATAAACCACCGGAACTACATAAGGAGGCCGTTGATGCGTAAAGAATAGAAAATCAGGGCGATTATTCTGTAAAGATTCTAAACATTTCCCGGAAACCTGATGATTTGCAATGGAATTCAGTTGTTTCTTTTCAAGAAAACTTATAATCTTTTCTGAATGAAAATTTCGTGATAGTTTATAGATAAGCCGGGTCGCTTTTCCCCGGTTTGAACTACTTGTGCTTTTATTTGCCTCTAGATTATCATTAATCCCGAAGAATTTTTTGTGTAACTGTAAATGAGCCACTTCTTTAAATTTTCGCCAGAACCAGGTTCTAAAAGGCTCCACAAAAACAGGTAACTCTACAACTTTAATATTTTTGAAATCATGTGCATCAAATACTGACGCAGGCAAACCGGAATAGATAATTACTTTTTCAAATCGTGCAGATGCCTCCCTGAGAAACTCACTTAAATAAAAATTCCTATAGCCTACACCATCTGTAATAACCAGCCCAAGAGTTTTATTCGTGCTTTGATTTTTCTGCATATATAAAGAAACATAGATAAACTGCAAAAATAAAAGAAATCAACAGTTATTCTGCTATCAGTAAAATATTGGAGATACCGGAGAAATTTAAATATCCCGAAACTGCTTCTGATGGTTAATACTCCAGAATTCTGATGAAGTTAAAGACTCCAGGAACTTTTCATCACTCTTCCCGGTTCCAAAAGCCGGTTTGTAAGATTCTTTTGCAGGATGGGGTGCTTTTAAGGCGTTAAGAATATCTTCCTGCATATAAGAAGTATTTAGAATATGAGTGTGCAGGGACCTGTTTTCCTGTCGGGTACCAATATTTATAGTTGGTATTCCATAATAGGGAGCTTCACGAATACCTGCGCTGGAATTACCTATTATGAACTGCGCATTTTTAAGAAGCACCAAAAAAAACTCAAATCGTATGGAGGGGAAAATTTTAAATCTGTCATTGTTCTTTAAGCGTTCATACTCCCTTAAAATCAATTCGCTCCCAAGGTCGTTGTTAGGATAAACAACTACATAATTATGATTATCTGCCAACAATGCATTTACAAAATTCTCTGTGTAACCCTGCATCTTATCATATTCTGTCGTGACAGGATGAAACATGGCCACCGCATATTCTTCAAAAAGAATTTCATAATATTTTTTCACCTCTTCCAAAGTTGACAGATTTTCGGAAAACATGATGTCCACATCCGGAGAGCCAATATTAAAAATAGATTCTTTTAATTCCCCCATTTGCAGCAGTCGGTTTTCTGCAGTTTCATTAGAAACAAAATGTACATGGCTTAGCTTACTAATGGAGTGACGGATCAGTTCATCAACAGTACCCGAAACCTCACCTCCTTCTATGTGTGCCACTAAGATATTGTTCAAAGATCCTACAATAGCCCCCGCAAGTGCCTCCACCCTATCCCCATGGACTATAATGAGATCCGGCTTAAGTCTCTTCACATAAGCAGAAAAACCTTCTATGGTCCTGGCGAGTGTCAGATCCATCGTAGCTTCAGAAGTTTCATTACTGAACTCATGGATATTCTTGAACCTGCACTTTTCAATTTCATAGAGGGTATAGCCGTACCTCTCTATGAGATGCATTCCTGTAACAAAAATATGTGCTTCAAAATCCTTATCGGCCTGTAAAATTTGAAATAAAGACTTGATTTTACCAAAGTCTGCGCGGGTGCCGGTTAAAAAAGCTACTTTCTTCATTATTTGTGTCATTCTATCTAAGAAACAGCAATATCTTTCCAGCTTAATTGGATATCATTATTAATATCTGTGGCGGCTTTTTTTCCTAGAAGTTCTTTAAATTCTTCTGCAGGAATCTCGCCGCTGCCGGGCCGTTTCACCCAAATGTTTTCTTTTGTGAAAATTTCTCCTTTTTTGACTGGTGCTATGGTACAGACTGTAGCAAAGGCAAAATCTATAGTCACTTTTTCTTCTGCTGCCGGTTTTTTTTCACCTCCACGCATAAGTGCAATTTCTGCCGAATTTTTTATCAGTTCCCTACAGGCCTGTTCATCCATGCTACAGGTAATATCCGGACCTGTTCGCTGCATATGATCTGTAAAATGCCTTTCCAGGATAGAAGCACCCAGTGCTACTGCTGCTAGACAGGAGTTATTGTTCAGCGTATGATCTGAGAGTCCAAAAACTTTGTCCGGGAAAGCTTCATGAAGCTGTGTCATTGCTCCTAACCTCACCAGATGAATGGGAGTAGGATATAAATTCGTAGTATGTAGTAATGCCACAGGCACCTTTGCTTCATCAAAAATAGCTACCGCTTTTTGCACGCTGGAGATACTGTTCATTCCGGTGCTTAAGATCACAGGCTTTCCAAAAGATGCTATATGCTCCAAAAGGGGATAGTTATTGCATTCCCCACTTCCGATTTTAAATGCGGGAACATCAAATCTTTGCAATCGGTTGGCAGCTGCCCTTGAAAAGGGAGTAGAGATAAAAATCATGCCTTTTTCTTCCACGTACTGCTTTAAACTCAACTCATCCTCCTCGTTTAAAGCACAACGCTCCATAATCTCATAGATAGAAATATCTGCATTTCCGGGAATAACTTTTTTTGCTGCGGAAGACATTTCGTCTTCCACAATATGGGTTTGATGCTTTACCATTTCGGCCCCGGCACGCTTTGCGGCATCAACCATCTCCTTTGCGACTTCTAAAGAACCTTCATGGTTAATACCAATTTCTGCAATTACCAGAGGCGGATAATCCTTTCCAATCTTTCTTCCTGCTATTTCTATTGTTGGGTTCATATTATTCTGTTTTCTTTCTCCCTCTCTCCAAGAGGAATTCAGCATAATTAAGATCTTCCTTAAAGTCGATATCAACCTCAGCAAAAGGATGATCCACAATAAACGGAAAATTATTTTTCCCTAAGATCTTTTCTTTTAAAATTAAAGATGCTTTTGTGATATAGAGCATGCCGTTTTCAAAATAGAGCGGATCAAGATCCTGGCTGCGTTGCCCCATTTCATAATTAAACGGCATAAATTGCTGGTTTTCTATTCTCCCAAACTTTTTATAGCTTCTGGTGACCGTCATCAGGCTTTCATAATTTCCCTCCTTATATTGCTGAAAAGCTTCTGCCAAAAGATGTTTTGGTCGTAAAGGATTGGTTGGCTGTAACAATACCACACTTTCCACCTCCTCCTTTATGGTCTCCAGCACATGTCTTAAGGCTGAAACAGTGGTGGCCAAATCATCACTTAAATGTGCAGGACGTTCTATTACTTCCACTCCTTCGCGTAGAGCAATATCTTTTATGAAGGGATCATCTGTTGAAACTATGATTCGATCTATAATAGCTTTATTGGCCTTTGCATACCTGATACTGTGAACAATTAATGGGGTACCGCCTAAAAACAACATATTTTTCCGCGGAAGTCTTTTAGAACCGCCGCGGGCTGGCACTATGGCTATGGTTCCAGATTTTAAGCTGTTTTTCATATTGCTCTTTAATAAGAAAATTTCATCTTAATTTTCTTAGCTGTTTTTAAAAGTTGCATTTTGTAATAAAACAGTGAATCTTTAAATATAGTTGGATTTCTATAATTTGTTTTAAAATTGGTCTCCTCCAGAATTTTATTTATTCTTGCGGTATGCTTTTCATTTTTCCCGTATGAACGAGCATACCATGTGTGAATTAACAATGGAGTACCATCAGGGTGAAGTACCTCATTACTAATTTCTTCGCTTTCATTTTCAACAGTCCTGGACTCTAAGAAAAAGAAATTCTCACCTTTTCTCCTTAACCAGAAATAAAAACAGTAGTAAGGTTCATAGAGGCTTTTTTTATCAAGATTGTAGATTAAATGATCTAAATTATCTGAAAATTCCCCTTTGTTTATATATTGATTTGCCAGGATTTCTTTAGGATTAAATAACAGAGAAATTTTATCGAAGTTGAGAATTGAGAAGAAAGTATTTATTGCATAAGGATTCTGATTTCTATGCTTTATAACTCCTCCATCGCGAACTCCACAAACGGAATATTTTTTTTTATGCATATACTGGATAAGATCAAATACTCCCTCTGTATTATGAAACACCACATCTTCATCAGCCATGATCAACCACTCAATCCCCTCACCTTTAAGCTTCTTAAACATGAAAAAGATACTGTGCAAAGCATGCATTCCGTTTCTACCATCAATAACATAAGTGCGGATGCCTTCAGGAAATGATTTGGATGTTTTATAATACAAATCAAAATTGGCTACAGTGGTAAGTATTGCTATTTTATTTCGCAAGATTTTTAGAACTATTAAAGTCTTTGATTAATAACCAGGAAATTTAAAGGTTCATTATTCAAACCTTTATACACTACAATTAAATTATGCTAGAAATGAATAGAGGTAATATTCAATAAAATAAATAGGTTTATATCCAGATTTATCAAATTCCTGATAATTTAATCCATCAATTAAGGATTTGAAAAACCCCACTATAGAATCTTTACTATCAAAGTTTTCACTTGTCACACCTTTTTGGATTTTCTGGGAAATATATTCTTGTGCTTTTTCTATTAACTTTACAATCTTAGTCTTTGAAACGTTCAGAAATGGATCTCTTAACAACAACTCTTAAGTTCATTATTGATGATTTTTATTTGAATTGAGCTGATTGTGGCTTCCAGTAAATTTTAGCATCAGGTAATTTTTTCCATTCCTCATATTGTGAAAATGTTAAGCTTTTCCGATTTTTTTTCAATTTACCTGAATTTGCAAAAACATCACCCATTGCTAACAAAAGATTTTTCGCAAATTTCATATCATTTGTTTTCTTAGCTTTAAAAATTTGACTTTTCAAGGAGTATAAAAATAATTTCAATAATCTTCTTTTCGGGTAGAAGATCATAAAGTTATACAAATCTGCCCGGAAGGATCTTCTGGCTCTTACATAATAATCCTTATCTCCTTTTCTTGCTTTGTTATCCACCCGGTGATGCACCAAGACCGATGGCAAGTAATATACTCCCCATCCCTTTTTAAAGAGTTGTAAAGCTGCGAAAGTCTCCTCTCCATAAAACAGATACCAACCTGGGTAATCTGGAATTTCATTCCAGGCTTGCATTCGCCATACATGCGCACCACCTAAAAAACTTTTGACCCTACAAGCCAATTCATCAGAATGCACTATTATAGGTTTTGTTTTTCCCCAATAGACTCTAAACGATATAATGCCGCATTTGTTATTTTTCTCGAAATAGCTCGAGATTTCTTCTAGGACATTTGAACTTAAAAAATTAGCATCATCATCCAGCGAAATTGCATAAGGAGTTTTTACATGGTTCATTAAAAGATTCCTACTATAGATTAGCCCCTTATTATCAGCATTTTTCAATAACTCAATTTCAGGATATTCCTGTTTAAGAAATATTGAAGTGCCATCGGTACTTGCATCATCACAAATAATAATCTTTGCCCCAACATTTATTAGTACTTCCAAAGAGTTAAGGGTATATTTTAATTCTTTAAGTCTATTAAAAGTGGTAATTAAAATACTGAAATTGCTTCCCATAATTAAAAGGATTTCCTGGCAGTTTTAGGTAAACCCAGCTGCCCTAAATATAACATTCTTAATTTATGAGATTTAAATATTGTCTGAATACCTTTGTGTTTTAAAAAATAAGGCAATGTAAATCTATTGCTTACGAAAACCGAAAGCTTTGGAAAAGGAACGTTTCCAACTGATAAGTGATTTGCAGAATTCAATTCGTCTAAATAGTTTTTTTCCAATTTATTCCCTAAATGAAAAGCCATATTCTTTGGTGTTGTAAATCGATAATATCCTTTTATAGGAGCCAAACTATCTAATATTTCTTCGCTGTTCCCGCCCATCTTAAATTGGTTAAAATTGGCAATCCTATCAAATAGCTCCCTACGATAGGTAGCAACAGCATGACCTGCACCAACCACTGCTTTTACATTTTTATGATTAAGATAAAGCGCAAATCTTAATCTTTCTTTGGGGTAATTTGGTTTCCAACCAATACTTCTATAGAATTTTATTAGTGCCTCTGGTTCTTCTACCTTTCCAAATTTCAATTTGGAGGAAAATAGATGATCAAAGATTAAATTTTCACACTGACTTTGATAGCTAAGAAATTGAGGAATTAAACCTACGACACCCGCTTTTTTAAAATTTTTAAATATCTTAAACGTTTCCTCTTGCCAATTCGGCTTAAAAAAAATATCAGCATCACTAATAGTAACCAATGGGATATTGTGACCTGAAAGGGCTTTAATAATAGCATTATATTTTCCTGTATTTGAAGTAAAAATGACTTCTTGTATCTCTCCTGTGTTATATAAGAACTTAAGATACTCTTCAACTTCCCTACAACTCCCATTACTTACTAAACTAATGAATGTATATGGTTGTGAAGATTTTACTAGAGACTGAATACAAACCTTTAAAACCTGAAGACTTTCGGTGAAATAACCTTTTAACTGAGGAATATAAATAGGAATAATTACCTGATGTAAATAGGCTGTACCGCCAGTTTTGTCCTTATTTGGATTAAGACCTTTCCTCATTTTCTTATGCAATAATTCTTCAAATAATTGAGATCTATAATGGATAAAGCTCCTCTAATGCCCCTAAAATAGGTGAACCAATAGTTGTTTCTCCTGGCAAGGGTGCTACGAAACAGAATTTTTCGAAAGAAATGCTGCTGAAACCTAAATTTTTCATCCTCAGAATTGAGTGTTTGTAGTGTATTATTATATACCAACAAGTCCGCACAAATCATTGAACGTAGTGTCGCGGGAGAATTAGTACCATTTATACTTTGTGAATGTTGCCGGTAAAAAAACAAACATCTATTAATAGTCTTATAGTTGGTACTCTGTGCCAGGATTCGATTGAAAAATTCATAATCTTGTTTGCGCTGCAGGTTTTCATTCCACTTATTTTTTCCTTCTAGAAAATCTCTGCGAAACATTGGAGCATTAGTTTGAAAATTAATTTTCCCCAGAGCCTGATCAATAAGTGGAGTTTGCCCCGTAAGTTCATCCCAATAGCCACGATTATTTTCTACCTTGTCTTCAAAAATAACACCTTTACAAACTACAAAATCTGCTTCAGAATTAATTAATGCTTGGACTTTTGATTTTAAAAATGCTGGATGCATAATATCATCTGCATCAAACCATTGAATAAGATTTCCTGTAGATTTATTGAACCCATAGTTTCTACAGGAATTAGCCCCTTTAATAAGAGTTTGAGGACGACGAAAAATTTTAAATCTGCAATCTTTCTTTTCAATGCCCTCTAGAATTTCCAAGGTAGCATCTACAGAACCATCATCAACAACTACACATTCCCAACCACAATTTTCTTGTGAAATAATACTGTCAATTGCCTGCTCTATTACATGCTCATTATTGTAAGATGGAATTATAATAGAAACTTTATAATTTTCCATGTCAATACTTTTGAACTGATTTCTTATGTCCGATATGACTTACATATACATTCAAATTATAATTAAATATCCTAGAGTCGATCCCTATATTTCTTGCTTTATCTGAAACTGTTCTCTCAGTGTTTTCGTTTGAAAAAGGAAGTAATTTTTTAACAGAATCTGAATCCACCAGATGTGGATTGAAGCTATAATATCGGCTGAGATAAAATTTACCATTTCTGTTTTTGGGAGCTGTTTTATACAGTTGCTCACGATTTAATATTAATTGTTCTGAAGGACACAATTCATTAATTAATTGGTCTATGTCAAATGGCTTTACAAATTTCCAATCATCCTCACAATGGAAAATATATCTTGTTTTTACTGTCCTATATATGCGATTTAAACTATAACCCAGCCCTTCATTTTTTTTATTAAAAATGATGCAGTCAAAATTCTGTTCAATTATAAATTTTCTTGTCTCGTCAGAATTGGGGTTATCATCTATAATGTGCCAAAATATTTGTCGTTTAGTTATTAGACATTTCTTTAGAGTCATTAATGTTTCTTGAAGATATTCAACTCGACCAGAACTCGTAATAATAATTGTAAGCCCTTTATTACTCCTTTTCCTAATCTTATGCATTAAAGTAATTGCAGTGTTCCAACTTCCATATAATCTAATGAATCTCTTTAGCTTATACCAATTATACATATACATTTTTACTAAAGTAGTAGATAAATATTCTCCTAAAGAGCTTGAATACTGGTATAATTTTAAAATTAACAAGGTAAAGTTTAATAACCGACCACCAATCTCTTAAATTCAAAAAGCGATTTTTTTTTAAAGCAACTTCATATTTATACAGAATGTTTAGACGATCCTTTTTTTTGAAATATAGAAATTTTTTATAAATAAGATATTTTAAGAAAAATTCAGATGCTTGATTCTTTTCTTTCAAATTATTACCATTACCTGATATGCTTTCGCTAGAAATCCTGATATTTACAGCGGTATCATTTATGGAATAAACAGTTCCAAACCCTGAGACCTCTAAGACTGCTAAAATATCTGAACACCATCCCAAGGGAAAAGGTTTAAATCGAACCTGTTCTAACTTTCTCCTTTTAAAGACATATTCACTTAGTGAACTTCTTCTATCCCTAAAAAAAAATTGAACAGAAGATTCCAAATTTGGATGAGTGTATAAATGAGATATTTTTTCTCCCTTTGCATTGATTTTATAGGTTGCGAATCTCACCACGTCAGAGGTAATTTCATTAACTCTACTATTAAATTCCTCAACTACCATTGGGCTAAGAACATCATCATCTCCCAAGAACATTACCCAATCTTCTTCTCCAATTAATTTCATACATCTTTCCCACTGTTCCGCTAAAGATTTGTTCCCTAGGTTACTACTAAATCTTCTATATTGAATATTAAGATTACTTCCATATTTCTCGATTAAACTTGAAGGATTTTCGGCACTAGCATCATCTCCAATATATATATTAAAATTTTTATCCGTTTGATTTGCCAAAGATTGTAATGTATAGACAAAAAAATCTGCTTTAAAATATGGTATAACGACCGCTAACATATTTACTTTGTGTTGAAGATTGGATGGACAAAAAGTACTATTATAAATTATTTGTAAACCTGTATCTTTCTTGTTAGCAAAACCTGTCGAAATATACACCCTTCACGTCTAAGAAGAATGCTCAAATAAACCTTCATATAAATTTCTAAAATTAGCTGCATATTAGAACGTACTAGACCATATTTAATAAAGAAATAAAAGCTTTTAAATGTTAACAAAAGATCCATGTTTTTTACTCCTTTGAAAATAATTTTTATTATCTTTTTATAATTATAATTGATTAAGAATTCATCTCTTTGTTTTCCACTTAATTTAAGAAGCTCAAAATAGACAAAGAGTTGAGATCTAAAAAAGCGACTATTATATTTTTTTTCAAAATCGCAACTTATAGCTTCCTCATGCTTTCTATAAAAATAGAGGGGAGTGTTTAAAATCGAACAGTTCCTTTCTTCAAGACGCTCAAATATTCTAGCAAAAAAAAGCGTTTCATGTCCATAATCTAAATTCTCCTCAAATAATTTTAATTCTTTCAGCAAAGACCTTTTAAAAGCTATAGAGTTGGTAATGATCCGTAAGTTCCAGGAAATATAATCTCTAAACAGGTTTCTTGAATTAATAACATCCATTTTTTCGATAATCCTTAAATTTTCATCTGTTCTGTATCCAGAATAGATAAGCATTTGTTTATTCCTAATGCGGTCCAAGATTACATTAAAGGCTTCAGGAAGTAAAACGTCATCGCTATCAAACCAAATTACTATTTCACCAACTGATCTTTTAAAACCATAATTCCGACACGAATTGGCTCCTTTACAGTTATTAATGGGACGCCGATAAAATTTAATTTTCTTATCAGCGGCACAGTAAAACTCCATCAATTCCTCAATGTAGTCTTGAGAATGATCATCTATAACTATGCACTCCCAATCTCCAAATAACTGTTTCCGAACAGAATCTAAAGTTTCTCCAATTAAATGATACCTATTAAAAACAGGAATAATAATTGAAATTAATGGTCTATTAGCTCTTTTACACATCCGTATTTTTAATAAATACATTGCCCTTTCCTAAAAATCTGAAGCTAAAGAATCCAATAAAAAGCTTTATCCTAATTGAAAGTGGGATCTTCTTTTCTGATAGAATGGACTTTACCATAATTTTCGAAGCCGTTTTAAAATAGGAATATCTCAGATTTTTCTTAAACATCCATAAAAAGTAACTAAGAAAATAATTTCTCGATTTAAGATCGAGTTCATTTTTGAAATTTTGATATACCTTAAATCTAGCAAGAAAATAATTCCAAAGTACTTTTGATTGTTCTTGATTGGATATATTATCCTCATGTATTCTCAAAAAAACTAAAGGGAGTTCTACAATTATATATAATTCTGAAGAGAAAAGAATACGCGAATGAAATTCCCACTCTTGTCCAGCTTCTAATTCTTCATCAAAATTATATTTATTAGATTTTAAGAATTCACTTCTCCATAAAGGAACTTGTGTAAGAAAACCAATTCCACCAGTAACATAATCGTAAAAAGGCTCGGAAGAAAATATCTTTTTAAACCTAATAGAGCAAACATTATTTTTTGCATCCCAATTGTACATTTTACATATGCAAAAATCTGCAGAAGATTTTAGAACGGCTTCTAATTGAATAAATAATTTATCTTTCTGCATCAAATCATCACTATCAAACCAATTTACATAATCCCCTTTACTCAGCTCAAACCCATAATTCCTACAGGCATTCGCGCCTTTTGGTTTCTGTGCCGGACGATGGTGGTATTTAATCCTTGGATCTCTTTCACAATAAAACGCTAACAGTTCTTCAGTATAATCTGTAGAACCATCGTCTACAACAATACATTCCCAGTTTTTATAGGTTTGCGCAATAACCGAATCCAAAGTCTCTCCTATAAGATGGGCGCGATTATAGGTAGGGATAATTATAGAAACAAGGGGCTGCATATGATTCTTCTATATTGAAAGATAGTTAGTTCCTGTCTGTTTATTTACCAATCTACTTCTTTTAATCTCCGGAATGATTTCCTTAAGCATTTTTATTTCCATTTTATATTGGGCCGCGGCTCTAAAATTAACCTTGAAGTATGCTTTATAAAAAGATAACCTCCTGTTTCTTAATGAAGTCTCAAGGTTGATTAAACAGTTTTCATTTATATTAGAAAATTTAATCTTGAGAGAACGAGCTTTATCTTGCCAATATTCTGGACTACCTTTTCTAATATCAATGCTTTTTCGTTCTTCTCTGTCATGCCTTAAAAAAACATTTGAAACCACTCCAACTTTAAAACCATGATACCAGACCCGATAACAATAATTAACATCTTCCCCATAATGAAAGAATATAGGATCAAACCCACCAACTGATTCTAAACATTTCCTAGAAAGAAGCCAGCCCGCGGCATTCACAAACGGCACTTTATATATATTCTTTTTGTCGTTGCCTAAAACAAAATCAGAAAAAAAATACCTGTTGTTTCTGTAACTTAGGTAATAAGAGAAATTTTCATCCAATAAATTTCCTGATCCATTTAGGTGAATTGGACTAAGAACCCCAAAATCAAGATTTTTTTGATGAATTGCGAGTAGCTTTTCCAAACATCCCTCTTTTAAATATGCATCTTGATTCAACAAGAAAACATAATCTGCACCTTCTTTTAAGGCATAGGAAATCCCAATATTGTTCGCCTGCCCAAAACCCAGGTTGTTTTTTTGTTTAAATAAAACTACTTCAGGATAATTTTTTTCAACAAAAGAGAAAGTACCATCAGTCGAATTATTATCGACAATAATAACAGGATATGGCTTGGTGCTTGCCAAACATTTAGGCAGCCATTCCATTCCATTATAGGTAACAATTATTATGAAAATCTTTTCGCTCATCCTAAAAAAAACTTTTCAATTTAGAGAAACCGGTTTTTCGATCCACGAATTTATAATTCAGCTGCTCAATATCTTCTGTATAATACTTTTCGACCAGTTTCCTTTTCCTTAGGTTGTAAAACAACGAATAATGTTCAAGTTTATTAATGCTTCTTTTTTCATGAATATCAAAAGAACGTTCAACCCCTAATGCTTTATTTATAGCTGAAATTTCATTATCAAAATCTTCAAATCTTCCGACAAAATCAAAATCAGATTGTCCTGAGGTATTTAGGTAAGTTAATTGTGGTAACAAATGATCTCCTCTGTATGATTTGTCTGACTTATCTGAAAGTACTTTTTTAAAAGCACCGGATTTTGTGATGTACTGTTTAAAGGAACCTTGTACTTTTCTGTCTTCCATTATCCAAAGATAATCGGAATATGCCCTGTCCCATGGGTTTCGAACAAAAGTAAATTTGAAATAGCTGCTCCATTGCTGCGGTGAAACCAATCCTGTTTCCAGTAATTGTGCGGGTGTGGCATGTTGTAAATGAATTCTTCGCTTCGGACACCAGCCATAAAGGATATTGTAATTTGGCACACGCCAATCCAGCACCTTTGCATCAAAATAAAAACGGTTGATGCTAGATCCCGCTGTTTTGGGAATATGGATAAATATTAATTTATTTTCGTGAGAAATCATTTACTTATTTTTCCAGTCGCCACAATTCCAATTAAGTAATTTTTCAACCTTTTCAACGTCTTCTCTAAAAAAGTTGTACAGAATTTTTTCCTCCTCTTCTTGCATAATCTTAGTGTATTCGATTTTATTACTTACCACAGGATTAAAAGTTATATTTTTTCCTAGGTGGGAACTAATAAAATAGCAAACTTGTTCCACTGTCTTTTCTTGATCCTCTAAAAAATCTTCATATTTGACAAAAAGAACTTGATCCTTAGAAAAATTAGAATACAACCTCTTAATCTGCTGGAAATATTGACCTCTTTCTACATATGAAGTAATACGGGATTGTTTTTTATTACCATTTCTTATTTGAAGAATTTCTTCCTTAATACATTCTTGAAAACTACGGTTTTCTTTATTTTTAGCTATTTCCATATTCCAATGTGAGAATGCTCTGTCAACAGGATTTCTTAAAATTGCAATTAATTTGATTCTTGGATTGTATTCTTTTATTCTTTCAGCCACATTATTCCAATAAATATAGGAAGGAGTAGATTCTCCATATATCTTATTACTATTTATTTTTCCAAAAGCTATTCTAATTGCCGAATAATCTACTTTTTCTTTTTCAAACAAATGGTCATTATCAAAAAAATGTAATTCTTTAATATTTGCCATTTCTATATCTGGCTGTTGTCTTAGATATTGATCTAAGGCAGAAGTACCAGCCTTTTGAACACCAATGATCAGAAAATCTAATTTGAAATTTTTAAACTTAAAAAATTTCATATCAATCTATTTCTCCATTCATGCTGAGTCAAAATACGACCTATATTTTTAGGATTTGGAATTTTTCCTGAGTTATAAAAATCCCCATTATTGATATGGATGCTTTTAAAAAATTGATTTTTATAAATTACATCCATTGTTTTAAAGTCAATAATTTTGATCCCCAGAACGTAATCTCCAGGAGCAAGGCCCAAATTACTAACTGTACAAATCATTTCACCTAAACCTTGTTTGTCTACCTCTAGCGTTTCATGGGTGTGATGAGCATTTAAAGTTGTAATCAAATCCTCTCTTTCGTCAAAAAATTGAAGCCTTACATTTACTTCCAAACATTTTTTAGTTAAACTTTTGATTTTAATAATAAAATTGCAAGGAGAACCAATTAAAAGATTTGAAGTCGTTTTACCCTCACCATCTTTTATCGTAAACTCCTCTATAACCGCATTTTTAATCTTTAAAGGGAACTTTGTTTGTTGTTGCTTTAGTTTTTCTTTGTCCTCTAAATAAACACCTATTGCCTTATTTACAGTCCCTTCAAAAAGCGTTTTTCCGTTTTCTAAAACTACGCATTGGGTGCACAATTGCTGCACCGAAACCATGTTATGACTTACAAATAAAACAGTTCTACCTTCCCCTGTCGAAAGTTCCTGCATCTTACCTATAGCTTTTTTCTGAAATTCTGCATCGCCCACTGCCAATACCTCATCTACCACTAGTATTTCCGGCTCCAGATGTGCGGCAACCGCAAAACCCAAGCGTACGCGCATCCCGCTGCTATAGCGTTTTACCGGTGTATCTATATACATCTCACAGCCAGAAAAATCAACGATTTCATCTAACTTAGCGCTAATTTCAGACTTTCTCATTCCAAGGATGGCGCCATTCAAATAAATATTTTCTCTACCTGTTAGCTCTGGATGAAAACCTGTGCCTACTTCCAGTAAAGAAGCAATACGGCCTTTTGTTTTAATACTACCTGTAGTCGGTGCAGTTACACGGGACAGTATCTTTAACAGCGTAGATTTTCCCGCTCCGTTTTTACCAATAACTCCTAAAACCTCACCTTGTTTTACTTCAAAATTGATGTCCCGCAAAGCCCAGACATAATCTTCTGTGGCTTTGGCGGAACGGTCATTTGCCGCACCTACTTTTAAATAAGGATCTTCCTTTCCCCTTACCTGATGCCACCACCGGTTGAGATCATGGCTTAAGGTCCCTGTCCCCACTGTTCCCAGGCGGTATTTTTTAGAAATGTTTTCTGCTTTTAAAATAATGCTCATTGAAGAAGATTGGGCCTACTGCAAATAAAAGAAATAGAAACCTAAGTTAATAACTTACAATTTCTTATTTATACACAACATAACAGGTTAGAATTCAATTTATTGTTCTAATTTAAATCCATCCTGGAGGATTGATTTCTTCTGGCATATCTATCAGCATGTTTCAAATCTAGCAGCACAGCGATCTACTTCTAAACCGTATCAATAAAATTCTTTTCCGTTCTATTAAAAATAATCAATCCAACCAGAAACAAAACAACTGAAACCAAAAGTGTATAACCAAAACTAGCCCAGGTAAAAATACCTGTGTCCAGCAGCATATATCTAAATCCTTCCATGATATAAGTTAGCGGATTATATTCCACCACCCAGCCATAGCTTCCCAGCTGCTTTACAGCTTCACTCAGCGGATACGGAACTGCCGAAATATAAATGAGCAAGGAAGTTGCGAAACCTACTAAAACCGTGAGATCCCTGTATTTTGTGGTAAAGGCCGAAATAGTCATTCCCAATCCAAGCCCCATCAAGGCCATCATTAACAGATAAACCGGAAAAAGAACAATATTGGCATTGGGCGAGATACTAAAATCCCGGAAAAGTGTAAAATAAAGATAAAACCCAATAAAGATCAATAACTGAATTCCCAGCTTCAGCAGATTAGAGATGGTAGTACTCAGCGGCATGATCACCCGTGGGAAGTACACCTTCCCAAACAAACCTGCATTTCCTCTAAAAGTATTGGAAGTCCCGGTAAGGCACTGCGAAAAATAATTCCAGGCCGTAATTCCTGCCAGGTTAAACAGGAAAGGAGGAACGCTTCCGGTGGGTATATTCGCGATATTATTAAATACCAGCGTAAATATTACCGAAGTAAAAAGTGGCTGAATGAAATACCACAACGGCCCCAGGATGGTCTGTTTATAAACCGTTACTATATCCCGTTTTACAAACAAAACCAACAAATCACGATATCGCCAGATCTCCTTAAAGTTCAGGTCGATCAGTTTTCGCTTCGGGGTAATTTCGTAGAGCCATTCATCGTTCGCTTCGCTCACGCTCAATTGTTTAGGGTTTGGGGTTTAAAAGTGCGAAGGTAAGGGATTTTTTGTTTTCTGTTCCCGGTTTTTTGTTTTCTGTTCTCGGTTTTCTGTTTTCTGTTCCCGGTTTTCTGTTCTCGGTCTTAAGGGTCATTTAAGAAAATTTGAACTTCAATTAAAAATTAAATGCTTATTCTACCGGGCATTAAAACAGCAAACCCTTAAACAGCAAAACAACAGAACAATGAACCCTAACTTCACCAGACTCTGGTACGCCAGCTATGGCTCAAACTTACTTGACGAAAGATTTTCATGTTACATAAGCGGAGGAACTCCACGAGGTGCCCACCGCATGTATCCCGGATGTACCAATACCTCTTCTCCTATTGCCAGTAAACCAATAAAAATCAATGCAGAACTATATTTCGCTAAAGTATCAAAGACATGGAGCGGCGGCGGAGCAGCATTTATAAAACCGCAAATCGACCAGAACTTCACAACTCTCGGCCGAATGCACCTCATCACCGTAGAACAGTTTGTCGAACTCGTGAAACAGGAAATAAAACATGAAGGTGATATGACTATTGATTTCAATGAGGCAATAGAAATCGGAGTTTTGGATCTTTTAAAGGAATCCTGGTACAGTAAACTAATGTACCTGGGCACTGACGAAGATTACCCCATTTTCACCTTTACCAATATGGATTTTCTGAAAGATGAAATTAATCCGCCCAATGAGCACTACCTCAAGATCATTATTGAGGGATTAAAAGAAACGTACAAGCTTTCAGCTACAGAAATTGAGAGATACCTGCGGGTCAAAAGAGGCATTTTGGGAACTGAAATTGAAACGCAATTGCCGGAGTTGATTGAGCGGGGGTGGTGAGTCTGTTGTTTCGGTTTTTCTGTTTTCGGTTTTCTGTTTTCGGTTTTCGGTTTTCTGAAGATAATTATTTTTTAAACTTTGTTCCTTTATATTCTGTTCTGCTTAAGTAGTTTATAAATGAACCCAGTTTAGCGTTCTCCTTATCACATTTTGCCGCTAAATTCTGGAATTGCTCATCGTCTATAAGACCTTTATCTTTTGCCCGATAAATTTGTGACTTCAATTCGGTGCAGGAGCCTTTCGAATAACCGAGGAAATTCCTGAACTCCAGATTTCCCCCTCTTCCAAATCCTTCAGCAATGTTGTCCATTATCGAACCGGAGCTGCGGTCCATCTGGTTCATTAATGAATATCTTTTACCTAAAGCAGTTGTTTTAAAAAGCTCTTCTACATCTATGCAGATTTCCCGGGCCAACTGCCACACTTCAGTGTCTTCAAATTTGTCTATTTTCATATCCGCAACACTATTTGCCCAACAAGATAAACAGAAAACGACAAATAGGGCATAGCTAGAACATTATTATAAGACACAAACCGCAAACAGAAAACGGTGAACAGAAAACCACTCCCCCTTCGGGTGCCGGGGGATTACTCAAAGTTACGTCGCATCTCCCTCCACCATTTTTTTATGCCTTGGGTAGGAGTTTTTTCATGGTATCCTGTGCCGTAGCGGCCGTAAGAATACCCATAGCCGTAACCATAGCCGTAGCCATAACCATAGCCGTATTTGGCCCGGTGAACGAAGTGGTTTAAAACAAAACTGATGTTCTTGATCTCCCCTTTGGCATATTTTTCATTGATCACGTCCAGCATTCCGCGCTTGGTGTAATCCTGGCGTATCAAATAAAGCGTAGCATCTGCATATTTCACCAGGTTGAGCGCATCTGCCACCACTCCTACCGGCGGAGTATCCATAACAATATAATCGTACTTCTCCTTCAATTCTGCCATGAGAGCTTCCATTTGCTCATTCATCAGCAATTCGGAAGGGTTTGGCGGAATGGGCCCTGCCGTGATCACATCCAGGTGCGGCACCATGCTCGTCTGAATAATGTTTTCCAAAGGTTCCTGACCAATAAGGTAATTGGTCATTCCCATGTCATTATTGATCTTGAAATCATCAAAGATCTTCGGCTTTCTCAAATCGGCACCTATTAATACCGTCTTCTTTTCACTCAGCGCAAAAACCGTCGCCAGGTTCATCGCGCAGAATGTTTTTCCCTCTCCGGAAACCGATGAAGTCACCAGTAAGGTTTTAGAGCCGGTTACTCCCTGCTTTTTGTACATGAACTGAAGGCTGGACCTCAACCCCCGGAAACCTTCTGCAATGGCCGACTTGGGTTTGTTGAATACCGCCAGGTTCGTATCAAGCCTGCTCTTCCCTATCATCCCCAAAATAGGAATAGGTGATAGTCGCGTCACTTCCTGGGCGTTATGAACGTTGGTATTCAGGAATACTAAAAGAAAGACGAAGGTAAGCGGGATCACACCTCCTACCATCAATGCCATCACGTAGTTGAGCTGTGTGTTAGGTCCTATTTGTCCGCCACCGGTATCTTTTGCCGTGTCGATCACCATCACGTCGCTTACATTCGCCGCTTTGATAAGCCCTGCTTCGCTGCGTTTTTCGAGGAACATGTTATAAGTTTTCTCGCTCAGGGAATATTTCCGCTGAATTTTCAGCAGATCCTGCTCTTCCTGCGGAAGTTTACTTATCTCATTTTCGGCAATGCTAATGTCCCGTCGTATATCCTGCAACTCCTTCCGAAGTAAATCCTTTGAAGAAGTCATATTTTCGAGCAGTATGGATTTTACAGCATTGATCTGCCTGTCAATATCTGCAAAAACAGGAGAATTTTCCTGCAGGGTATACTGGTATTTCTTGCGTTCTTCTGCAAGAGAAATGATTCTTCCCACGCCGCTAACAATGCTTCCCTCATTAATTCCCGCTACAGAAGGCGCAGGCACGTTAGAATAATCTGTTCTGGTTTGCAAATAATCCTGAAGTGTCTCATAATATGCAAGCTGCCTTGAGATTTCTTCCCGCCTAACGTCCAGAGTTACGAGTTTGCTGTTAAGCTGACTACTTTCGGCAGAAATGTCAATAATCGCATTTTTATTTCTGAAGTTATTCAGTTCATCTTCCACACTCTGCAGCTCCATTGATTTTACCGCCAGGCTGCTGTCAATGAACCGAATGGTTTTGGTCGCAAAAAGGTTTTTGCGCTCCAGCATATTCTCACTTAGCACTCGCACAGAACCGTTAAGATAATCCACGATCTCTGCCTTGTTATCTCCTGTGAGCGCAAGATTTATGACCGAAGCTCCGCGCGATTGGGTATTGACCGAAATATTCTTGAACCTGCCTACCACGCCGTCAAAATTTTTGAACTGCACGTAAAAAGGCTTTCCAACTACAGGTTCATGATTTGTTGGCTCCAGCACACCACTAAAAAATGGCAGTTTTATGGGTTCATTCAGTTGAAATTCCCTGCTGAATTCCCCTTCTTCCACGACCACACTTCCTCTTTCCTTGGTGTCGTAGTTCATTACACCCACACTTCCGCCGCTAAAATTTGCAGAAAGCCTGAAGGTGGTAGGATCTGTAAAGGTAATGGTGAATGTTTTCCCCTGTGCCTGGTAGCCCGCAGAATCTGCCACCACTTTAAAAGGAGTTTTCCCATAGGCATTCACGCGCTGATATTCGCCGTCTTCCTGATAGCCAATATAATATTGCAATCGCTCCACCACTTCTTCATTATGGCTGCGTGACTGCAGAATAGTAATGGCGGTATTTACCTTATCTGAGGTTCCTCCCCAGTTAAAAGTGAGACTTGTATTACTCGTAAAAAAGGGGTTTTGATCGTCTTTTATAGAGATCATATTGCCCAGCCTGTAGACCGGCAATTTTCGTACATTATTATAATAAGCAACCGCCAGGCTAATCCCTACGGAAAGAATGATGAGTTGCCAGTAGCTAAAAACCTTTAGTACAAACCCTTTAAAATCAAAAGTAGAGCCTACATCTGATATGTGATCGCTTTCATTTTCCATCTGCTATCGGGTAATTAAAAGAATTGCCGAAGATACGAACGCCAGCACCGTAGTAATCGTCCTGAAGGTTTCAAGACCTGTCGTACCCAATCCAAGGGCCTTCTGAGGTAAAGGATTTACAATAATTAGATCATTCGGCTGAATGTAGTAATATGGAGAATCCACCGCGTCTATGCTCGTTAGGTCTATGTGATGCCGCTTTTGTCCGCCGGGATATTGCCTTAGAATGATCACATCTGTACGATCTCCGTAATCTGTAATGTCACCTGCATTTGCAATGGCTTCCATGATGGTGACCTGTTCTTTATAGATCACCTGACTTCCGGAGCCTATTTCGCCAATGGTAGTATAACGGATCCCCGCAAGTTTAACGGTGACAAAAATATTGGCTTCTTCAGTAAAGTAATTTTCCAGCAGCGCATCTTCAATTTTTTCCCGTACCTCTTCGACCGTATAGCCAAGAACATTGACCTCGCCCAACGTAGGCACCCGAATATTTCCATGAGCGTCTACCAGAAAGCCGTCGTAGTACATCCTTTCTTCCCCGGTGGCATTCGGGTTTTCCTCGCCAATAGGATTGAACATGCCGACCAGTTCCTGGTCCAGCGCCTTTACCCTGATGCTCAACAGATCATTCGTCTGTATGCGGTACGGCTTCTGAATACGTTCTACAGTAATAAGACTATCTACGGCAGTTTCACTCTCCTGAAGGTATTTCAGGCGCTTGGTAGGCACACAGGATGAAACGCAAAGAAGGACGATAATTACAAAAAGAGGTTTTATGTTCATTTCCAGGGGACCACACTATGAATGAGACAAATATAGGTCTTGTGGCTTAATAACAAAACATTTAGAGAATTATTGTCTTGTGTTAAAGGTATGTTATTTGTTATATCCTCTCATGAGCCCATTCTTTTCCCGATTTCCCCCAGCCCTAAAGGGAGTCGGGAAAAGCAGTAGAATCTACTTCAGAAATTTTCTTCTTTAAAATTTGGAGCACACCTCTTAAGTTGCTCAGGATTTCATCATTAGAAAACCTTACTTTGTCTACAAAATACAAAGGAAAATCCAATTTCCTCCCTTTAGGGTCGGGGGAAAGAATTGGATTTTCTTACTGATTTCCACATATCTTCTAACGCTCCAATACATCAAAAGGATGTTTCGGTACTCTTTTCCCGATTTCCCCCAGCCCTAAAGGGAGTCGGGAAAAGCGAATAATATGACCCTTTACTCCATTACAGATCACTCCATCACTTCATTACTTCTTCACTTCTTCACTCCATCACTCCATCACTTCTTCACTCAAAAAAACATTCCTTCTTAATTGATTATCAAAAAAGCTACTTTTGCAAAAAGATCTTTTGCGTGAATTACTTATCAGTTGAAAATATAGCCAAAGCATATGGCGAGCGGGAATTGTTCTCAAATATCTCCTTCGGAATCAACGAAGGCCAGAAAGTGGGCTTTGTCGCCAAGAACGGAACCGGAAAAACTTCCCTTCTGAATATCCTTTCCGGGGCCGATTCGCCCGACGAGGGAAATGTGGTGTACCGTAAAGATATCACCACGGCCTTTCTTCCGCAGGAGCCTAACCTGGATCCAAAGTTAACGGTAGAACAAACTATTTTCGCTTCAGACAATGAAATCCTGAAAGTAATTGAACGCTACGAAAAGGCACTTTTAAATCCTGAAGATGCCGACGCTTACCAGAAGGCCTTCGAGCAAATGGAAGTGCACCAGGCCTGGGATTTTGAAACCACTTACAAGCAAATCCTCTTTAAGCTTAAACTGGAAGATCTCAATAAAAAGGTGGCTGAGCTTAGCGGCGGACAAAAAAAGCGTCTTGCCCTGGCTTCCATGATCCTGAATAAGCCAAATCTCATCATCATGGATGAGCCCACCAACCACCTCGATCTCGATATGATCGAATGGCTGGAAGAATTCTTCAGAAAAGAGAATTTTACCATTTTTATGGTGACGCATGACCGTTATTTCCTGGAGCGCGTATGCAACGAAATCGTGGAGCTGGAAGACGGCAATCTCTACACCTATAAAGGGAACTATTCTTATTACCTGGACAAAAAAGAGGAGCGGGTTTCCCTGGAGCAAACCAATACCGATAAGGCAAAGCAGCTTTTCAAAAAAGAGCTGGACTGGATGCGCCGGCAGCCGAAAGCCCGAACCACAAAATCTAAATCAAGGATTGAAGATTTTCACGAAATAAAAGATCGTGCCAGTAAACGCCGAAAAGACCACCAGGTACAGCTGGAGATCAATATGGAACGTATGGGGAACAAGATTGTGGAAATGCACAACATCTCCAAAAGTTTTGAAGACAAACAACTGCTGAAGAAATTCGATTATAATTTCCAGCCGGGCGACCGACTTGGGATCATTGGAAAAAACGGGACCGGAAAATCCACGTTTTTAAACATCCTAACCGGCAGCATTCCGCCAAATTCGGGAAAGATCGTCATTGGGGAGACCGTGAAATTCGGTTATTACACTCAACGCGGAATTGAAATAAAACAAGGCCAGAAGGTCATCGATGTCATCAGGGAATTTGGTGATTACATTCCGCTGAAAAAAGGCCGGCAAATTTCTGCGCAGCAGCTGCTGGAAAGATTTCTTTTCGACCGCAAGAAACAATACGATTTTGTGGAAAAACTGAGCGGTGGCGAGAGAAAGCGGCTTTACCTCTGTACCGTTCTAATTCAGAATCCCAATTTCCTCATCCTGGATGAGCCTACAAACGATCTGGATATTGTTACACTGAACGTACTCGAAAACTTCCTGCTCGATTTTCCCGGTTGCCTCCTGGTGGTTTCTCACGACAGGTACTTTATGGACAAAATTGTCGATCACCTTTTTGTATTTAAAGGAAATGCCGAAATAGAAGATTTCCCCGGAAATTATTCCGATTACAGGGAGTACGAAGCGAGCAGTATTCCGGAACCAGTTCAGAAAGCTGATACTTCTACAGAAAAGAAAGACCTGAAAAAAGAAGCGAAAACTTCTCCCGGATTAAATTATAACGAGCAGAAAGAATATAACAGGCTGGAAAAAGAGATTCACAACCTGGAGAAGAAAAAAGAGGAAATTCAGCAGAGATTCCTGCAGGAGTTAAGCGGCGAAGAAATTGATAAAACTTCCCTCGAATTGCAATCGGTCATTGATCAAATCGACGAAAAGACTGAAAGGTGGTTCGAACTTGGCGCAAAGGCAGAGTAAAATTTGCTGGAACTCCAAAAATGGCATTTTCGGGGGTAATTCTGAAATGACTATATTCAGAATCCTGTTTTATGCATTTCAAATTTTAAATTTTGCATCGATTTTTTAGTTTCATAAGATTTCTTTACAAATCCAAAAATCAGCATGGAGTACATTCTCCCTTTGTTTTTGGACTGGTTACGAGGTGCTTTTATAATAAGGAGCCTCATGCAGCTTATAAAGTCATTTATAACTACCGCAAAAAAATGCTGAAAAACCGAAACAGCATCAATATCACCGATTTTGGCGCGGGAAGTAAAGTTTTTTCTTCAGATGAGCGAAAAATAGCAGCAATTGCATGGAATTCGGGCATTACTCCAAAGCGCGGGCGCCTCATGAACCGGCTGGTTCGCTATCTCAATATCAAAAATGCGCTGGAATTGGGCACTTCTGTGGGAATTGGCAGTGTTTCTATGGCGGCAGGAAATGATGTAAAGCTCACTACCATTGAGGGCTGCCCTGAAACTGCTAAAGTGGCAGAGAAAAGTTTCCAAGAATTTGGACTGCATGATATAAATCTGAAAGTGGGCAAATTTGAACCTGTTTTAGAGGAAATCCTCAGAAATGCTAAAAAATATCCACTTTTTGACTTGGTTTTCATAGATGGCAATCACCAAAAAGAAGCCACCCTGGCTTATTTTGAAAAGCTATTGCCAGTGCTACATAATGACTCCGTAGTAATTTTTGATGATATTCACTGGTCCCGCGGAATGGAAGAAGCCTGGTCTGCCATTATAGAACAACCAAAAGTAAGCGTAACCATAGATACCTTTTTCCAGGGATTTGTTTTCTTCCGGAAAGAGCAGCGAAAAGAGCATTTTGTGATTAGAGTGTAAGGAAGTGACGATGTGATGGAGTGATGATGTGATGAAGTAATGCAGTTAATTTGTGTCCACCGCTTGAAGGATAGGACATTCTTAGAAAAAAACAATATAATAATAACTAATTTTTCGTCACTTCGAGAGCAGAGATAAAAAAATTATCTAGCGTGCGGTGATGACGTATAGAGGTCATCAATTTGAGTTCTTATTTGTTTGAAGGTTTTTTCGGCCTACGAAAGTTTATCGTAAAATTTGAAATGAGAGAGGCGTTAAAAATTTTAGGCTGTTTGAGCGAAACGGATTCATCTCGCTAGAATAGATTCGCCCGCGAGTTCCTAAAATTTAGCCACCGAATGAAAAATTTAGATAAACTTTCGTAGGCCTAGACTTTTTTGTTTCTTTTTTGGGCGATGCAAAAAAGAAAAGGCGGTCTTATGAAAAGGGAATAAACTCGTCTGCAAAATTTAGGTAATTAAGTTACGTCAATGGTAGTAATTGCTGAAGCGCAAGCATGAAGCAATTGTATTGTGAAGTTCATACGCTTTAAAAATACTAAGCATTTAAAAATTGAGCGGAGTCGAAAGTTTAAATTCATCCTCTTTTTCCGAAGTTGTAACAAAACCTATTAAATTGCGTCTTACTTAATGATCGTAAACCTGAATAATATTTATGAGCAGCGTTATAAAAATCCGCAACATCACCCGGGATTTTCACCTGGGACAGGAAATCGTCAAAGTTTTAAAAGGCATTGATATCGACATAGAAAAAGGAGAATATGTGGCCTTTATGGGACCTTCCGGTTCTGGAAAATCTACGCTTATGAACCTGCTGGGTTGCCTGGACACGCCAACCTCCGGTGAATATATTCTCAACGGAAAAGATGTGAGTAAAATGAGTGACGATGAGCTGGCCGAAGTCCGAAATAAGGAAATAGGATTTGTTTTTCAAACCTTTAACCTGCTACCTCGAACCACTGCTCTGGATAACGTTGCATTACCAATGGTGTATGCGGGAGCTACGAAAAGTGAAAGAAAAGAACGTGCCGAAAAAGTGCTTACAGACGTAGGTCTTGCCGACCGCATGGATCATAAACCGAATCAGCTTTCAGGAGGGCAGCGCCAAAGGGTGGCTGTGGGAAGAGCATTGGTAAATCATCCTTCCATTATTCTTGCAGATGAACCTACCGGGAACCTCGATTCAAAAACTTCTGTAGAGATCATGAATCTTTTTGATGAAATTCATGCTGCAGGAAATACGGTGATCCTGGTTACGCACGAAGAAGATATTGCCGAACACGCCCACAGGATCATCAGGCTTCGAGACGGGATAGTGGAAAGCGACGAAAGGAAAAAAATGACTGCCGTAGATAGCTAGTAAAGTCTCATTCAATTGGATATTCTCGACAACGATTTTCTTTTATACCTGGGACTCATCATCCTTTTCCTCGGATTTTTCCTGTGGAACCGCGGCCGCACGAAAAAGAACCGCGAGCGAAAGAATAGAAGTTTCAGGAAACGCTATGAAAGCCGAAAACGAGAAAAGGATAAAAATAGCTAATTAACTGAATTATAATTACTTAAATATATTCAGAAATAGGATTTTATCAGGAGTTTTATTATTTTTATAGAAACTCCTTTACAATATGACTGATTTTCTTACCAATGAATTTCTACTTTATTTGGGCTTCATTTGCCTGTGTTTCTCGTTTGCATTTTGGATAAGGAGCCGCAGAAGAAGAAAAAAAGAACTTCGGAAGAGAGAAAATCTTCACCAGAAGACTTCAAAATCTGGTGAAAAAAGAAGGAAAAGAGTGATTTGATTTCCTGAAAAAACTAATAACCTATACTTCTCGAAAATGAAGTTTTTAAAGCACTTTTTTAAAACCTGCACCAATTCCCCGAAATACCTGAAGTTCACATCCTGTAATTTTTCTTTACTTTAGCTTTTTCTTAAATTAAGGCATAAAATGCCATTTTTGAATAATTTCAGAATTTACAAAACCACCAGCACTTGAAAATATATACAAAAACAGGAGATAAAGGCACTACCGCCCTGTTTGGCGGCACAAGAGTACCAAAGCACCACATAAGAATTGACAGTTATGGAACGGTTGACGAACTCAATTCGCATATTGGCCTTTTACGGGATCAGAAAATTGATGAACACAGTCATGAGATCCTTCTTAAAATCCAGGACCGGCTGTTCACCCTTGGAGCCATTCTCGCTACAGATCCTGAAAAAGCCATTTTAAAGAACGGGAAACAAAGGCTTGATATTCCAAAAATAAGCGCAGAAGATATCGATCTTTTGGAGCAGGAAATTGATAAAATGAATGAAGAGCTTCCTCCCATGACACATTTCGTGCTGCCCGGCGGCCACCAGGCTGTGTCATTCTGTCACATAAGCCGCTGTGTTTGCCGTCGTGCCGAGCGTCTTGCTGCTGCTCTTCATGAACTTGAGCCATTTGACGAGAAGGTTTTGCAGTATTTGAACCGCCTTAGTGACTATCTTTTTGTGCTGGCACGAAAGTTGTCTAAAGATTTAAACGCCAGGGAAATTCAATGGATTCCGAAGAAAGGATCCTGAAAACACCCAACAGCCGGCATTCTTCTAAAACATTAAACTTCCCATAATTTAAGGTTTCAGAAAACGTTCTTTAAAATAGTGATAAATAATAGATTTTTTTCTTGACTATCTCAACAAAAAATTTATTTTTGCAAAAAATCAAAACCGATTAACCGATGTATTGGACATTAGAATTAGCATCCTACTTAAGCGATGCACCTTGGCCCGCAACAAAAGATGAGTTAATTGATTATGCCATCAGGACGGGAGCTCCGCTTGAGGTTGTGGAGAACCTTCAGGCTATTGAAGATGAAGGGGATTCCTATGATTCAATTGAGGAAATATGGCCAGATTATCCTACAGACGAAGATTATCTTTGGAACGAGGATGAATATTAAGATAAACAAACGAAAATAGAAGAAAAAAGTCTCAGAAGTGAGGCTTTTTTTTTGCGTACATTTGAAATATTAAAACAATAAAAACTATGAGTTTTTTAGATTCAGTTTTAAAAGTTTTTGTTGGTGACAAATCCAAAAAAGACATTAAGGAAATTCAACCCATTGTTGAAAAAATAAAGTCTTTGGAAAAGGAATTTGAAGCTTTGTCCCTTGACGAACTTCGCGCCAAAACAATCATTTTTAAAGCTAAAATACAAGATGCACTTAAAGAGGTAAATGACCAGATTGCGCTTCTTACTTCGGAAGCAGACGAATCTGAAGATATTACCCGAAAAGAAGATATTTACGCCGAAATTGATGCTCTCAAAGACAGAGCCTACGAAATTTCTGAAGGCGTTCTTACCGAAATACTACCCGAGGCTTTTGCCACGGTAAAAGAAACCGCTAAGCGTTTCGTTAACAATACCCAGCTTAAAGTTACGGCTTCTGCCTTTGACAGGGAGCTTTCCGCAGAAAAAGATTACGTGAACCTGGACGGTGATTATGCCATCTGGAACAATTCATGGGATGCTGCAGGAAAACCCATCATCTGGGATATGGTTCATTATGATGTTCAGCTTATTGGCGGGGTCGCAATGCACCAGGGAAAAATTGCAGAGATGCAGACAGGGGAAGGTAAAACATTAGTGGCTACACTTCCAATGTACCTCAATGCCCTTACAGGTAACGGGGTGCACCTGGTGACCGTGAACGACTACCTTGCAAAACGTGACAGCGCATGGATGGCACCCATTTTTCAGTTTCATGGAATGACGGTAGATTGTATTGATTACCACAGGCCAAATTCTGCAGCACGACGCAAAGCTTACAATGCCGATATTACTTACGGTACGAACAATGAATTCGGGTTTGACTACCTGCGTGACAACATGTCCCATTCCCCGAATGACCTTGTTCAAAAACCGCACAACTACGCGATCGTAGATGAGGTGGATTCGGTATTAATTGATGATGCACGTACGCCGCTTATTATTTCGGGGCCTATTCCTAAAGGAAATGTTCATGAATTCGATCAGTTAAAACCTGCAGTTTCCAATATTGTTGAAGTTCAGAGAAAACATCTTACAGGTGTTTTAGCTGAAGCAAAAAAATTGATTGCGGCCGGCGACACCAAAGAAGGTGGTTTTAAACTGCTTCAGGTGCACCGCGGACTTCCAAAGAACAAAGCGCTTATTAAATTTTTAAGTGAGGAAGGAATAAAGTTGTTGCTTCAGAAGACCGAGAATTTTTACATGCAGGACAACAACCGTGAAATGCCAAAGGTTGATGCCGACCTATATTTCGTGATCGAGGAAAAGAACAACCAGATCGACCTTACCGACAGAGGGGTTGAATACCTCTCCGGAAAAGATGATCCAGATTTCTTTGTGATGCCCGAAATTGGAATGGAGATCGCCAAGATCGAAAAAGAAGGTCTTTCCAAAGAAGAGGAAGCAGAGAGAAAAGAAGAACTTTTCCGCGACTATAGTGTAAAAAGTGAAAGGATCCACACCCTCCGTCAGCTATTAAAAGCCTACACGCTTTTTGAAAAAGATACGGAATATGTGGTGATGGAAAACAAGGTGAAGATCGTTGACGAGCAGACCGGACGTATTATGGAAGGCCGCCGTTACAGCGACGGTTTACACCAGGCGATCGAGGCAAAGGAAAACGTGAAGATCGAGGATGCTACCCAGACATTTGCTACGGTAACACTTCAGAATTATTTTAGGATGTACCGCAAACTTTCGGGTATGACAGGTACAGCTGTGACCGAGGCCGGGGAATTCTGGGAAATTTACAAGCTCGATGTGGTAGAAATTCCAACCAACCGCCCAATTGCACGCCAGGATAAAGAAGACATGGTTTACAAGACCAAACGTGAAAAATATAACGCGGTCATTGAAGACGTTACGAAGCTTTCAAGAGCCGGAAGACCGGTATTGATCGGTACAACTTCCGTAGAAATTTCAGAATTGCTTAGTCGAATGCTGAAGTTAAGAAACGTGCCGCACAACGTTTTGAACGCGAAACTACATAAAAAAGAAGCCGATATTGTTGCGGAAGCCGGTAAAGCCGGAATTGTAACCATCGCCACCAACATGGCCGGTCGTGGTACCGATATCAAGCTGAGCCCCGAGGTGAAGAAAGCAGGTGGTCTTGCTATTGTGGGTACAGAACGCCACGATTCGAGAAGGGTTGACAGGCAGTTGAGAGGACGTAGTGGACGACAGGGAGATCCCGGTAGTTCTCAATTCTACGTTTCACTTGAAGACAACCTGATGCGTCTATTCGGTTCAGAAAAGATCGCGAAACTTATGGATCGTATGGGTCTTGAAGAAGGAGAGGTCATTCAGCATTCCATGATCTCCAAATCCATTGAACGTGCCCAGAAAAAAGTGGAAGAAAACAACTTTGGGGTTCGTAAACGACTTCTGGAATATGATGATGTCATGAACGCCCAGCGGGAAGTGGTTTACAAACGTCGTTATCATGCGCTCTTCGGCGACCGACTAAGAGTCGACATTGCCAACATGCTGTTTGACACTGCCGAAAATATTGCAGATACAAACAAGATGGCGCAGGACTTCAAAAACTTTGAGTTTGAGCTTATCCGGTATTTCTCCATGAGTTCTCCTATTACCCAGGAAGAATTCGAGAAAATGGATACGCAAAAAATTGCGGGTGAAGTCTACAAGGCTGCTTATAAACATTATGATGAGAAAATGAACAGGAATGCAGCAGATGCGTATCCTGTGATCAAGCAGGTTTATGAAGACCAGAATAACAATTTTGAGCGTATTTCTGTACCATTTACCGATGGTTCAAAAACCCTTCAGGTAGTTACCAATCTTGAAAAAGCCTATGAGTCTGAAGGAAAACAACTTGTAAAGGATTTCGAAAAGAACATTACGCTCGCGATCATTGACGACGCCTGGAAAACCCATTTACGCAAGATGGATGAGCTAAAACAAAGCGTTCAGCTGGCAGTTCACGAACAAAAAGATCCATTATTGATCTACAAGTTCGAGGCCTTTGAATTGTTCAAGGTAATGCTGGACCAGGTGAATAAAGATGTGATCTCGTTCCTCTTCAAGGGAGAGCTTCCGGCGCGAAACACCAGTCAGATACACGAAGCGCGTGAGCAGAAACGAAAAGAGGCCATGGAAACTTCTAAGGAAGAGATCCCGAACCTCGATGAACGTGCTGCACAAAGCAGGGCCGCTTCTCAAAACCAGCAGCCACGCCCGCAGGTTACCGAAACCATCACTCGTGAACGTCCAAAGATTGGAAGAAACGACAAGGTTACGGTGAAGAATGTGATGAGCGGTGAAAACAAAAGCATGAAGTACAAACAGGCCATCCCTCTTCTTGACAAGGGAGACTGGATATTGGTTGACGAATAGTGAAATAAATCTCTTTGAGATAATTTTTAAAAGAAGCCTGAGAAGCAGATTTGTTTTTCAGGCTTTTTTTTCATTTCTCCAGAAATGTTTAAACTTTTAGTAATTTTAAAGAACCAACTTTAACGAGATGAACAAGTACCGCATTGAGATCAAATGGGCTGTAATATTTTCTATCGTCATGATCGTTTGGATGCTGGGCGAAAAATATTTTGGCCTGCACGATAAATACATAGCAGAACATTCCTTCTACACCAGCTTTTTTGGAATTGTGGCTATTGGTATCTATCTGTTAGCTCTTTACGATAAGCGGAAAAACTATTACAATGGTGTTATGAACTGGCAGAAAGGCTTTAAATCGGGAGCGATTTTGACTCTCGGAGTAGTCATTCTCTCACCATTTGTGCAACTCTTGATTAGCCAGGTTATATCCCCCGATTATTTTCGCAATATCACCGAATATTCTATAGAAGCAGGAGAAATGAACCGGGAAGAAGCCGAAATTTATTTCAGCCTTCAGAATTACATCTTGCAGAGCATCGTTTGGGCGGCAGTCACAGGAATTATTACCGCAGCCATTGCAGCCCTTATTCTCCGGCGTAAAACGCCGAATCCTAATCAGGTTAAAGGCACTGCTCCTTATAGATAAAAATATGCCGGTTTTGAAAATATCTTCAGCAGTATTTTTTTTAGAGAATTGAAGCATTCTCTTTGGAACAGTTGTAATTTCAAAAAGATGTGTGCGAAATAAGCCTCTAAAATGCCTTTTTGGCTCCTCATTTTAACAGGCCTTTAGCAGCAAAAGCAAAGGCCGATGCTTATCTTCTAAGAAGGGAACTTTAAATTAATAAAAATGAAGATTGAAGATAACGAGAAGAAGATCAAACTGGCGGAAGACCAGGGAAAAGCATATTCTGCAGCCCTGGATTACATGAAAGAAATGGACAACCACGCCGAAAAAGAGGTGGATGATTACATAATCAGTCTTGCTTCTGAAGAAGCGGAAGGCACCTACAGGTTACAAGATGGAACGCTAAAGTGGAATACTCCGGAAGAGGGCTTTAATACACACCTGGAAATTGTGGTGAGGGACAGAAAAGATAAGCGCTTCATTCCAGGTCTTAAAATTCGCGGAAAGGTCCTGGATCAAGAAGGAAACCAGATCATCGAAACAGATTTCCCATTCCTTTGGCATCCATTCCTGCTCCATTACGGGGCATTTTTTGAAATTCCTAAAGAAGGAAAATACAAGGTCCAGCTGGAAATTCCTGCACCCGAATTCCACAGGCATGACGAGATCAAAGGAAAACGTTATGAAAAAGATGTGAATGTGGAGATAGAAATCGAGATGGAAACAGGCCGGGAACCTCATGGACCGGAATAGACACTATTTAAAAATCAGCATTTTGAAACTTTGCTCTTGAAAGTATAACTGCTTTTCTTGCCCATTTCAAGGGTGATATTCCGAAAAAGTTGTTCTAAAAAAAAAGGAATTCCAGAACCTGTTGTAGCCTTCCCTAAAAATGTAGCCTTCCCTAAAAATAAGACAGTTTAAAATTCGAAATTATTAATTTTAAACCAATAAACTGTTAGATGAAAAAAAGTAGATTTACCGAAAGTCAGATCATCAAGATCTTGAAGGAAAACGAACAGGGTCGAGCCGTCGGCGATATCGCTCGTGAATTGGGTATCGATAAGAGCACCATATATTACTGGCGCAAGAAGTATGGCGGAATGGAAACGAGTGAGCTAAAACGCCTTAAGGAATTGGAAGAAGAAAACTGCAAGCTCAAGCAGATGTATGCCGATGCCAGTCTAGATAACCAAATGCTGAAAGATATACTGTCAAAAAAGTTCTAAGGCCTTCCGACAAGAAACATAGAGCGGTTTA
>JACLAD010005723.1_pt1 | contig 104422 bp, 101 predicted proteins | sample 8027901 | NCBI WGS metagenome assembly JACLAD01 (sample SAMN15725071, study PRJNA655200) | protist metagenome | isolation source: fluorescence activated cell sorting (FACS) single amplified genomes of... | place: Spain: Blaines Bay Microbial Observatory, Mediterranean Sea | collected 2016-07-05 | reverse complement strand
GGTTTACATTGTAATCGTAAATGGTTTTGTTCCTTTTAGATGGCTGCGCAAGGATGAAGCATTTTTGTGAAACCCCAAATTCTTCAGCCACGGTAGAAAATAAGAGTCTTAAAGCCCTTGATTTTGCTATTTCGAAGAAATAATTCGAACCTATGGCAGTCAAAAATGTCATTTTAAAAGGCTTTTTTTGAGCTGCGGAAAAATTTTTCTTTTCTTCAAAATGCTGAAGATACTCGGTAGCATGTGCGAGTGCATAAGCCAATTGCTGCGGAATATTGGCTCCCGCATTTTCATAAAGGCCCATATTGACGCTTACAACCGTCGGAAATACTTCAGTTTCTAAAATTATTTCATCCAGAAGTGAGAAATCTTCTTTTAAACCTTTAAACCAATTGCCGCTGCGCGCTAAATTTCCAACAATGTCAATTTTCAGGCTTACCTGATGTTCTTTTCCGGAGAAAAATGTCTTTAGCTTTGAAAAATATGCTTTTGAGAGAAATTCGAAAGAAATATAAATTGGAGTAGTGCTTAAGGGGATATCCAAAAATAGCGTTTCAGGATCAATTTCTTCAGAAGGGATGTTGAACCATAGATTTTCTGCACCTTTTTCCAGTGCCTCGAGGGCTTTCTTGTTGCTCTTTTCAGCAGAAGCGACAAAGATCTTTTCGCAAATATTCCATCCGGATGGCGCCTTTACCGAAACCGGTTCTGGCGAATTATCCTGGTGATAAAAAGGATTTACAGCTACTTCATCGTTTGAGTTCCAGACTAAAGCCTGGTTGTAGTCGGCTCCCTTAAGATCGTATTGTATTTTTTGTTTCCACTGTTTGGCAGAAACTTCATCAAAATCACTGAACAAATTATTACTCATTGTTTTGCAGGTTTTTCCAGCTGCCAAAATGCAGGATCTTATTTCAATTAATTGGTTTCTGTAGCGTGTTCTATGATGAAGATCTCTTCATTTTCCCGCTTCATAAAATACTCCCGGCGTGCGAATTCCTCGAGTTCCAGTGAATCATCCAGTTTATCTATAATTGCTTTGTCATTGGAGATCTGGTCGAGGTAGTATTTTTTGTTCTTGTTGAGATCTTCTATTTCCATATCAAGCTCATGATGCACGAGCCAGGAATTGCTGTCAAGAAAAAGCATCCAGAAAACGAAAGCCACCGTAACCAGCAAATATTTATTACTGGCAATCCTGAACCATTTTTGATTTCGCAGCGTTTTTAGCTTCATAGCCGAAAGATACGAAATTACAGTAAACGCTGCCGAATGATTGTTTGAACGATATCAACAGCCACCGTATTATAGCGATTTGTGGGGATAATGATGTCTGCAAATTCCTTGGTGGGCTCGATAAATTGCTGATGCATGGGCTTGAGCGTAGTCTGGTAACGATTTAAAACCTCGTCAAGATCACGACCTCTTTCGGCGATATCACGTTTTAGCCTGCGTATTAAGCGTTCATCACTATCGGCATGTACATAAATCTTTATGTCAAACATTTCCCTGATATCAGGATGAGTGAGGATAAGGATTCCTTCTACAATAATAACTTTTCTCGGTTCAATTTCAATCGTTTCGCCGGTGCGGTTGTGCTCTTTAAAGGAATAGACCGGCTGCTGGATATTATTTCCTGCCTTGAGCTCCTTTAAATGAGATACGAGTAAATCAAAATCTATGGATTTTGGGTGGTCGAAATTTATTTTTTTTCGATCTTCAAAGGAAAGATGACTGGTATCCTGGTAGTATGAATCCTGAGAAATGACGTCTACTTCCTCATTTTTGAGTTCTTCAATGATTTGATTTACCACAGTGGTTTTTCCGCTTCCGGTACCACCGGCAATGCCGATAATTAACATAGCTGAATAATTTGCTGCAAAGGTAAATTATTCTTTTAGAAGTAGAAGTTCACTTTTTTTAGTATAAGGGTGAGGAGTTACTTTTTGCCTTATTCATTCTATCACCTGCTTGACTTCTGCTAAGAATAGCCCAATTTCTCTACATTATCATTCATGCATAAAACAAAAGTTCAACACATTTTTTTACTTCTTCATCTTTAAGGCTCATGGGCGGCATAGGGCTGTCGTACTTGACATTTATGTTGCCTTTTAAACCGTACTTAACTTCCTTTATAGTGGCTATTCTTTTCTCTGAAGGCGGATTATATTCTATAGATAGGAGGGAAGGCGTTGGAATGCCTTCCCCGCTGGTTAAATGACAGGTAGCGCAAAAGTTCTTGTTAATCTCTGCTTCTTCAGAAAAGCTTTTGCTCCGTATTTTTTTCTTCTCCATTATTTTACATGCGGCAGAATCAAAAGCAGGATCAAAATAAAAGATATCTTGATACTATTCTTCTTCAGAAGCAGGAGTTGTAAGCCGAATAATCCCGGTTCCTTCAATAGAGGCATAAATATTACCATCGGGTCCCTGTGCAAGATCGCGCAGGCGTCCTACTCCCGGAAGGATCTTTTCTCTGGCAACCACGGTTTTACCGTCCAGTTCCAGGTGTTCAATGTATTGGAATTTCAGTGAGCCAACGAGTAAATTTTCTTCTAGTTCTGGATATTTATTGGAGGTTACATATAACATTCCACTTGGAGCAATGGAAGGTTTCCAGTAGAAAATAGGGTCTTCAAATTCTGGTCGGGATGTTTCGTCTGTGAATGTTGTATTGTCATAATTGATTCCATAGGAAACTACCGGCCAACCGTAATTTTCACCTTTTTTGATCACATTAATTTCATCACCGCCCTGTGGCCCATGCTCATGAACCCAGATTTCACCCGTATCGGAATTTAAGATCATTCCCTGTGGATTTCTGTGTCCGTAAGAATAGATTGCTTCTTTGGCATTTTCTTCACCTACAAAAGGATTGTCCTGCGGGATGCTACCATCGGGGTTTAGCCTGTATATTTTACCGCCGTCGCGGGTAATGTCCTGCGGATTTTCATCGCGATTTCCACGATCTCCCACAGAGAAATAAAGATATCCGTCATTAAAAGTGATGCGGGAGCCAAAATGCTGTCCCCGGGTACTGTTGGGAATGGCTTTATATAAATCCTCTTTTTGAACCAGTTGTCCATTTTCCAGTTTAGCTCTCATAAGAGCCGTATTTCCACCTTCGCCTTCACCTTCGGAAGAAGAATAGGTGAAGTAGATCCATCCATTGGATTCGTAATCTGGGTGAACTGCAACATCAAGGAAACCACCCTGGCCGCGGTTATAGACTTCAGGAGCTCCTTCTATCATTTGCTTCTGTCCATTCTGGAAATGAATGAGATCACCGCTTTTTTCGGTAATTAACATGCTGCCGTCAGGAAGGAAATCCATACCCCAGGCAATTTGCAATCCCGGTACTACGACTTCATAGCCATATTCGGTCTTAGAAGAATCCGCCGGAAGGCTTTCAGAAGCAATGACCTGAGCAGTTGCAGTAGTATCTTCAGCAACTGTTTGGCTCATGTCAGCTTCATTGGATTTGCCATTATCACCGCATGCGGCAAAAGAAAATGCAACGGCTAAACTTAGTATGATTCGTTTCATAGAATGAATTTTAAATTTTAAAATTGAAGTCCCTTTAAAAGAAGGACAAAATTTGAAGCATCTAAGATATAAAAAATCAAAAGTTTTCATTGCAGACTTAACATAATGTTTATCTTTGCAGCCGCTTTGAACACGACCGTAGCGTAGAGTTCTGTATCTTTGTTATAAAGCATTTCTTTCGGGGTGTAGCGTAGCCCGGTTATCGCGCCTGCTTTGGGAGCAGGAGGCCGCAGGTTCGAATCCTGCCACCCCGACTTTTGCCATATCAAATGGCATCAAATAATACCTAAATAAATGATTTTCAGTATTTTAATGAATCTGGAGATCATTTTTTTTTGTTTGATATCAAATAAAAAGTGACCTGTTCGGTTACCTAATCGGTTACCTCTTTTTTCTTACCTTTCCCTGGCCTAGGGGCTTTAGAGTGATTTGACTTTCGTGAATTATGTTAAATCGGTTACCTAAAACAAAGGCGATGAAATCAAAACCCACTTTTCGCATCCTGTTTTGGCTGAATACAGCCAAAACAAAAGAAGCTCTTGCACCTATTTACGCAAGGGTAACTATCAACGGCCGCAGGGCAGAAATAAGTTTAAAAAGACAATGTCATCCCGATTCATGGGATGACCGGGCTCATAGGATCAAAGGAAGAAATCCAGAGGCCACTGTATTAAACAACTATTTGGATGCTAAATATGCCAAATTGCTCCAATGTTATGAAGACCTGCTAAAAGAGGATTGTATTATTACAGCTCAGGCTATAAAATCTCGTTTCCTGGGATCGGATGCTACCTTTAAATCCCTCCAGGACGTTATCGAGCATCACAAATCCACAATGGGAGAAATACTTAAACACGGAACCTTAAAAAACTATGGAGCCACTGAAAAGTATCTATTCGTTTATCTTTCCAGGGAGCATAAGACTAACAATATCTATTTAAAAAACATCTCTTACCAGTTTGTTACAGGTTTCGACAAGTTTCTGCGGAGGCAAAAAGAAAAAACCGGCAGAAAACAGTTAAGCAATAACGGGATCATGAAACATATGGAACGTTTCAAGAAACTTACCAACTTGTCCATTAAGTTGGGCTGGATGGACAAAGATCCTTTCCGTGATTATAAAATGAAATTTGAAAAGTTTGATCGTGCTTATCTAAATCAAAGAGAACTAAATTATATTGAGGAGACACGATTCTCACGTGAAACTCTGGAGACGACAAAAGATATTTTTCTTTTTGCCTGCTATACAGGTTTGTCCTATGTAGATGTAAAGCAACTTACAAGAGATAATCTGATCACAGGGGTGAATGGGAAGGATTGGATTTACTGCAGGCGGGAAAAAAGCCAGACTCCAATGAAGATCCCTTTACTCGCAAAAGCACAAAATATTTTACAAAAATACCAGGATCCGGATTCAGAATTTCTTTTGCCGGTTTATAGTAACCAAAAAACAAATAGTTATCTAAAAGAAATAGCCACTCAGTGTAAGATTCCAAAAAAGCTTAGTTTTCACGTTGCCAGGCACACATTTGCCACAACTATTACCCTATCCAATGGAGTGCCCATAGAAACTGTTTCCAAGCTCCTGGGCCATTCTAAACTATCAACCACACAGATATATGCACGAGTGGTAGATCAAAAAATTGGAGAGGACATGGATCTTTTGCAATCGAAGTTATGGTAAAGGTCTTCCGGGCAAAAAAAGAAAATATAATCTACTGTGCTCCATTTTCTCTTTCAGAAGCTAATGGAATAATATTTTTTTAAAAACTAATTACCTAATTATCCAAAACTAGCTATGATGGCTTAATCAGGGACTTAAGTTGTGGTAAATAGATTTGTTAAAGTATCTACCTGCTAATTACCAGCGGGTAATTAGGATAAATAGACGTAACAGCAATAAAATAAAGAAAAGCTAGTATTTGTAAGGGCTGAGTAAATAGGCAGATAGTTTTTTGATTTTCTGAAATTTTTGTGACTATGAAAAAGAAGCGAACGAAGCGCAGCGGAGTGCTGCAAGCCCCCAATCTACCAGAACTAATACTATGAAATGTCTACTGGCGAAGAGTTCTTTAAACTTTGCAACCTCCGGGCGCAAAGTAAGATATGTCATGACAATGACACATCTTGCTTTGCTTTATAATCTACTTCATTAATTAAATGACCTGAATGAAGAAAAAAGAACTTTATAATGCCACAATTCACCATGTAAATGTCAACCAGCTATCCAGTTCTGGTACTGCTTCTATAGATGTTCCTAAAAGTCTTCTTGAAAAGTATATTTACAGTAAATATTTGCCTAAAAAAGGGACTTCCAAAGGTTTTTACACTAAAAATATGCCAAGACGTAATTCTAATTTTAGCGTAATTATTGGAATTAGAGTTAGTAAAGGGGAATAACATCGCTTCAGCGGGTTATCCTCTTGCTGTTCCTGTTCCCCTTCTCCCTTAGTTTGGGAAATACCTCCGCTTTTTTGTAGATTTACCTTTGTCTTAAATTTAACAGTTTTCAAAAAAAGAAATAAAGGAGTGAGTCTATCTGAACATTACAGGAGATTATATCAAGCTTCCATCAAAAAAATAGAAGAGGATGCCTACCAAACAGATTTATTAATTGGTTCACCAAATGATAAAAGATATGGGATCACTTTATTAGTAAGACCTCCTCAAATCATCAAAAGTAAAATTGAGTTATTCTTAGATGATTTAAAAGAAATAGATCCATTCCAATATTATTACCCAAGTACAGATATCCATATAACCGTGATATCGATTATTTCGTGCTATAAAGGATTTGAGCTCGGCCAGATTACGGTTTCGGATTATGCCAGGTTGATAAGAGATGCTATAGGCGAATTTGGAAAGTTTAGTATAAAATTTCAAGGCGTTACAGCCTCTGATTCAAGTATAATGATCCAAGGTTTTCCTGAAAATGCAACATTAACTGATCTTAGAAACCAGTTAAGAAGTACCTTTAAAAGTTCGACTCTCGAACAATCCATTGATAAAAGATATATCCTCCAGACAGCACATTCCACGGTAGTAAGATTTCGGGAAAAATTTACTAATAGGGAGAAATTTATAAATGTACTTGAGAGATATAAAAACTCTGAATTTGGAACTTTTGAGGTAAACGAACTAGAACTAGTTTTTAATGACTGGTACCAGAGTGAAAAAAAATCAAAGTTGTTAGAAAAATTCCAACTATAGCAATTCAGTGTCAAAATCCTTAGAAAGCCTTAGGTATGCTAGTCCCGAGTTTTCCTACTGAATATGAAATTTATAGCCAGAGAATTATGAGGCTTACTTACTAAAAATTTTATGTAATTTTACCATTAGTTATCATACTAAAAGTTACCTATTCGGTTACCTGAAAGAAAGAAAAAATATAGAAGTACTGAATTTACTGGTATTACCGGAGAGGCAAATTAACCCTGCCACCCCGACTAAGAAAGCCCTGCATGAAAGTGCAGGGCTTTTTTTTAATCTAAATTTTGTGCGTGATTCCTGAAGGATTTAGATTAGTTTTAAAATAGTAACATGAATCATCGAAAAAGAATTTAGAAGCGTCATCTTACTTCTGATGAAAAATATGGTGTTGGGTGGCCGTAAAATAATCTCTGAAAATTTGATTGGGAACGCTGTTTTTCCTGGAGGCTTTTACACCCAGGAGAGGATAAACTTCAATAATGGCTTTGGAAAGTCTATTTACCGAACCTGCGGCTGATCGGTGCACTTTTTGAATATAGTCCTGTGAAAAATGAGATGTTCCTAGCGCAGTTTCTTCAATTTCTTCGGAATAGGAAAAAAGCAGGTCATTGGCTTCTGAAATGGAATTTTTCAAGACTTTTATTTTTTCGGGTTCGCGATCTTTTGATGCTTCCTCGTAAAAATGTTGGGCCATTCCAATATAATTTACCCAAAGCGTAAGATCGGCAAAAATGGAAAAGTTGATCTTAAAGACAGGCTGGGGAAGATGGAATTTGTCATAAATAAAGCTGAATTTCCCCGGCACTTTTACCTCCCTCACCACAAAAGATTGGGTTGCGGTGGCTTTTAGGCCCATGGTATTCCAGTCCTCAATTATCTCAACATCCTTTTTTGGAAGTACGAATGAAAGGGTTTTTTGTGAGCCATCCGGATTCAATAGTTCTTTTCCGTTTTCCAGTATTTTCGCATTTAGCGTAAAATGGGTAAGATAAGGTGCGCCCGTGGCATAACGCCATTTTCCAGAAATGACATATTCGTTTCCTTTTTTTTCAGCAGTTCCAAAAGCGCCGCCACTGCCGCCAAGAACAGGTTTTGAAGTGTTAAGGAAAATTTCTTCAGCTGCTTCGGGAACTAAATTTCCAACAAAATAATTTGCGCCGCTGCATAAGGTTACAGTCCAGCCAAGGCTTCCGTCTACAAAGGCCAGTTCCTTCAGTTTTACAAGACCTTGAGAAAATGGCATTTCCAGGCCACCATATTTCTTCGGGACCCACAGATTCCAGAGATTTTCTTTATCAATCCACTCAAGAATTTCTGAAGAAAAAACTTCTGTGTCAAAACAGCTTTTTCTAAGCTCCTGAAACTTGTTGCTCTGGTTCATTTTCTATAAGGTTTTTCCATTTAAAAAAGCCTGAAGTTCCCACCACGAAGAAGAAAACCGTAAGACCTGCATAAATGTAGAGGTCCTTGTAAAGTAGCAGCGGGATGGCTATGATGTTGCTGATGTTTAGGTATATCCAGTTCTCCATTTTCCTCTTTGCCATAAGCCACATTCCTGCCCAGGCAAAAGCACTTACCGCGGCATCCCAAAGGGGAACATCAGAGTTGGTGTGAAATTTAAGCCACCATACCATGAGTGCAAAACAGCCTGTGACAATGCCAAGTGCCTTTAAATGTTCAATTTTAGAGGACCAGGAAATGGGAGCGGCTTCTTTTCCTTTTCCGAATTTCCAGTAGAACCAGCCGTAAATGCTCATGACCAGGTAATAAAGGTGCAACAGGATATCTGCATACAGTCGGGATTCGTACAGTACCCAAATACTAATGAGTACCGAAACAATTCCGAATAAATAATTGTGGATATTATTTTTTCTTGCCAGTAGGACCTGGGCCACGCCAAAAGTCGTTCCCAGGAATTGTAACCAGGTTAAATTCATATAAAGACCTCTATCATTGTTCGTTTTTCTTACATATCAATGAAATGAGGAGATGTTCCGGAAATCTAATTACAGAAGGTTTGCTGTAATTGAATAATCCCTACGCCGGCATTACCCGGATCAGGTACAGAGCTTTGGTGCTCACGGGTATCATCTCAGCCTGCTTCAAATAGCAAGCACCCCATTTATGCTGCAAATCTAAAGTGGTATAATGGATTTCAAAAGAATTATCTGCTTTCTTTTCATTTAGATAGTAACTTGTTAGGGAACTATCAGTTCTTCGCATCCATTTGAAGTTTTTAGTATTACAACATGCTGAGGTTATATAAAAAAACCTGTACATGTTTTTTGTACAGGCTTTTAAAATTTGTTTTATGTTCTTATTATCTTATCCCCGGGTTCGTTCCTTTAGATGTTCTTTATCTGTAAGGTCGAGGATCATAGGTGTAATACTGGTTTTGCCACGTCTCACCGCCCAACGGTCTGTACCTTCATCCACTTCCTCAATTGGGATGACAGTAAACCAATAATTCTGCCGGCCCATTGGATCCTTTTGTTCTAGCACTTTTCCGTCGTAATGACGTACCGATTGTTTTGTCCAAACAATCTCTCCCTCCGGTTGCCGCGGAAAATTAATGTTGAGCAGTTCACGGTCCTTTTCATATACCACTTCATCCAGGGAAGCCTCCACGTAGGGAACGAGCGCTTCAAAATCTGGTTCGTCTTCTCCTACAGAAACACTAAGGGCAATTCCGCGGATGCCAAACAGCACCGCCTGCCGTGCTGCTGAAAGTGTTCCTGAATGCCAGGCTGAATTTCCCAGGTTGGCTCCAATATTAATTCCTGAAAGTACCAGGTCAATATTCTCAAAAAGGTGAGTACCCAGAGCCACACAATCTGCCGGAGTTCCGCTCACCCTGTAAGCATCTATACCTTCAAAGTGAATTGGCGATTTTTTATATCTAAATGGTTTTCCCGAGGTAATTGCCTGTCCCATGGAAGATTGTTCCACATCGGGTGCCATAACAATCACTTCTCCATATTTTGTTGCGGCTTCGGCAAGGGATTTAAGCCCCGGACTATAAATTCCGTCGTCATTCGTAACTAAAATTCTCATATACAATCTCGTTTTTTGGTTCTTAACTCCTTAAATTACAAAATTATGTACACAGGATTCCACTCCACTTTTTGAAAATGTTGAAAATTATAGATAATTTAATATACTTCCGGTTCTTCTCAAGTTTTCATGGGTTCGGAAGAAAAATAATTTCATAAGGTATCGTTAATCAAAAAGATATTTTCAAAGCGATCATTATTTTTGAAAGAACCTTAAAACCGGTATATGAAGACTGCTCAAATAATTCACAATCCCACATCTGGTGACAGCCAGCACAGTAAAGAAGATATTGTAAAGTATGTTCAAAAGGCCGGATACGATATAAAATATATTTCGACAGACGATCCCACGTGGGAGCGTTTTCTGAAAAACAACCCCGATATCATCTTTTTGGCGGGAGGAGACGGCACTGTACACAAACTCGCGGCAGTTTTGCTAAAAAGCCGTAATCTTCAGGAAAATCCGCCGGTTTACCTTCTGCCGATGGGAACAGCAAATAATATTTCAAGGACGCTGCAGCTGGATGACAGAACTCTGGACCGTGATCTTAAAATTCCGGAGAAAATTGTGGATTTTAGTCATGGAGTCATAGGCGGAGTGAACGGCAGCAAATTTTTCCTGGAAAGCGTTGGAATGGGAATTTTTCCGAAGCTTATCACCGAAATGAAAAACAAGGAAGAAATTGAAGATCCTGAAGAGAAACTGAAGCTAACGCTGCAGGTGCTTCAAAATATCGTAGGCGATTTTGAAGCCGAAGAAGCGGAAATTACCATAGATAATGAAAAATTGAGAGGTACTTATTTAATGGTGGAGGTGATGAACACCAATTATATTGGGCCCAATCTCAAAGTTGCACCCAATGCAAGGCCTGAAGATGAGCTGCTGGATCTTGTGCTTGTTCCAATGGCGAACAGGACAAAATTGCTGCATTATCTTGAGGAACTAACTAAGGGAAAAGTGGAGGATTTCAATGTTAACAATTTTGCACAAACCTACCGGGCAAAAGAGGTGACGATTACATATCAAGGTACCAACTTTCATGTGGATGACGATCCTATTGAAGGACAGTCGGGCAAAAAAGTACATCTCAAAGCAGCCTCGGGTGGATTAAAATTCTTTAGTGACAAGTAACTATCGTTACATCATTTTCGGAAATATTTCAAAATATTGAAAAAGAAAGAGAGTCAAAAATGTCATTTTTGGCTCTCTTTCTGGTTTTTACGTTCTAAATTCTACTCTACGCTGAAAGTTCTTTTTATCGAAACCGGTTTCCCGGCATGAGTAAAGCCTTCCAGAGAAATTTCGAAATTTCCCGTCACGTCTGAAGTGTAAAACTGGATAGTTTTCTTTTCAGAATCAAATAAAAGTTGTGGTTCCCATAGCAATTGTGTTCTATAATCGGGGATTCTTTCTTTCTCTGAAGCTCCCAGGCCATAATTCTGCTGAAAATATGCTTTTTCCGGCTGGTAGGGAAGGAGTTCCTTTTTCAAAACACTGTTATTGTTTAATTGAGGCAGAAAATCACCTTCAACTGTCTCGATATGTACGACTCCGTTAAAGATTTCGGGACCGTAGTAATATCTGTCGCGAATTATACCAATGCTTTTTACCTTTTTCGCCCCAAAATTTATAATGGCATCCTGATCCTGAAGAATCGCACCATCCACCACAAGCAGCGGTGGAGTATCGTATAATTCCGCAGAGCGGTTTCCTCTTATTCTAAATTCATTTTCTCCCTGAGAATTGGTGATGATCTTTGCAAACTTCACAATTTCAATGAAGGTTTCCTTCATCGTATTGAAACGGGTATATTCATCCAGATCGTAAGTTTCAATATGGTTCCCAAAAAATGGTTTTACAGCCTCTTTTTGAAGGACGGTATCTGGCTTGACATTGTAATATCCATTCTCGATTTGATTGTAGACGCTTCTTTCCAGGATCATTTCTTCGGCATTAGGAACTAAAGGAATTTTTTGAAAATTCAGCTTAGAATAATCGATGCCCGGTTTGGGATCTATAAAAATGTTGAAGATTTTTTCGTTTTCCCCCAGCACTTCCAGCAGTGCAGTTTGGCCGGTAAAACGTTTGTCAAGATTGAAAAGAAAGTTTCCGCCGGCATCGGTACCTGCCACTTTTACCAGGTAATTTTCACCAGGAATGGAAACTGATATTTTGCGGCCTTCCAGGTTATCATCCTGCCCGTTGTTCGCCTCGATACGCCCAGAGAGGATCTCGCCACGCAGCTCTGGAAGGTAAATGGAATCGCTGCTCCCTGAAAAAGTATTTTCTTCATCATATATTCCCTTTTCCGAAGAAAATATCCCGCTAAACATATTCTCAAGAGGATCTTTTCTTCGCACAGAAATGGAGTAATTCCCAAAAGCCTTTTCATTAATTTGAGAAGATAATGTGAGGGTAACCGGAGATCTTTTCTGATAAGTGTCCGCGTCTGTATTTAAAGCCAGATTTTTGGAGGTATACTCCTGTGGTTCTGGTTGGAAAGTAGAATTTTGAGTGGAAAGAGAATCATCATTAATTTTGCCATTTTCGGGGCTAATATACTTTTGCTGGTTTCCGCGGTAAGGGTTAATGATGACAACGTCTTCGGTGTAAAAAGGCTTTCTCTTTTCATTTGTCATCCAGGAAGTGTATCCCACCAGCTTGTAATTTCCAGAGGGGAGGGTAGTAGGAACGAAAAAATCTCCGCTTCCTGTGCCATTTTCAAGATGTACTTTATGACGAAAAACCGGTTGCTTGTCGCGGTCAATGAGTTCTACATATCCTACCTTGCTAAGTTTGCTGAGTTTTAGGTTTGACGGGTTATAGGAGTACAGCTTGTAATACAGATATTCGCCGGAAAAAAGCAGAGGATTGTTGCGATGGATAAAGACTTCTTCCTTCGGAAAATTTTGTAGTTCAACGGCATCTTCTGAAGCTGTGGAAATGGCCTGGCCGGAGCTTTCGTTAGTTGACCACATCCAACAGAGGAGAAGAAAAGCTATTTTTTTCATTGTTTTCATTTTTATTTATTCTTCCCAAAATTCAGGGACCTTGTTTGTTCCGGTTAAAGTACAGTCCACACATTCTGCACGAACCACTCTATAAAAGGGAGGGATAAAGCCAACTGGTACTCTCTCATAAAACTTGGCATTCCCGGAGCGAATCATTTCCTTTAGTTTGGGTTCCTGAGGAAGCGGCTCCGAAACCGGGCATAGATCTGAGATGTAGGATGGTCTATCCTCGTCTTCGCTAAAAAAGTCTTCAAAGCTGAAGAAAACCCTTTTTTCGGTAACCTGGGAAACACTAAAGTAACCCAGTACTTTTTCTTCCTCTGGATTCTCTTCAGAAAAAATGTTTCCGTTCAGGAATCCTGGCTGAGTTTGTGAAAAGAGACTTTCTGACTGTGAAAGTTCCTTCAGCGTTTCGTAAAAGATGTATACTTCCTGTGAAACAGCATATTGTCTCACAAGAGCACTATATCTATGGGAAATAATTGGATTTCCTTGCTGAATAAACCTCACCAGGAATCCTTCCAGCCGGTCTTCAGTCAAACTGGTGGTATTTGCCAGTACAACTTCCTGTGATTCAAAGGTTTTAAAACATCTGTATTCTTCTTTCGTTTTTTCAACAAGTACCAGCTCATTGTCCTCCAGGATGAGGTCAAAACCTTTTTTAATGGGAGCGAAGATTTCAAAAGTCTCTTCATACTCATACCTGTAATAATCTTCGGAACCTGATTCATTAACGCTGTTAACTAGAAGAGCAATACCGTCTTCCCCTCTGGAGTTCTGGGTTCGGGTGGCATAGAGATCGGTAATTTTTCCACCTGTAACGAGAGCAGCAGGCTGTGAACTGTAAGTTCTGCCATCCTCCGTTTCGATGTGAAGACTGTAGATCCTTTGTGGTAGCGCCTGGAATGGAGATAATGAAGTGTAAATTCCAGGGTTGGTTTCTTCAAAAAGAAATTCATTTTGTGCATCATCAATTACGGTGACACGAGCATTCGATTCCTTTGGAGAGACATCCTCTTCCAACCTGTAAGTTCTACTAAGCTTCACCTGTTGATGTTTAAGTTCATTTGTAATAGTGGCTTCAATTACAAGCGCGCTCTCAAATACCTCTGTTTCCAGTTCAAAAGGCTCTACACATCCCAGGGCACTTAAATTCAGAAGAACGAGGAAAAAGATTTTATTTGTTTTGTTGAGAACCATTGGCATAAAATTATTAAGTCCTATTATTCTTCCCAGAATTCCGGGACCTTATTTGTTCCTGTTAAGGTGCAGTCTACACATTCTGCACGAACTACGGTGTAAATTGGGCCTGGTTGTCTTCCGAAGAACTTAATGTTTCCCGAGCGAATGAGCGCCTCCAATTCAGGTCCCGGAGGATATGGGTCGGAAACAGGGCAGTAATCTGAAATGTATGAAGGTTGTTCTTCGTCGTCGTCAAAGAAATCGGAAAAGCTGAAGAAAATTCTCCTTGACGTAACTCCTGAAACGCTGAAGAAGCCTAAAACCTTTTCCTCCTCCGGATTTTCTTCAGAAAAAAGGTTTCCATTTAAAAATCCGGGTTGGGTTTGTGAAAAAAGACTTTCTGACTGGGAAAGTTCTTTAAGGGCTTCATAAAAATTATAAACCTCCCGTGAAACAGCATATTGCTGCACCAGGATACTGTACCTGTTTGAAACAATGGGGTTACCTTTTTCTATAAACCTTACCAGGTAATTGTCCAGCCGGTTTTCATTTAAGGTTGCCGTGCTGGCCAGTACAATTTCCTGAGATTCCAGGGTTTTGAAGCACCTGTATTCTTCTTTTTCTTTTTCTACGAGCGTGATCGTATCATTGGCAAGCGAAAAGTCCATAAGTTTCTTGTATGGGGAAAAGATCTCAAAGGTCTCCTCGTATTCATATCTATAGTAATTTGTAGAACCCGAAGCGTTCTGGCTGTTGATGAGAAGAGCGATCCCGTCTTCGCCTCTAGCATTTTCGGTGCGGGTAGCATAGAGATCTGTGATTTCTCCTCCGGTCACCAATGCAGCAGGTTGTGAACTGTAACTCCTGCCATCGGCTGTTTCGATTTTTATAATATAAAGTCTTTGCGGGAGTGCTTCAAATTCAGCAATTGAGGAATAGATTCCCGGACTCGTTTCTTTAAAAAGAAACTCGTTTTGCGCATCATCCACCACGCTTACGCGCGCATTTGATTCTATTGGAGGTGCATCGGCTTCCAGCCTGTAGGTTCGGCTAAGTTTGACCTGCTGGTGTTTGAGTTCATCTGTAATCGTTGCTTCAACTACAAGAGCACTTTCAAAGACATCTGTTTCCAGTTCAAATGGTTCTACGCACCCTATAAAAGAGAGGGTAATGAAAAGCAGTAGAAGCGTTTTATTTAATTTATTTACTATCATCTTAACGGATTCAACTTTAACTTTGAAGACTAGAATTTAATGTTATAGGTGATCGTTGGTACAGGGATCGCAAAAATGGAACTTTGATACGCTTTTACTTCGCCTTCGTTGGTTACAAAGAAAACCGAATAAGGATTGTTACGACCTAAAACATTATAAACAGAAATATTCCAGAAGCTGTGGGCAATCTTGTTTGTTTTATGATTTCCTTCTACGTTAAAGCTAAGGTCCAGGCGGTAATAATCTGGAATCCTAAATTGGTTTCGATCGCTGTAGAATACATATTCAGCCCCATTAAAGTTATACTTTCCAATAGGATAAGTTACAGGTCGTCCTGTTTGGTACACAAAATTGGCAGAAAAACTAAAGCGTTTGGTAAGTTTATAATTTCCCACCACGCTCACGTCATGAGGTTTGTCAAAGTTTGAAGGAAAATATTCACCGTTGTTAATACGCTCGCTGCTAAATTCACTGTCCAGTTTTATAAGAGAGCGGGTGTAGCTATAACCAATCCAGCCGTTAAGCTTTCCTTTGGTCTTCTTTAGCAAAAACTCTCCTCCATAAGATCTTCCCTCACCCTGGAGCACTTCGGTTTCAATGTTCTGGTTTAAAAACAGGTCCGCTCCAACTTTGAAGTCCAGCATGTTATCCAGATCCTTGTAGAAACCTTCCACAGAAACCTCATAGGTATCCTGCTGAAAATTTTTGTAAAGACCTGCTGAAAATTGGTTGGCACGTTGAGGTTCAATGTTTGCCCCCGAAAGCTTATAGGTATCGGTAGGGGACATGGTGGTGTTGTTCGTAAGCGTATGGATGTATTGAAAAGTGTTGTTGTAACTAAGCTTTGCCGAAAGGTCTGGCAGGAGGAAATACCGGGCAGAAAGCCGCACTTCAGGCCCACCGTAAGTTTCCATTACCTCAAAATTACCAAAATCTTCTGCCCCCGTTACAGTGGATTCTTCTTTAGGTAACCCGGGTTCATATCTATTCACAGTTCCGGCTCCCAAAGCTGCATAGAAAGAAAACCGGATACCTGCGTTTATTAATACTTTATCGTTTACCTTAAAATCATCTGAAAAATAAATAGCAGATTCAAGTCCTTTTTCCTGTGGTATGCTAAAAGGTTCAACAAGAGATGATTCTCCCAAGGGTTCTATTTCACCCGGGTTAATTACATATAATTTACTGGCGATCCCATAACTGAACTGATGTTTTGGACTATACAGGTATTCCATGTTCAGCTTTAATTCAGTTTCATTAAGGTCATATTCAGACGTGAAGTTATTGCTGAAATCACTTTCATAATCTATGTTGAACTGGTATCCACTATTGCTTAAAATAAGGCTTCCCCTGTTTTTCTTATTTAATTCCCTGTTGTACCTGACAGAGAAGAGCCTGTTGTTGTAGCTAAAAGTAGAATCTGAAGTGATGCTGAAAACATCCCGGCTAAAATAACCCGTTGTTTCAATTTCAGATTTTTCGTTAATAATGTGGTTGTATTTGGCGACAACATCAAAAAAGGAGGCTTTGCTGTCCTGTAGGGATTCATCATCCAAAGAATTAAGGATCCAGTTGGAATAAGTACTCCTGGCACCTACCAGTAACCCGGATTTTTCTTTTATAATTGGAACTTCCAATGCAAGGTTACTGGTAACGGGACCTACAGAAGCTTCCCCTGCAAACTGCTGAATGTTGGCATCTTTGGTGTTGATCTCAAAGACAGAAGACAACCTGCCGCCATATTCTGCTGGGATACTGCCTTTATAGATATTCACCTCTCCAGATGTAAAAGGATTAATTCCTGAAAAAATTCCGAAGAAGTGCGAAGGGTTATAGATAACAGCATCATCGAGCAAAATTAGGTTTTGATCTGCTCTTCCCCCGCGAACATTGTAACCGGCAGAGCCTTCACCTGCAGTCGAAATCCCGGGAAGAGTGGTTGCAACCTTTAGAATATCTCTTTCCCCCAGTACCAGTGGAATATTCTTGATCTCCTCCACATTAATTTCTTCCACTCCGGTAATGGCCGTTTTCACATTCTTATCGGCATTGGACTCCAGTACTACCTCTCCCAGCTGCTCATAGCTTTCCCTAAGGGAAATGTTTAACTCTCCGTCATTGTATATAACCACTCGTTTTCTGTAATCCTCGGTTCCCAAAGACTGGGTTTCCAGTATGTTGGCACCTGCCGGAAGACGTATTTCATAGCGGCCCTGCGAATCTGTTACTGCATTAATGTTTTTATTCTGTACCATTACAGCCAGGTTGGAAAGCGGTTCTCCCGTTTCTGCATCTGTAACTGTTCCACGCAACGTAAACACCCTTGCACGGCTGTTCCTGTTTTCCCTTCCAATGTGTACTGTTTCCAGCTCCTTTTGAGAATTTTCATTCTCCATGGAAAAGACGGGGCTGGCGGTAAACTCCTGGCTTTCGGCAATTCGCTCCTCTTTTGCCGGCGCTGGGAAAAAACCTTCAGGTAGCTGGTCGTAGATTACATTGTTTTGAGTAAGAATAATTTTATTGTCGTCAAGCACGTAGTAATTTAACAGTGTATTCTCAAAAATTTCATTCAGCACAACATCCAGAGGAGAATTTTCATACTGCCCGAAAACCACTTTTTCAGGAATCCAGTTTTCTACAAAATAGAAACGCAGGTCTGTCTGATTTTCAATCTTTTGAAGTGCCTCTATGAGAGGAGTATTTTCCAAAGTTATAGTGATCTTTTGGTTTTCTGATTGTGCATAAATCCCATGACTACTAATAAAAATGAGGAGGGCTATGATCTTTTTCATTGAACAGCTAAATTTTTTTCTGAAAGGAGGGAAGTAATTTCTTCAAATAATAACACCATAAACCTGTCTTCGCTAGACCGGCGGAGACTTCTGTTAGACCTGTAGAAATTTCTTATTTCATCTTTTAGTTCAGGGAAAAGTCGCCGTACATCTCTTCGAGATCCTATTTTGTTATAGGAACCGTCCAGGTACAGCACATGGTCATTCTTTTCATCCTCAAACTCATAGTAGACCATATTCTTATCACGTCTTGAATTGATTTGTTGAGTGTATTTTTTGTACAAGCCGAGCGTTTCATTTTTGAGTAGTTGTTCATAAAAGCCAGCTAACCCTTGTTCCTTTGCTTGCACGTCTTTTAGGTTTACAAAAACATGGTCTTCCAATACAAATTTTTCAACCTTTTCATTTATAAGCTGAAGTACTGTAGCGCCTTTTTGTTGTTTTGCCCTTACCAGGACAAGACCGTCATAAATGTTGTATTTCATTTCGGTATCTGGAAAGAATTGCCCGTCGTACTGAAGGTCTCCTGTAATGAAGTCGCGGGAAATAAAAAATTTATGCTTGTCATTAACTGTTCGGTGCTGTTCGTTGTATTGTACACCATTAAATATTCCGGAGTTTTCATATCCGGCTAAACGATCAAACACAGATAGTATATGTGCCTGATCCTGTTGACCAAAACAGCCTAAAACTGGCATTAGAAGGAGAGTGGTGATACTCAAAATTGAAAGTTTTTGCCTCATGTACAAGCTAGTTTTTATTAATTTCCTGTTTTTGTTGATAAAGAGGGAACAGGCTATTTAAAAATGGCATTTTTCCTATTTATTTCAATTTGCTAAAACTAAGGATATTTTTTTGTTTGAGTAACTGTTTGCACCTCCATTTTTAACGTTATAAAATTTTCTTAAACATTTTTTTAACTAGTTTTGTAACATCTTAGTTTAAAGCCTCAAACGGCAAATTTAGATGAACCCCTACATAGAATCTACTGTTAGACGTGGCTAAAACAATACTCATAATCCAGGAAGATCTGGTCATCCTTAAAATTTTACAAAGACTAATGATGTTGCATAACTATGAATGCAAGGCAATACGTTCATTAGCAGAATTGGATATTGATGATCAAAAAAAGAATTATGACTTTATTATTTCAGATATTCTTTTTGAAGGGATTGCGCCTCTGGATTTCGTTTTTCAGATCAAAGAAATTTTTCTTCATAAATGCTTGATCATTGTGACCAATATGGGGCAGAAAAAAGTGCGTGAGGAGGTCATGGCTTCCAAGAACGTTACGGGGTTCTTTTCTGTACCATTTGATATGGCTCAAATTGAAAAAATGGTTGTTGAATGATTGTTTCTACCCTTCTTGCAGTCATCTCTTTTTTGCTGTCTTTTCTAATTGGACTTTGGATTTCAATTGCCATAAGTCTGGTATATAGAAACATCCGGACTAAACAGTTGCAACAAATAGAAGTTGAATTCGCCGAATTAACATCTGCATATCTGTATCCGCTGCCCGGGGAAAAGGTTGATATTGTCCAGATACAGCGTAGGTTTCGGGAATTAGGAATTGTAAGAGGAAAAAAGGGAAATGTCCAGTACCTTCAGGATTTGATGCTTCGTACGCAGGCGGCCTTTGTAGGTGAGAATTACCATAAAATTGAAACGTTCTATAGCCAGATTCCGCCCTACCGTGCTTCTTTACAAAAATTGAAGAATAGAAAATGGTATATCAAGGCAAGGGGCATTCGTGAAATTTACCAAATGGATCAGGAACAGTATATCAAAGAGATCCTGAAGGAACGAAACAATAAAAACATTTTCGTGAGAAGGGAGGCCCAAATTGCCATGGTAGTATTCCTGGGTTGGGAAAGCCTTAGATTTTTGCCTTACCTTAAACGGGAAATGACACTGTGGCAGCAAATTCAAATTGTGGAAAAGCTATGGGATCTATATCCCAAACCGGATATAAGCCGACTTAGAAAAGCATATAAAAGTGAAAAAAAATATGCAAATGAACTTATCATGAGAATTATAAGAAAATTTGGTTTGAGTGAAGAGATCGATTACATCATAAAATTCCTTGACGACCCAAATTTTGATACAAGAGAATCTGCCGTATATTGTATCTCCTCATTTGAACCGGGAGAAGAACAACTAAAAGAAATCAAATCAAAATTATTTGATATTCCTAACACCGAACAACAAAGGCAGTTGATAAAATACGTTAGCCGCCTTCCTGTAGAAACAGACCTTGAGTTTTATTCTGAATTGCTCCAGCGAGGAAATGATGTCATAAAATTAAGTGCTGCAGAAATTCTTTGGAGCAAAGGATACGTCAGGGAAGTTCAGGATTTCTATTATAGACAATACGCCAATCAACCCGAAGAAGAATTCTCCCTGCTTAATGATTTCTGATATCCTCTACTATTTATACTGGTTAGCAAATGGCTTTTTCTTTATTTATGGAATTGCCCTTATAACTATTTATTTCTTTGGGATGATCTTATCTAACCGGGCCGTGAAAAGAAATAAAAGACGTGCTACTTTCCTTAATGTAAATGATATTGTAAGTGCAACCGATATTCCATCGGTTACTCTCGTTGCGCCTGCTTTTAATGAAGGTCTTACTATCGTGGAGAATGTAAAATCGCTACTTTCTATACAATATCCATTTTACGAATTGATTATTGTCAATGATGGAAGTACAGATAATTCCATTGAACTTCTAACCAAAAAATATGATCTCGAGCCGCACGATGCCACTTTTATAACGCAGCCTATTCCAACGGCAACTGTAAACAGAATTTATAAAAGCAGGAAAGCGCAGTATAGGCATCTTACCGTAATTGATAAGAATAACGGCGGCCGTGCAGATGCTTTGAATGCCGGGATAAATTTTGCAACTACCGAACTGGTTCTTTGCACAGATGCTGATTGTATTATTGAACAGGACGCTTTGCTGAAAATGGTGAGGCCTTACCTGGAAGAAGGGGAGCAGGAGATCATAGCCTGTGGCGGCGCAATAGGAATTGCCAATGACTCTGTGATCCAGAATGGCATTCTGAAGAAACTTCGGCTTCCCAAGGATCTGGTGCCAACGATACAGGTTGTTGAATATATTAGGGCATTTCTCATAGGAAGAATGGGATGGGGCGAGATCAATGGATTGATGCTGGTTTCGGGGGCATTTGGAATGTACCCGCGAACCAGAATGATCCAGGTAGGCGGTTTTGACGCCAAAACAGTAGGAGAGGACCTTGAACTGTGTATTAGGCTTAGGGTGCACATGGAAAAGCTAAAAAAGCCTTACAAGGTTGTCTACATTCCTGAAACTCTGTGCTGGACGGAAGCTCCTCCTGATTTTAATATTTTTATAAAACAAAGGGACCGCTGGGCACGCGGACTATGGGAAACCATTAAGCTGCATAAATATCTTTTTCTGAATCCGAAGTATCGAAAGATGGGAATTTTCTTCTTTCCCTACTGGTGCTTCTTTGAATTTGGAGCTCCCATTGTAGAGTTCCTGGGGCTTATTTGCATTGTACTTTTTGGAATTCTGGGCCTTATCAACTGGACTACAGCGCTGCTCTTGTTTTTCGCCATCTATCTTCTTGGTTGCATTTTCTCTACTATTTCCATTTTCCTGTACATCAAGAGCTTTAGGCATTACACCAGCGCAAAAGAGGTGACAGAGCTGCTTTTAGCTGCTTATCTTGAACCTTTTGTCTTTCATCCTGTACTCGTATATGGTCAAATGAAAGGGTATTATAAAAAGATATTTAATATAAAGTCCGGCTGGGGCGTAATGACGCGTAAAGGCTTTAATACGACCGGAAACTAAAATCTGTAACGATATCCCAGATTTGCGAGGAGCTGGTTTCCTTTGATCGTGCCCGTTACATCTTCAGTAAGATATCCTGCACTTACCTGAAAAATGTGGTTTAGTCCCAGCGTTTTATTTATGCCGGCATTAAAATAGTAGGCTTCAAGGCCGGGATATTGTACCTGCGTATAGTCTGTGCGTTCATCTGGAGAAATACCGCTTCCAATCCGCGCAAAAAGGTAATTGTCGGCATTTCCGAAGTAGTAGCGTATATTGAACTGGTAATTTTGGATAACCTGTTCAAGACGCTTAGGACCTACAAAAGTGCGGGCGTTGAGGTAAAATTTTCCGCGGTATGCGGTAAGGCCAACAATTCCTGAAAAATAACTTTTGTCTTCAATTGAAATAAGCCTTCCGCCCAGCTCTCCTTCAAGGAATTTGGCAAAATTGTAAAAGAAAGAAGCACTTCCACGGAATTTCGGAAATATCTCACCATTGGAAAAACCCAAATTAATAAAAGCATATGTGCGCTCATTAAACACAGGATAAGCTTCCAGTTCATAAAGGCTGCCGGAGTTTATCTCCCGGTCGGCATAATTCACCCGCCCAATGACAGCAGTGCGATTAAAGTTGTGTTGATATTCGGCACTTATGGTGTGCCAGTTGCTGTAATTCCTGTATGCTTCACTAAAGTTGATATAGCTGTAATTGATTCCCAGTTCATTTGAAATAGTTCTGTTCAGCACGATCTGTAGGACATATCGATCCTCTCCGGACAGATTCTTGTTTTTAGTAAGCTCCTGCGCCAGGTTCCTGGCTTCAGTTCTTTTCCCCGTTTTAAGCAGCAGCTGTGTTCGTTTTACCTTAAGACCTGTATCTTCAGGATACATTGGTTGCACGCGATCAAGAAAAGTCAATGCATTTTCATTATTTGAAAATCTTCCTATTCGTTGATGCACAAGAGGTAGCACATCCACATATTGAGGGGCCTCTTTTAGAAGAAAATCAAGATCTTCATCGGCGGCATCAAAACGTTGCAGCGCCCAAAGATTTCTTATTTGTAAAATTCTTATATCGTGATAATCAGGTGCCAGTTCCAGGCCGCGGTTAGTGAGCTGAAGGCTGCGACTGTAATCCTGTTCTTTGTACTCGCTAAGAGCTGTTTTATAGATCTCATCTGTATTTGTCTCAGTGATCTCCTGTGAAACCAAATTTCCGGAAAAGGATATTAAAAAATATATGCTGAAAAAGATCTTTTTCATTGGGGGAAAAATTTGCTCAAAAGTAAAACATAAAAAAGAATTGCTGCTTTTTAAGTCAAACAACTTTAAATACTTCTTTTAGAAACAATTGCTTTTAGCAGACTCCTGAATTATTTTTTTGGAGAAACATGAAATTCTGTAGAACTGTCGATATATTGAACAACTACAGAATGTGCGTACGTCATGTTAGATTTTCATTTACAAAAGATTAGGGGAAGAAGATTATGAAAAATGACCTTTTTCACTTATTATCTAAAATTCTTTTTTGATCAAGTCTCGCTGACCCTAAAGTGAAAAAGTAGATGTTTCTTTTTGAAAATAGCAAATAAGCTGCTTAATTTGCAGTTCTAAATTCGGGATGTGGCGCAGTCCGGTAGCGTATACGTCTGGGGGGCGTAGGGTCGCAGGTTCAAATCCTGTCATCCCGACGAAAAGCGATGTGAAAGCATCGCTTTTTCTTTTTTAAAAAACCAAAAACCTGTTCATTCGTTGCTGGAGGGATGTCTGTTTAAGTCGTTTAAATCTTAATTAGAAGAAAGCATTTGCAACATAGGTTTTTTTATATCGTCTTTATAGAAGAAGAGAAAAACTATTTACTATGATTCGAAATGTAATTTTAATTTCCCTTGCACTCATTGCGGTGATACTTTCTTATTTGATTCAATCTTTTGAATTTATTTTAATTGGATTTATTGGTTTATCAATCATTTTCCTAGTCCTCGCGGGATTGATCCATATTTTCAAGAAGGTCAACCCAAAAATGCTGAGGATTCCTCTTTTTATTATTGGCATTTGCGCATTGGGTATTTTAGCCTCTCTTTTTCGGCCTTATGATGAAGCTACTCTCAAAACCGGTAATGAGAGCGATAAATTAGAATACGCTTATGAAACCGATCAAAAAGACAGGATGCAATTAAAGTCTTTTGTTTTCAATGACCTTCAAGAAAGAGATGAAATAAGGCTGAAGCAGGTAAAAAATATCTACAACAGTACAGAAGTGCTAGAGCCCATAGATAAATTTCATGCCGCTTTTATCTACCATCACAGCAATAACAGCAATGATTATGAAATTGCTTCCAGCCTCGCTACTGCAGCTGCAAAAGCACCACATTTAAAAGATCATTATCAGGTGCAATGGTTGAGTAAAGCAGCCTATGACAGGTGGATGTTATCTATTGGTAAACCAGAGAAATACAATACTCAAAATAAATTTTCAATAGGTGTGGAATAGTGTTTTTGCTGTAAATGACTATTTGCTTTTCAGCAGAAAAGCATTTCAAAATCCCTTTTTTGACACTTAATTTTTTCTGATTTCCAGGTAAAGCGAAATCTGAGAATTGTACTACAGCTTGAAATGCATTTTAGCAACCAGAAGTTCAAGGAATGTTTTTAGCACCCACCATTTTTGCAGGGATCATGTCCCCAATTCATTAAAGAATACCTCCAGGGCGAACTTTTTTTATTCGAAGAAGGACCTTGTGCGGTATGCCGACTTACATAACTGTTAACCTTCTTCATATGCTCATAATCTCCCTGAGTTAATTCGTCTTTTTTCTTATTTTTGATTTCGATGATCTTTTTGCCCGATTTGTGACCTATGGCTTCACCATCACCGCTGTCCTGTCCTACAGATTTAGACTCTTCCGTTTGCAGCCACTCCTCCAGTTCTTTTGGAGCCATGTTCACATTGTCGTAAAATTCGTTTCTCAGGTTTTTTTCTTCTTCCTTATCCATAGTTTTATTTTTTTTCAACCTCACTTTCCAGTTTAAGCACCCTATCTCCATCATCTTGTTTTATATAAAGTGCCTTGTCATCTTTTGAACCATGCCGTGTCACTTCCGAGCCTTTTATTTTACGTGTGGTAGATTCTGAATACGTTTTTTCCACTTCCCCTTCGGCGTATCCCTGTCCCCATTTCCATTTAACCTTATCTCCTTTTTTCATAGCGTTTAGTGGTTTTCAGTAAAATATACCTTCTTAAAATAAGAAAATTTCCTCAAATTCAGAAAAAGAACATTGAGCTAAGAATCTCCAGTAAGTTCATCAGCAGAAAATCTTCAACGCATTTTTTCTTCTGAAGTAAACTGAAGAACGAATTATCGGCCTATTAAAATGAGCGATCTTTTTTCCTTCAGCTGAAATCTGAACAGCAAAAAAGCGCTAAGACTTAAACAAACCAAAATTGTCATTGCCAGCGGAAGCATGCTTACCCCGGTAAATTTACTTATCACAAAAGAAGCGACGGCGCCAAGAATCATTTTTAAGCTTCCCACTAAGGCCGATGCGCGTCCCGCTCTGCGTTTAAACGGGTAAAGTGATAATGCTGTTGTATTGGGATTTTGGAAGCCAAGCAAGAATAAAATGGCAAACAATAAGAAGAGCGTGATGTAAAAATTACCTGTTGCTATGGCGTTTAAAAGAAAAAACGCAGCCAGGATGACCAGGACTACGCTGGTGACCAGTGTCACACGAAAAGTGCTATGCTTCTTTAAAATAATGCGGTTGATCTGGCTTCCCGCAATTAATCCCGCGGCATTTATTCCAAACAGCCAGCCAAATTCTGTTTCAGAAAGGTGGTAGGTATCCATAAATAGCACCGGCGCATTGGAAATATATGCGAACATGGCACCTATAGTCAAACTTCCTGCAAGAGAAAAAGTGAGGAAAATCTTATTTATAAATATTCCGCTGTACTTTGACATTACCCGGTTTAGTTTTAGTTCCACCGATTTATCTGGGGTAGCACTTTCCGGAAGGAAAAAAGTAACACTTAAAATCATGAGTCCGGCAAATATGGCAAGTATTAAAAAGATCGCATGCCAGGAGAAATGGGTTATGACTATTCCGCCTACGGTGGGCGCAATGATAGGAGCACCGCCCATGATGAGCATCAAAAATGAGATTGCACGCGCCACTTCTTCGGAAGGAAAAACGTCTCTTACAACGGCTTTTGAAGCCACCATCCCTGCAGATGCTCCTACGGCCAGAAAAAACCTGGAAACGATGAGCCAGTTCAAATTTGGCGAGTAAAAACAGCTTATGGCTGCCACAACATAAATGATCAAACCTGTTAATAATGGCTTTTTTCGCCCGTATTTATCCATTATTGGCCCATAAGCCAACTGGCCAAGTGCAATTCCAATAAAATAACTGGTTAAGGAGAATCCTACCTGACTTTTAGTGATCGAAAAATCGCGGGCGATGTTTTCAAAAGCTGGAAGGTACATATCAATAGAAAAAGGGCCCAGGGCAATGAGTGTTCCCAGGACCAGTAAGATTATACGCTCTTTCTTTTGGTTTCTTCCACTACTATTTTTTTGCATTGTGCAAATTTCGCACTACCTGGGCTTAAAACCTAAGGCTATTTTTACCTTAACAAATAATTAGCCGAAAAGGTTTGAAAGTGAATTTACTGAAGTGTCAAAAAAAGGCATTTTTGCACTGCATTCTTCAGGAAAAGAGCTTTTGAGAAAGTACGATGAAAACACATTTTAGAATGGTTATGAGTATGAAAAAACTTTTCAACCCAAGTATATAAAACAAAAAAACCTGCCGTTGCCGACAGGTTTTTCAAATTTAGGATGAAAGGTTTTAAAGTTTTACTTCAGAAAGCTCAACTTCTTCTCCCTGCTTGTTAAGTAATTTTACTTCATCAAAGCCCATTTCTTTAAACTGCTCAAATTGTGTAGCTGCGTCTCCTACAACAAGATAAGCCATTTTGGACTCGTCAAGGTACTTTTGAGCAAGTTCTCTATGCTGCTCAAGAGTCATTGCTCCCACGATTTCTTCTTCTTTCTCAATGTAATTGGGGTCAAGATCGTAAGCACTCATTTCCTGAAGCATTCCAAGAAGTGATCCCTGAGTTTCAAAACGTCTTGCGTTCGATTTTATCAAGGCGTTTTTGGTGAACTCAAGATCTTCTTCAGTAATGCCTTCTTTGTATTTTGCTATTTCATCACGAAAAATCCCAACAGATTCTCCTGTGGTGTTGGTACGAACACTGGAAGATGCTGTAAAGGTTCCGGGAATTTTAGATCCGCTAAAGCCTGAACGTGCACCGTAGGTGTATCCTTTTTCTTCACGTAAGATCAAATTCACGTTTCCGGAGAAAGAACCGCCCAGTTTGTAGTTCATCACTTCTGCCGGGAAATAATCCTCACTTGTACGTGGCAATGCGATATAGCCAATATTAATCACAGATTGTTTTGCATTTGGAACATCAACAAAATATAAAGATGCCTTTTCACGGTCATTACTCACCTCAAATTCAGGAATAGTAACTTCCCTGGCTTCCCAGTTAGATTCAATTCCTTCGAGGGAAGCAAGTGCTTCAGACTGTGAAACAGCACCAACTACGTGGAAAGTACTCACCGTAGGAGAGAAATATTTGTTATAATACTCCTTAAGATCATCAATGGTAAGAGCTTCTACAGATTCTACAGTTCCTGAAGTAGGATGTGCAAAAGGATGGTTTTCTCCATAAAGGATCTTATTGTAAACCTGGTTTGCGATCACGTTTGGATTTGCCTGATTTCTTTGAATGCTGTTGATCGTACTTGTTTTGATACGTGCAAATTCTTCTTCGTCCCAGCGTGGTTGAAGGAGAATTTCTTGGACCAGTTGCATGGTTTCATCAAAATTACGTTTCAAAGTGTTTCCGCGAATAACGATGGACTCATCTGTAGTGTACATATAAATATTTGCACCCAAAAGGTCAATTGCTTCTTCCAGTTCTGCCGGGGTTTTGTTGGCTGTTCCTTCCATCAGGATATCAGTCATGAGGTTGGCAACACCATTTTTATTTAGGTCATCAAGTAGATGTCCTCCTTCAAGCACAAGGCTAAAGTTTACAAGTGGTAGTTCGTTTTGCTCGATACCATAAACTTCAAGCTCGTTATCAAGCTCTACTGTCCAGGAACTTGGCACATTTAAGCTTGGCGTTTCCCCCATTTCTGGTTGTACCGAACGATCAAATTTTGAAGGAGTTTTTTTGATTTCCTGTTCTGCTTCAACCACTTCAGTTTGAACGTTTTCAGTAATTTCTTCTTCAACTACTGCTGCTTTTTCAGAATTTTCAGCAATAAGTTCGATCTCTCCTTTTGGTACAAAGCTGGTAAGAACAAATGGTTTTCCTTTGATGTAGGTTTCATACACCCGTTGTACGTCTTCTTTGGTGATCGCTTTAATATTTTCAATATCTTGTTCAATATAGCCGGGATCACCGGTGAAAACATCGTATTGAGCTAACTGAAACGATTTTCCGAGAACGCTGCTAATTCCATTATAAAAATCGGTTTCAAGTCCTGCTTTGATACGCTCAATATCACGCTCAGTCACTCCTTCTTCTTCAAAAAGGGCAAAAGCTTCCTGGATTCCTGCCTCTACACTGTCAAGATCTACTCCTGCATTTGCAGTAACCGAGATCTGGAATTTACCTGCAATTTGACTTGCATTGTTGTAAGCGTAAGGTTGTGAAGTAAGTTCACGTTGTTTTACAAGTACTTCGTAAAGTGGTGCTTCTTTTCCGTCGGAAAGAACTTCTCCTAAAAAGTCAAGAGCGTATGCATCTTTAGTGTATTGTTCTACTGCCGGCCAAACCATGTTTAACTGTGGGGCAGTGGCAAAATTATCTTCATGGTAAAGTCGCTTTGTCTCATCAAGAGAAACCTTTTGCACTTCAAGAGGTGCAACTTCCTGGCGTTTTTTGATTTCACCAAAATATTTTTCAACAAGTTCCTTTGTTTCAGATTTTTCAAAATCTCCCGCAATGACTAAAGTTGCATTGTTGGGGCCATAGAATTTGTCATAGAATTCCTTTACATCTTCTACAGTGGCATTTTGAAGGTCTTCAAGTTCTCCAATCACCTGCCAGCTGTAAGGGTGACCATCGGGATAAAGGTTCTTATCGATAACCCAGCTCGTATGGCCGTAAGGATTATTATCTACGCGCTGGCGCTTTTCGTTTTGAACGACTTCCTGCTGATTTGCAAAAGCGCTCTCGGTTACTGTGTTGATGAGGTAACCCATTCGGTCAGACTCCAGCCACATCACCATTTCCAAAGCATTTTTTGGAACTACTTCATAATAAACAGTTCCATCTTGCCAGGTTCCTCCATTCAAAGTACCCCCGGCATCCTGAATTTTCTTGAAAAACTGGTCCTGAGGTACGTTTTCTGATTCCTGGAAAAGCATGTGTTCAAACAGGTGCGCAAATCCTGTACGCCCTTTTTTCTCACGATTAGATCCCACACCGTATTGAATGGCTACAGAAACTATAGGATCTGAACTATCCTGGTGAAGCACCACATTAAGCCCGTTATCAAGCTCATACTTTTCAAATTCAATCGATAAACCGGGATCTACGTCGGCGTTGGTTTCTTCTCCCTTTAGTTTGTCACAGGAAACAAAGGTTAGAAGAACGAGCGGTAGCATAAAAGCTAACGGTCTAAATTTAATGTTCGTCATTGGTAAACAAGTTTGATTATAAGATGTGTTAAATATATGCCAATTTGACTGAGGTTCAGGTGATTTGTTACAGAAATTTTTGAAAAGATGTTTTTTTATTTTTAGAACCTGCTGCAGCCGTTGCTATTGCTATAATAGCAACAGATGGTCTTAGAACTAGTGCCAAACAGAAAGAGAGAGTTTTTTTTACCCGAAGTAGCAACGGTTTAATGCGAGTTGTAAAAAACATTATCATCCAGCTCTGCATTACCGCGCCAAAGAAAATAAATAATAGCAGAGAATAGGGGAACTGCTAATATTAGAATAATAAGCAGGATTTTGTGGCCAGTCTTTTGTGAATGATTTTGAAGTATATCATAACAAGCCCAGATGGTAAGGATTAAATATAGAATCAAGAAAATAATAACCGTGATTTCAAGTAAATCCATAGGGTTGAATTTTAATTAAGGTTATTGTTCTTTAATACCCGGTTTTAGGCACATTCAATTTTACGAAAAAACCTGCCTGTAGCCTAAAATTTACCCGTACAATAATTACGGGTTTTTTCTAAAATTTTAAACAAATATTCTGAATTGTTAAACTTTTGCAGAAACAGCAGAACCCGTAAAAATGCTACGGTATTATTTCAGGTGGAATAGAAATAGAGAATTAATTTCATCCCATATTAATCCCAAATCTATTTATTATGAAATGTTACAAACTATTTTTAACCTTCTGCGCAACTGCAACTTTTTTAACTTCCTGTGAAAAGGAAGAAATGAATCAGGAAGAAGCAGCTGTAGAGCTGGAGCAAGAAGATAAGGTTTCCAAGGAAACACTGGACCTTATTTCTTCGCTGCATTTTAACAGCAATGATGTGCAAAAGTTTGACTTCTTATTACCTGACGGTTCTACAGAAAGGAACCTGTTGATTGAAGGAGATATTATTATGACTCCCCAGCAGCTGGAAAATATGAGTGGCTCCAACATCACCGAAAAGCAGTACAGGACATATAATCTCGTTAATCAGGGTACTGTAAACGTCATTGGCTTCACTGGTGGTGGCGGCCAGGGCTTGACATCCAAACAAAGAACTGCCCTGCAAAGAGCTATTAACAACTATAATTCACTGAACATTGGGTTGAATTTTACGCTTTCCTTCGGAACAAATTACAGTCCTTACGATATCGTGGTCTATCAAAATCCAAATGGCCAGGCGGGTGGTGTTGCAGGTTTCCCCAGTAATGGAAACCCATATAAGTATGTTCAAATCTTTTCAGGAATGAACAATTACAGTACTGCTACCAATGAACATGTTATGACACATGAAATAGGACATGCTGTAGGACTCAGGCATACAGATTGGTCTACACGTCAAAGCTGCGGGCAGAGTGGTGAAAGTGCAGGATATGATGGCGCCGTACACATTCCTGGAACACCCCAAGGATACGACCCTAACTCTGTAATGCTGGCTTGTTTTAGCGCCAGTGAAGATGGAAACTTTGGTTACTATGACAGAGTGGCTTTGGAATACCTCTACTAGAATTCACGGTTAAAGCAGCAAAAAGGATGTCTTTTTAGGAAGGCATCCTTTTTTCATGTTTACCCCCTGAAAAAAAGTTCAAACCCGTAAATATTGTACGGGAAAATTTCAGGTGATATGAATGTCAATAGTTAGTTTTGCTATAGAATATTGAAACAAGGAGTAGGAAATTTGCGAATTGTTTATGTAGGGGTACAGTTTATAAATTCGTTTTTAAAAATCTGTTTCAATTCATTCTTTATTTAATTAGCAGTTTAAAAGGGCGCTTTAAGTGCCCTTTTAAAACTACAGGATTAAGGAATTCTTTGGCTCAATGGAAGTTTCTTTTTAACCCTAATAGGGCCCTTTCAGTCCTGCCCAATGTAGTGTCGAATTATTCTTAGAACTACATGTGAAGAAATTCCCCCTGTTTATGTAGTAACCACTAAAACCCAATATTATGAAAACCTTTTCAAAAATCTTTTTATGTACTTTTGCTGTAGCATCTTTTATCTCTTGTGAACCGGAAGAACTTCCGCAGGATGAGATTTTAGAAAACACTATTGAGGTTCCTACACAACCTGTTGGGGACACCGGCGGTAATGAAGGAGATGTTTATGACAAACGAGATAGAGACTAATATTTTTTAAATATTAATATAATAAAAACCTCATTTGTGAGGTTTTTATTTTTACATCACTTAATTTGTACTCATTATAAGAAGCTTTTATATTTATTTCTTCTTTTTACTCTTGGTCATTAGTTGTGCTGAAGAGGAACCTGACCTTCAGTCTCAAGAGGTGAAGGCATATGAAGTCCTGAAGAATGATTTTTTGGAAAATTCATCCAAAAGGGATTCTCTTTATACGGTTATTGATAATCTTCCTCAAGATTCCCTAAAGAATAACCTCTTATTTGATATTTCGTACTACTTTTTCCGAGAAAATGATTCCGCTAGTTTCCGCTACTGGAATAAGCAATCGCTAAATTTATCGCGAGAGTTACAGGACTCACTCCGCATAGCTGAAGCTTATTGGGATTTAGGTGATTTTTTGGTAGATAAAGAGGTTGTTGACAGCGCCTATTTTCACTATAATAAAGCTTCGGTGCTGTACTCTAAAATTGGAAAGGATTTTAATTCGGCGAGAATGCTGCTTAATATGGCCATTCTTCAAAAAAATGTGAAGGATTATACCGGCAGCGAAACTACTACGGCGAAAGCCATTAAAATTATAAAGCCTCTCGGCAAACACCGCCAACTTTACATTGGATATAATAATCTTGGAATCTTATTTAATCAACTGGGAGAATATGATAAAGCCCTTTTATATCACAATAAAGCTATGGCCAGCGCCCGTGAGCTGTCAGACCCAATCCTGGAAGCAAATACCTTAAATAATTTAGGAGTCGTATTTGAAAACGATGGAAAATATGATAAAGCCATTGAGAATTATAAAAAGGCTTTGGCTGTTGACAGTATTTTTCAGAAGCAAACTAGGCTGTATGCCATGCTTCACGACAATCTTGCCTATTCCCAGATGAAAGAAGATCCTGAGGAGGAAGTTGAGCCACTTTTTATGTATGCCCTGAACATTCGGGACAGCATTCATCACCAGGCGGGTATTGTGATCAATAAGCTGCACCTTAGCGAATATTACCTGGGCAGGCGTGATACATTAAAAGCTATTAAATTTGCTTCGGAAGCAAAAAAACTGGCAGAAGAAACAAGAAATTACAGAGATTTACTGGAGTCTATGCTGTTGCTTTCAGAAATGGATACGCCCCGCTCCAATAAATACTTAAGTCAATACATTAAGATCAACGACAGCTTACAAAGAGAGGAACGTGCGATTCGAAATAAATTTGCCAGGATACGTTTTGAAACTGATGAATTTATTGCTCGTAATGAATATCTCAACAAAGAGATGAAGTTCATCTATGCAGGATCTATTGCCGTGTTGGGAGTGATCCTTCTGGTTTTTGTAAACGTTTATCAGCGCAACAGGAACAAACAGCTAAAACTCGAGCAGGATCAGCAATTATCCAACGAAGAAATTTATAACCTGCTACTGGTGCAGCAAAATAAACTTGAAGAAGGACGACATCGTGAAAAAAACAGGATTTCCAAAGAACTTCATGACGGCATCCTTGGAAAACTTTTTGGAGTAAGGTTTATGCTGGAAAGTTTGCATGACAAGTCGGACAGGCAGTCCATTGAAACAAAGAAAAAATATATTGATGATCTTCGCATGATTGAGGAGGAGGTAAGGAATATTTCTCATGACCTGGAATCAGATTTCTTTACCCAAAAAGAAAGTTTTCTGGAAATATTATCTGATTATCTGAACAACCAGCAAAAAGCGGGACATTTTGAACTTGACTTTAGAAACGATGAGAAGATTGAATGGGACAAATTAAGTAGTAAAATTAAAATTAATTTGTTCAGGATTATCCAGGAAGCTGTAAATAATGTTATTAAATACGCCGAAGCTGATGCGATACTTATAAGTTTTCAGAAAAGAAAAGAAAGCCTTGAAATGAAAATTCAGGATAATGGAAAAGGTTTTGACGTTACCAAAAGTACCCGGGGAATTGGTATCAAGAATATGAAATCCAGGGTAAAAAATTTGAAGGGCGCCTGGAAGATTTCTTCAGGTAATGAAGGAACAACCATTATTGTAAATGTACCGTTGAAATAACTATGAGCACACAAAAAGAACTATGAGCACACAAAAAAGAACTTAAAATCTTAATGATCGATGACCACCCAATTATCATTGAAGGGTATAAAAAAGTACTTCTTGATAACCGGTCAAGTGATCTTAAGCTCCAGGTGGATACTGCTAATACATGTGATGATGCAGATGTTTTGATTGAGAAATCATTAGAAACCACGCCTTATGACCTCGTTTTTCTTGATATTGGGCTGCCGCCTTCTTCCAACAGGGAACTTTCATCAGGCGAGGATCTTGGAAAAAAAATTCGAAAAGTATCTGCTGAAACTAAATTGATCGTTCTAACAATGTTTGTGGAAAATATTAGGCTGCTTTCTATCTTGAAAAGCTTAAAACCCGAAGCTTTTATGATCAAAAGTGATGTAACGGCCACGGAATTCCTTTTCGCATTTGACAGTGTTCTTGAAGGCCAAACCTACAGCAGCCAAACCGTGCAAGATCTTATGCGGAAGCAGATACTCAATGATTTTCATGTGGATAAAATAGATCGCGATATCCTGTACCATCTTTCAAAAGGGGTAAAAACCAAGGAAATTCCTAAACTCATGCCGGTTTCGCTTGCGGCCATAGAGAAGAGGAAAAAAGTAATGCGGGAAGCTTTTAAGGCTGAAGATTTGCGTGACATTACATTAATAAATAAAGCCAGGGAACTCGGTTTTCTTTAAAAAGTCTCTGGAGAAGAATTTCTTTTACTGAAGTAATTTTTCAGTAATAAAATTTTCTCTTCCAAAATAGCTGCTGTGTGCAGAACCTAAATTCAGGATTATCGTGAAAAGCCCGGTGAAAATATAAAGAAACTGAATGGAAGGTGCCGCATAATAACTTTGAAAGAAATAAGTGATTGCAATCACCAGGATCAAGGTAAGATAAAACGACGGCCAGGTATCATTTTCAAATCCCGCTTTCTCAAGAAACCTTCCAAAAATCGATTTTCTTTTGTCTTCGGTACCTTTAAACCGGTGGTAAGATATGTAGGTGTTTAAAAATTTTGCTGCTACGATGTCTATAGAAACGAGGGTAAGAATTATTTCCATCTAATGAACAGGTTTGGTGGGGCTTAGATTCTGGGTGCTAAATTAAAACTTTATTTTGTAAAAATCAATTAATAGTTGATTTTCAGATGTTTGGTTAAAATTGCTACTGCTGAAAGGAAATTCAAAAATGGCATTTTAGAAGGATGTTATTTTATAAGATGTTATTTCATGAAATTATTTCACAGGAAAATCAAAATAAGTATCAGGATAAGGTTCGTTATGCAGAGAATAATGCCACCATTCTTCCTGCAGAGCTTTGAAACCGGCGGTTTCCATGGCATTTTTGAGTAAAAGGCGGTTCTTTTGCTGCTTTTTAGATATTTCTGTGCTGCCGTGATGTGAAACAGGCCCAAAGAAATCATACGGGCTGCCCATATCCAGTTCTTTTCCGGTGCTTTTGTCGACCAGAGTGAGATCTACTGTACTTCCCCGGCTGTGGCCACTCCTGGAAGCAATATAATTTAACCTGAAAAGGTTCTTTTTATCAATTTCAGGATAAAATTCGCTTTTTGCGAGTGTGTCTTCAGGATTTTGTGCCCATTCCACAAAACGATCTACAGCGAGCTGCGGACGGTAAGCATCGAAAACTTTTATATAATAGCCCTTTTCATTTAAATCTTTTGAAACCTGCCGTAAAGCTGCCGCAGCTTCAGCAGTAAGAAGTGCTGTCGCTTTTTCATAACCCGGAATGGGTTTTCCGGTGAAATTATTACTTCCGCAGTAGCGTATTTCATACTGAACATGTGGAACAACTTTATGCACATACACAAATCCTTCAGGAGGATATGCTTTTGATGCTTCCTGTGGAAACAGAACAAATGGGAACAGAAATAGGATTGGAAACAGCATTTTTGAATGACTAGTCATACTTCAGGTTTTAAGAAAGGCATGAAAAAATCTCATTTTTGACAAGTTAGCTATTTTGAAGATTCTTTTTCTAGGAAAATTCTCTTTACCCTGATTTATAAAAACCCCAGCGATTAGCTACTTTTGAAAAGCCTTAAATTCATTGTTTGTGAGCAGTAAAATTCCAAAGACATACTCTCCTTTAGAAGAAAAATTAAATGTCATTTCTCATGCTTTTGGCCTTGGGCTAAGTGTGCTTGGTCTCATTTTGCTCGTTTGGCGAGCCAGCCGTTTGGGAGAAACCGTTCATCTTATTAGTTTCAGCATTTTTGGAGGAAGTATGATTTTGCTGTATGCAGCTTCGACTTTTTACCACAATAGTAAAACGCCACGGTTAAGGTACAAACTAAAGGTTCTTGATCATGCTTCGATCTATTTTTTAATAGCAGGTACATACACGCCTTTCGCGCTGGTCACACTGCAGGGTACAGTAGGATGGATCATTTTTGGAGTGGTATGGGCCATGGCACTGGCAGGTGCCGTTTTAAAGCTGTTTTTCACCGGAAGATTCCAGACAGTTTCTACCGTAATGTACGTGGTAATGGGCTGGATCATTGTTTTCGCGGTAAAACCACTAATTAATAACTTTTCTTATGAAGGCCTGTTGTGGTTAATGAGCGGCGGAATTTCCTATACCCTTGGTGCTGTGGTCTTCAGTTTGGACAGAATCAAATTTAACCACGCGATCTTTCACGTTTTTGTCCTCCTGGGAACCTTCTGCCATTTTATTTCCATTTATTACTATGTACTGCCTTAGAAAGCATTTCGAAAAAATTTGGAAAGCAGGCTCTTTTTCAATTATTTAACTTCCCGCGCTTTTATGAATGTTCCGCTCGGGAAAATTCTTTGGGTACGCCGGTTTCATAGGGATTAGTGGGATCATTGCTCCATTCAAACCAGCCGCCGTCATAAACCGATACTTTTGGCCATCCCATCAACCAGGCATTGAACCAGGCTTCACTGCCGCGCCACCCGGTTCCGCAGTAAAAGGCGAGGTGTTTTTCAGGAGTAATTCCGTTGTTTTTCCAGATTTCTGCAGTCTCATGAAATTCGCGGGTGGTATGGTCTACATTTCGATAATTTTCCATGTGATACGCATCGCTACCGCAATCGGCAAAAACAGCTCCGGGAATTCGGCCTTTTGCTTCAATGTAATTATAGCCGCTTACTTCCCCAATATATTCCGGGTAGCTTCGCACACAAACAAGTTCGGCATCCTGCGCCGCGAGCATTTGTTTTGCTTCCGGAACATCTACTGCCAGCTCTGGTCGTGCGGGTATTTTCACGCCAAATTCTGAAACCGGTTTTTTGGGAACATCATCTGTGCTTACTTCAAAACCTGCATCTTGCCAGGACTGGAAGCCGCCGTTAAGGATTCTGACATCCTTTACTCCGGCGTACATCATGATAAAAGCATTTCGAATGGCACCTATGTCTCCTGCAGCACTTCCCGGGAATTCATCGTCATTATCAGGGAACATGAATTTTCCGTATAAAACCACCGTGGTGTCTGCTGTGATTCCATGCTGTTCAAGGGCTTCTTTTAACTCTTCCGGACTTCTACGGTTCCAGGTTTCTGTAGATTCCAGTGCATTCGTATCCATATCTATCGCCCCGGGAATGTGACCGCTTAGATAAGCGTCGCGATTTCTGTAATGCGCATGAACTACAACATATTTATCATTGTTATAATCCTGGGGATGTTCTCCCGAAATCAACTTTTGAAGCCATTCTGCTGAAACAAGATGCTTATAATTTGCTAACTTTTCCATAGGGTAAGAATCATCTTTCACCCACTCCTCCAAAAAGGCATTATAAACTGCTATTTTTGGATATCCTGCTTTCTTAAATTGTTCAGCTACTTTTTCACTTTCTTCGGAAGTATAGCCATATAAGATAATGTCATCTTCCACCTGGATATCTTTGTGTTTAACACTTTCTATCCAGTCCATGTACTTTATCCACTTCACCGGAAGCGATTTCGCACCTCTAATATGTCCTCCCCGCGCTTCATTTTGAAGTTTCCACCCATTGTAGGCATCCACAGCTCTTACATCTATAAGTTTTGCGCCCTGTGCAATTCGTTTCTGAAGTTCATTTGTGGTAATTTCTGTAAAATGGGACATATGAAGAGGATTTTTTTCTATGAATGATCTTTGTTTATAGCCTTGTCCGTAAATCTAAAGAATTTTTTCCTCCTTGCTGAAGGAGCTATAAAATCTTTAACAAAACCGGAAGCTTGTAAAAGCAAAAAACCTTCCTGAAATGGAAGGTTTATATCATTTTAACCTGAAAAGTGAATCTGTAGGAATAATTAAATTTTGAACCGTACCCCGGCAGTAATATCCAACCTGGAGAGGTTTTCACGATCATCTCCTTCCAGTTCAATAGTATTTTCATAACCTCCGTTCACCTGAGTCAATTTGGATAAAGATCCTCCTGTAAGCGAAGCTTGTGCACCAATTTTCATATACCTGGAAATGGAATAATCGTAGCCAAGGTCTATGGCAGCTCCAAAAGTAGAGCCTTTGAGTTCAATAATCTCATTAGCCAGTTTACCATGATCGTTGTATTGTAAATATCCAAGGCTTAAACTTCCAAACAGGCTGTGATTTTGGTTGGCTAAAGGGTATTTCGTGACGTAAGAAGGCCCCACGAATGTGATGGCAATGTCATCAGAAATGGTTCCATAGGAGCTGTTTCCATTATCATAGGTCACAGTCATATTGTTCATACTGGCTTCAGAGCCAAACCGGCTGTACTTTAATCCTAGTCCCCTTTCGGGTTTGAAAAAGTAGGCAGCATCCAAACCAAAGGCGTAGCCAGATTTTAGATTATTTACATAATTCCTGAGAATTGAAGGTGTTCCCGGGGCAACTCTTGCGAGCCTGTAGCTGTATCCGCCGTTCACGGCAAGTCGTATTTCGTTGTTTACGTTAATAGCTTCTTCGGAAGCCTGGGCGAACGCAAAAGGCACATAAAATAGTAGTGCGAAAAAGAGGAAAGATCTTTTCATAAATAATTGGGATTTAGGCGATAAATGTATCTAAAAAATATTCATGTTGGCCTGTCGCCGAAAAATTTTTTTGGAAGTCGGAAAGGCTTATTTTTACAGAGTTTTTAATGAAATCTTCAACTTCCGAAGAAAAAAATATCTTTAATTCCGCATAGATTATTTATATATTTAGAATATGAAAAAGGTTTTAATGGCGGTGATTTTAATGATGTTGGGTACAGGACTTTTCGCACAACGTGCGGCCGGTATCATAAACTTAGAACCACAGGAATTCAGAAAGCAAATCCAGGCTGCACATGTACAGCTTATTGATGTGCGCACTGCTGAGGAATATGATGCAGGGCATATTGAAGGAGCTGAAAATATTGACTATAAATCAAATGATTTTTTGATGAAGCTTGATAAGCTTGACAGAGAAAAGCCTGTGTACATCTACTGCAGGATTGGAAATCGCAGCAACAATGCCGCAAAGGAGCTTTTTCAAATGGGGTTTCTTTATATTTTCAACCTCGAAGGCGGCTACCTTTCCTGGCAAAAGAACGTAAAAGAATAAAATGGCCAGAAGAGAAGAACTTATTACGCGAGACTGGCTTGCAATTGACAGGACCCGTATGGCAAATGAACGGACTTTTTTGGCATATTTCCGCACATTTGTAGTAATCCTTAGTTCGGGGATTGCCATTTTAAAAGTGGAGCTCTTGGAGGAAATGTACGGGCTTGGAATCTTCTTTTTAATTCTTGCCCCAATTATTCTCGCTGTGGGTGCCGGTAGGTTTTTTTATGTGAAACGACATATAAAAAAATACCATCGGGATTAGCGCTAAGCAGGTAAATGAAAGGTATTTTTGATATTTCAGAAATGACTCCAAAATGCCAGAAAACTGTTTACTTCTGAAGTATACCCATTTCCCTCTTCTATTTCAATTGAAAATGCCTTAACTTTAGAGCTATGGAAAAGAAGAATGATGCAGTTAAAAAGGGTTTTGTATTTCAGAAATATGAAGCACCAGATGTTTCCCCTTTCGATAAGCTTTTCGAAATATTTAAAGAACTTATTACGCATACCTCAGGTGATTTTGATGAAGCCATAGAATGGCTGCGCCAATTAGATGCGGAATATAATCTCACAGACGAAGATTATACCATAGATGATTTTATTGAAGATCTTAAGAACAAAGGCTACATAAGGGAGGAAATAGATCCCGACGGGGAAGGCGGCATGGCTATTACCGCCAAGACAGAGCAGGCGATTCGGCAAAAAGCGCTCGACCAGATCTTCGGAAGGCTCAAAAAAGAGCAAATCGGGCAGTCATTCTACAAAAAGACAGGGCTTAGGAGATGAACACACCGGGGAGTTTAAACAATTCCATTATGGAGATCCTCTTGATAAGATTTCCATGACCGAAAGTCTGCGGAATGCACAGATCAACCACGGCACCGGCGATTTTAAAATGACGGAGGATGACCTGGTGGTTGAGGAAACCCATCATAAATCCCAGATGAGCACAGTGTTGATGATTGACATTAGCCACAGTATGATCTTGTATGGAGAAGACCGTATTACTCCGGCGAAGAAAGTGGCGATGGCACTGGCAGAATTAATTACCACGCGTTATCCAAAAGATACACTGGATATCCTGGTTTTTGGGAATGATGCATGGGCAATTTCCATTGCAGATTTGCCTTATCTCAAGGTTGGGCCGTATCACACAAATACAGTTGCGGGCCTGCAGCTGGCGATGGATCTTTTACGCAGAAAACGAAATACCAACAAACAAATCTTCATGATCACAGATGGAAAACCCAGCTGCATTCGTGAAAGAGATGGTAATTATTACAAAAATAGTTTGGGATTGGATTCCTATATAGTAGATAAGTGCTACAATGCTGCACGCCAGGCAAGAAAATTACATATTCCCATCACTACATTTATGATTGCGCAAGATCCTTACCTGGAAAGATTTGTGAGGGAATTTACACAGGCCAACAAAGGCAAGGCCTTTTTTACCGGTCTTAAGGGACTTGGTGAAATGATCTTCGAAGATTATGAAACAAACAGAAAAAGAAGAATAAAAGGATAAGAATTTTCGGTTATTAATCGGCTGCAGAAAATGTCATGCTGAAAACAAGAGCTTCAAAAATGAGGTTTCAAGACGGAATTTGGGATAAACAAAAAAGAGAAAATGAAGGAAAAAAATATTCAGACTTTTGGAGAGTTAAAGGCTTCAGGATATAGGAGCAGAAGCATAAAAGAAGAGTTAAGACAAAACCTGATAGAAAAAATAAGAAGTGGAACACCGGCTTTTAAAGAGATCCATGGCTATGAACATACGGTAATTCCGGAGTTGGAAAGAGCTATTCTTTCCCGGCACAATATAAATTTTCTCGGCTTAAGAGGTCAGGCCAAAACCCGCCTCGCCAGGTTAATGGTAAACCTGCTGGACGAGTGGCTTCCCGTAGTGGAAGGCTCAGAGATCAATGATGATCCTTTCCATCCCATCTCCAGGTATTCAAAAGAACTACTGAAGGAAAAAGGGGATGACACCCCAATAAACTGGGTACATCGCGATGAACGCTTCTTTGAAAAATTAGCGACTCCAGATGTTACCGTGGCAGACTTAATTGGTGACGTAGACCCGATTAAAGCTGCAAATCTTAAACTGAGTTACGCCGATGATCGTGTAATCCACTTCGGAATGATCCCCCGGGCGAACAGGAGTATTTTTGTGATCAACGAGCTGCCAGATCTTCAGGCCAGGATACAGGTGGCACTTTTCAATATTCTGCAGGAAGGAGATATACAGATTCGCGGATTCAAACTTCGGCTTCCGTTAGATATGCAATTCGTTTTTACGGCAAACCCTGAAGATTACACCAACCGCGGAAGCATTGTAACACCATTAAAAGACAGGATTGGTTCGCAGATTCTTACGCATTATCCGCAGTCTGTGGAAATTGCAAAGACCATTACGAGCCAGGAAGCCAAACTGGATGAAGCCCAGTTAAAAAATGGTGCACGTGCCCGAAATGGCTAAAGATCTACTGGAACAGATTAGCTTTGAGGCGCGTGACAACGAATTCATAGATGCGCGCAGCGGAATTAGCGCCCGTATGAGTATCTCGGGGTTTGAAAATCTTTTAAGTACTGCTGAAAGACGCGCCATTAAAAACGGGGAAGAAAAGACCAGCCTTAGATTTGGAGACTTTTTAGGAGTTATTCCTGCAATAACCGGGAAAGTGGAGCTGGTTTACGAAGGAGAACAGGAGGGAAGCGCATCGGTTGCTCTTCAGTTGATTGGGGACGCGGTGAAAACCATGTTTCCGCAGTTTTTTCCGAAGATCGAAAAGCTAGAAAAAGCCGATGCTGAAAGTCCGTACAACGATCTGGTAGAATGGTTCTTTTCTGAGAGCGGTTTTGAGCTGCTGGATGATACTACAGATGAAGAATATAAAAAACAACTGGATTCCATTCCGCCGCTAAACGAACTTATTCAGAAATACCAGAAAGATATTCCTAAAGAAGACAGCTATTTCCTGAAGGAATTTTTGCTGTGGGGACTGGTGGAGTATAAAAAACTGAATAAATTCCGCTTTTCACAGGGTTTACAGTTCAAAGATCTTTACGGAAGTTACATCAGCGGATTATAACAATCGCCTGCAGAAAACATCGAAAAATGAGCTTCTGGAAGTAAATTTAATTTTCCCGGACCGGGAGCTTTAGCGAATAAACAGGAAATGCCCTTTCATTTTATGAATTGGGCATTTTTTTAATGTTTAAATCATAATATCATATTTCTTTCCTGAATTTTAAATTTCCGTTTCTTTTATAGTTAAAATTATATACATTTACCATTCGTTTATGCCAAAGATGAAAAACAGCCGGTCCATATATACTTCTATTACTTCTGCTTTCGTGGCTGGCGGCATGTTTATTTCTACAACGATTACCCCTTTGGGGTAGAGAGCTATATATAATTCCGTCCGCATATCCATTTGCCTTAAAAAAGGCAGGAAATTCAATAATCCAACTAAATCCATATTATGAATATTTTGAAATTCGGAGGCTCCTCTGTGGCATCCCCGGAACGTATAAAACAGGTTGTAGCAATCGTTCAGAAAAAAGCACAGGAAGGAAATACTGTCGCAGTTTTTTCCGCTTTTGGAGGAGTAACCAATGATTTATTACAAATGGCAGAAATGGCTGCTGCAGAAAATTCTGACTATAAGAAACTGCTGGAAAAGAACGAAATCCGGCACCTGGAAGCAGTTAGGGCACTTATTCCGGTAAAAGACCAAAGCAGCATTTTAAGCAAGGTCAAAAATGAGTTTAATCGCCTGGAAACTCTATATGAAGGAGTTTACCTGCTCAATGAACTTTCCAACAGAACCAAACATGTAATTTCAGGTTTTGGGGAGATTTTATCCTCACTTATCATTAATGCATATTTCCAAAGCCTTTGTGAAGATGTGCAGTTTATGGATTCCCGCGAATTGATCGTTTGCCGCAATACCAATGAGAAGATACAGCTGAACTACGAGAAAACCTATGAAAATATCAAAAAATTCTTCGGAAGCCATACAGCAAAAATATCTGTAGCACCCGGTTTTATCGCCAAAAATGAACAGGGAATTCCCAGTACACTCGGTCGTGGCGGATCGGATTTTACTGCAGCAATTTTTGCGGGCGCTCTGGATGCGGAAAGGCTTACCGTATATACCGATGTTGACGGAATGTTCACCGCCAATCCTAATATTGTGCAACAGGCATATTCGCTGAAGAATATTTCCTATCAGGAAGCGATGGAATTGTCTCATTTTGGGGCAAAAGTTCTGTATCCGCCTACGCTTCAGCCTCTTCTGAACAAGCAGATTGAAATTCATATAAAAAACACTTTCAGGCCCGAGGAGGAGGGAACCCTCATTTCTAAAGGAAGCAAAGAGAATTTTAGATGGGTCACCGGGATCACACATATTGATTCTGTAAAGCTCATCAACATTGAAGGCAGCGGAATGGTGGGCATTCCGGGGTTCTCAAAAAGGTGTTTTGACGTGCTTTTTCATGAGAACATCAACGTGGTACTCATTACCCAGGCATCTTCAGAACACAGCATTTGTATTGCAGTAAAAAGTGATGAAGCCGCCGCCGCAAAAGAGGCTTTGGACGAAGCTTTTGCTGTAGAGAGGGAATATCAGAAGATCAAAGCGGTAGAAATCGAAGACAATGTTGCAATTGTTGCGCTTGTAGGAGACAGAATGAAAAGTCACCACGGCCTTAGCGGGAAAATGTTTAGTGCCCTGGGAAATAACAACATCAACATTAGGGCGATTGCCCAGGGATCTTCAGAAAGGAATATTTCAGCAGTAATTTCAAAAAACGACGTCACAAAAGCATTAAATGTGCTTCATGAGCAGTTTTTTGAAGTGCCTTCTAAAGAATTAAACTTGTTTATCACCGGAGTAGGAAATGTGGGAAGCAAATTACTTGCACAACTTAAGAATCAGGAGCATTATCTTTTGGATAAGCTGAGGTTGAAAGTGAGAATTCTGGGATTATCAAATTCCCGCAAAATGGTGTTTGACGAGAACGGGCTTGACCTGAATAATTGGGCATCGCTGATCAAAGAAGGCGAAAAGGCAGATCAAAAAGGCTTTTTTGAAAGAGTAAAAGAATTGAACTTAAGGAACAGTATTTTTGTGGATAACACTGCAAGTGCAGAAATTTCTTCCCTGTACAGCGCTTATCTCGGTAATTCAATTTCAGTGGTTACCTGCAATAAAATAGCATGTTCGCAGGATTTTCAAGCGTATTCGAGACTGCAGGACCTTTCGAGGGAATATGGCGCTTCTTTTCTTTATGAAACCAACGTAGGTGCCGGTTTGCCTATCATTGATACGCTAAAAAACCTGGTGGCATCTGGTGACAGGGTGAATAGGATCCAGGCCGTGCTCTCCGGAAGTCTGAATTTTGTTTTCAATAATTACAAAGCTGAAGAACCATTTTATAAGGTAGTAGAGGCGGCAATGAAGGAAGGCTATACCGAACCCGATCCAAAGATCGATTTGAGCGGAGTGGATGTTGCCAGAAAGATCCTGATCCTTTCCCGTGAAAGCGGATTAGAAATGGAACTGGATGATATTGAGAATGACAGTTTTCTTTCTGAAGAAAGCCTGAATTCTCCTTCGAATGAAGTCTTTTTTGATCTCCTGAAGCAGGAAGAAGAAAGATTTCAAAAGATGTACAAAAGCGCCGCTGAAAATAACGCGCAGCTAAAGTATGTGGCGCAGCTGGAGGAAGGTAAAGCGAAGGTGGGATTGCAGCAGGTGGGGCCGGAGCATCCATTCTACAATTTGAGCGGTAGCGACAACATCGTGCTGTTTTTTACAGACAGGTATAGTCAGCAGCCATTGATCGTCAAGGGAGCAGGTGCGGGGGCAGATGTAACGGCTTCCGGGATTTTTGCAGATGTCATAAGAATCGGAAAAAAGTAAACGATGGAAGAAGTAAAAATTTTCGCGCCTGCTACTGTTGCCAATCTCTCCTGCGGATTTGATGTTTTGGGTTGTTGTCTGGACAATGTGGGAGACGAGATGTTGATACGAAAGAATGACCTGCAGGAGGTTAGGATCACCAAAATCACCGGGCAGGAGTTGCCGTTGGAAACAGATAAGAACGTGGCGGGAGTAGCCGTGAAAGCCTTGTTGAACGCCTTGAAAGGCAAGCAGGGATTTGATATTGAGATCTACAAAAAGATAAAATCTGGCAGTGGCATTGGCAGCAGTGCGGCAAGTTCTGCGGGAGCGGTTTTTGCCGTAAACAAGCTGTTAGAAACACCTTTTACAGCCCAGGAACTTATCCCTTTTGCGATGGAAGGAGAGCGGCTTGCCAGCGGAAATGCACATGCAGACAACGTCGCTCCTGCTCTTTTAGGTGGTTTTAGCCTTGTGAAAAGTTACGAACCTCTGGAAATCCTGGAGCTGCCTGCTCCGGCTGAACTTAGAATGGTGGTTCTTCATCCACGAATTGAAGTCAATACGCGTGATTCGCGCGGAATCATCAGACAAAATATAAGTCTTCAAAAAGCTATTAATCAGTGGGGAAATTTGGCAGCATTTGTCAGTGGCCTCTACACTTCAGATTATGATTTGCTGGGACGAAGCTTAAAAGATGAGATCGTAGAACCGGTTCGCTCTATTTTGATCCCATATTTTGGAGAACTTCGGAAAATAAGTATCCAAAAAGGTGCTTTAGGCTTCGGAATTTCAGGATCTGGTCCTTCCGTTTTTGCAATGTGCCGGGGACAGGAAAAAGCTGAGTCCGTGAAAAATGCAATTCAGGAATTTTATCAGGAAAAAGAAATTGAATTTGATCTTCATCTTTCGAAAATAGGAAATGAAGGTGTAAAAATTTTACAATGAAATACTTCAGCTTAAATAACCGAGCACATTTTGCCACTTTTGAAGAGGCAGTGGTAAGAGGATTGGCACCCGATAAAGGTTTGTATTTTCCGCAGGAAATTCAAAAGTTGGCTGAGTCATTCTTTAAGAATCTAGATTCTATTTCCAAAACGGAAATTGGATATGAGGCCATCAAGAATTTTATAGGAAAAGAAATTCCGAAACCGGAGCTTGAGAAGATTGTAGAGAACACACTTAATTTTGATTTTCCGTTGGTAAAACTGGAAGAAGATGTCAGCGTTCTGGAGCTTTTTCACGGTCCTACTTTAGCTTTTAAAGATGTTGGAGCGAAGTTTATGGCGGGTTCTTTGGGCTACTTCATAAAGAAGGGAAATCTGGGGAAAGTGACCGTTTTAGTTGCGACTTCAGGAGATACGGGAGGTGCGGTCGCAAATGGTTTCCTGGGCGTGGACGGCATTGATGTCGTGATTCTTTATCCAAAAGGAAAAGTGAGCGGAATCCAGGAGAAACAGCTGACGACCCTCGGGCAAAACATTACTGCCCTGGAAGTGGAAGGGGCTTTTGATGAATGCCAACAGATGGTAAAAAGGGCATTTTTGGATGAAGATATTGCGCAGCAAAGAAAATTAACTTCTGCAAATTCCATAAACGTGGCCCGCTGGTTGCCTCAAATGTTCTATTATTTGCTCGCTTACAAACAGCTGAAAAACCAGGACGAAAAAACTGTTTTTTCGGTTCCCAGTGGAAACTTCGGAAATATTTGCGCCGGACTCGTAGCTCAAAAAATGGGATTGCCAATTCAGCATTTTGTGGCATCCAACAATGCTAATGATGTGATCACACGATATTTTAATACTGAAGACTATGCGCCTAAACCCAGTATCCAAACCATCTCAAATGCGATGGATGTAGGAGATCCAAGTAATTTTGTACGAATTCTGGAACTGTTTGAAAATGACTTTTTAAACCTTAAAAATAGGATTTCTTCTTATAGTTTTAATGATGAACAAACGAAAGAAGCAATCAAAAAAGTCTTTCAGGAAAGGGGTTATGTTATGGATCCTCATGGCGCGGTAGGATATCGTGGGTTAAAAGCTTTTCAAAAAGAAAATGCGTATTACAAAGGTGTTTTTCTTGAGACCGCTCATCCGGTCAAGTTCCTTGAAACAGTAGAAAAAGTAATTGGTGAAAAAGTTGAAATTCCCCCTGAACTTGCGGAGTTGAATAAAAGAGAGAAGAAAGCTTTGCAAATTTCTGACTACGAAGAATTGAAAGCATTTTTACTAAATTAGCAGATAATCGTTTTTTATGAACACAAAATTTCCGAAGCGGCTGAACCACTTCTTTTTGAGGGAACTGGTGCATTTCAGGCATTGCATTAAAAATGAAAATTTTAATCAGGCGTGGGTTCATCTCGAGCGGGCCCATATCATTGGGCAATCTTATCCTGTCCCCCATACTTATGCTCACTGGCTTATGCTGAAATTCGGTTTTAAAATTAAAAGCAAAAGTGAAATTTTTGGGCAGTTACCACGACTGTTTGTGGGAGGCGTGAAATCTTTTGTGGGAAAAATTCCTGTTGGAAACACGGGAGGCGCCAATGTGCCGCCGCTAAAACCTATGCCGTTGCCTGTAGATATCCAGGAAATGTTTACGAAAATCTGATTTTTGAATATAGAAAGATATTTAAATATAATTCTCGATTCCTTTACGGGTTATTTTCATTATTTGCTCGATGAAATAATGAATCCTGCATGGAATAATTATTTTTACTGGTTACTGGTACTTTCTTTGATCGTGTGGGGACTTGAAATCATCATTCCCTGGAGAAAGCATCAAAAGATATTCAGAAAAGGCTTCTGGCTTGACTCTTTTTATATTCTTTTTAATTTTTTCCTCTTTTCGCTCATAGGCTACAATGCACTTTCTAACGTGGGCGTTGCGTTCTTTGAAGACGTTTTGCTGTTCTTCGGAATAGAAAATCTGGTAGCTTTTGAAGTTCAGACTTATCCCGTTTGGCTACAGCTCATAATAATGCTTGTCATCGCCGATTTCATTCAGTGGAATGTGCACAGGTGGCTGCATAAATCAGATTTTCTCTGGAAATTCCACCAGGTGCATCACAGCGTAAAGGAAATGGGATTTGGAGCGCAGTTCAGGTTTCATTTTATGGAAACCATCATTTATAAAACGCTGCAGTATATTCCGTTGGCAATGATTGGCTTCGGAATTAAAGATTTTTTTATAGTTCATATGTTCGCCGTACTAATTGGCCATCTTAACCACGCGAACCTTCGCTGGGATTACGGACCATTCAAGTATATTTTAAACAATCCAAAAAATGCACATTTGGCACCATAGCCGTCATTTGCCCAAAAAGCATAGAAGGGGAGTAAATTTTGGATTAACACTGAGCATTTGGGATTATATTTTTAAAACAGCGTATGTGCCCGAATCTTCCATTGAGGTGGAGACAGGTTTTGAGAACGATGAGATTTTCCCCAAAGGTTTTTGGGAACAGGTGAAATTTCCCTTTAAGAAGTTTTAAAAAAATAAGGCTGCCTTGATGGCAGCCTTTCGTTGAATTCGGCTAATTCAAACAATTATCGTTCCGGTAGATTTATATGATATTTTTTGTTAACTCGTTCAATTTTTTCCCTAAAAACTTAAGGATTATCAATTTAATAAAAAAAATGAGCTTCTGAATAATAATAAATTATAATTTTTTGTGAATTACTCTGGCCCATATTTGTAGATAAAACGGAACCTAAAAGTGCACTGACCCGTGAATTTTAAGATAATTTTAAGACATATAGGAAAAGAACTTCAGGGGCAGGAGTGTCAAAAATGGCATTTTTTAATTATCTTTTTGAGTCAGGTCCTTTTCGTAACCAATTCTGTCATAAGGTTTTTGCAGGAAATAAATTTCTTGTCATAAGGTTTCCAAAAGCTTATTTTGTCAACCCTTTTCTTCAGGAATTAAGGAATAAAAAAACTTCTATAATAGTAAGAGAACAGTGCGGCCTCCGCAGGATATTTTTCTAAATTTATATGTTGAAAAAATAGTGGTATGTCAACTTAAAAATTGCACATTTCACGTTAATTTTTTGAAATGGAAAATCTGGATTATGCGCGGCTGCAAATGGCTTTTACACTTGGGTTTCATATTATTTTCGCCTGCATAGGAATGGTGATGCCATTCTTTATGGTGGTTTCGCATAAAAAGTGGTTAAACACAAGAAATCCTGTTTATTTACAACTTACCAAGTCCTGGCAAAAAGGAGTAGCTATTTTCTTCGTGACGGGAGCGGTTTCTGGAACAGCACTATCTTTTGAACTGGGAATGTTATGGCCGGAATTTATGAAACATGCCGGCCCAATCATAGGAATGCCTTTTTCTCTGGAAGGTGCTGCATTCTTTATTGAAGCAATTGCTCTTGGCTTTTACCTTTACGGATGGAATAAAATTCCTGAAAAATTCCACTGGTTCACAGGGATTATTATAGGAATTGCAGGAGTGGCCTCTGGAATCCTGGTGGTTTCTGCCAACGGCTGGATGAATGCACCTACGGGTTTTGATTATATAAACGGGGAGTTTACAAATATAGATCCTGTAAAAGCATTTCTTAATGCCGCGTGGTTTACACAGGCTTTGCACATGACCCTCGCAGCTTTTGTGGCCACGAGCTTTGGAGTGGCAGGAGTGCATGCATTCCAGATCTTTAAAAACCGGAAAGTAGAAGTGCATAAAAAGGCATTTAAAATTGCAATTATTTTTGGAGCAGTCGCTGCAATTTTACAGCCAATAAGTGGGGATATTTCGGCTAAAGATGTTGCCGAACGACAGCCTGTGAAACTTGCTGCTATGGAAGCACATTATGAAACTGAAAAAGGTGCTCCTCTTTATATTGGCGGAATTGTAGATGAAGAGAAACGTATAGTTACTCATAAAGTAGAGATCCCAAAAGCGCTCTCATTTTTGGCTTTTGGAGATTTTGATGCAGAGGTACAGGGTCTTAATGACTTTCCCGATGATGAACTGCCCCCTGTCGCTATTGTACATTATGCGTTCCAGATCATGGTGGGAATTGGAAGCCTGTTAGTACTTGCAGCTATTATTTACTTTATAAGTCTAAAGAAGAAATCCTGGTTGAACAAAAAGGCATACTGGCTATTCTTTATCTTTTTAGCTCCCTTAGGCTTTATTGCGATAGAAGCAGGTTGGGTGGTTACAGAAGTTGGTCGCCAGCCCTGGATCATTCATGGCATCATGAAAACCAAAGATGCGGTCACTCCAATGCCCGGGATGAAATTTAGTTTCTATATGTATCTTATGGTCTACATTATCCTGGCGCTTACGGTAACCTGGCTGATGGGTAGGCAAATTAAGGCACTAAATACTTCAAAAGAGTAATTATGTTATACGTTGTTTTGTTTTTCCTACTTTTCTCCTTTTTCCTGTACGTCTTGCTGGGAGGTGCCGACTTTGGAGCCGGTATTGTAGAACTTTTTACTGCCGAAAAAAATAAGTCTATGACCCGTGACACGATCTACAGGGTAATGGGTCCCATTTGGGAAGCCAACCATATTTGGCTTATTATTCTTATCGTGATCTTATGGATTGCTTTTCCGGTGTATTTCAATGTGATCATTGTGTACCTTCATATTCCATTTACGCTGGTGCTCCTGGGAATTACCATGCGGGGTGTGGCTTTTATTTTCAGACATTATGATGCCGTGGTGGATCGTTCTCAGGTACTTTACAATTGGATGTTCAGGATTTCAAGTTTTATTACCCCTATTTTCCTCGGAATGTCTTTTGGAGCCCTGATTGGCGGAGAGATCCTTTTAACAGAGGATTATTCAGAAGTCCATTTTCTGGATATTTTTATCCATCCATGGTTAAATATGTTCACATTGCTCGTCGGATTTTTTTATGCCGCGCTTTGTGCTTTCCTGGCATCTACTTTACTTATTGGGGAAACTGAGGGGGCACCCAGAAAATTTTTTAGTCGCCAGTCTGCCGGGTTTACGATAGCTTTGGTAGTAATTGGTTTCCTGCTTATCGTTTACGGATATTTTAATGGCATTGAATTTATTCAGGATTTTATTCACAATCCAGTTTCACTGGCATGTATAGGTTTATCTGGCTTATTGCTCATCCCGCTGTGGAGATTTATCAGGAATGAGAAAAAAATCGGAAGTCGGTATCTTGCGGGATTCCAGGTAGTACTGGTGCTTTTTGCTGCTCTCGTGGCTCATTTTCCCTACATTATCATTACTCAAAACGAAGAGGTAAGTTTACTGGAAAATGTTGCGCCGGAAGCTACTGTTGAAAATCTTGCGATTATGCTGTTAATTGGTGGGTTCTTTATTCTTCCCGGTTTGTTTCACTTGATGAAATCTTTCAGGATGATAAAGGTGCTGGAGAAGTAAATAAACAATAAAATAGCCGGTAACAACTTCTGTTGTACCGGCTCATCTTTTTAACTTCTTCATCTTGCCGTTTTTTAAGGTTAATTGGCGTAACGTTTTCGGTTGTACCAGGTATTCCTTTGTGATGATTTTTGGTTCATAAAATGTCTCCTGTGAGTAATTCCTCCTTCCTTGATGACATTGTAGTTTTCAATAACGTGTTCTAAAGTTGTCATGATTTTCTGTTTTTGTGCTAAAATAGCATGGTTTTAATATCTTCTTTTCAGTGACCGTAACGTCTCTTTTCTGTCCAGTTATCTCTTTTTGAAGGTGGAACCGTGTTCCAGAACTGCTTTTTTTCCTGCGTTTTCATGATGTTCGTTTTTAAGATTGATAATTTATTTTTTTTGGAGGGCTTATGCTTATTAGGCATATCTTCTTTTCTCGGTCCAGTTGTCTTTTGCTGAAGATACTGTGTTGAAAAAATGCTTTTTGACTGAAGTTTTCATGATGTTCGTTTTTAGGATTGATGATTTATTTTTTTTGGAGGGCTTATGCTTATTAGGCATATCTTCTTTTCCCTGTCCAGTTGTCTTTTGCTGAAGATACTGTGTTGAAAAAATGCTTTTTGACTGAAGTTTTCATGATGTTCGTTTTTAAGATTGATGATTTATTTTTCTATTTTATTACAAGGCATATCGTCTTCTGTTATACCAGCTGTTCCTTCCTGAAATTTTTTGGTTTAGAAAGTGTTTTCTGTGGGTGAGTCTGCCTTCTTTAAGGATATTGTAGTTTTCGATGATGTTTACCAGAGTTTCCATGATTAAAAATATTTAATAGTTAAATGACTGATTATACTTAAAAGACTGTTCATCTTTCAGTTTGTTACAGTACTGTGTATAAACAAGTACTGAATTAACAGATCTTTAACTATTTCAACATATTTTGAAAGTAAATTCCTTCCTATTTAGCTGATGTGTAGTTAGTTATATTCAAGAATAGAAGTAGATAATGACATTTTTGAAACTTAAGAGAAACATACTTCAGGTTTGATAAGGGATGAAAAGTTGTGGGTGCTCAATATCTAAATAAAATCTGCCATAATTTTCTATATTTACAAAAAGACCTATAAAATCAGCTTTTACATTAGGAAATATGGAGAAAAAGTACAAAGTCAAAGTAAACGATTCCTATGAATTTGAATTCAGCAAAGAAGAAATTGAAGCCCTGGATTCAAGAGAGGTTTCTCCTTTGAATTATCATCTTTTAAAAGAAAACAAATCTCTTAAAGCTCATATTCTAAAGCAGGATTTCTTCCGAAGAGAATACACGGTAAAATTAAATTCTGAAGCATATACCGTAAAAGTATCCAACGAACTGGATCTTCTTATTGACAAAATGGGACTCTCGCTGGGCAACTCACAGGCTGCGAACACCATAAAGGCTCCTATGCCCGGTCTCATTCTTGACGTGAGTGTTAAGGAAGGTGACGAGGTGAAAGAAGGTGACTTCCTCTTGGTTCTTGAAGCCATGAAAATGGAAAATTCTCTTACGGCACCAAAAGACGGGATCATCAAGACCGTCACGGTGAAAGCTGGGGAGACGGTAGACAAAAATCAGTTACTCATAGAAATGGAGTAACCTTTTTCTGAGGATTTAGAAAGCAATTCAAAAATGACATTTTTAGGCCTGCAGTGCCTTGAGAAATAAAATAACATGAAGAAAATACTTGTAGCAAACCGTGGAGAGATCGCACTGAGAGTGATGAAAACGGCTCAAAAAATGGGAATTAAAACCGTTGCTGTTTACTCCTCTGCAGACAGGAACGCACCACACGTAAAGTTCGCAGATGAAGCTGTGCTTATTGGGGAAGCGCCTTCCAACGCATCGTACTTAAGAGGAGATAAGATCATTGAGGTAGCAAAAGAACTGAAGGTGGATGGCATTCATCCCGGCTATGGTTTTTTAAGCGAAAATGCCTGTTTTGCCGAAGATGTGGAGAAGAACGGGATCACCTTTATTGGTCCGCGGTCTAAGGCTATTACCATTATGGGAAGCAAACTTGCAGCCAAGGAAGCCGTAAAAAAATATGACATTCCAATGGTTCCGGGAATTGACGAAGCTATTACAGATGTTGAAGAAGCTAAGAAGATTGCTTTGGAAATAGGTTTTCCTATCCTCATCAAAGCATCGGCCGGTGGCGGCGGTAAGGGGATGCGAATTGTAGAAAAGGAAAGAGATCTTGCAGATCAAATGAAACGCGCGATTAGCGAAGCAGAATCGGCTTTTGGTGATGGTTCGGTATTTATTGAAAAATATATTAGTTCGCCCCGGCATATTGAAATTCAGGTGCTGGCAGATACGCATGGAAATACGCTTCACCTTTTTGAGAGAGAGTGCAGTATACAGCGAAGGCATCAAAAAGTGGTGGAAGAAGCTCCTTCTGTCGTTCTTACAGAAGATATTCGGAAGAAAATGGGCGAAGCGGCCGTACGAGTGGCGAAAGCCTGTGATTATATAGGTGCGGGTACAGTAGAATTCCTGTTGGATGATGACAAGAATTTCTATTTTCTTGAAATGAATACCCGCCTGCAGGTAGAACATCCCGTCACTGAATTTATTACGGGAATTGATCTTGTAGAACAGCAAATAAGAGTGGCACGTGGCGAGGAGCTTACATTTGCCCAGGAAGATCTTGAAATAAAAGGACATGCGCTCGAGCTGAGAGTTTATGCCGAAGACCCGCTGAATGATTTCCTGCCAAGCGTGGGAAAACTGGAGCGATATAAAACCCCAGGCGGAGAAGGAATTAGGTTGGATGACGGGTTTGAAGAAGGCATGGAAGTTCCAATTTATTATGACCCTATGCTTGCGAAGCTTATCACCTACGGGAAGAGTAGGGAAGAGGCCATTCAGTTGATGATTCAGGCAATTAATTCATATGAGGTGGAAGGAGTAATGACGACCCTTCCCTTCGGAAAATTTGTGTGTGAGCACGAAGCCTTCCGAAGTGGGAATTTTGACACGCACTTTGTGAAAAAATATTATTCTGCAGAAAAACTGGAATCTGAAATTGAGGAAGAAGCGCGGTTAGCAGCTGTTATTGCTTTAAAGCAATACCTGCGCGATCAACAACAGCTTAGATTGCCATCAAATTAATAATTTCAAAAGGTTTATGATAAAAATAAAAGAGGTGTCAAAAATGACATTTTTGAAGTCTCTTTTAAATAGTCAACTATATTCAGAAGATCAAATATGAGCGATAATACACAGAAACTAAACGAAAAAATTGCTGCAGCAAAGCTGGGAGGTGGTGAAAAACGAATAGCCAAACAACATGAAAAACGAAAATTAACGGCGCGTGAAAGACTGGATTACCTGCTGGATGAAGGTTCGTTTGAAGAAATTGGAATGCTGGTCACCCACCGCACCACAGATTTTGGAATGGACGAGCAAAAGTTCTATGGAGATGGTGTGGTTACAGGCTACGGAACTATTGATGGCCGACTGGTTTATGTATACGCGCAGGATTTTACGGTTTTTGGCGGCGCACTTTCAGAAACACATGCAGAAAAAATTTGTAAAGTAATGGATCATGCCATGAAAGTTGGCGCGCCGGTGATTGGATTAAATGATTCTGGGGGTGCAAGAATTCAGGAGGGAGTTCGATCTCTTGGAGGTTATGCAGATATTTTTCACCGCAATCAAAAAGCATCGGGAGTGATTCCGCAGATTTCTGCCATTATGGGGCCTTGTGCCGGTGGCGCGGTTTATTCTCCTGCCATGACAGACTTTACACTTATGGTGCAGGATTCCAGTTACATGTTTGTGACGGGTCCAAACGTGGTAAAAACAGTGACCAATGAAAATGTCACTTCCGAAGAACTGGGAGGAGCGAGCACGCATTCAACAAAGTCGGGCGTGACACACGTTACTTCCACAAATGATATTGCCTGCCTTGAAGATATTAAAAAGCTGCTTAGCTACCTTCCGCAGAGCAACAAGGATACTACCGAAAAATTACCTTACGATGTCGGGGAAGAATATCGTGAACAACTAAATAATCTCATTCCTGAAAGTGCAAACAAACCTTATGATATGCACGAAGTGATTAAGGGAATTATCGATGAAAATTCCTTTTTTGAGATCCATAAAGACTACGCCGATAATATTATTGTCGGTTTTGCCCGGCTCGGGGGAAGAAGTATAGGAATAGTGGCCAATCAACCCATGAGCCTTGCCGGAGTTTTAGATGTTGAAAGCTCCAGAAAGGCGGCGCGGTTTACCCGTTTTTGTGACTGTTTCAATATTCCGTTGCTTGTTTTGGTGGATGTTCCCGGTTTCCTTCCCGGAACAGACCAGGAATGGAACGGGATCATATTACATGGGGCTAAATTATTGTACGCTCTCAGTGAGGCCACAGTGCCAAAAGTGACGGTGATTACTAGAAAAGCTTACGGTGGTGCGTATGATGTGATGAATTCAAAACATATTGGCGCCGATCTTAATTTTGCCTGGCCTACTGCTGAAATTGCCGTAATGGGCGCAAAAGGAGCCAGTGAAATTATTTTTAGGAAGGAAATAAAGAACGCCGAAGATCCTGAAAAGAAATTAGCTGAAAAGGAGGCCGAATATGCCGAAAAATTTGCAAACCCTTTTGAAGCTGCAAAACGCGGATTTATCGATGAAGTGATCCTGCCAAAGGATACGCGTAGAAAACTGCTGAAAGGCTTCAGTATGCTTGAAAACAAAGAAGTTTTACGTCCAGACAGGAAGCACGGGAATATTCCGTTGTAGAAACAACTTAATAACTCCAAATTTATTTAATGAAATTCAACAGGATTGTATGCCTTGATAAAACAAAACTTCAGGATTGGGCACTTGAAGAACTACAAAAGTTGAGTGAGGAGAAAATTGAAAATCACCTGGATTATCCCAGAAATGATGAAGAGATCTTAAGCCGAATTGGAGATGCCGAAGCGGTACTTGTTTCCTGGCGCACCCAAATTTCTGAAGAAATCATTGAAAAATGCCCCAATCTTAAATACCTTGGGATGTGTTGTAGTCTGTATGACGATGCTTCTGCCAACGTACCGGTAAATTTTTCCAGGGAAAGAGGGATTACGGTAAAGGGAATCAGGGACTATGGTGACCCGGGTGTGATTGAATTTGTTATTTCTGAATTGGTTCGATTACTACACGGTTTTGGAGAGCAGCAGTGGAAGGAAATGCCGCTGGAACTTACGAACAGAAAGATTGGTATTATAGGGCTGGGAACCACAGGACAAATGCTGGCTGAATGCCTCTTACCATTTGGTGCCGGGCTTTACTACTTTAGCCGCAGCAGGAAGAAAAAGTGGGAAGTAAAAGGAGTGAAGTACCTTCCGCTAAAAGAATTACTGCAAAAATGTGAGATCATTTCACTACATCTTCCGAAGAATACAGTGCTTTTAAAAGAAGAAGAATTTCGGCATTTTGGAAACAGAAAAATTCTTATAAATACATCACTTGGATTGCCTTTTGAAAAAGCCGCCTTTTCTGAATGGATCAAAAATCCTTCAAATTATGCCATTTTTGACGGGGATGGTAAAAAAGAATTGGAAGCGGGCGTTGAAAAGCTTTCCAACGTTATTTCAGCCGAAAAAAGTGCAGGCTGGTCTGCCGAAACAGAGCGGAGACTCTCAGAAAAGGTGCTGGGAAATATAAAGAGCCTGTAAAATGCTATTTTTCGCTGTTCTCGTTCACGTAAAATGACGGTAGGGAAATATGGTATTTCACCACCAGCAACCTGATGGTAATAACTGTGAGTGAGGTGGCAATGTAGAGAAAATCCTTATCTACTCCCACCTTGTACAGGATGACGTAAGCCAGGGCACCTATGATACAGGCTGTGGCATAAATTTCTTTTCTAAAGATGACGGGAATCTCGTTACAAAGAATATCCCTTATGACGCCGCCAAAGGTTCCTGTCATTGCACCCAGCGCAATAGATACGATTGGATCCAGCCCGTTTTGCACCCCGGTTTCTACGCCTGTAATGGTGAAAATTCCCAGTCCTATAGTATCAAACAGGAAAAGAGATTTTCTAAGATGATTCAAATATCTCCTGAAGATAATTGCCAGGATGACCGTGATGCCAATAGTATACATATAGAACGTTTGTTCCATCCATATCACTGGGGTACTGCCGGTAAGAACATCCCGCAGCGTACCGCCGCCAATAGCAGTTACAAAACCAATTATGAAAATGCCAAAAATATCCAGTTTTTTGTGCATTGCCGTTAAAGCACCTGAAGTTGCAAAGGCAATGGTTCCCAAAAAGTCCAGTATCAGGAATAAAGACATTTCCGTTTTTTTAAAATGAGGAGCAAAGTTAGTTGGAAAAGTAAGAAAGACAGGAAGTTTTCGACTATTTCTTATGAAACCGGCAGGATTTTATGAGAGTAATTGGAGCCTGCTATCTATAAATAACAAAAGTTAATTGCTTTAGCTCCCTAGTGTTACTTAAAGTTATTATTTTTGCACAAAATAAAGTATTACATATTATGGCCGAAAAGTTAGAAAGAGTAAAATGCTTAATCATAGGATCTGGTCCTGCGGGATATACTGCAGCCATTTACGCGGCACGTGCAGACATGCATCCCGTGATGTACACGGGGCTTGAACCGGGAGGACAACTAACCACGACTACCGAAGTGGATAATTTCCCCGGCTATCCTGAAGGTGTAGACGGCCCTACCATGATGGTACAACTGCAGCAGCAGGCAGAGCGATTTGGGACTGATGTTAGAATAGGAATGGTGACTGCGGTTGACTTTAGCAAAGAAGTTGGCGGAATTCATAAAGTGACTGTAGACAATTCTAAAGAACTTGAAGCTGAAACCGTCATTATTTCAACAGGTGCAACTGCAAAATACCTGGGTCTTCCAAGTGAACAGAAATTGAGAGGCGGCGGAGTTTCTGCCTGTGCGGTTTGCGACGGCTTCTTTTATAAGAACCAGGAAGTAGCGATTGTTGGAGGAGGAGATACTGCAGCCGAAGAAGCCACTTATCTTGCAAATATTTGTACTAAAGTAACCATGCTTGTGAGAGGAGACGAAATGCGCGCTTCTAAAGCAATGCAGCACAGGGTAGCAAGCACTAAAAATATTGACCTGAGATATAATACCGAAGTAGAAGAAGTTTTGGGTGAGCAGGTAGTGGAAGGTCTTAAAATGATCAACAATAAGACAGGTGAAAAGGAAGAGATCAAGATCACAGGCTTGTTTATAGCCATTGGACATAAGCCTAACACCGAGATCTTCAAAGATCAAATTGAAATGGATTCTACCGGTTATATCATTACTAAAGGTAAATCTACAAAAACGAATGCTCCGGGTGTTTTTGCCAGTGGAGATGTTCAGGATAAAGAATACCGACAGGCAATTACTGCTGCCGGTACAGGCTGTATGGCTGCCCTTGATGCAGAAAGATATCTTGCTGCTGTTGAAAGCAACGAAGAAGTTACTGCATAAACTCAATAATTTGATAAAAAAAAGTCCCGGAATTTCCGGGACTTTTTTTATGCATGGCAATAAGGTTCACTTTGGGGCTCAAAATATATTTTGAAATTCTCAGGTTCTTTTTTCTCTGCCTGTACCGTTACCTCAGTCTTTGATTGATAAGACGTAAACGCTGCAAGCGAAACCGGCTCCGGTGTACTCAAAAAGGCAGAAAAGAGGGAAGCTAATAAAGTGTTTAATAAAGTTGCCATTTTTCATGATTTTATCATTTTTCTCTTTTTGCAGAAGATTAACTGAAACAATTCTCACTTACATGAAAATTACATTTTCCCAATGAAAAATGCCTGTTCTCCACGGGCTGTATAATCGCGGTGAAAACCGTAATTATTCTTCTTCAGAAGAAAGGAGGAAACGACGGCTTCCCCAGAAAAGCCATCGTTACAATCCACAAGCAAGGAAAGTGCTTCCAGCTTCCCAGATTCGTTAAACCTTGAATTTGAGAAATCTAGCGCAATGTTCATTTTCCTGGCAAGTTCACGGGAGATCTTCAGAAGTTCTTCTTTAGTGGTTTCTGCAGAAATGCTTAGTTCTGTTTCCTGTTTGTTTATGAAAAAATGTGTGGCAGAACTATTGATTGCATCCAAAGTATCGCCTTCATTCCATGGATTTTCAGACTCAGGCAGGCTGTCTGATTCTTCCCATTGATCATTGGTGTTTTCCCAGGAATCTTCTTCAATGAAATCTTCATCCACAGGGCAGTCAGGGCATTCTGTACCATCTTTCGTGATGGTTAAGAAATGCTCTTCCTCTCCGTTATGCAGGATGTCACCATACCAGTCGGAATTTCTGTGGTAATAATAGGTGTTATCATCGGCATATAAGGTGCTGCCAATTGGTAAGTACAAGGTAACCACCACTTCCTGATCGCGCCAGTGGTGCTGTAATTCCGAAGTAAGGAAGGCATCCAGAATTAACCTGTTGTTTCTGAACTCCATGTTGTATTCTATATTTTCAGCACGTGTCCTGGCTTCTTTTAAATCCTTTCCGTCTGCAGATTTCAGGATTTCAATGCTACCTATGGAATCTTTAGTAGATTTCAGGATTAGCCGCACATCGTCTGCCATCATAATCTTTCTGTCATTCTCGTCATAATGAATTTTCACTTCCCCTTCCTGGTATCTTGAGGAATAATTGGGATGAAACTTCATTTCCACAAATAATGTATCCTGAGGAGTGACGGGCAGATTTTCTGTAACGACCACTTCTCCTTCAAAAGCTCTATGTGTAGCCTGCTTTATTCCTATGATCGCGGCACTCATTAAAGCCAGGAGCCAAACTCCAAAAAGAACCAACTTTGCAGTAGTACCAATTGTTTTTGATTTCTTCATAAGGATCTTTAGTCCCAGAATGAACACAAAGAAGGCAGGAATTCCCGCTAAAAGGAAAGCTAATAAAGATAACAACCAAAGTGGAGCACCTATGGCCGCCATTTCAATGTAATCTGTCCAGGGCGCATCAATGATTCCAAAGGTACCAACCGAGAAGAGACCAATAAAAAGTAGGATTAATGTTGCTCCCGCAAAGAGGAGTAAGATAATTCCAATGAACTTCACGAAAATATTCAGAAGAAAGGAAACTCCTTTTCCTACCGCGGTTGCTGCAGACCCGGCTCCCGTACGTGCTTTATAACCGTATTTTTCATAATCAATATTTTTTACCCTTCCGGAAACGTCATCAAAACCTTCTTTGATTTTCCTTTCAATATTACTCACGGTGACCGGTTCTCCTCTCATCGCAAGTTTATCTGCTGTGGTTTTGGCCTCCGGGATAAAGATCCATAATGCTATATAAATAAGGATAAAACCTCCACTCGAAAAAATGGTAAGCAAGATCCAAATCAAGCGCATCCAGATGGCGCTTATCCCCAGGTAGTGACCTAACCCGGAGGATACACCGCTTATATAAGAGTTTTCGGTATCGCGAAACAGCTGTTTACTGGTTTTAGGTGCTTTATATGAAGGTTCGTCTTCAAATATTTCATCATCAAGCACATAATCTTCAGGCTGCCCCATGATGGCGATTACCTCTTCAACCTCTTTTATGCCTATAACGTACCGCTCATTTTTACGCTTTTCAGAAAATAATTCAGCAATACGCGCTTCTATATCTGCAATGATTTCATCACTTCCCTGAGTAGACGTTAATGAACGTTTTATCGTATCAAGGTAATGCTGCAGTTTGGCATAAGCATCTTCATCTATGTGGAAGAAAACGCCGGCAAGATTTATATTTACTGTTTTATTCATGACTTTTCTTTTTTTGAGTGGTTACGATGGTTACAGCCGTTTGGAGTTCCTCCCAGGTTGTAGTTAGTTCTTTCAGGAAAATTTTTCCAGTATCTGTGAGACCGTAGTATTTTCTTGGCGGTCCGCTGCTGGATTCCTCCCAACGGTAGGTGAGCAGTCCGGCATTTTTTAGTCTGGTAAGCAAGGGGTAAATAGTTCCCTCCACTACCAGGAGTTTTGCGTCTTTTAATGTTGCCAAGATTTCGGCAACGTATGCGTCCTCGTCACGTAATACCGATAGAATACAGTATTCCAGAACTCCTTTACGCATCTGCGCTTTTGTATTTTCAATCTTCATAAGGCTTCAATTTGAATGTTGATGTACTGTTCATTTTTTGATTGATTTGATGATGAATTCGATATGTTCCTTTTTAAACGGGCTCTGTAACCATTTTTTTGTTTCGTTTGTTTACCTCTTCGGAAGTAGTAATAAAATTTATGGTAATAGGATATTTATAATATTTCCCGTCACTTGCTTTAACCGTCGCGATTATAACACAGGCCAGTTCAAGAATGAATAATCCTGCCAGTAAAACCGATGCAACTGTAATAACAATTAGCAAGGGCAAGGCAGCAGAGACAGTTGTTAATCTGATAAGATCATTGGGTATTGAATATTCTCCAATTCCTGAATTAATTCCTGTTATTAAAATACCTGCCAGTGCGCATCCCACTACCAGCACCATATAAAAGAAGATACTTAGTTGAAAGTTTAAGGCCTGCTTACCATGATGGTCAATAAGCCGATCCTTCTTTCCAGTGGTCCAGATGATCAAGGGAAAAATGAAATTGCCCAGTGGAATGATATACTTTGAAAAAGTAGAAATGTGTATCAACGCTGCCAATGTTTGATAAGATTTGTTGTTGTGTGATTCCATAACCGAATATTTAGTTATACAAATATATATATAAAAGATAGTAGTGTGCAACACATAGTACCATATAATTTTGAATTTTTGAAAATTTAACATTTCAAACTAATCATATTTTAGCTACATTTATAGGAATTTAATATCATCTATGGCTTTAGGAACACGAAAACTGAACACCTTTTTAATGCTAAAATTACCATCAGCATGGCTTTGTGGCGTAAGAATTAAAGAAATAAGTAGTGATGCCTGTAGAGTGGGAGTGAGGCACCGGTGGATCAATCAAAATCCCTTTAATTCTATGTATTTTGCAGTACAGGCAATGGCTGCTGAATTGAGTACAGGCGCATTGGTTATGAATCGCATTCAGGAAAGCAATAGAAAGATCTCCATGTTGGTCCAGAAGAACAATGCCTCCTTTACCAAAAAAGCTACCGGAAAGATTTCTTTTGAATGCAAAGATGGAAATTTGATTGAAGACGCTATAAAGGAAAGTTTGGAAACAGGGGAGGGGCAGACCTTCTGGATGAAATCCGTCGGGAGGAATGAAGAAGGAGTGGTTGTATCCACTTTTAATTTTGAATGGACGGTAAAATTAAAAAATTAACCTAAACATAATATTATGACATCCCACGAAATTGATTACGAAATCTTTGGTGAAGAAATGCAGTATGTGGAACTGGAACTGGATCCTAAAGAAGCAGTCATTGCAGAAGCCGGAAACTTCATGATGATGGATAACGGTATTCAAATGAATACCATTTTTGGTGATGGTTCTGGAAAGGACGAAGGTTTTCTAGGAAAAATTCTTGGCGCGGGGAAAAGACTTCTCACAGGGGAAAGCCTGTTTATGACCATTTTCTCAAATGAAGATATGGGAAAGAAGAAAATAAGTTTTGCTTCACCGTATCCGGGAAAAGTGATTCCCATAGATCTAACTGAATTCGGCGGAAAGTTTATCTGTCAAAAGGATGCTTTTTTGTGCGCAGCCAAAGGAGTAGCCATTGGAGTGGAATTCAGCCGGAAAATGGGCCGCGGATTTTTTGGAGGAGAAGGTTTCATAATGCAGAAACTCGAAGGCGACGGATTGGCTTTTGTACATTCGGGAGGTACCACAGCCAGGAAAGTGCTTCAACCGGGAGAAAAATTAAAAGTGGACACAGGTTGTATTATTGGATTTACAAAAGAGGTTAATTACGATATTGAATTTGTAGGAGGTATTAAAAATACCCTTTTTGGAGGGGAAGGTCTCTTCTTCGCAACCCTAACAGGACCGGGAACTGTATATGTCCAGTCTTTGCCCTTTAGCCGTCTTGCAGGTAGAATTCTTGCGGCGGCACGACAAGGTGGTGGTAAGGATAAAGGTGAAGGAAGTATTCTAGGTGGCCTGGGGAATATGATGGATGGAGATAATCGTTTTTAATAGTGTTAAAGTCATCATCTTCTTCTTCCAAAAAGGAGTTTTTTCTTAAATTGAAAAACAAATTTATAAAACTTTCAGCCTATAGGTTTTAACATTACCTAATTCTGACTTATCAACTAAAAATGTCAAATTATGGCGAGAGCGATGTTTGAATACACCAAAACTGTCCTTCAAAAAGTCAGTTTTGATGTAACGCTTTTCTGCAAAGAAGTCAAAAAAGCTTTTGAAAGATTACTGCCTTACGAAATTGAGGAATTAAAGGTCTGGATAATAGCTTTGACACAGCAGAATCCTCAACTAAACAAGTGTTTAATTTATCTAAATTCTTAAAAAAAGCGGCTAAAAAGCCGCTTTTTCCTTTGGTTTTTCTTTATTTTGAAGAAAGAGGACTAATGATCTGTACGTTTTGAAAAGCAATAGCACCTTTTACAACACCTGAAATGGTATTTTTTAACGCTTCTATAATCTGTATTTTCAATTCGCTTTTATTGTAAATAAGGCTTACTTCCCGGGCGGGAACCGGTTCCTTAAACATGCGAAGGTTGTTCATCTCCCCATCCTTTATATCAAGTGTGTGAAGGTAGGGCAGCAAAGTCATCCCCAGGCCTTCGTTTGCGAGCTTTACCATAGTCTCAAAGCTGCCGCTTTCTAGCTGGAAACGGTCTTCTTCATAGGTTCTGGTTGATTTGCATAAGTTAAGGATGCCCTCTTTAAAACAGTGTCCGTCTTCCAGAAGTAATATATCTTCCAAGTCCAGTTCATTTACCTCTAATTTCTCCTGAGAATGTAATCGATGTCCAGATGGAATGTATCCCACAAAAGGTTCATAGTAAAGCGGTTGCTCCTTAATGTTTTCCATTTGAAGGGGAGTAGCTGCAATCCCTGCATCTAAATGCCCGTCTTTTAATTTTTCAATCATTGCTTCTGTATGAAGCTCTTCGATCTTTAATTTTACTTTCGGGTATTTTTTAATGAAATTCGTAAGGAACATTGGCAGAAGGGTAGGCATGACGGTCGGTATGATTCCAAGACGAAAAAGTCCGCCCACAAATCCTTTTTGTTGATCTACAATGTCTTTAATTCTGTCGCTTTCATTCACTATGTTTCTGGCCTGCTGAACAATCTTTTTACCGGTTTCGGTTAATTCTATAGGCTTTTTACTTCTGTCAAAAATCAAAACATCCAGTTCATCTTCCAGCTTTTGTATTTGCATACTTAAGGTGGGTTGAGTGACAAACACTTTTTGGGCAGCTTTGGTAAAGTTTTGGTGTTCTGCAACTGCCAGGACGTAATGCAATTGTGTAATGGTCATAATTCTGAGGCTTAATTTTTCAGATACAAAGGTATTGTTTTTTTCTATGAAGCATGTATAATATTTTACGTTCATCTATAAGTATAAAGCTTGAAAAATGACCGGAGTACACAGAATTTACTTCCATCGATTTTTGCGTATCATAAAGTACTGCAGCTGTCGAGGCTTTTTGTATTTCCTGATGGGTTGAGGGGTTAAGCCATTACAACTATAAATGTACATGAACCCGGGTACCCACGAACATTTAATTTGATGGCATTATATTTTTAAACTAAATTGAAATAAATATCAACCTCATGAGATTTTACCAGTACGTTTTGTGTTTGTTGCTCCTGTTTGTTTCGATTCAATCCTTTTCCCAGGAAAGCACTTATGATATAGCTATTGAAAAAGTTCAAATCATCGATGGCACAGGCCAGGCCGCCTTCTTTGGAAATGTATTGATCAGGGACGGGCAGATTGTAACCATTCAAAAGGATACTTCTGCAACTTTAAATGCAATAAAGCGGGTCAATGGCCGGGGAAAAATACTAACTCCCGGCTTTATCGACACTCATTCCCATGGTGATCCATTGGAAACTCCGGAATTCAAAAATTTTCTGGCAATGGGAGTTACCAGCATCTGTTTGGGTCAGGATGGTTTTAGTCCGGCCGAAGAGGATTTGAATCTTTGGATGCAAAAAGTTTCTGAAGCTTCCCCTGCAGTCAATATTGCAATGTTCGCGGGCCATAATACACTTAGAAAATTATCGGGAGTTAATTTTGATACTGTTCCAAAGAAAGAAAATATGCTTAAAATGGAGGAGCTGTTGAAAAGAGCTATGGATGCCGGATGCTTCGGAATGACAACCGGATTGGAATATAATCCAGGCTTCTATGCGAGAAAGAAAGAGTTACAAAGGCTTGCCAAAATTGTGGGAGAGAAGAAGGGGATTATCATGAGCCATATGAGAGATGAAGACGATAGTGAGGTGGAAGCATCTATAGAGGAATTACTCGCGCAGGGAAATTACTGCCCTGTGCATATTTCCCACATCAAAGTGGTCTATGGGAAAGGAAAGGAACGCGCAGAAGAAATTTTAAAAATTTTAGACAACGCAAGGAGAGAAGGAAAAATTATTACTGCGGATATTTACCCATACATGGCAAGTTACACAGGGATAGGCATCTTATTTCCTCATTGGGCAAAAGAGCCGAATGTTTATGACGAAGTAGTACTTAACCGAAGGAAAGAACTCAATAGCTATCTAAAGAATATTGTTGTAAAGCGTAATGGTCCCGATGCTATTCTGTTTGGTTCGGGACCTTTTTCAGGAAAAACACTTGCTGAAGTAGCTATTGAACTGGAAAAACCTTTTGAAGAGGTATTAATGGAAGATATTGGACCTACCGGAGCGAGTGGGGCTTATTTTGTAATGGATAAAGAGTTGCAGGAAAGAATTCTGGTTAACCCTTTTGTGAACATTTGTACAGATGGAAGCCCGGGAATGAGGCATCCCAGGGGTTATGCAAGTTTCGTGAAGGTAATTGAAACCTATGTGATGAAAGATAACCTATTTTCGATGGAGGAAGCAGTTTATAAAATGAGTGGATTACCTGCAGAAATAATCGGGCTTCCCAACCGGGGACTGATAAAAGAAGGGTACAAAGCTGACTTGCTTGTATTTGATCCTTTGCATATCAAAGAAAGAGCTACTTATGAAACTCCCCACCAGCTGGCCGAAGGAATGGATCTAGTGATCGTAAACGGGAAAATTGCTAAATAATCTGACATTTTTTCTGAGAAAAGGAATGGTGAGGTATTGAAACGCAATCAGAAATAGTACAGCTAGCACAGATAATTCCTGGAAAAAATAAGCCGCTCCCAAGGGGAGCGGCTTAAAATATAAACCAGACGGTCAAATTTGTCGACCAGACGGTTTTCCTGGGACTATCTCAAAAACTGTGTAAGTATAAAATATAGGGGTTTGCAAACCCCTATATTTTTTTAACCTTGCCTGCTAATCCAGGCACTAATATTTACACATAGATGAAAAAAGAAGATCTATTTGATGATGAGTTTTTAAAACAATTTAAATCAGGAGAAGAACTTAGCAGTTTTCTCAAACAACTTCAAAAAAGAGGATTAGAAAAAATGCTTGAGGGTGAGTTAGATGGCCATCTGGATTATGATAAGAATCAGAAGTCTGGATCTGGAAATACCAGGAACGGCTATTCCAAGAAAAAGGTTCGCAGTTCTTATGGGGAAGACACTATAAAGGTGCCCCGGGATCGGGATGGATCCTTCAATCCCATGATTGTTCCCAAACGTCAGAACATGGTTGATGGTATTGAAAACGTCATTGTATCGCTCTATGCCAAAGGAATGAGCAATAGCGATATTGAGGAACAAATCTCTGAGGTTTACGGTTTTGATGTCTCTACTTCTACTATATCCAGAATTACAGACCGAATCAGCAATGATATTGTAGCCTGGCAGAACCGTCCTTTAGAGCCTGTTTATTTGATTGTCTGGATGGACGGAATCGTATTTAAAGTACGAGAGAATTCCAAAGTAGTCAATAAGACAGTTTACATAGCTGTAGGCCTTAAAAGAGATGGTAAGAAGGAAGTCCTTGGTCTTTGGCTGGGAAAGAATGAATCTGCTGCCTTTTGGATGAGCGTATTGACGGATATGAAAGCCAGAGGAGTTGAGGATATTTTAATCACTGCTACCGATAACCTCAATGGCTTTACCGATACCATCAAGAATGTTTTTCCACAATCCAAAACCCAGATCTGTGTAGTTCACCAGATCAGAAACGCCTGCAGGTATGTAGTTTGGAAGGATAAAAAAGCCTTTACCAAAGATATGAAGCTCATTTATGATGCACCTACCAAACAAGCTGCAGAAGCTGCTCTGGAGGATTTTGCCACCAAGTGGAACTCCAAATACTCTTATGCTATCAAAAGCTGGAGAGACAATTGGGAAGACCTTACCGTCTTTTACGAGTTCCCGCTGGAGATCAGGCGAATCATTTATACCACCAATCTTATTGAGAATCTGAACGGTAAGATTAGAAAGTACACTAAAAACAAATTATCCTTCCCAACGGACGATGCTGTAATGAAATCTGTATATTTGGCATTAAGGGAAGCCACGAAAAAATGGTCTATGCCCATTAGAAACTGGGGAATCGTCCTCAATCAGTTCTTGACCATATACGAAGAAAGGGTTCAACTTTAGATAAAAGTCAAACCCCTTTATTTAGAACTTACACACTTTACGGGATAGTGTCGTTTTCCTTTATCTATTGAGAATGGAATTTAATGTTTGACTTGGTCTCATTGCATTACTGGTTTTCTCTTCGTCTGGCTTGTAATAACCACCAATGTCAACAGAAGAACCTTGTGCATCATTTAATTCCTTCACAATTTTGCTTTCATTGTTCTTTAATTCTTCCGCAATAGCTGCAAAATGCTCTTTTAATTCAGTATCCTTAGATTGCGCTGCTACTGCTTCTGCCCAATATAAGGCGAGATAGAAATGGCTGCCTCGATTATCTAATTCATTCACCTTTCTTGAAGGCGATTTATCATTTTCAAGGAATTGTTCTGTAGCCCTGTCTAGTGCGTCAGCTAAAATGAGCGCTCTTTTGTTATCATACTTTTCTCCCAGGTGTTCCAGAGAAACAGCGAGGGCAAGGAATTCACCTAAAGAATCCCATCTTAAATGGCCTTCTTCCACAAATTGTTGTACGTGTTTTGGGGCAGAACCACCTGCACCGGTCTCAAACAATCCGCCGCCATTCATAAGTGGTACAATAGAAAGCATTTTTGCACTGGTTCCTAACTCTAAGATTGGGAAAAGATCTGTAAGGTAATCCCTTAAAACGTTTCCGGTTACCGATATGGTGTCTTCACCTTTTTTCACTCGTTCCAATGTGAATTGAGTAGCATCCTCGGGTGTCATGATCTTTATTTCAAGTCCCGAAGTATCATGCTGAGGTAAATACTTATTTACTTTTTCAATGATCTGTGCATCGTGCGCCCTGTTTTTATCTAGCCAGAAGATCGTAGGCCAGCCTGTTGCTCTCGCGCGATTTACAGCTAATTTCACCCAATCCTGAACAGGTGCGTCTTTAGTTTGACACATCCTCCAGATGTCTCCTTCTTCTACGGCATGCTCCATCAAAATATTTCCTTCGGAATCTTTTACCTGAACGGTTCCTGCTTCAGGAATCTCAAAGGTTTTGTCGTGAGAGCCATATTCTTCCGCTTTTTGAGCCATTAGACCAACATTGGGAACGGTTCCCATCGTAGTTGGATCAAATGCACCGTTTTTCTTGCAGAAGTCAATGGTGGCCTGGTAAACACCGGCATAACTGCTATCAGGAATAACGGCTTTTGCATCCTGTGGATTTCCTTCTGCATTCCACATTTTTCCTGAAGTTCGAATCATTGCAGGCATGGAAGCATCAATAATTACATCACTTGGCACATGAAGATTGGTAATTCCCTTGTCAGAATTTACCATAGCGACATCTGGTCCTTCTTCCAGAGCTTTCTTGATATCTGCCTCAATGGCATTTTGTTTTTCATCTGGAAGGTTTTGGATGGCGCTCAAAATATCTCCCAGTCCGCTGTTGGGATCTGCACCGGCTGTTTTAAGCTCACTTGCGTATTGGTTGAAAACATCTTTAAAATAAGCTTTTACGGCATGTCCAAAAATAATAGGATCTGACACCTTCATCATCGTAGCCTTCATGTGAAGAGAAAAAAGCACATCTTTTTCCCTGGCATCTTTTACCTGCTCCTCAAGAAAAGCCAGTAAAGCTTTTTTACTCATGAAAGTAGCGTCTATGATCTCACCTTCCAGCAAATGCAGGTCTTTTTTGAGTACTTTGGTATTTCCGGTATTCGCTTTTAGTTCAATACTTACATTCTGCTCTTTCAAAACGGTTACAGATTGCTCATTTGAGTAGAAATCTCCTTTGCCCATCGTGGCCACGTGGCTCTTCGAATCTGAACTCCATTCGCCCATAGAATGCGGATTCTTTTTAGCGTAATTTTTTACGGCTTTTGGTGCACGACGGTCTGAATTTCCTTCTCTTAACACAGGGTTTACGGCACTACCTTTCACCTTATCATATTTTGCCTTGGTCTCCTTTTCGGCATCATTTGCCGGTTCATCGGGGTAGTCTGGAAGGTCGTATCCTTTGTTCTGTAATTCTGAAATAGCGGCTTTAAGCTGCGGAATGGAGGCACTAATATTTGGAAGTTTTATGATGTTAGCTTCAGGTCTCTTTGCTAACTCTCCCAGTTCGGCAAGTGCATCGGCAACTTTTTGATTATCGTTTAGTTTCTCCGGAAACTGGGAAAGGATCCTTCCCGCCAGGGAAATATCTTTGGTCTCCAGATCAACGTTTGCAGGTTTAGTAAAGGCCTGTACAATAGGCAGGAAAGAAAAAGTGGCTAAAGCCGGAGCTTCATCCGTTTGGGTATAAATAATCTTTGAAGTTTGTGTCATTATATAATTGAGTTTTAGGTAATACTTCGCAATTTACCATTTTAATAGCTTTTTTCATAGGCAATTCGATCAAATGGCGCTGATATATAGGCATAAAAAAGCCATTTCACTATTAAGAATAATGAAATGGCTCCTGTTGAAATAACACTTTATCGTTGAACTTTTTACATTCTAAATCAAGACTTTTCATCGTCTTAAAACGTGTGTTATTTCATTTTGAAGTAATTATTCAGGAATCTGAAATGTTTACTTCAAAAACGTTCTTATCGAATTAAACCATCCATGTACGGCCATGATGTTGTTTAAAATGATAAAAACTATGCAAAGACCTATACTTTACACTAAAATCTTAAAAGGAAAATTCCTTGTGACATTTTCTGCTTTTAAAATTCTATATCTAAAGATAAGAAAGAACTTATTGTGATGCAAATTATTTGTAATCAATGTATTACAAAAAAAATGATAAAGTTTGGTAAAATATATAAAAGCAAAAAGCCCTGTAGCAATACAGGGCTTTTGAAGAATTGATAAACGAATTCTTTATCTTCTTGCTTCTTTAATTCTGGCCTTTTTACCGGTAAGTTCTCTAAAGTAGTAGATTCTGGCTCTACGTACTTTACCTCTTTTGTTAACTTCAATCTTTTGAAGTGCCGGAAGGTTTAATGGAAAAATTCGCTCTACTCCAACTGTACCACTCATTTTTCTAATGGTAAAAGTTTGAGATGCTCCTGTTCCTCTCATTTGAATTACAACACCGCGAAAAAACTGTGTACGGGTTTTAGCACCCTCTGTAATTTCATAGTAAACAGTGATAGTGTCTCCTGCAGAAAATTCAGGAAAATCTTTTTTTGTTACAAATTCGTCTTGTACAAATTTAACTAAGGATTCCATAAGTAATGGTTTAAAAAATAATGTCTAAAACAACATTCACGGTTTTCGCCAGAGGTTGGTTCAGAAACGAGTGCAAAATTAAAAAATTAAATTATATAAAATACAGAAAGATCTAAAATTTTCCTGTTATTCATCAAGTAGATCGGGACGCAAGCGCTTTGTACGTTCATAAGCCTGCTCTTCTCTCCATTCTTCTATTTTCGGAAAATTCCCGGAAGTTAGAATTTCAGGAACTTTCCATCCTTTATATTCCGCAGGACGGGTGTAAATTGGTGGCGCCAGTAAATTATCCTGAAAGGAATCTGTTAGTGCTGAAGTTTCATTTCCCAAAACCCCGGGAAGCAAACGTATAACGGAGTCACAAAGAATTGCAGCACCCAGCTCCCCGCCGGAAAGTACATAATCACCTACAGAAATTTCCCTGGTGATGAAATGTTCCCTTACCCGTTGGTCCACACCTTTATAATGCCCGCAAAGAATAATTATATTTTCTTTTAGGGAAATTTGATTTGCAATTCCCTGTTTCAGTGTCTCTCCATCGGGAGTCATATAAATTACCTCGTCATAATCCCTTTCCGCCTTGAGTCCGGAGATGCACTTATCTATAGGCTCGATCATCATTACCATTCCTGCACCGCCGCCAAACTGGTAATCGTCGATCTGTTTGTAATTATCTGTTACATAATCGCGTAAATTGTGAAGATGGATTTCAACCAGTCCCTTTTCAATGGCTCTTTTAAGAATGGAGGCTTCAAACGGACTTTTTAAAAGATCGGGGACTACTGTAATTATGTCAATGCGCATCATGGTAAAATTTTAAACTGAAATCCTTCTGAATTTCAGTGGAGGCGCAAAAATAGTATTTTGCAACGGCTTTCTGCCGAGAATTATCGGCTTCCCTTCAGAAGTTGCTATTTTGCAACCTTCATATGCTTATTGCGCTCATCCTGAAGCATCCTGCCCATGCGTTGCTCCTTTTCAAGTGCTTTGGCTCTAAATGCCTCAAATTCCTTTTCGGTTTCAAGAAGTTTTTTCAGGGATTCTTTCGTTCTGGCATTGCTGCTCTTGAACCTTACAAGCAGTAGAACAACCGTCAAAATTAACACGCCTATGATTCCCCACATTAGCGATGAATAAGTGGCTTTGCTAAAGGGAATTCCCAGAAAACTAATGGCATCTTTTTCAGCAGTGACTTCGGTGAGTTGACCTTCAACATTAGCAAGATCAGCCTTTAGTTTCTTGATTGTCTCCTTTTGAGCCTGTAAAGAAACTTCGTTAGCAGTAATCTCATTTTTGAGTTCTCCTATGTAATCTTCAGTCTTGTTTTGTAAATCTGTTAATTCACCAAAATCCACTACTTTATACCCTTTGAAGTTATTAGAACTTTCAATCAAATCTGAGAACTCCTCATCAATAGGATTTGTTGTTTGTGCATAACTGGCGCTCACCATTAATACCAAAGAAAGAGTGGAAAAAATGTACTTTTTCATAGATCAATTTTTTTCGTGGTTATTCTTTACCACAACGAGCTACATCAAGGCTTATTGCAAAGGGAAAAAATATTCTTGCAGCTTTATCAAAAGAGGCTGTCTAAAAGCCTGCTTTTCCTCAACTCTAATATTATTTTAGATTGTAAATTATTCTGAAAACACATTTACTTTCTGAAATAAATTCCGAAGAATGTTTTGAAAATCTTAGACAGCCTGTAATGCGATTTAATAATAGGTGAATCTTCGAACTTTTGCGATATATTTAGCCAGTCTAATTACCTGGTGGCTGTACCCGTATTCGTTATCATACCATACATACAGAATGATTTTTTTCCCGTCTTCTGAAACAATGGTTGCTTTACTGTCATAAATAGAAGGCTGTGCCGAGCCAACAATGTCACTGGATACGAGTTCATTGTCCAGGGAATATTTTATTTGCTCCACGAGGTTTCCTTCCAGCGCATATTTTTTCATAATAGTATTTACGCCTTTCTGGGAGGTTTCGTTCTCTACTTCAAGATGCAGGATCGCCAGGGAACCATTGGGAACGGGTACACGAATAGCATTTGAGGTAAGTTTTCCTTCAAAAACAGGAAGTGCCTTGGAAACGGCTTTTCCGGCACCTGTTTCGGTAATGACCATATTCAATGCGGCGGCACGGCCCCTGCGGTATTTCTTATGCATGTTGTCGACCAGGTTTTGGTCATTGGTGTATGCATGAATGGTTTCCAGGTGGCCGTGAACCACGCCCAGGGAATCCTCCATGGCCTTAAGTACAGGTGTAATTGCATTTGTAGTACAGGAAGCAGCCGAAAAAATGGACACTTCATCTGGGTTGTACTCCAAATGATTGACACCATGAACGATGTTTGGAACACCTTTGCCAGGGGCAGTTAAAAGTACTTTAGCAGCGCCTTTTGAAGAAAGATGGCGTGCCAATGCTTCTTCATCTCTAAAAGCACCGGTATTGTCAATGACAAGGGCATCTTCAATCCCGTACTGCGTGTAATCTATATCTTCAGGATTGTCTGCCGAAATCATGTGAACCGTTGTCCCGTTGATTACCAGGCAACTTTTCTTGACATTTATGGAAACGATGCCGGAGAAATCTCCGTGTACAGAGTCATTTTTGAGTAGCGAAGCTCTCTTCTCAAGAACAGTGGCGTCTATTTTTCCGCGGGTCACGATCGCTCTTAAGCGTAGTTGACTTCCTTTTCCGGTTCTTGCCATTAATTCACGGGCGAGCAGTCGTCCAATTCTTCCGAAGCCATAAAGAACCACGTCTTTTGGCACCACTTCTTCGACTTTTCTTGCGTCTCTTAACTTATCTGACACAAAAGCTGTGGCATTGGAATGTTGTTGATCTTCCAGGTGATATTCGTAAGTGAGCTTTCCAATATCAAGTTTGGCAGGAGGAAAATCAAGCGTTTTAATGGCGTGCGCAATTTCCACAGAATCGAAGATGGAAATGGGCTTTTGAACAAATTCGCCTGCGTATTCATGAAGGTTGAGAATGTCACTAACATTCCTGTCTATTAATTGATTTCTGAAAAGAACCAGCTCAATGGATTTGTCATACCACAGGTCGCTGACAATTTTTATAAATTCTACAGCTGCACGTCTTCGGTCTGCCTGAAAAGCCAATTCCTTTTCGTAAACTTCGTTTGTACTCATGTTATGGTTGTGTGTTTGTTTTTAAAGTGCTGCAAAAATATATATTTCAAACGTTTTCGTAAAAAAATTTTATATAAAAAAAACCTGCCGAATTACAGGCAGGTTTTTGTCTTTGTTACTAAAAAAATATTATCTCCAAACATATTTTTGTTTCTCTCCATTTGGAGCCACAAAAGTGACACTTATTGGTTCAGAACTGTCTTTGCTGTTAATGATGTTCTTGACATCCTCAATGTTCCTTACCGGTTTGTTATCAATTTCAGTAATGATGGTCCCGGCTAATTTTTCAGATTCCATTTGAGGAGTAAGTCCGCGGGTGATCTTCACACCATATTTTACATTGTTCTTTTTGAGATCGCTTTCGTTTGCATTTTCAACTTCCAGGCCTATTGCCTGGATAGGAAATGTTACATATTCTGAAAGGCGAACTTTAAAGGCTTTTTCATTTCCATCTCTTAGGACATTTACCTGTACTACATCGCCCGGCCTTTTTGAACTAATATAGCCAGTAAGGTCAGAAAATTTTCGAATGTTCACATCGTCAATCTGCCTAATAACATCTCCCGGCTCAATTCCTCCCTTGTCGGCACCGCTTCCGCTTTCTACTTCGCTTACAAAAACCCCTTCTGAAATGGCATTTCCAAGCTCCCTTACATTCGCAGGTTCAGTACCACGAATTCCAAGAATTCCCTGTTGTACATTTCCAAACTCAAGAATATCTTCTACAATCTTTCTTGCATTGTTTGAAGGAACTGCAAAGGCATAACCTACATAACTTCCGGTTTGGGAAGTAATGGCGGTGTTAATACCAATAAGTTCACCTTTGGTGTTTACAAGAGCCCCTCCGCTATTTCCGGGGTTTACTGCAGCATCTGTCTGGATAAAGGATGAAACGTTTCTGTCCATTCCCAAATCACGGGATTTTGCACTTATAATACCGGCAGTTACGGTAGAGGTAAGGTTGAATGGGTTTCCTACAGCCAGTACCCATTCTCCAATTTGTGCATTGTTTGAATCTCCAAAAGGTAAATACTCAAGATCATCGGCATCGATTTTTATGAGGGCAATGTCAGTTTTTGGGTCGGTTCCAATAACTTCAGCTTCATAATTTTTGTTATTGTTAAGGGTGACCTGCAGTTTATTCGCTTTCTGGATCACATGATTGTTGGTCACGATGTAACCATCTGGAGAGATGATTACCCCTGAGCCGGCTCCCTGTAAAGCTATTCCGTCTTTATTGCCATAAAAAGGGGAGCGCGTGATCGCTAAATTTTTGACGTGTACGACGGCGTGAACAGTTTTCTTTGCTGCTTCTGTAAAATCTACGTTGGTGCTGCTAACGTTGTTTGAGAAGTTTGTGGGAATATACTCGGGAAGGCTGGATCTTTCGTGGGTGAAAATTTCACCTTCCTCAAAAAACATCTTATAACTACCCAAAGTAAGCACTCCGGCAAGAATAGAAACAAACAGTAGTGTTGCTAATTTTTTCATATTTAAGTTGAGTTACTAAAGGTTAAACAATTATTATTATGGTTTTATTTTGTTCAGATTCTGACTTTAACGACCACTTTACATCCAAACTTTCTAAGCTTTATTTATATCTTTGCACCTCTTTTAGAAAACAGAATCATGCAGCTTTCATTTTATAAATATCAGGGTACAGGAAACGATTTTGTGATGGTAGATAATCGTCATAACCTATTATCCAAAAACAATACCAAAATGATCCAACGTCTATGTGACAGGAAGTTTGGGATTGGTGCCGATGGTTTAATACTACTTGAGAATCCTGACAATTCCGGAGAAGATTTCAAGATGGTTTATTTCAATGCAGATGGAAAGGAAAGCAGTATGTGTGGTAACGGAGGGCGCTGTATTGTAGCCTTTGCAAATTTCCTGGGTATTGTTAAGGAGAAAGCGGCTTTTTCTGCCATAGACGGTTATCACGAAGCTACGATTGAAAATGGCCAGGTGAGTCTTAAAATGACTGATGTGCCAAAAATAGAGGAAAATAAATCTTTTCTGTTTCTAAATACGGGTTCTCCACACCACGTCCAGTTTATGCAAGCTGTGGATACGCTGGAAATCAAAAAAGAAGGAGCGGCAATACGCTATTCTGAAAGATACAATGCAACCGGCGGAACAAACGTTAATTTTGTAGAAGTTGAAAAGGAAGGCTATCTAAAGGTGAGAACATACGAACGTGGTGTTGAGGATGAAACCCTTTCCTGCGGAACCGGAGTAACAGCGGTTGCAATTGCAGCACATCTAACCGGAAAAGCAGCTTCAAATGAAATACTGTTAAAAACTCCGGGGGGAGAACTTATCGTTTCATTCGAGCAAGAAGGAAAATCTTATAAGAATATTTGGCTTACGGGCCCTGCAGAACAGGTTTTTGAAGGAACAATAATATGCTAACACTTTATAACAAGAATATTTTTCTAAGAGCTCTTGAACCAGAGGATTTTGATCTGGTTTTTTCAGTAGAAAATAATGAAGAATTCTGGGAGGTTAGCACAAACAGCACCCCTTATTCAAGGTATATTATTAAACAATATATAGAAAACTCCCACAAAGATATTTACGAGGTAAAACAGTTACGGCTGGTGATCTGCAAAAATGACAAATCTCCTGTGGGTTTAATTGACCTTTTTGACTTTGAACCCAAGCACAGGCGTGCAGCAATAGGGATTGTTATTAAAGAGAAGGAAAACAGGAGGAGTGGCTATGGAAGGGAAGCCCTTGAGCTGCTTTGCAATTATTGTTTTACGCACCTTGCACTTCACCAGATTTATGCAAATGTAGGAGTAGATAATATTCCAAGTCAGCAGCTTTTTGAGAACGCGGGTTTCAATAAGATCGGACTCAAGAAGGACTGGAACTATGCCGGCGGAAAATTTAAAGACGAGTATTTATACCAATTAATAGAGAATGTACATTAAAAGAATCTTATTGGCAATTGCTCTTTTTGGGCTCCTGGGGCTGGGAATTTTTTCCTATTATATTTATCAGGTTATTTTTTCGCCAAATACTGCTTTTTCTGAAAATACTGCAGTGGTTTTCATTCCTACCAACGCGACCTATGCGCAGGTAAGGGATAGTTTGCAACCGCTTCTTGAGGATATTGAAGATTTTGATGTTGTTGCTCAAAAGAAAGGCTATACAGAGAATCTTAAGGCAGGAAAGTATATTCTCAAAAAGGGGATGAACAATAATGAACTTGTCAACGTTCTCAGAAGCCAAAATCAACCTGTTTGGGTGACATTCAACAATCAGGAGCGGTTGGAGAATCTTGCCGGTAGAATTTCAAGACAAATAGAGGCAGACAGTACTTCAATTATTTCGGCAATGAAAGATTCTTCTTTTTTAGCTGAAAATAAATTTGACAACAGGAATGCATTGGGAATGTATGTTCCGAATAAATATGAGTTCTTTTGGAATACATCTGCGGAAGAATTCCGAAGCCGGATGCTGCAGGAGTATGACAGGTTTTGGACAGAGGAGCGGCTCAATAAGGCAGAAGAGATTGGTCTAACACCTTATGAAGTTACTGTGGTGGCATCTATAGTTCAAAAGGAGACGGCAAAAGTGGACGAACGCCCGCGGGTTGCAGGTGTTTATATGAACAGGATCAACAATGGCTGGAAACTCGACGCCGATCCTACGGTTATTTATGCCATCAAAGAAACCACCAAAAATTTTGATACTATTATAAAAAGGGTGCTTTACAAAGATCTTAAACTGGATTCTCCTTACAATACCTATAAATATAAAGAGCTCCCGCCGGGACCTATTAGTATGCCGGACATTTCATCTATTGACGCAGTTCTTAATTTTGAAGATCACGATTACTTTTATTTTGTAGCCGATGTAGAGAATTTTGGCTATCACAAATTCGCAAAGACGCTTTCCCAGCATAACGCAAACAAACGCGCTTATGTGCGCTGGATTAATGCGCAGGGTATAAACCGGTAGTGCTAAAATATTGAAAATCAGCACTACAAATGGCATTTTCTAATTCTTTTTTTTCGTTTTGGCACGTTCTGTGCTTAAAGGTGAGAAATCATTCTTTTTTAAGATGATTTTATAGTGATTTATTGTTTAATAAGCTGGTAATCAGATTAATAAAATTTACCTTACATTTGCCAGCTGAATTTAGAAATACTTCCGGGTTTTTCTAAAAACAAACTGAAACGAAATGAGAAAGAAAATTGTAAGATTTTCCGTATTGCCTTTAGTTGCAGTGTCCGTGTTTTATAGCTTCTCCACGAAAGAAGCTTTAGGGACAGAAGAATTTACAGGCTCCGCATTTTTGACTTCACATCTTGATGACCTTGACTACACTGTCTCTGAATCTGCAGATCTTGCGATGCATGAGCCGGGGGCAAAAGTTTACCCGCAGTTAGGGAAATCCTATCTGGCTTTCAAAGAAGCTATAGGCTTCAAGGAATCTGGCGGCGATTACGACGTTGTGAACGACTTTGGTTACCTTGGGAAATACCAGTTTGGAAGAGGAACTTTGGAAGTAATAGGAATTAGAGACACAAATAAATTCCTGAATGACCCCACCCTGCAGGAAGCTGCGTTTTATGCAAACACTGCAAGAAATAAATGGATTTTAAGAAGAGATATTAAAAGGTTTGCAGGTAAAACTATTAATGGTGTAACGATTACCGAATCCGGGATCCTTGCGGCAGCTCATCTTGCAGGTCCCGGAAACGTGAAAAAATATCTTAGAAGCTGGGGTGCATCAGATTTTAGTGATGGCTTCGGAACTTCAATTAAAACTTACTTTAAGAAATTTGCGGGATACGATACCTCCTTTATAGAAGCTGAAAGGCTTCCGCAGGTTAAAACTCCTTCTGCAGTATAAAGATAGTGGGCCTTTTATGAAGGTCCACTTTTGTTTTAGCCCATTCAGAAACAGGTTTTGTCACAATATATTCCGTTTCCAGGGTAATGTCGCAGGCTATACATACCCGTGTTGCCGGATGGAGTTGTTGAACAAGGTCTTCCAGCATCTTGTTATTGCGGTAAGGCGTTTCAATAAACACCTGTGCCTGGTCCTTTTCAAGGGAAAGCCGCTCCAGGTTTTTGATCTCACTTTTTCTGGCTGCTTTGTCAATGGGTAAGTATCCGTTAAAAGCAAAATTCTGGCCGTTCATCCCCGAAGCCATCATGGCGAGGAGAATAGAGGAGGGGCCAACCAGCGGAATTACCTTTATACCTTCGCTATGGGCAATTTTTACCACATCGGCTCCGGGATCGGCAATACCGGGACAACCGGCTTCACTCAACAGCCCAATGTCTGTTCCTTCTTTACATGGAGTTAGAAAACCGGGAATATCTGAAGGATCTGTATGTTTATTTAAAAGGCTAAATTTTAGTGAGGGTTGGGATTTTTCAGGAACAAGATTTTTGATGGCGCGCCTGGCGGTCTTTTCATTTTCCACAATAAAATTATCGAGCTTTTCAACCATTTGCTTAACCGAAACAGGAAGTACTTCTAAAGGTGAATTGTCTCCAAGCGTGATGGGAAGTAGGTACAACTTTCCCGGCTGTGAAAAAGGATCTTTCATTACTTTTCCTTTTCTAATTTTTCAGCTATTATCTCACAGGCTTCGTCCAGCATTTTATAAACCTTATTGAAACCATCATTTCCGCCATGGTATGGATCGGGTACTTCTACATTTTCTCCGGGAAAGATCTCATTCAGGATCATTTTTACCTTTTCTTTTTCTGCTTCATTTCTTGCGAGGGAAATGACATCATGGTAATTTGACATATCCATAACGTAAATATGATCAAACTCATCAAAATCTGAAGCCTGAAACTGTCTTCCTTTTTGCGTGGTAATATCCAGCCTGTTCTCTTTGGCTACAGCTATAGATCTATGATCTGGGGTGTCACCAACGTGGTAATTGCTGGTGCCGGCCGAATCTATAAAAACTTTATCGGGGTTAACTTTAGATTTGAGAATGCCTTCGGCCAGGGGTGACCTGCAGATATTTCCAAGACACACCATTAACACTTTGGTCTTCATAAATCAAATTTTACAGGGTAAGCTTCTTATTAATGTCTTCCACGAATTTATTGAACTGCTTGTCTGTAGAAGCCAGATTATCTACGGTTTTGCAGGCGTGGAGGACAGTCGCGTGGTCTCTTTTTCCTATTTGAGAACCAATGCTCGCCAGGGAAGCCTTAGTAAATTTTTTGGCAAAGAACATTGCAAGTTGCCTTGCCTGTACAATATGCCTTTTACGGGTTTTTGACTGTAATGTTTCCACATCCATCTGGAAGTAATCGCTCACTACTTTTTGGATATAATCAATAGAAACTTCCCGCTTGGTATTCTTTACATAATTATCAACAATCTTCTTGGCAAGATCTAAGGTGATATCTTTTTTGTTAAAAGAAGAATGTGCAATTAAAGAAATGATGGCACCTTCCAGCTCCCGGATGTTTGTCTTGATGTTGTTGGCAAGAAATTCCATGATCTCATCGGGCATGTCAACACCGTCCCTGTAAAGTTTATTCTGAATAATAGAAATACGGGTTTCAAAATCCGGATGTTGTAATTCGGCAGAAAGTCCCCATTTAAAGCGGGACAAAAGCCGTTGCTCAATGTCCTGCATATCAACCGGAGCTTTGTCACTCGTTAAAATAACCTGCTTTCCATTCTGGTGCAAATGGTTGAATATATGGAAGAACACATCCTGTGTTCCGGCTTTTCCCGAAAGCAACTGGATATCATCTACAATAAGAACGTCAATGATCTGGTAGAAGTGAATAAAATCATTCCTGGTATTTTTCTTTACAGATTCAATGTACTGCTGGGTAAACTTTTCAGCAGAAATATACAGGACCGTTTTTTCCGGATACTTATCTTTAATTTCTATTCCTATTGAATGGGCCAAATGAGTTTTTCCCAGGCCAACCCCACCAAAAATGAGTAACGGATTAAATGAAGTGCCTCCAGGTTTGTTGGCTACTGCCAAACCTGCTGAACGTGCCAGCCTGTTGGAATCTCCTTCAAGGAAATTCTCAAAGCTGTAGTTCGGGTTTAGCTGAGATTCAATTTTCACATTCCTAATCCCGGGGATTATAAAAGGGTTCTTTAACTCCGGATTTTTATTCTTTACAGGAACATCTACCTCCTGGGAAGCAACATTTGAACGTTGAGTGCTTGGAATCTTCTCTGTAAATGGTTGCTTATTTCCGTAGGTGTTTTCCATTCTTATAACATACACCAGTTTTGCTTGATCACCTAATGCGCGATTTAACGAAACCTTAAGAAGTTTAACATAGTGTTCTTCTAACCATTCATAAAAGAATTTGGAAGGTACCTGAATGCTTAAAGCTTTATCTGTTAATTTTACAGCTTGTATAGGTTCAAACCAGGTTTTATATGCCTGGGGAGTAATGTTATCCTTAATAAAAGCTAGACAGCTATTCCAAACTGATTGCGCAGTTTCCGACATTCCTGATTCTTGATTTATATGTTGTTTGTTAGTAGCGAGTTCCATAAGAGAAGAGAAAAGATTTCTTTTCCCGTTGTTTAGAGCAACAAATATGTGAACAAATTATCTGAAAAAAAAATGCTCCTGCTATTGAATTTTAACAAAATTTTTAGCATACTTGGTTGCATTGATGAAAGTACGAAACCCATTCAAATAATCCCATTAAAATTTCATGAAAAGCTATACAACCTATGTTAAAGTTCGATACGCCGAAACCGACCAAATGGGAGTGGTATATCACGGGAACTACGCGCAGTACCTGGAGTTAGCGCGTATTGAATGGCTGGAAGACCTGGGAATTTCCTACAGGAAAATGGAAGAAGAAGGAGTTATGCTGCCGGTATTTCAACTGAATGTTAAATTTAAAAAATCGGCTAAATTTGATGATGTGTTAAGGATTGAAACGAAGTTATCTAAGAAACCCGGAGTCAAAATAGATTTTGATTATGAGATCTTCAATCAGAATCAAGAATTACTTACCGAAGCTCATACCACTTTAGTCTTTATGGATGTCAAGCAAAACAAACCCATGCGATGCCCACAATATGTTTTGGATAAATTAGGCTTCTAACTATAATTCTTTTATCGCTACCTTATAAATGTGATCAAACTTTTCAAAAATGGCATTTGCTTCTCTCTTTCTTACCGAAATGTAAATCCTGCAATCCAGTTCCAGTTTCTGGTCCAAAACGTTGAGATTGTTTTCTTTAATAATCCGCATCACATTCCCCATTTCGGGATAGTCAAAGGAGATCTCATAATGAACATCAATGGTCCTGGTAACGATCTTTGAAGCTTCAAGTGCCATTTGAGCCCCGGTTTTATACGCATTGATCAAACCGCCCACACCTAATTTTACTCCGCCGAAGTAGCGCACCACGACAATAAGAATATTGGTAACATCAAAAGACAGAATTTGCCCATAAATAGGCATTCCGGCAGAATTTGAAGGTTCACCGTCATCATTGGCGCGATAATGATAATCATCTTCTGCCTTTCCAATTTGCCAGGCATAGCACCAGTGTCTTGCAGAATGGTGTTTTTTCTTAAGATCTTCAAGATGGTCTTTCGCTTCTTCTTCTGAAGTAATGGGGAAGGCATATCCAAAGAACTTGCTGTTTTTATCTTTAAAAAGAACTTCTTCCGAAGGTTTCGTGATCGTCCTGTACGTGTCTTTGATTTCTTCCATAGTTAAGCAAAGGCAATTAAAAAAATGCTGATGACGGCTAAAGTAATCCCTATCCAGTTCTTTGGAATAATTTTTTCTCCAAATAACAAGATTCCCAAAAAGGTAGAGATCATGACGATGGCAACATTATTTATTGGGAAAATTGTGGAGCTGTCGTAACCTTCTGTTCGAAGCGCCATCACCAGGAAGTAAATGGAGAAAAAGTTGGGTATTCCTAAGGCAATACCTCCAAGTATGTTTCTAAAGGTGATCTTCAAAGTGCCCCTGACCGCCTGAAATAATAATATGGAAATCCCTATACATCCTGCAACAGCAAAGATCGTAGCCGAAAAAAGAGCTACATCTACTTCGGCGACATAAGTAGTTTCAAGGTATTTTATGGTGGTGTCAATAATTCCGCTTCCGAAGAAAACCAGCAACGGAAAGATCAGGTTTTTCTTTTTAATAGCAATTCCGTCAGATTTTTTGATGGAGGTAAGATAAACCGCAATCAGCGCAAAAACAATTCCGGAGATCTTTAAGATGCCTGTACTTTCAGAGTAGAGGAAAATTCCGAAGAGAACAGGAATAGCGACCGACATTTTTGTAGCGACCGAAACTACCGAGAGTCCGCTGCGCTGGGTAGTAATTGCCGCCAGGTAAAAAACAGCAATAAAAAGACAGCCCAGTACGAGCGTACCGGGAAACCAAAGTTCCCCAGCGATCCTTTGCAGATCCAGTGGCTGATCATCAATTGTCAATCCCACAGAGAAAGCTATAAAATAGTTTACAATGATCGCCTGCAGTGTATTTACGCCATATTTGTTGTAAAGCTTAAAAATGACAAAAATAACGCTGGAGGAAAGAATACTTAGCAGCAAAAATATCAAAACAGCTCCTTTTTAATTTCGAAAAGTTGCGTCACATCCTCTCTTTTGGGATCAATGTTCCAGGTATGAATGCCAAGTTCTTCAGCAGCATCTGTATTCTCTTTAGTGTCGTCAATGAACAAAACTTCCTCGGGTTTAAGATTATGTTTTTTCAAAACGTATTGATAAATGGAAGGCTCGGGTTTTCTCAGATTCAACTCCTGCGAAAGATAAAAAGCATCAAAGCAATTTTTAAAATCCTCAAAAAAATTGACATTTTCCTTCACCCAGTCCATATGAATGTGGTTGGTGTTGCTTAAAAGTATAAGTTGATACTTATTTTCATCTGAAAGGTCTTTGATGAAATCCAGCCGGTATTTTGGGAAATCGACCAGGATCGAATTCCAGGATTTTTTAAAACCTTTTTCTGTTATATTCGGATAAGTTTTTAGATAGGCTTCAATAAAGGCATCTGAAGTTAAAAGACCTTTCTCATATTCCATGCTTTGCTTAAGGTCATCTTCAGAAAAGCTTTTTACTTCCAGCTTTTCAAGCTCCCGCAAGGTTGCGGCTTTATCAAGATTAATGAAAACATCCCCAAAATCAAATAGTATGGTCTTTATCATTCCTGTAAATTTTTAAAGTATCAGAAGCTATTTTTTCTTCTGAAATTAATTTTCCTGAAAATTCCGGTGCTTTTACTCCTTTTCCAAACTGAACTTCTCCTGTGAACACTCGCGCTTCATCCCATAGGTTTTCATTAATAAAGGTTTGAAGGGTTTGGGTTCCGCCTTCAATAATGACAGAATGCAGCTCCTGTTCATGTAAGATCCTGGAAAGCTCTGGGGCAAAATTCAGGTCAAAATCTGCGGATTCAAAAATGAGATTTTTATGCTGATTTTCCTTTTGCTGCTCCAATTTTTCCTGAAGACTTTTCTCACTGCAAATCACAACGGTTTTAATGCTCTTGTCAAAAAGCGCAGAATCTTCCGGAACTCTTAGATGTTGATCTATCACCACACGTACGGGGCTGTTTCCCGTCCACGTCCGGGTGTTGAGCTTGGGGTTATCTGCAACTGCAGTATTGGTTCCTACCATGATGGCCTGTTCCTCAGAACGCCATTTGTGCACCAGTTGACTTGAATATTTGTTGGTGATCCATACCGGCTTACGTTCTTCAGGATTTTGAATAACAGGAGCTATGAAGCCGTCTTCAGATTGTGCCCATTTAAGAATGATGTAAGGCCGCTTTTTCAGGTGAAACGTAAAGAAGCGTTTGTTAAGTTCCTGACATTCCTTTTCAAGAATTCCCACTAATACTTCACAGCCTGCTTCTAGAAGTTTTTTGATTCCGCGGCCCGAAACTTCAGAAAAAGGATCCACCGTTCCAATCACCACTTTTTTAATTCCTTTTGCAATGATTAAATCACTGCAGGGCGGGGTTTTTCCAAAATGGCTGCAGGGTTCCAGGCTTACGTATATAGTAGCATCTTTTAAAAGATTTTGATCTTCGACCGCATTTATGGCATTTACCTCGGCGTGGGCTTCACCCGCTTTTTGGTGCCAGCCTTCACCAATTATTTTGTTATTGTGAACAACAACGCTGCCTACCATTGGGTTAGGGTAGGTGCGCCCAAAGCCGTTTTCGGCCAGCTGAATGCAGCGTTTTATGTATTTTTCGTGTATCTTCACGACCGCTAAAATACTACATAAATAAGAGAATGAACAGGGTGATAATTCGGGAAATTCAACCAAAAGATAATCAACAGGTTAAAAAAGTAGTGCAGGCCGTGCTGGTGGAGATGGGAGTGCCTAAAGTGGGGACTGCTTATGAAGATGAATCTTTAAATGATATGCATGCGGAATATGACAAGCGGCGAATGGCATATTTTGTTGTGGAAGAAGATGGAGAGATCATTGGTTGCGCGGGAATTGCACCTTTAAAGAATGGTGATCCTGAAATATGTGAGCTTCAAAAAATGTATTTTTTGCCTGTGGCGCGTGGCCGCGGAGTGGGAACGCAAATGATGGACCATTGCCTTGCCTATGCTAAAGAACAGGGTTTTAGAAAATGCTACCTGGAGACGCTGCCTTACATGAAAAATGCCATAAAACTGTACAACCGAACAGGATTTGAACCATTGGAGAAACCAATGGGTGATACCGGACATTACAACTGTACTGTCTGGATGATAAGGGATCTCTAAAATGGCATTATAAAAGAGGATTTTATTCAGTTCTTTTTCTTCTGCTTTAAATTTTTGAAACTTCCGAAACGACATGAAAATATCCCATTTTAGAGACTTCTTTAAAAAGGAACTTCAGGAAGAGTATCCCGAGGGGGAAGTCGTCTCCTTTTTTAATATTCTGGCCGAAGAATACCTGGGAATGTCCAGACTAGAACTGGCTTTGAAGCCTCATAAAGAAATTTCTGTTGAAATAAGAGAAAAATTTGAGAATGCCCTGCAGCGTTTAAAAGATCATGAACCCATTCAGCATATCGTTGGGGAAACTGCATTTTTTGGTCTTACATTTAAGGTGAACCGGCACGTATTGATTCCCAGACCTGAAACTGAAGAACTGGTGGCCTGGATTCTAGAGGCTGTTTCAGAAGAAAAACAGAAGGAAATCAATATTCTTGATATTGGAACGGGAAGTGGTTGTATTGCAATTTCTCTCGCTAAAAATTTGCCTCAGGCAAAAGTTTCTGCAATAGATGTTTCACCTGAGGCTTTAAAAATGGCAAAATCCAATGCCTTTTTAAACGGGGAGAAAATCAATTTTTTTCAGCAGGATATTCTTGAAATGAAGGAGTTGCAGGAAAGATATGATGTAATAGTTTCCAATCCGCCTTATGTGCGCGAACTGGAGAAAAAAGAAATGCAAAAGAATGTGTTAGATCATGAACCGGCTGCTGCGTTATATGTGAAGGATGAAGATCCGTTGATCTTTTATCGAAAAATCACTTCTCTGGCTCAAAAAAGCCTTAATCCGGGAGGATTTCTCTTTTTTGAAATCAATCAATACTTATCAGCAGAGACTGAAAGCATTTTAAAAGCCGAAAATTTTACCGCAAGCTTAAAAAAAGATATCTTCGGGAAAGACCGCATGCTTAGAGGTATTTTGAAAATTTCCGGAGATGAAAATTGAACATTTACAGTTATACACCAGTCGTCTTCAGGAGCAGATGGAGTTCTATGAACAGCAACTTCAGCTTCCTGTAAAAAACACATCAAAAACCACATTTCAGGTGCAGCTGGGATTTTCAGTGCTGGAATTTCAGGAGCAGGAAGCAGCGACGCCTTATCATATTGCTTTTCATATTCCGGCGAACCAAGAACAGGAGGCTTTAGAGTGGTTGAAGCAACGCGTGGAGATATTGAAAGATGATGATGAGGAAATTGTAAATTTTCCCGGCTGGAATGCCAAATCCATTTATTTTTATGACAGGGACAAGAATATTTTAGAATTGATTTCCCGTAGACACTGTTTTCCTTCGGAAGGAGAAACTTTTTCTTCGGAAAATTTTCTTGGGATTAGTGAAATTGGTGTAGCTACGAACAATGTAAAAGGAATTTTTGATTTTCTTCAGGAACATACCGGGCTGGAAAAATTTACGGGTGAATATGAGCGCTTTTGTGCAACCGGAGACGATGAAGGACTTTTTATTGTTATTAATAAAAATAAGAAAGACTGGATTCCAACGGGTGATAAAGCCTATTCATCGGGATTTGAAATTAAACTGACTTCAGATTCTGGAGAAACAAAACTGAAATTTAAAAACGACAGATTGCAACTTTTATGAATATCGAGGAAAAAATAAACCGACTGCGGGAGGAACTTCATCACCATAATTACCAGTATTACGTATTAGATAAACCCGAAATTTCAGATTATGATTTTGATGTAAAGCTAAAGGAACTTCAGGAACTGGAGGAAAAACACCCGGAATTTGAAGATCCCAATTCCCCGACGCTTCGTGTGGGTGGCGCAGTCACAAAGAATTTTGCTACAGTCGTTCATGATTTCAGGATGTATTCGCTGGATAATTCCTATTCTAAAGAAGACCTCGAGGACTGGGAAAAACGTATTAAGAAGAAGGTGGAAGGCGAGGTGAATTATACCTGTGAACTGAAATTTGACGGGGCTTCAATTAGTCTTACTTATGAAAAAGGTGCATTTGTAAAAGCGGTAACTCGTGGTGACGGATTCCAGGGTGATGATGTGACCAACAACGTACGAACAATCAGATCTGTTCCGCTGAATTTAAAAGGAAGCGATTACCCTGAAAAATTTGAAATTCGTGGAGAAATCGTGCTGCCCTATGAAGGTTTTGCACATCTTAATGCAGCAAGGGTTGAGGCTGGGGAAGAACCCTATGCAAATCCCAGAAATACGGCTTCGGGAAGTCTGAAACTGCAGGATAGTGCCGAAGTAGCAAAAAGACCTTTAGATTGCCTGCTTTATAACATCACCGGGAATAATTTAGGATTGAAGACCCAGTATGAGAGCCTCGAAAAAGCAAGAAAATGGGGCTTTAAAGTTCCTGCTGAAGCCAAGCTCGCTAAAAATATTGAAGAAGTCCTGAATTTTGTGAATTACTGGGATATTCACCGGCACGATCTACCGTATGAAACAGATGGGGTTGTAGTGAAAGTAAATGACCTGCACCAGCAGGAAGAACTGGGATATACTGCTAAAGCTCCGCGTTGGGCAATGGCTTATAAATTTAAGGCTGAGCAGGTTTCAACGACGTTGGAGAAAATAACGTACCAGGTGGGAAGAACAGGAGCCATTACACCGGTAGCTAATCTTGAGCCGGTACAACTTGGTGGTACGGTTGTAAAACGGGCATCGTTGCATAATGCAGACCAGATAGAGAAGCTGGATGTTCGGGAAGGAGATACGGTTTTTGTGGAAAAGGGCGGAGAAATTATTCCGAAGATCGTGGGAGTTGATTTTACGAAAAGAGACCCAGAATCTGAACCCACGCAATATGCCTCGAATTGTCCTGAGTGTGGAACCGAACTGGTACGTAATGAAGGCGAAGCGCAGCACTATTGCCCTAATGCTACCGGTTGTCCGCCGCAAATTATTGGCCGAATTCAGCATTACATTTCCCGAAAAGCTATGGATATTGAAGGCCTTGGAGGTGAAACTGTAGCCTTGTTCGTTAGCAACGGGCTCATTCATAATTACGCCGATCTTTACGAACTGAAAAAAGAACAAATTCTTCCTTTGGAAAGAATGGCAGAGAAGTCTGCAGAAAATATTATAAAAGGAATAGAAAAATCTAAAGAAATTCCTTTTGAGCGGGTGCTTTTTGCATTGGGAATAAGGTACGTGGGTGAAACCGTGGCAAAAAAGCTGGCGAAGGAGTTTAAAACTATTGAAGCCATTGAAAATGCTTCCAAAGAAGTATTGGAAAGCGTAGATGAAATTGGGGAACGTATTGCAGAAAGCGTGGTGGATTTCTTTGCCGTGGAAGAAAATAAGAAAACCGTAAAAAGGTTGAAGGATTATGGCGTTCAATTGGAAATATCAGCAGAGAAACTTGCAAATCAAACCAGTAAACTGGAAGGGCAGACCTTTGTGGTTTCCGGTGTATTTGAAATGTCACGGAATGATTTAAAGAAGCTTATTGAAGACAACGGCGGAAAAGTCTCCGGTTCAATTTCTTCGAAAACAACCTATGTTGTGGCAGGTGAAAATATGGGTCCCAGCAAATTGGCCAAAGCAGAAAGCCTGGGAATCCCAATGCTGAGTGAACAGGACTTTGTGAAGATGATCAAATAAGTTGTTAGAAAATAAAGAGCTGAAAAAGGTGTTTTGGAAAACCTTTTTTGGATACTGCTGAGAACAATGCAAACTTAAAGTTTTGGACCCGATCTTGTTGTGGATTTAAGACCAACAAATGTTGTGGAGACAAAATTTCTCCTCTTTCCTTCTCTTGCTTGTGGATGAAATTTATCTGCTTTCCAGTAATAGCTATCGCTTTGGTAAGCTCAAATCCTGAATAAGAAATCACTTAAACTTCAAGATTTAACTTGTTAACTTTGAGTTAAATTTCTTACTTTCGCAATCTCTCATTTTACCTTTTAGCAGTATAGAATTGTATTTTATCGAGAATGTAAAACTGAAAGGTGTAGAGAATTGTGAAAAAGGAAATGCGGTATGATTAAAAATTATAGAATTCTCCACCTTGTAAATGAAACGGAAGATATAAGTTCAGTTTTACATGTTCTCGAAAATCCAAAAATTAATTTTGAGCATTTTCGGGTAAAGAATCAGGGAGCTTTTATTGAAGCGCTTTCTTCTTCACCACTAGATTTTGTTCTTTTTAGTGAAGGCACTTCTTCGCTGTCATCACTTCAGTTTCTTGAAATTCTTAAGGCTTTAAAACTTCAAACTCCGGTAATAATTATTTCAGAGAATGATTCGGCTAAATATGCCATGGAGCTTATTAGAAATGGGGCGAATGATTATGTGTTAAAGGAAGATATTGGGGAACTCGAAAAAATTCTTCTTGATCATCTTGAGGAAGTTCAGCGGGAAAAGGAGATTGAAACACAACTTAGAAAAGACCTTGCTATAGAAAGAAAATTTCGTCGACTTGTTGAACACGGGAATGACCCGGTGATTGTTTTCACTCCTGAGGGCAAGACTTCCTATATTTCTCCGGCGGCAGAAAAATGCCTGGGTTATTCACCCGAAGATCTTGAAAATTTTGATATTAAACACATCATCCACCACGACGATGTGAATGCCGGCAATAAATATTTATCCTTGTGCCTGGAAAACCCCGGGGTTTCTATAGGACCCGTTTCAGCCCGTGTAAAACATAAAAATGGTTCCTGGCGCTGGATGGAGGCTAGTTTTACCAATCTTTTGTACGACGATAACATACGTGGTATTGTAAATAACTTTAAAGACATCACTGTACAAAAAGAGGCAGAACTGGCTACGAGGGAAAGTGAAGAAAAATATCGTTCTTTCTTTGAACATAGCCTGGATGCCATATTGCAGGTGCATCCTGACGGAAGAATATTTGCAGCCAATCCTGCCGCATGCAAGATGTTTCAGCGCACCGAAGAGGAAATTTGTGAGGTGGGTAGAGATGGACTTGTGGATTATACTGATGTCCGGTTTATGGAAGCAGTTAAGAAAAGAAGTCTTACGGGAAAGGTGAGCTCTGAGGTTACTATGTTGAGGAAGAACGGCGACAAATTTCCTGCCGAATTTGCTTCGGCTATCTTCAGGGATAGCGCAAATGAGATAAGAGCAACAGTAATTGTTCATGATATATCCAAAAGAAAGAAGGTCCAGAAAGAACTGGAAATCTCCAGGGAAAATTATAAACATCTTTTTGAGTACAACCCGTTGCCAAACTGGATCTATGACTTAGATACATATGATATTCTTGATGTGAATCAAGCAGCCATAGATCATTATGGTTATTCCAGGGAAGAGTTCTTACAGCTAAACCTGAAGGATCTAAGGCCGCAGGAGGAAATTCCCCGACTGGTAACTGATTTAAAGAATGTAAAAAAGGAGAACAGGGTTCTTAATTTCGGAAAATTTATTCATAAAAAGAAGGATGGGTCCACAATAACCGTAGAAGTATATGGCTATGGTCTGGATGTCTATAATAAAAATTACAGGTTGGTCACGTGTATTGATGTTTCTGAAAAGGAAGCCGTCATGCATAAGCTAAAGAAAAAAACAGAAAAACTCATTTCTGCCGAAGCTATAGCGAAACTGGGATACTGGGAACTGGGCTTTCAGCCGCATCATTTCTTTTGGAGCGATGAAGTTTATAAAATCTGGGGACGAAAGAAGGAAGAGTTCCAGGTGGGAGTGGAGGCTTTTGAGGCTACTATTCATCCCGATGATCTTGATAAATTCCGAAGAAATCAGAGAAATGCTATTGAAACCGGCGATGACCTTGATTTCGAGCATAGAATCTTACTTCCTGATGGTGAAATTAAATGGGTTCATGAAAAAGCAAAGAGCATAAAGGACGAAAGGGGGCAAACGGTACGCCTGGAAGGATCTGTTCAGGATATTACCGAATATAAGACCACGCTGGAGAAATTGAGCCTTAGTGAAGCACGTCATCGGGGGATTTTAAAATCTCAGACAAATTACCTCATCAGAGTAGATTTGGAAGGAAAATACTCATACGTTAATGAAAAATTTCAGTCTGATTTTAGCTGGATCTTTCCAGATAAAGATTTAATAGGAAAATCGGCATTTTCCAGTATAAAAGAGTATCATCATAAAAAAGCAGAGGAAGTTTGTAAAAAATGCTATGAGGATCCAAACAACGTGTATCAGGTTGAACTTGATAAAATGAAGCATGATGGTGGAGCAACAACAACTCTTTGGGATTTCATTTGTTTGACAAATTCTCATGGAGAACCTTTGGAAATGCAGGCGGTAGGGATTGATATTACCGATCGTGTAAAAGCAGAACAAAATCTGAAGGAAACCAACATGCGATACGAACTGGTTTCCAAGGCCACTTCAGATGCTATTTATGACTGGGACTTTGAAAGCGGCCATATTTACTGGGGAGAAGCTTTTTTTACTCTTTTTGGATATTCTCAAGAGGAATTTACTCCTTCACTGGAATCCTGGCAGAAATGCATACACCCTGAAGAATATGAAAGGGTGATAAGCAGTCTTCAAGCAGCAGTTGAAGGTTTAGAAAATCATTGGGAGGCAGAGTATCGTTTTATGAAAGCCGACGGTAAATATTCTAATGTTGTAGAAAAAGGGTTCATTCTAAGAAAGGAAAACGGCGAGGCTTTTCGAATGGTTGGTGCGCTACAGGATGTTTCCGAAAAAAAGAAACTGGAGGAACTTCTGGATGAAGCTTCCAGTTTTGCTCGTATTGGTAGTTTTGAATTTGATTTTGAACAGGATACTCTCTACTGGTCACCTGTAACAAGAGAAATTCATGAAGTAGCAGAAGATTTCGTTCCAAACTATGACAAAGGAATTTTGTTCTACAAAGAAGGAGAAAGCAGAAATGCCATGTCCGAAGCATTTGCAAAGGCATTTGAAGAAAATATTCCTTATGATCTTGAATTGCAAATTGTTACTGCAAACGGAAATGAGCGTTGGGTTAGAAAAATAGGTCGCCCCACATTTGTAGATGGAAAATGTGTTCGCATCAATGGGAGCTTTCAGGATATTACGAATATTAAAAACTCAGAGTTAAAAGCATTAAAAGCTTCAGAAGAAAGGCAGTTGATCCTTGAAAGTATTGGTGATGCATTTTTCACCCTTAACAAGGATATGAAAATTATTTATTGGAATAATAAAGCTGCTGAATTACTTTATTTGGATACAGATGAGGCTGTAGGGAAACCGCTTCATGAGTTTTTTCCTGAAGCTAAAGGTTCAGCTTTTGATCATTACTGCCAAAAAGCCCTGCTTGAAAATGAAACCCAGTCTTTTGAATCAGATTTTGACAGGCCGCAAACCTGGTATGAAGTCATTATTTATCCCGCGGGAACGGGCTTATCCGTCTATCTAAAAGATGTCACTGAACGCAAGGAATTTGAACTGGAGATACTGGAATTAAATAAGGATCTAAAAGTATATACAGAAGAACTGGTTAGTGCCAACAAAGGCCTGGAACAGTTTTCTTACATTGTTTCACATAATTTGCGTTCCCCGGTGGCCAATATCATAGGTTTGGGTGAATTGCTGGAGCAGGAGGATTATCCTGAAGAGATAAAGAAAAATTTTTTACAGGAGCTGTTGAACAATGTGAAGCGACTTGATAATGTGGTGACAGATTTGAATGATATTCTGCAGGTAAAAGTAGAAGTGGATGCACGCAGGGAAGATATCCTATTAGAAGAGCTTGTAAATTCTATTAAATCCAGTATAGGAAACCTTATTGCTAAGGAAGAGGTGGAAATCATAACAAACTTTGAAATTTCCAGGCTTCATACCGTGCAAAGCTATCTTTACAGTATTTTCTATAATTTGATTTCTAACAGTATAAAGTATCGTCGTCCAGATGTTCTTCCTATTATAAAAATTGAATCAAAATTAGACAAAGGAAATATCAATATTACTTTTGAAGACAATGGTCTGGGCTTTGATATGTCGAAAAAGAACCAGCAGGTCTTTGGACTATACAAAAGGTTCCATGATCACGTAGAAGGTAAAGGAATGGGCTTGTTTTTGGTCAAAACCCAGGCGGAACTGCTTGGAGGAAAAATTTATGTGGAAAGCGAAGTGAATCGTGGAACAAAATTTACCTTAGTGTTTAAAGAAGAAATTTCAAACTTACTTCCCAAAAATGAGGAAAATACATCACTTTATAGTCATTGATGATGACTCAACCAATAATTTGATTTGTAATTACACCATAAAAAGGTTTGACAGGGAAGCAAATGTAAGATTGTTTGAAAAGCCTGAGAAAGCGCTTCAGGTAATCAAACAGGAGTATAAAAATCCTTTCGAAGAAAAGCCTACAGTGATATTTTTGGATATCAATATGCCTTCAATGACAGGTTGGGATGTGCTTGAGGAGTTCGGGAACTTTGAAAAAGGCATTCGTGACCAGTTCATTATTTACCTGCTGTCCTCTTCTATAGAAGATCTTACAGAGAAAGCAGATCGATACCCGTTTTTAGCCGGATTCATCTCTAAACCACTAAAAGTGGAGAAACTTCAGGATTTATTACACGACCGGGAATAAAGTAAAGGCTACTGAAAATAAATTAACCCATAATTGCCATTTTTGGAACTGCTACACAATTATGGTTGCCCCATCGGCTGTTGAATTTCCGTTGCTGTCGAGATAGAAATCAATACGTCCCAATCTAAGCCCGGCCCAGCCTACCTGATTTATAAGCACATTTTTTCCTTCGCTGTTCTTCTGCACGGTAGGTTTTTCGAGGAAGCTATGAGTGTGCCCACCAATGATGAGATCAATATTTTTAGTAAGTGAAGCCAGTTTTAGATCGCTGATTTTTTCATTTCGGTAATGATATCCCAAATGGGACAGGCAAATAACCAGGTCACAGTTTTCTTCATCCCTTAATTTGCGGGTAATTTCTTCAGTAGTCTCAACAGGATCAAGATAAACAGTTTCTTTATAAAGTTTCTTGTTTACAAGTCCGTCAAGTTCAATTCCGAGGCCAAAAACGCCAATCCTGATGCCGTCTTTGGTGAAAACCTTGTACGGTTTGGTATGGCCGTCAAGAACGGTGTTGCTGAAGTCGTAATTGGCACTTAAGAAATTAAATTCTGCATGTGGCAGTTGAGCGTAGAGCCCTTCAATTCCGTTGTCAAAGTCATGATTTCCAATGGTTGCGGCATCATAACCCATTTTACTCATGAGCTTAAACTCCAGTTCGCCACCATAAAAGTTGAAGTATGGAGTTCCCTGGAAAATATCACCGGCATCAAGCAGGAGGGTGTTAGGATTCTCTTTTCTAATATTATTTATTAAAGTATATCTACGCGCAACCCCACCTTGATTTGGAAATTTTGCATCGGATGGATCAAAGGGCTCAATATGGCTGTGCACATCATTGGTGTGCAGAATGGTGATGTGTTTTGAGTTTTGTTCCGGAGAAAATGAAAGTAAACCCAAACTTCCCACGCCGGCCAGTGCTCCTGCCGCTGCTGTTTGTTTTAAAAATGTTCTTCTTTCCATCTAGTTTTTGATAAATCTTTGGTCAACTACAGGAGCAATGGTGTCCTTTAAGCTAAAATAGTCTATAAGTAAATTCCTAATCTTGTAATCAAGACCGGTGACGTCCTGAGATTTTGAGAAGAAGATCATATTGTCCCCGCCCTCGTAGAGGTAATCGTTGGTGGCTACATAATAAATCTCGTCGTCCTGTATGGGTTTACCTTGTATAAAAGCTTTCTGAATTTCATTGTTGCCGTTAAGCACAAGTTCCATTCCAGCGATGGGATGGGCAGTTTGTCCTTCTATAAGGTAATTCACAATTTCTTTGATTTGTTCTCCTTTCAAATGTGCGACCACCACCTCGTTTTCGAACGGCATGAGTTGGTAAGCAGTTCTTGTGGTGACTTCACCTTCATTGATGGACGAACGTATCCCGCCGTGATTTAAAAGCACCATGTCAAGGTTGTTTCCGGTCCTGGCTTTGAAAATTGGATTCGACATTTCCATTACCGCATCTGCCATCATGTTTCCAATGGCAGTATTAAGTGTTCCGTTGGTTTTACTCAGGTTGTTTGGAGCGTAGGCCAGGACAGAATCCATTTCCTGCGCAATACGTTTTTTATAAGGGGCTATAAAAGCAGATATGGAATCGTTTGCAGCAATTGAATCTTCTATAGCGATTTGTTCTCCCTCGATTCTGGAAACCTGATAATTAGTTTCACCACAAGAAAAAAGCATGAAAAGAAGGCCGAGAAACATTGAAAAAGGTGCTTTCATGATATCATTTAAAACCGATATCAAAATTAATAAATTTACACCATTCTAAAGGTATTGTATATGTTCATCTATGAGGTGACGCTTTAAGAATATTCAAAAAAATGGCGAAAAGGATGAAAATTCAGCTATTTTTTCTTGTAGACCTCTTAATTTTTTTATTTTAGACGTCTCAGGTTTAATCATTAAAGGAATTGAAACAAACGGGCGTGATATTTATCACCTTTCTTATTTTGGCGGTGCTTTTTATTGTCGGTTCTTTTTTTGAACTCCCTACAGTTTATAAAGTGGCAAATTTTGCGCTGGTTCCAACGCTCCTGTTATATTATGTAAAGAAGACAAAATCCATCTTTTGGCCAATGATGGTTGTGATTATGTGCTTTTACGTTCGGGATATTCTCATGGCGAACGGCTTTAGTAATTATCCCGTTGCAGTGATGGCTTTATTTAGTGTGGGAATTGTTATTTGGTATTTGTGTGGAATTATAGGTTTTCCACGGGCTAATCTGCATAAGGTTGAGATCATATCCCTTTTGATCATGTACAGTTTCCTTGGCTTTTTGACCCATTCCATGATCGAAACCGTGCCTGAAGCAATCCCATCTTATTCGACGGCAACTTATTTCTATTTTATTCTGCTTACGGTTTTACTGGGATTAACCTTTACCGGCTATCTTATCAAGTCTCACTGGGCTTCCTTATGGTTAATGGTGGCTTCTGCCTCTTTATTAATTTCTGAAATATCCTTGTATTTCAAGATGTTCATTCTACAGGATGTGAGTGTAAATCTCTTTTTTCCGCTCTTCCATATCTTTATGTTCTACTGCCTGGTGCAGTATGCGCTTCAACGCAGGTGGACAGGTTACTTGGGTTGCTTTTGAAGTTTAAAGAGTTTTCAATCGTGATGGAGAGAAAATTTGCTGTTACAATAATTTAAATTATTTATATTGCGGTACTTTAAATTTGCAATGAAGTTAAAAATTTTATGCGGTTTAGTCGGGATTCTTTTCATTCTCATGGCAATCCTTAGTAGTTTTTATGAAATTCTATGGCTACAGGGGGCTTCGCAAATCCTGGTGATTTTTTCTTTGTTCGGCTTTTTTTATAAAGATATTTCCGGTTCGGCATCTAATTTTTATGGCTTCTTGGCGGGCTTAGTACTTGCCGTTAAAATGAGCATTTTTAGTGAATCCTGGTATTTTGATCATTTGTCTCTAGGTTTTTGGCTTATTTGTTTCTGGTTTCTGTTTAAGGAAGCAGTTCAATACACCGACTATTCAAAAGGAAGAAGGCTGGTAAGGTTCTATTTTGTTCTTGTGGTGGGTATTTACACATATTTGCTTTCCCTTCATGTGATCGAGATAAAAGGTAATTTTAAGGATAGCCTTCAGTTTTTGATATACCTCCTGTATTATTTTAGTCTTCTGGTTCTTGGGGTAACAGGTTTGATCTACTATTTGAATTCCTTTTCCCGAAAATCGGTTTATTTTATCTGTTTCGTGCTATCCTTGATTTTTTCAAATGTGCTGCGGGATATGGTGGTTTTTTACTCAAAAGATTTAAGTGTTGAGATTGCAGGTCTCATTACAAGATTTGCTTCTTTCTTGTTGATCTTTCTTTTCTTTTCTACCAAAGAAAAGAGACTTCGCCTTCTTAACCTGGTTTAGCCTTATTTCTTGGGCTGCACGTGCTGTCATGTGCAATATATAACTAATTTTGCATCGTGGTTATTTCTAATATAAAGCTTGGGTTTGCCAGGAAAAAAGTGGCAGCTTTGCTTCAGAAAAGAGCATTTTCTGAAGAGTTTAAAGAAGTGAATAGCATCGTTGTTCTTCTGGATAATGCTAAGGCTGAAGTAGTTGATGAATTTGAGAAACTAAGGAGATTCCTGAGAGTTCCAGAACAAAATTTTCAACTGGTTTTAATAACGGCAGATTCATCTAAAAAGGAAGATTTTAATGCTTTGGTTATTACACCTTCAGAAATTACCTGGAATGGAAATTTCCGAAGTGAGGAGGTGCGGGATTTTACACATCAAAGGTTTGATTTGCTAATTGCTTTTGCTGAAAAAGATAACGAGCTCTTAAAGTTGATGGCAGAAGCTTCTGCAGCTAGTTTAAAGATTGCGAGAAGTAAGGGAGAAAATGACATTTTTGACATCTCTATTGCTGCCGGCTTTGAAAAACCTGAAGTCTTTGTAAAAGAACTGCAAAAAATATTAAAAATTTTAAATAAAGTAAGAGAATGAACGAATTTGTTGGCACAGGAGTGGCTTTAATTACACCTTTCAAGAATGATAAAACTGTAGATGCTGAAGCTTTGAAAAAGCTTGTACGGTTTCAGATTGAAAATGGGGTGGATTACTTAGTGGTTTTAGGAACCACAGCTGAAAGTGCCACTTTGAATAAGGATGAGAAACAGCTTGTTGTTGAAACAGTTATATCTGCAAACAATGGAAAGTTACCGCTCGTATTGGGAGTTGGTGGTAATAACACTGCTGCCGTTGCCCAGGAATTGAAAAGCACAGATCTTTCTCAATTCCAGGCAGTACTTTCAGTTTCTCCATTTTACAGCAAGCCTTCACAGGAAGGAATTTACCAGCATTTTAAAGTTGTTGCAGAGGCTTCCCCGGTACCTGTGATACTTTATAACGTTCCCGGAAGAACGGCTTCAAACATGCTTCCTGAAACAGTAAAACGTCTTGCGCAGGATTTTGAAAATATCATTGGTATCAAAGAAGCGGCGGGAGATATAGTGCAGGCGATGAAGTTAAAAAGCCTGGTTCCCGAAGGTTTTCTGGTTATTTCAGGAGACGACATGATCACCTTGCCAATGGTGCTGGCCGGCGGGCATGGAGTGATCTCGGTGATCGCTCAGGGATTTCCTTCAGAATTTTCGGAAATGGTAAAACTGGGTCTGGACAGGCAGGTTGACAAAGCTTACGATCTGCATTATCGCATTGCACCTTCCATAGATCTTATTTTTGCTGAAGGAAATCCTGTAGGAATAAAAGCTTTGTTAGCTAAAAAGGGAATTTGCAGTAATAATTTGCGGTTACCCTTGGTAGAAGCAAGTGGAAATCTTACAGATAAAATAAATTCTTTTGTAGAGCGTTTTTGAAAGGACAGGCGAAGTGCCTGTATCTACAGGTAATTGGAAATAAATATGCCTGTTATGAAAGTTTTTATAATATGGCAGAAAAGAGTACTTTTGCCAGATGTTTTTACAAAGAATGAAAAAAGGAATACTCTTACTTAGTATCTTGATCTTAGCTGCATCCTGCAGCCAGTATCAAAAAGTTTTAAAAAGCGAGGACACCGGTTTGAAGTACAGTACTGCAGAGAAATTGTACAACGAAGCCAAGGCCGGTGAAGGTAATGAACGAAGAAAATTCAGGAAAGCACTTAGGCTTTTTGAGCAAATCGTTCCTGCGTACAGAGGGAAACCCCAGGCGCAAAAACTAATGTTTCTGTATGCCGATACCTATTACGAGCTGGGAGATTATTTCCTTTCAGGATACCAGTTTGAGCGATTCGTAGAATCTTACCCGGAAAGTGATAAACTTGAAGAAGGTGCTTTTAAAGGGGCGAAAAGTTACTATTTTCTTTCTCCGCGCTATGACCTTGACCAGACAGAAACCATTAAAGCAATTGGCAAGCTGCAGGCTTTTATAAATCGTTTCCCGGAAAGTGAGAAAATGGATGAAGCTAATGAATTGGTGACTGAACTGCGTATAAAACTGGAGAAGAAATCTTATGAAATAGCCAAGCAGTATCATCATACCAGGAATTACAAAGCGGCGATCACTGCTTTTGATAATTTCCTTTTGGATTATCCCGGTTCCCCATTCCGCGAGCAAGCATTCTTTTACAAGCTTGAGTCGGCTTACCTGTATGCGATCAATAGTTATGCATACGCCATGGAGGAAAGGCTTGAAACAGCATTAAAATATTATAACGACTACAAAAGGTATTATCCCGAAGGAGAGTTTATTTCCGAGGCCGATGCTGCCTTTTCAGATATTGAGACAAGACAACAAAATTTATAATCAAGAAGTATTATGATGGATTTAAAAAGAACAGACGCACCTGTAAACACTACTACGCTGAACAAAAATTCAGTAGATGCGCCTACCAATAACATTTACGAAGCAATTTCAATTATTTCTAAAAGAGCTTCTCAAATCAATACCGAGATCAAAAAAGAGCTTTTAGAGAAGCTTGATGAGTTTGCTACTTATAATGACAGTCTTGATGAGATTTTTGAAAACAAAGAGCAAATAGAAGTTTCCAAGTTTTACGAAAAACTTCCGAAGCCGCATTCACTGGCAGTTCAGGAATGGTTGGAGGATAAAATATATTTCCGCAACACAAAAAGCGAAGAGTAAGCAATTATGTCTATTATAAGCGGCAAGAAAATACTACTTGGTGTTACTGCTGGTATTGCCGCTTATAAAACAGCATTTCTGGTAAGGTTATTTGTGAAAGCAGGGGCAGAGGTGAAAGTCATAATGACTCCTGCCGCTAAAGATTTCATAACTCCGCTTACCTTATCTACCCTTTCAAAAAATGAGGTTTTTTCTTCTTTTACCAAAGAAGAAGATGAAAACCAGCAGTGGAACAACCACGTCGAGCTGGGCCTTTGGGCAGATCTTATGCTCATCGCACCGGCTACAGCGAATACCCTCTCAAAAATGGCATCTGGCAGTTCAGATAACTTTTTGCTTGCCACTTATCTTTCCGCTAAATGTCCTGTTTATTTTGCACCGGCAATGGATTTGGACATGTACAAGCATCCTTCCACCAAAAACAGCTTTCAAAAGCTCCTTTCTTACGGGAATATCATGATTCCTGCCGGTACGGGAGAGCTTGCCAGCGGACTTTCAGGCGAGGGAAGAATGGCCGAACCGGAAGAGATTATAAAATTCATCGAAAACCACATTTCTGAAACTTTACCTCTTCGGAATAAAAAGATCCTGATTACTGCAGGTCCTACATACGAAGCAATTGACCCTGTTCGTTTTATAGGAAACCATTCCAGCGGAAAAATGGGCTTTGAACTGGCAAAAGCAGCTGCAAAATCTGGAGCCGAAGTAATTCTTATTTCAGGTCCCACGCATTTACCCAATCCCGGAGCGGGAATTAAGGTAATACGTGTGGAATCTGCACAGCAAATGTATGATGCGGCACACCGGCACTTTGAAAGTGTAGATGCGGCGATCGCCTCTGCAGCCGTTTCAGATTATCGCCCAAAGAACGTAGCGGCGCAAAAAATCAAAAAGAGCAACGAAAACCTCATTTTAGAGTTGCAAAGGAATCCGGATATACTGGCCAGTCTTGGAGAAATGAAAAAGGAACAGATACTGGTAGGTTTTGCCCTTGAAACCCAAAATGAGGAAGAGAATGCCCTCGGAAAATTACAAAGGAAGAACCTGGATTTTATTGTGCTTAATTCCTTGAATGACAATGGTGCAGGTTTTCAGAAGGATACCAATAAAATTTCCATTCTTTTTAAAGGAGGCGAAAAGAAAGATTTTGCTTTAAAGCCGAAAAAGGATGTGGCGAATGATATTATTAAAGAACTAATCGGGTTGTTCCATGCGTAATTGGTGTTTCACTCTTGTTTTAATTTTTATTACTGCTTTAGGTTTTGGACAGGAGCTAAACTGTGAAGTCATTGTAAACGCTGAGCAAACCGGTAGCACGAATGTCACGATCTTTAAAACGCTGGAGAATTCCCTAACCGAATTCGTCAATCAAACGAAATGGACCAACCGGGAATTTAAGCCGCAGGAAAGGATCAACTGCAGCATGTTCATTAATATTCGTGAATACAATCCTAATACAAATTCATTTAGCGGTAGTATCCAGGTGCAGTCTTCACGACCTGTTTATGGTTCTACAATGGTAAGTCCTGTTTTTAATTACAATGATGAACAATTCAGCTTTACTTATACGGAATACGAACCGCTGGATTATAGTCCTAACCAGTTTAGTTCAAATCTAACCTCTGTAGTTAGTTTTTACGTTTATACCATGCTGGGGCTCGATGCCGATACCTTTGAACAGGAAGGAGGTACGCCATATTACGAGACAGCCAATCAAATTGTAGGTACTGCGCAACAATCCCGAAACAGTGGCTGGAGAGCCGGAGACGGAAACAATTCCCGGTTTCAGTTAAATACCGAATTGCTTTCGAATGCTTTTATTGATTACAGGCAGGCTCTTTATAATTACCACCGCAAGGGGCTTGATTTAATGCACATGTCTCCTGAGAATGGTAAAGCAGGTATCACTGCTGCCATCCTCGACCTGAATGATATGAACCGAAGCAGGCCAAATTCATTACTTGTCCGCACTTTTTTTGATGCCAAGGCAGATGAAATTCAACAGGTCTACAGTGGCGGTCCTTCTGTTTCTACAAGACAATTACTGGATGCATTGAATAATATCGCTCCTACTTATTCTGAAAGGTGGAGTAATATTCGATAGTTGGCAATATTTAGTAGCAGTTTGACAGTGGGAAAGTCGACAGTTACCAATATTTCATTGCTACTGAAAATGTTTTCATATTTCTAAAAGTAAGTTCTTTTTATTAGATTTTTGTAGAAGGGTTTTTGCTGGCCTATCTTTGATTCCGAAGAAAATCTCATGTATCTTTATCTTAAATTTCAAACCCATTGCTTACAACGCTTTCTATAAAAAATTATGCCCTTATTGAAGATATCAAGATTGATCTTCAGGAGGGGTTTACTATTATTACCGGGGAAACCGGTGCAGGAAAATCTATTATGCTGGGAGCGCTTTCGCTGTTGCTGGGAAAGCGGGCAGATTACAGCGCGATTCGTAATAGTGAGAAAAAGTGTGTCATTGAAGGAACTTTTAATGTTTCTGCATATCATCTACAACCTCTTTTTACGTCTGAAGATCTTGATTATGAAGAGCAGACGATTATAAGACGGGAAATCCTTCCTTCAGGAAAGTCACGTGCTTTTGTCAATGATACTCCGGCAAACCTGAATTCGCTGCAGGCTTTAGGCGAGCACCTGTTGGATATTCACAGTCAGCACGAGACCCAGAGTCTTGGAGATAATGATTACCAGTTCATGGTCGTGGACGTGCTCGCGAAAAACGCCGATACTTTAAAGAAGTACAGAAAATCCTTACTGGAATATAAAGCACTTCAGAAAGAACTGGAAGTACTTAAAGAAGCCCAGGCACAGGCGACAAAAGAATATGACTATAATCTTTTCCTTCTGAACGAACTTCGTTCCGCAAAACTGGAAGACGGAATGCAGGCAGAACTTGAAGAGCGCTATGAAGAACTGAGCAATGTAGAAGAATTGAAAGTACAGCTGGGCGCAGCGGTCAACTCCATTCAGCAGGAAGAAATTGGAGCTAGCAGTACTTTAAAAGAAGCGAAGAACAGCCTTCAGAAGATTTCCGCTATTTCAGGGTCTTACCAGCAATTATTTGAGCGTTTACAAAGTGTTTTTATTGAACTGGACGATATTGCGGTAGAGCTGGAAAATGCATTAGACAAAGTGGAAGCCAATCCGGAAGAACTGGAGCAGGTGAACGCGCGACTTCAGTTGCTGTACAACCTTCAGAAGAAACACATGGCTTCCACCGTTTCAGAATTAAAAGAGATCGAAAATGACCTTTCTGAAAAGGTAGCGGTTTCAGAAAATGCCGAAGAAGAGGTAAGCAAAGCCGAAAAATCTATTTTTACAAAGAAAGAAGAGCTGGAAGAACTGGCTGCAGTTTTACACGATAATCGTAAAGCCATCATCCCGGAATTCATCAAAAAGATCGAAACCGTCCTG